>SDGW01000475.1_pt1 | contig 16776 bp, 27 predicted proteins | sample 2873831 | NCBI WGS metagenome assembly SDGW01 (sample SAMN08132700, study PRJNA421101) | hypersaline lake metagenome | isolation source: celular fraction 0.22 microns magnesium sulfate-rich crust from ephemeral... | place: Spain: Penahueca Lagoon, Toledo | collected 2011-07
TTCCCGTGCTCGGCCATGTCGTCCATCGTCGGCCGTCGCCCCAGCTCCTCACCGAGTCGTTCTAGTTCCGCGCGCAACGCGTCACGCTCGATGGACTGCACGATGTTAGACGGGTCGAAGCCCGCAGCCTCGATGGCGGCCGCCCACGACTCGAAGTGGTTCTTGTACGTCGACCCCCAGTACTCGCCGTGCTCGTTCATCTCCTGCAGACTCGGCTGGTGACCGAGTTCCTCACCGAGCCGCTGCAGCTCCTCGACGAGGTCGTCTTTCGAGATCTTCTCCTGGGGCGGCCGGGACTCGTAACCAGCCTCTTCGAGTGCGTCCCGCCACGAGCCGAAGTGCGAGTAGAAGACCGTGCGACTGTACTGCGTCTCGTCGGTGATCTCTTGGAGGGACGGCGGACGGCCGTACTCCTCGGCCAGCTCACGGATGGCGTCGAGGAGTTCTTCGTCGGAATACGACGGCATTACTCAGGTCTCGGGAGGCCACCCGCAAAAGCGATTCGTCACCGCTGGGGAGCCGGGGTTTAAGTATGTAAGTGGGGGGTCTGGTGTGGGTACAACCCACTAGGTAGTCAGGAGTGTAGATTCGGGTTTGAGCGCCCAACACGCCCGTTAATCGTGTGAATGGCTAGCACCATTTCGCGGCGGAACGGCCTGCATTTAACACAAAGCATTTACCGTACACGGGATATGTGTCGAACACCCCTACCCATGGTGCCGAAATCAAGTACCGCCCTCCGTGGGCGAGAACGAGGCAGGTGCCGAACGCAGACAACACACAAACTATGACAAGCAAGACAGACAAGCTCCGCGCGGTCTTCCTGACGGCGCTGATGATCGGCAGCGTATTCGCTGCTGGCATCGCGTTCACAGGGAGTGCTGCGGCTGTCGCCGACGACGACAATCTCAACGCGACAGACGTCAGTATTTCGGAGGGGAATCAGACACAGACGGTGAGCTTCACCGCCGTCAATGGAACTAATGGTAATGGCGACTTCGACGCCAGCAACAGCAGCACTGCAACGGTCACCTTTGATGAAGTAAATAACCTCGACTTCGCCTCTGTTAGCAGCGTGTCTGCTAACGGGTCTGAGTCGGCCGTTTCAGCCAGTGCTGGTGCGACCACGCTGACCGTTAACATCGACGAGAGCGAACTCAGCGCTGATCAGGGAGACCTTGACATTGACGTCGAGTTCGAGGTCAATGCGTCTGCAGCCAACACGGGTACTGCAACGTACGCTCTCACGTCGACAAATGGTTCCGATCGGACTACGGACTTCACCATCGACTACGGTGATGTCGACACGGAGTACGCGGATGCGACTGCACTCCAGGGCGAGCTGATCTACCAGGGCCAGTCGATTGCCATTAACGTCTCCGACAACGCGAGCGAGGGAGACGAGATTCAGCTTCGGCAGGGCAGCAGCGACGATTCGACGCCTGTCGCCACGGCGACTGTCGGGGCCGCCGGCTGGATCGAATTCGACACGTCCGCACGCGAAACGGGCGACTACTTCCTGAGTGGCGGTTCAGGCACCGCTCTCGATTACGATAGTAGTAACTTCGAGATCGTCGAGCAGAACATCAACGCGGAGATCGACGCTGACTCCGTCGCTAACGGCGAATCCGGCACCACCACGCTGGAAGTCACCTCCGAACTCCGCAACGACTACGACGCCACCGTCCTCGTCGACGGCTTCGACGAAGCAGACTACGAGGACGTCTTCGGTGACATCTCCGGCGCCACCGTCGGCACGGACGACGGCACGCCGTTCGTCCAGATCACTGACGTCGAGGGCGAGAACGAACTCAACTTCTCCGGTATCGACACCGGGAACTACACCTTCGACGTCTCCGTGACCGACACCACGGCCGCCGACAGTGACAGCGTCGAAGTCACCTCGGCCGCCGAATCCGACGCCGGCATCGAGTCCATCGAGGACGTCGAGCGCGGCGACATCTCCGAGTTCAACGTGTCGCTGACCAGTGTCACCGAGGCCAGCGTCACGATCGGTGAGCTCGACGAAGACAACTACCAGGCGAACGTCAGCGTCACCGACGAGAACGAGGACGGCTACGTCACGTTCTACGTCAACACGTACGCGATGGGCCAGGACGACCGCGGTCCCGTCGTGTGGACGGCTGACGACTCCGACGACACCGCCAGCCTCGCCGAGGACGACACCAGCCTGTCGTCGACCATCGCTGACGGTGACTACGACGTCACTATCAGTTACGGTGCGAACAACTTCGGCGACAGCGCCGACGACGTGAGCCGGCTCACCATCTCCAATGGTGGCAACGTCAACGACCAGATCATCTGGACGGCCTCCAGCACTGACCTGGACATTGACGAGGTCGTTGCTGATGGCGCCCTCAGCCAGGACGACACGATCGCGTCCGGCGATTACGCCATCCACCAGATCGAGGCGTCGGGCCTCTACGGTGTCTTCGAGGCCCAGCAGGCGGACTCGACGACTGACGCCTTCGAAGCGGCAGCCGCGAACAACAACGTGACCCTGGCGATCGAGCAGACCGACGCGACCGTCGGGCAGAACGAGGACGCCAAGGTCATCAACGTCTCTGCGTCCATCGACGCTGGTGCGTTCAACGTCGTTGCTGACGCCGAGAACGAGACGTTCTACGTCGTCTCCGACGTGGACCAGCTCGTCATCGACGGCGAGGACGAGGTGGCCGTCGAGGACGGCTACAACGCGACGTTCTCGCTGAACACGAACACGGATCTCGTGGAGGAGAACGCGTCCGTCTCTGCTGAGTACACGATCGTCGAGGAGACGACGGAGCTCAGCTACGACGGCCAGGAGATCGAACTCGCCAACCAGGACAACGTCACGGTGTCCGGTACCAGCACGCTGGCTGACGGGACGTCCGTCGACGTTCGTCTGCAGTCCGAGGACGTCGAGGGTGACGGTTACATCCTCGAGTCCAACGAGCACACCATCGAGAATGGTGAGTTCACGGCGAGCTTCAACCTCAGTGATGCCTCCGTCAACGACACGTTCACGATTGAAGTGACGGAGACTGGCACGGGCCAGGATCTCGCTGATGCCTCCGGCGTTGTCGTCGAGTCCACCGACGACGGTGAGACGACGACGGAGACCACCACCGAGACGACGACTGAGACGACCACCGAGACGACCACCGAGACGACCACTGAAGAGCCGACCGACACGACCACCGAAGAACCCACCGACACCACCACGACGGAAGGTGGCGACGGTGACACCGGTGGCGACGACGGCGGCGAATCCGGCGGCTCCATCCCCGGCTTCGGTGTCGGCATCGCGCTGGTCGCAATCCTCGGCGCCGCGCTGCTCGCTCTGCGCGAGTAACGCACGCTGAGACTCCGTCCGACTAACACTCAACTTCGATTTTTCTTTCGCGCGCCAAACCCCACAGCGGCAGCTACGTCCTGAGCTACTGACGTCGAAGAAGAGCGCGTCAGGGTAGCAGGTGCGCGACCTGCCCGAAGCCAGCGTCCAGCGGCGTCCACACACCGAACGCGTGCTCGACGACGTCGTCGAGGGCGACCAGAACGCCGACGAGCGCGACGAGCCGCCACCGGAGCGGATAGCCGGCCCACATGCCGCCGGGCCAGCAGACGCCGATGAGCGCGACGAGCAGGCCCGCCAGCGTGAGCGCCGCGCCCGTCCCGTGGTAGTACGGCCAGATGGTCGCGAACGCGAACAACGCCGTCAGTGCGCCGACAGCAGCGACCAGCGGCTCCCGGTGCGGGCGGTTGTCGCTGACGACCCACACCGCGACTAGCACCACGACCACGCCGATGTAGAGGTGGTGCGGCCCACCAATCGCCCCATCAGGCACGTTCTCGTGCGGGAAGCCGTCCGCGACTACCAGCAGCGGTGCCAGCACCCTACGACTCTCCGGCGCCGCTCTGCGCGCCGCTCTCTCCCTCCTCGCGGACCACCGCGACCGGCTGGTCTCGACTCCAGAATTCCGAGACCGCAGCCAGCGTCTCCCGGCCGAACGCCCACGTCGCCGCGAGCAGCGATTCGACCGCGAACACCGCCGCGAGCGACCGCGGCACCTGGCCCGTGGCGTACACCGAGGCGCCGATCGCCCCGACCGTCGACAGCACGAGCAGCCCGGCCAGCGCGTCGTTCGTGTACTTGTGCCGCTTCGCCGTCGAAGTGGTGTCCTCGCTCATCAGTCTGCCTCGAAGGAGCCGCTCTGGTCGTAGTTGATGCCGCGAGCGTCGGCGAGCGCCGCCTCGACGTCGCCGAGCCGTGTCTCGACCTCCCGCAGCCGGTCGAGGATGCCGTCGCCGTCGACGGCCTCGCGGCCCTCGACCAGCGCCAGCACCTTCCGCACGTCCGTGTGCAGCCGGAGCAGGAACCCGAGCAGCGGGATGCCGAGCGCCACCAGCGCCGCGAAGAACCCGGCGAGCGCGCCGAGCACCGCGGGGTCCATCCAGCTAGTCCCCCAGGCCGGACGCCGCCGCGCCAGCGCCGGCCACCGTCGACGCCGACGGCGTCAGCGCGAGCAGCCCGAGCACGACCGCGGCGCCACCCACGAGCTTCCAGGGCACGTCGACGCCGAGGTCGTCCGGCACGTCGAGGTCGACGTCGGGGGCGTCGTACTCGCTGAAGTCCAGCGGGTGCTCGGCCTCGCCGTCCCCGTCGATGTCGTTGTCGCCGATGGGCGAGTCGGGGTTCTCATCGACCGGCTGGTCGGTGAAGCCGGGCGCGTCACCCTCGCCAGCGCCGTTGTCGCCGCCCGCCGCCTCATCGTAGTACTCGCTGTCCGTGCCGTCGTAGTCCTCCGGCACGCCGCCCGTCCCGTCGCTCTGGGTCTGCGAGGGGTAGTCCTCGCTCTGGTCCCGCCACTCCTCCATCGTGATGTTCGTTCCAGGGAGGTAGCCCTCATCATCGTCCTCGACGTCCACCGGGTCGTTTCGGTCGACCACGGTGGTGCCGTCGTTCGTGAGGCCCGTGGTGTCGCCAGCGTCGTAGTCCGCGCCGTCGTCGTCGCTGTCGTCGGGGACGCTCGTGCCGCCGTCGTCCTCCCACGACCCGAACCCGTCCGTAGCCGTCGGCGCGTCCCACGTCATCCCGTCGTCGCTCGTGCTGCCGCCGTCGTCACCGCCGCCCGTACCGCTCGGAATCGCAATCATCGCGCGATACCTCCGTCGTGCGGCCCTCTGGGGGCCGTAATCGTAGTGTCCTCCATCCTCAGATGCTGTGGTTGTGCCGGGGCATCTCTACCGGGTCGATGCCCGACAGATACGAGTAGTCGCCGGCCTTTGAGATGGCGACCACCATCTTGCTGCTGTTGCAGCTAGCCCAGGTGTTCTCAGCGTATGTGCCGACCTCCTCGCTGCTGCCGTCGCCGTACCAGATGGTTGGCTTGCCGTCGGTCCCGGCTGAAGTCAGGTCTATCTTCACCCGGTCCAGGTACTCACAGATGCCGTGAACGGGCAACGACTGTTTGAAGTCCGAGTTACCGCCCGCTCTATTGCCGCCCTCGTAGTTCGTGTAGTTCGGGCGGGTGTGGTGCTGCGAGGCCGTCACGTTCGAAAGCTGCGCGTGGTCCGTAACGGTCATCTCCACCCACGCGGCGCCGTCGTAGACATATGCGCTGTCGCCGTCGACGTCGTACCACGTTTCCCCCTCCTGGGGGTTCTGCGGCTGGTCGGTCTGCACGTAGTCGTAGCTGGCCGGCCCGGAGCCACCGCTTCCGCCGGCGCCCCAGATAGCCACGGTCAGACCACCTCCCGAATCTGGGCGGTGACGGCCGTCCCGTCGCTGGCCGACAGCCGAATCCGGTTGAAGTCGTAGGCGATTTTGATGGCGTCATCGCCGGCCGCGTCGAAGGCCGCCGGCGACTCCGGCAGCACGTACCACGTCTCGCCGCCATCCGGCGACACCTCGACCGTCACGTCGACGGCGCCCTCAACCGACAGGAACAGCGTCGTGCTCTCGCTCGCCGACGTCCGGGCCTCGACACCGTCGCCGGAGATGTCGGCGGCGTCGGCTAGCTGGCCGACCCCCGAGGCACGCTCGGTGATGCTCGTCTCCTCGCTGGTGGTGTTGACGACCATCTTAGGCCTCCTCGTAGCCGATGACGTGCATCTCGTACTCCCGCGAGGCGCCCGTCGTCCGGGTGTCCCGAACGGTCACGGTGATGTTGTTCTCCATCTCCAGCGCCCGCAGGAACGTCGCCTGGAGGTCGTCCGGGTCGGTCGGCGGCGCCGGGGCGTCCGGCCCGAACCGCTTGGTCCCGTCGACCTCGACGGTGTACGTCGCGTCCGACCGCTTGCTGATGGCGACCACCGGCACCTGATGCACCGAGGTCTGGTTCTCCGGCTTGACTTCTATGATGCCCTTCTGGCCGGGGTCGAGGTCGACCTTCGCGGTGGCGTGAATCGGGACTGCCTCATCGGAGGGGAGCGGCGTGTACAGCACGCTACTCCACCACCACGAGGCCGTCGTCGCCGTCGCTCTGATCGTCGTCGTCGCGCTCGGCGGGGTCGGGGATGCCGGCGCGCTCGACGGCCTGCTTGCGTTCCTCCTCGCTCATCTCCTCGGTGTCCGGTGTGACGTTCATCATTCGGTTACCTCCAGGTAGAGCAGCGCCATCCACGCGACCAACTGCACGAGCGACGCCAGCACGAGCACGTCCTCGCGGGTCAGCGCCGACGTCTCAAAGAACGAGTCGAGGTGGCTGTTGACGGGCTGGCCGCCCGACGTCGACGTGACGCTCGCGGTCGTGTCGGTGCTCGGGCCGCCGGCCGTCACCGCCACCACGTCCTCGCCCGGACTGTTACCCCCAGTCGGCGAGGTCGAGGTGTCGGTGGCCGTGTAGGCGTTGCTCACCTGGGGACCGTCCTCGGTCTGATGGACCAGTCCCCGCAGCATTCTACCGCGCCCCGGCGACAGCGCCGACCACGTCGCTCACGAAGTCGGGGAGATCGCGGTCGGCCCGGTTGATCGGGACGTCCGTGAGCAGCTGGTCGGCGCGCGCCGTGCCGTCGGCGGCGTCGACCTCCCACTTTACGGGGTACGGTGCGTCGACGCGAATCTGCGCCTTCCAGTACGCCGGCACGACCGGCTGAAGCGCGTGGTCGAACTCGAACTCGAGAGGGTCCTCGTTGGTGTTCTGGGCGTTCACCAGCGAGAGGTCCGCCCGGTCGAGGTGCTCGTACGTGCCGTTCGGCGCGACCTTCCGCACGGAGACGTTCGCCTGCATCGCCGAGAAGTACCAGACGTGCAGGTCGTTCGCCGTCTCGTCCCCCGTGTAGTCCAGGGTGTTGGCGTCGTAGTCGACGCTGTAGTCGGCCTTCGGAGTCTTCACGCCGCCCTCGTAGACGACGACGTTCTCGGCCGCGTCCGGCGACTGCATCGGGAAGTATGACAGGTCGAAGGTGTCCGTGTCCCCGGTTGTCGCGTCCGACGGGAACGACTCGTAGGCCGGAATGTCGAGGTCGTAGGCCTCCGGCCGGAACGCGAACGCCCGCTTCGGCTTCACCTCCGCGACGGTCGAGAGTTCCTCCGCGACCGCGTCGGCCTGCTCCCAGTCCTGGGTACGCAGCCGGTCAGTCGAGTACGGCGTCCCGGCGACCGCCTCGACCGCGTCCTGCTGCGACGCCATCAGTTGACCTCCTCGACCGCCTGCCGGGCGAAGTACACCTTCGTCATCGGGTGCGTCCAGTCGATGACGTCCTCGCTCTCCAGGGAGACGTGCAGCTCGTCGAGGTGGCCGACCACGATCCGCGGCATCGTCCCCTCGGAGAGCGCCGACTCGGTGCCCTTGATGACGTGCTTGACGCGGTCGACCTTCTCGGTGTCCTGCTGCTCGGGAATCTCCAGCGAGTTGTACGGCAGCAGGTTCGTCAGCGGGTGCGTGACGGTCTGCGCGTCGTCGTCGCCCGGACTCTCGAACCGCAGCGACAGCGTGCTCCGCTGGTCGATGGGGTTCCCGTTCTGGTTGTAGAACGACCCGAAAATCGGGATGCCCGGGTCCTCGCCCTGCGACACCATCCCCTTCAGGATAAGCGCCGTGCCGTCCTCGGGCTGGATGGTCAGGATGTTGTCGCGCTGGCCGGCCGTGTTCTCCTTCTCGGTCGCGACCTCGCTGGTGTTGGTGAGCTGGTACACCATCGTCAGAGGTTCCCTCCGGTGACGGTCTGCTTGAGGTCGAACCGTTCGAGCGCCTGGTCGATGGCGTAGAGACCGCCGCCAACGGCCATCTCGCTGCCGTAGATGGGCGAGTACTGGCTGCCGAACATCACGGCGGCGCCGTACAGTTCGTCCGGCACGTCGTAGTCGGTCTGTCCCTCTGCGAGGTTCCGCACGAGCGTCGGGGCGAGGTAGCCGCCGGTCACGGCAGCCGCCTGCTCCCAGGTGTCGGCGTCGGCGAGGTTGCCGAACGCCTCATCAATCGAGTATGCCATTGCACTCCTATCTGGCCGCGCTGACACCGTAAGCGACCGAAACAAAACCAAGCGGGAGTGCGGGAGACTGCGGGCTACCCGCTTCTATCCAGCGCGTCCTCCGCGAGATCGAGCGCAGCACGAACCGCCGCCGCGTTCGAATCCACTCCGCCCGGCAGCTCCTCGTCGAGCCGCTCACGGAACCGCCGGAACTCCTCAGCGTCGTCGCCGTACAGACTCACGTAGGCCTCGCTCATACCTTGATACCCTTCCCCTGACGGCCGTAGTGCGTCGACTCCATCTCGGCAGCGACCCCCTCGGTGTTCCGGCGTTCGCGCTCCCCCGTGTTGTCGCTGTACACCCATTCCGAGCCGATGGTGTGGCCCTCGTCGTTCTCGTGCTTCTGGAGGCTTACAGGCGTCTCTCGGTCGGTCGGATACAGTTCCTCGGGGACGCTGGCGACAGCTCGCTCGCCCGGGTTGTGGAGGTCCTCGTTGTACTCCACGATGCCGGCGATTTTCGAGAGGTCCGCGTCGCTCTCGAAGCCGCCGAGCAGCCGCGCCTGGCACTGCGCGATGACGGTCTCCTCCATCGTCGCCGGCCGCTGCGTCACCCACATGGAGGACGCCCCTTCGCCGCGGCCGGTGGTCGCCAGCCCCTCGATGGGCGAGGGAACCTTCCCCGTCTGCGGCGCCACGAAGTGCGCCTCGTCGACGACGATTAGGACGTCACCGAGCCGGCGCGCACCAGCGATAACCGACGCGCAGAGGCTCTGCCAGGTCCCCTTCTGCATCTGGTCGTGGCGAGCGACCACCAGCTTCCGCTGCGCCTGGATGAAGTCGTGCCACGTCGACGACGACCAGCTGGCCTCCCGTGGCCCGCCGATCCACCAGCGCGCCAGCCCCGCTTTCACCAGCCCACGGTACTCGTCCTTGTAGTCCAGCACGACGACGTGGTCGTACTCCGGGAGATTCTTCTCGATGACGTGCTGCGCCTTGAACGACTTGCCCCACCCGCTCTGCGCCGCAAGCAGGAGATTGAGCGCGCCGAGCGCCCCGCTGTCGGTGGCGAGGCTGTTGTAGGTTGCGAGCACGCCGAGCGCGGCGAACACGCCCACCAGCAGCCAGGCCACGACCCTGCCGAGCACCTGGAGCGCGACCCCGCTGCCGTACTCGCGAGCGGCCATCAGAGACGGTCCTCCGTAGTCCGGTTCTCGACGTCGTCGTTGCCGCCGTCGTCGGACACGCCCCGATAGGCGGCGACGGCACACCAGGCGAGGAACGCCAGCCACACGCCCATCGCCAGGCCGTCCGTGTAGGTCGGACTGAGCGAGTCGAGGACGGTCGGCCCGACAGCGATAGGGAGCGCGAGACCGGCGAAGAAGGCCGTACCGACCGCGTCGATGAGGCTGCCGCGCTTACTCATCGCTGCCCTCGCCGTCGTCCTGGTCGTCCTCGACCTCGCTGGGGACGTCGACCACGACGTCGCCGCGGAGGTGTAGTTCGTTGCCGTGCCAGCGGGGGAGCGCGAGGCTGCCGCCGTCCTCCAGGCGCCGGAGGTCGTCCTCGGCCAGCGTCATCGACTGTTCGGTGACGCGGTGGGGGCTGTCGTCCTGCATCCACGTCTGAATGGCGACCCCGAGCACCAGCCCGAGGTAGACCAGCTCCCAGGTGTCGAGCCGGTCCAGCGCGCGGTAGAGGTTCACGACTCACCACCCCCGTCACCGTTGCGAGCGTGCCTGGTGGCTCGCTGCACGCCAGCGATGCCGGCCGCGATGTTCCCCCCGAGCGCCGACTTCAGCGCGTCCCGACGGCTGTACCCGACGACCTCGCGCTCGAACTCGGCCAGCGGCACCCCGAACTCGCCCTCGACGTGCCACGCCGCGATCTCTCGGTCGGAGTCCTCTATGAACTCCTCGGGAGCCTTCGACCGGTAGCGGTCGGCCCACGTCTCGATCTGGTCCTCCCACTCCGCCTCGCCGAACCCCGCGAAGTCCGCCACCTCGCCGGGGTTCTCGAAGCCGGCGACCTCGCCGAACCAGAACCGCTCGAAGTCCCCACCGGCCGCCGCCTCAGCGATGTCGAGAAGCTTCTCGACGCGCTCCTCTGGCGTCTGGTCGACCGTCAGCGGCTCGTCCATCTCCAGCGCCCGGTGCAGGTTCGCCACGGAGTCCAGGAGGTCGTGCTCGTAGCGCGCCAGGATCGACGCGAACGACCGCGCCATCTCCGACTCCCGGGGGTTCTGTGCCATCTGCTGCAACTGCCGCATCTTGGAAATTCCGAACATCAGTCTAAGAGGTCGAGGTCGCTGTTTTCGAGTGCCTGGTCGAAGACCGTCGTCCGCGTCGCCAGCACCGCCACGCCGAACACGCAAGTGCCCAGCAGCACCTGCTGTTCAGGCGGCATGTCGGGTTGGCCGTTCTCCGCGAGCAGCTCGTCGACGGCCTCGTCGACGCCCATCTGCCGCAGCATCCCGCCGTCGATGGGGTCCGCGCCCTCCCGGCCGTGCTGCTCGATGAGCATGTTGGACGTCGATACCAGCGTATCGACGTAGAAGTCGCCCACCGTGTCCTCGCCCGCGACGGCCTCGCTGTCCTCGCTCTCCACCGCGTCGTCGGTCTCGTCGTCGCTGCTGTCACCGTCGGCGTCGGTGGGTGACGGCGCCGTCTCTTCCGCCACTTCCTCGCGGATGGCGTCGAGGTCCGCCGTCTCCTCGCCGTCGATGCCCGGCCGGTCGTCCTCGGGTTCGGCCTGCTCCTCGGCCGCCTCCTCGCTCGCCTCGATCTCCTCCTCTTCCTCGACGTCCTCCTCGGCGGCCGCGCTCATCGCTTGCCCTCCGACCCCTCGATAGGTGCCAGCGGCCCGTGGTCCCGGAGCTGGTGGAACTGGAGTGCCAGCCACGAGTACCGCCACTCCTCGCAGTCCTCCGCACTACAGCGGTGGACGCGGTCGCCGCCCGGCGGTCGCCCCGTCTGGTTGACGTTGACGGTCGTGCTCACGTTTCGACACCTCCGGTCCCCGCCTCGATTGCAGCCATCCCGCCGTCGCTGCTGTCGTCGCTGTCGGCCGACTCCTCGGGCGGCTCGTAGTCGCTCGCGGCGTCACCGCCGCTGTACAGCTTCCAGAGCAGCAGCCCGACGACCGCCACGCCAGCCACGAGCACGACCGTCGACGCGCTCACGGCCGGCACCGAGAACCCACGCCCGTCGTCCTGGTCGCCGTCCGCGGCCTGCCCGTCACCGTCGCCCTCGCCGCCGTCAGACGGGTCGGTGTCCTCGTCGCTGTACTGCTCTTCGTACTCCTCCTGGGTTGCCATCTCTGTGGACTCCTCGTCGTCCTCGTCGCTCTGGTCGTCGTCCTCCTCGACGTCTCCGAGGTGGCCTGTCTCACCGTTCGGCCCCGGTACCTCGCCCGGGTCGCCCGCCTCGACCTCCCCCTCGCTGCCGTCGTCCTCGCTCTCGCCGTCGCTGTCGGTGGTCTCTCGCTTCTCGGCCTCCGCGAGCAGCTCGTGCTTCACCTCCTGCCAGACGTGGTCGTTGTCACCGTTGCTGGTGACGTGACCCCGCACCTGCGCGAGTGTCTTGTCGTCCTCTTCTCCGTAGTCGCAGCCCTCTACCGGGCATTCGTAAGTGTCTGAGTCTGTCACGAGTCAGTAATCGCAGTCTCACCGCTCTGGTTGTCCTCGCTATCCTCGACGAGCGCGCCGAGATCGCGCTGCTCGGCGTCACGAAGCCCCTCGCTGACGCCGACCTGGGAGAGGTCGCCCTGCTCGCGCTCCGGCTCACCGCCGACGTCCTCGCGACGGTCGGCCCGCAGACCGCCAGGGTTCTCCTTGACGTCCTCCACGGTCTCTCCCTGGCCGCGCTCGCCCTGCTCACCGCCAGCCAGCCGCGCCTGCGGGTCGGCTCGTCCACCGTCCAGCGTCTCCTGGCCGTCTGTCTCGATCACGCCGGTCCGCTCCGGCGCCGACCGGTCGACACTCGGCCGCGGCGGTCCACGGCGCCGTCCTTCGGGCACCCGCTCCTCGAGATCGGGCCGGCGGCGCCGAGCGCGCTCCTGCTTGGCGACCCGACCGAGCACGTCCACGTCGTAGCGGTTCCCCTCGCGAAGCCCCTCGTTAGCCCTCTCGATGGCCTCACGAACCTCTGCGTCGGTCAGGCGCTCCATCGCCGCGACCACCTTCGACACCCCTTTCTCGTGGTCGCCGCTCCGGGCGAATCGAACCAGCACCCGAGCCAGCGTCCGCTGTACTGGCGAAAACTGAGTGTCTGAGGTGGTCGTTCGCCCGCTCAAGCCCTCGTCGCGACTCCCGGAGCCATCGACCACCTCTGAAGGGGGGTCAGAGGGGGCTGTCGAGGGGGCTTCACTGGTAGTTGCGCCCTGATCAGAGAAGTGCGCCAGCGTCCTGACCTCGGGTATCTCCTCGGGGAGGCCATCGAGGGCCGCCAGGAGGTCGTGCAGCCGGTCGCCGTGCAGCTCCTCCCGGTCGTAGTTCCCCCGAACCGAATTGATGGCCGCAAGCGCCTGTCGAGCGTCAACAGCCGCTTCTTGGACTGTCTCGACCGCGTCGGCGAGGTCCGAGATAGCCCCCTTGTACCCCTTCCAGGACTTCGTGAGCGCGCCGGCCTCCTGGGGCGTCACTTCCATCTCGGAGAAGCCCCCATTCCCACCGACGACTACCAGCTCACGCTGGTCGCTGCCCCCTTGGTCGCGGTCATCCCGGGCGGCAAGTATCTGTTTGACCTCCTCTTCGTCGTACCCACACACCTCTCGAAGGTGCTTACAGGCGTCCTCGTCGCCGCCGGTACAGTAGTCGTGGGCCTGCTGGCAGCCTTCCCCCCGTGCTTTGGCTGCTGCAACCCCCGCTTTCCGCTGGCGCTGCTGGTCGACATCGCCCGCGTCACGCCGACCCCCCGAAACCCCCGCAGTTCCCTTCGTAGCGTCCGCCTCACGCTGGTTCCGAATCCACTCTTCGGCCCCTTCAGCCGGGTCGTCGTAGTCGGTCAGCGCCCCCATCGCGTCGTGGAAGCTGTCGACTAGCCCCTCGCGGGCGAACACACCCTTCGCAGAAGCCCACGAAAGGGTGGTTGTGCGCTGGTCGAAGCCCCCCAGGTCGCTGATCCGCTTCCGTTCGTCCTCAGTCAGCCCGACCGACGCCGATTTCTGGCGCTGTTCGGTGCGGGCGTCCTGGGCTTCGAGGCGGATCGCGTCGAGGACGTCCTCGGGGGTGTCGGAGACGAACGCGACGGCTGTCATTCGCCGGTCGTCGTCGACCGGGCAGACGTACTCGCTCCAGTCGTCTCGCGCCTGGTTCGCGGCGTCAAGACTGCCGAATTCTATTCGTGTCGACACGGCCCTCTCCGGGTGGTGGCTGTTGGTCGTCTCATAGCCTACAATGGAGAGACGGCGAACCGATTATTAACAACTGTGGCTAAGTTAATAATTAACTGGCGGGCGAAAAGGAACTGCGAGCCCTACAGCCAGTCGACCTTCCCGCGCTCCCTGCGCTGCGCTTCCGGCGCGTGCGTCCCCCGGTAGTGGTCGAGGAAGGTCTCGATGTCCTCCCAGCCGCCCCAGTCCATCACGAGCGTGGCGTCGACCTCGGCGTCGTTCAGGTGCGTCGCCCAGGTCCGCCGAAGGTCGTGCATCGTCAGCTCACGCCAGCCCTGTTCACCCGTCGACTCGACGAGCCGAGCGCGAGTGTCTTCGATCCAGCGCCGGAGCGTTCGCGTCGAGACGTCCACGAGCGGTACGTCGCTGTCCTCGTCACGGTACTCGTCGATGGTGCCGATGGTCGTCGCGAGGTCGCGGGGGATGGGCGTCTGCCGGAACTTGCTCCCCTTCCCCTCGGGAACCCGCAGCATCGGCCCGGCCTCCGTGTCGGAGACGTGGACGGGCGCCACCTCCACGACCTCGTGGCTACGGAGGCCACACCGGGCGCCGATTCGATACGCGAGCTCGCGCTGGCGGTCCTCGGCGGCGTCGAGGAGCGTCTCGGTTTCTTCCTGAGAGAGCCATACCTTCTTGTCGTCGCGGTCGGGGTGGTCGTCGAATAGCATCGTGGTGTGTCCGCTATCTCTGCTCCCCGGACGTTTTCGCCCGAGAGTCGCTGCTATTTGCCGCTCGATTCGCGCTCAGGGTGGAATCTCGGCCCGATTCTGTCCGACTCTCCCCCAATTCCCGGACGCTCATCGTGCCGTCCCTCCGTCCGTGGCGGCGACGTCGTCAACGACGCCGTTCATCCACTCCATCTGCGGTCCCATCCCGCCCGCGGCCGTCGGCTCCTCTTGGAACGGGAACGACACCGAGAGGCCAGCCGGCGCGTCGAGGCGGTCGAAGACGCCGCGGGCGTCGAGCTTGTCGCGGTAGCGCTCACCGACGCACACCTCAAGCTCGACGTCTCGTGGGTCCACGTCGTCGACAGCCTCGTTCAGCCACTGCGTAAGGCCGTTGTAGACGGACAGCGCCCAGTGGTCGAGGCGGTCCTCGATAGGGTCGCCGGACGGCAGGCGCTGGTCGGAGTCGACGGGGATGCCGCGAAGATCCTTGGGCACCCGCTCGTAGTAGTCGATCTCCTTGTCGGGATGGAGGACGGCGTGCTCGGCCGAGAGGATGCGCCAGTCGTCGCCAACGACCGACCCGTAGCGTTCCTTCACCGTCCAGTAGCCGCGAGCGTAGAGGTCGCGGGCCGGCACCGGCTCGTCGACGTCGTGTTTCGAGCCGGAGCACCCCATGAGCGCGAGGCGGAGCGGGCCGCGGTCGCGGTGCTCGCGGAGCGCCTCCGCTGCGTTCTGCGCGTAGCTCATTGCGTAACTCGCGCCGGGCAGCGGCGGGTCGATGAACCCGCGGTCGATGCTCGTGACGCGGTCGAGCGCGTCGGCAGTGTCATCGGCCGCCGTCGCCAGCGCCGCCGGGAACAGGTCGGGAACGTGGACGTCGGCCAGCACGTCCGAGAGGAGCGCGTAGAGGTCACGGGCCTCGGCGTCGACGACGATCTGGGACGGCTCCCTCGACCGAAGCCGAGTGTCCTCGACGACGCGCAGCGACCCGCCGGGACGCTCGCGCTCTATCGGCGTCGGAACGTGCGGGTCCTCACCCGCCATCGTCGATCACCTCGAACTTGACCGTCTCGCCACCGACGTACGAGACAGTGAACTCGTCGGCGTCCAGGTCCTCGTTTTTCGGGGCGAGCGTGTCCGACTCCCGGCAGTAGTCCGAGTGCAGGATGTACGGCGTTCCCTTCCGGTGGTTGTCCCAGCCCGATTGCTTGAACCGCTGGATGGTCGCGTAGCGTGTCCTGATGACGAGCTGGCCGGAGTAGTCGATGTACCACTGCGTTGCGGGAATCCTCCCGTCCGGGTCGCGCTCGACCTGCTCGGCCGGCGAAACGGCCTCGCTCATGCTGACGCACCTCCGTGACGAGCGCGGACGTGCTCCGGAAGGCCAGGATGCTGGGTCAGGTGCCAGCGCGGGAAGTACCGCCACTTCCGTGAGGTGCCGGTTTCGCCCCAGCGGGCCGGCGTCGCGTCGAGAGCGCACGCCCTACAGGTGTGGAACAGCCACAGTTCGTAGGATTCGTCCTCGACGTCCTGCCCACAGTTCGTGCAGGTGCGATTACCTCCACGGCCTACTTCCGCACCGTCGTCAGTCGGCATAGTCAGCCTCGTCAAGTGCGCGGTCGATGAACCAGCCCGTCACGGCGCCGGCGTCGAAGCGGTTGGCGTCCATCTCGGCGACGTCCGCGAGTTCATCGTAGGCGTCGCTCTCGGGCGAGAGCACGCCCTCGCTCGCCTCGACAGTGATGGACGGGTGGAACGGGCCGTCGCCGTCGACGAAGAACTCCACCCACCGCGAAGAGCCGAAACGACCGTGCATCTCCCAGTTGTCCAGCATCGCCATCAGCGCGATTGCCTGCGGCTCGTTCAGATGCTCGAACGTGACGGTCAGACTCACGTCGTCGTTGTACAGCTCGTGGCCGCTCCGAATCTCCTCGACGTCGTCGGCTCGGGCGTCTATCTCGTCAGTCGGCACCTTCGGCCACCTCCTGACCAGCCGCATCGAGCGCGTCCAGCTTCTCTCCCGCCCCATCTGGGTCGTCAGGGTCGGGCGTCGTCGGCTTCTTGTTCTCAACAGCGTCCGGTGGCTGCACCTCGACGTCGACGTGGTGCATCCGCGGCGTCACGTCCAGGTAGCCCAGCCGGTCCAGCGGCTTCAGCACCAGCTCCTTCACGATCTCCTTCCCGAGCGAGAGCTTCTGGGCGAGCACCGTCTGGATGACCTCGTACTGCATCGTCTCATCCACGCCGACGTACTCACGCAGCCAGCCGTAGGCCGCCCGCTGCTTGTCCGTGAGCCGCGCGTC
>SDGW01000476.1_pt1 | contig 16773 bp, 16 predicted proteins | sample 2873831 | NCBI WGS metagenome assembly SDGW01 (sample SAMN08132700, study PRJNA421101) | hypersaline lake metagenome | isolation source: celular fraction 0.22 microns magnesium sulfate-rich crust from ephemeral... | place: Spain: Penahueca Lagoon, Toledo | collected 2011-07
ATGGGCAACGGCGGCGGCCGCGGCACCCTCTCGCTGAACATGGACGTCGAGACCGTCGACGGCTTCTCCGGCCACGCCGACCGCGCCGGCCTCGAGAACTTCGTCAAGACGATGAACCCGCGTCCCGAGAAGGTGCTCTGTGTCCACGGCGACGAGCGCTCCACGCAGGACCTCTCCAGTGCGCTCTACCACAACTACGACATGCGCACATTCGCGCCGAAGAACCTCGAGACCTTCCGCTTCCTCTGAACAGTTCGGAAAACCACAAATTGCGTCGTGATTTTTGAGTTCCCACGCGCTCGCTCCGTGGCTTCGCCGTCTTCTCGCGGGTGTTGGCCGCTCGACTGTCCGTAAAGTGTTGCGCCACGGATTCGATTCGAGGTCGGGGAGCGACCTCACATCGCTTACCCGTGTCGTGGCTACCGGAGCGTCCGCGGCATTCCAGTCACCCGAAAATCTACGATTTTCCGCAGGCCGTCAGACCCGTACGGTCGGCCTGCCCTCTCCCGTGACGCGAACGTCGACGGTCATTCCTGGAGCGCCTCTGGACGCTCCTGTCGGGCCCCGGCTTTCGGGAGTTCGACGACGAACGCCGTGCCACCTTCCTCGGCAGTTTCGACCCACACGTCGCCGCCGTAGCCCTCGACGAGGGTATCGACCAGGTAGAGGCCGATACCGGTGCCCTCGCTCTCGAGGCCTTTCTGACCGCGTCCGAAGATTTCGTCCCGTTGCTCCTCGGGCACACCGGGGCCGTTGTCTGCGACACGGACCGAGACGGTTTCGTCTCGTTCCGCGATCGAAAGCACCACGCGTGGGGAGTCCGCGTCGTTGTGTAGCACGGCGTTGTTGAGGAGGTTCGTGAACACGGACGACAACATCTCGTTGGCCCGGACCGTCACGTCGGTCGGCAGTTCATCATCGATACGGAACGCCGCGTCAGGGTAGCTGGTTCGCGCTTTCTCGAGTTCGTTCCGGACGACAGGCGTCAAGTGAACGGGTTCGAGGTCCAGATCGCCGTCGGTGGTCAGCGTTTCCACGAGATCACCGACGACCTGCGTGAGCTCGACGACGTGATCGCCACTCTCGAGCATCAACTCGAGGTGTTCCTCGCCGTCGGGGTCGACGTAGTCGGCGAGGAGTTCGCCACGTCCGATGACCACGTTCATTTCGTTTCGGATGTCGTGGCGAACGATCCGATTGAGGACGGTCAGTTCCCGTTCCCGGTTTTTCAGTTGCGTAACGTCCCGGAGGACGATCAACTGGCCGGTCTGTCTCCCTCGGGAGTCCGTTAGTGGCGATAGCTGGACGGCGAAGTGTCGAGTCTCGCCGTCGATTTCGAACGTCCATTCCGTCGGGGCGTCGGCGGTGTCGTGAAGCCCGGAAAACGGGGATGAGGGGAACGCCGCGGCGAGCGAGTCTCCGATCGATATCTCGTTGCCGGCGAGTCGTTTGGCCGAGGGATTCGCGTCGACGATTCGATTCGCCGCGTTGACGACGAAGACGGCGTCTTGCATGTTGTCGATCACTTTCGTCCGCGCGACGGGGACGATATCGAGGAGCTGTAATCGGTCCACTGCGACGTAGAAGCCGACGACCTTCACCGTGCTCGTCAGGGCGAGCGTATCGACGGGAACGAACCCGAGCCACCAGACGAGCAGTCCGACCGTGACGAACAGTATCGTCGCAATGAGGACGCCCGCTTGCTTTTCGAACCCCTGGAGCGAGCGGAGCAGTCGGATCAGGAGATAGACTGCGAGACCGAGATACGCAATCATCGTCACGGCGTAGATCCAGTACAGCGGTTCGAACGTGGGAACGAGGAGTCCGGTCACCGGGTCGATCGATGCGGTGTACACCCACTCGTGACGATAGTTCGACCACGCCGCAAACTGAATCAGGACCGGAACGACGGCGAGTGCCGCCCCGTTTCGATAGGTTATATACTCCTCGTTGTTGGTGTACTCGACCGCCATGAGCAGATAGCCGATCCCCATGAGCGATCCCGCGACGAACCGCCAGTTCCACCAGAAGAGTTTCGTCGACTCCGCCGTCGCGAACAACTGAAGCGACACCGTCACGGAGAGGATGATCACTCCAGCGATGTCCAGAAGGAACCCTTTCGCACCCCGCCGGTGGCGGTGTTGCCAGATCGTACTCAACAAGACGGTACAGACGACCGCCGCGGCAATATACGGGAGCGCTATCGGCGTGAATTCGTACGTCATGTTCGGGTAGAATCCCTCTGTATATCAGTTTCGCCCCCTCGAGCAGCCGACAGCTGTCGCGCCTTTCTGTCGACCGGTTGGTAGCGCTGGCCGTTCGTACACGACCATACTCGCGGTGTGGCAGCCGAAATAGGAGACATTAAACACAGCGTTTTTCGTTTGACACCGAGTATCACCTTCCGAATTGCATTAACGTTGTGGCAACTCGCAGGTCCATTCGAGTCTCAGGTCGGCGAACGACGAGCGCCCGCTGACTGACCGTCGCACCACCGACTCGAGCGAACTCTCTCGGGGCTGTGCAGTGACTGACCCCGTCACTCCGCCTCGGGGGCCTCGGCTGGGTCGACGATCTCGCCCGTTTCGGGGTACACACCGACCTGCTCACAGATATCGGCCATCGGGCACGCTTCGGGGTCCTCGAGACAGGCCGGCTTCCGCGCCCGGCAGTACTCGCGGCCGAACTGGATCGTCGCCGTGTGACCGAAGCCACACTTTACCGCGGGCACGTCGCTCTCGAGGACCTCGCGCACGGCCTCGTGGTCGGCGTCCGCCGGCGCGATCCCCATGCGTCGGTAGATTCGATGGACGTGCGTATCGACGGGGAAGACGCCGCCGCGACCGCCCGAAAAGAGCAGCACGCAGTCGGCCGTTTTCGGGCCGACGCCGCGGACTTCGAGGAGCGTGTCGCGAACCGTTTCGGGGTCCTCGTCTTTCACGAACGCGTCGAATTCGGCGGCGGAGTCGAACTCCGCGAGTACCCACTCAGCGGCGTCGATGATGATCTCCGATTTTTGATTGTAGAGCCCGGCGGAGCTAATCGTCTCGGCGAGCGTCGACTGCTCGGCGTTCGCGAGCGATTCCGCGAGGTCGACCTCGTCCGCTCGCGGTTGCCCGCCCGCACCGTGTGCGTCGCCGTGCGAGCCGCTTTCGGTGTAGCGCTCGAGCAACGCGTCGTGGGCCGGTTGGCTCGCCTTGTCGCTGGTATTCTGGCTCAGAATCGTCCGTACCAGACAGGTGAAGGCGTCCTGTCCGCCGTAGGTCTTCTGCCAGTACAGTTCGCCCAGTCGGTCGACGACCAGCTCCGCGCGGGTATCGGCGGTCGACGGATCGAACTCGGCCGCCGCACCGTCACCCTCCGTGCCACCGCTGATGTTCTCGGCCGGCTCCGGATCGTCGCTCATACCGTCACGTTAGAACGAGGACGGCAAAACGACAGCGGAACCGTCGGCGGCTCGAGAGGGACACCGTGGCCGCCGCCTCGACAGCAATCACTCCACCGAAATCGTTACTATCGCCTCGGCACCGTCGGCCAGCGCCGCGACCAGGTCGCGGTCGAACCCGTCTGCCGCGAACTCGGCTCCGACCACGATCGTCCGGTCGTCGACGTAGTCGCTCGTCCGGCCGACAGCGCTGCGCTCGTTGGTGAACTCGAGGGCGGGATCGCCCCGACCGGTCACGGATTCGCGGTGGCCGTCGGCCTCGATCGCGAACGTGATCGTCGCGTCGGCGTCCCGGCAGGCTGCGACGAACTCGGGATCGAAGTCAGCTGGGGCGCGATCGGCGTCGATCGCGAGGATACAGTCGCCGGCGGGGGTGAGGTAGTCGTCGGTCGTCACCTCGAAGGTGCTCGCGTGCTCGGCAGAGACGTGCTCGTGGCCGCGGGCGTGGATCACTTCTTCCATGCGTGGCGGTTCGGTGCCGACCGGAAAATGGAATCGAATCGGGTCGCTCCCGTGACGGCTCACGAGGGCGACTGATAGCCGGCACGGAACTCGCGAACGCCCGCTCCGAGAACGAGGACGAAGAAGATCGCGACGATTCCACCGCTCCACTCCGCGTTCGGGATCCCGTCGCGACGCCGCCGATCAGGACGACCGCCCCACCGGTGACCGCGAGGCCAGCCAGGCCGAGTTGCAGCCTCGAGGTGCTGCGACGCGAGAGCAGGTACCGGGGGAGGCCGACGCCGACGGCCAGGTAGATGGCGATCCCGACGGGCGTGACGCCGAGGACGGCCGGACTCGCGGTGATCGCACTGGTGATGGCGGCGAGCAGGATCGACAGTGCGAGACAACTGCCGACGATGAGGGCGTTTCTCATCGTGCGTCGTTCACGAGCGCTGAAAGTAAATGTGCCGACGGCGAGGGCGGATCGGAAGCGGCGACTAGACCAGACTCGCGCCGTCGAACTCGGCGCGGCTATAGTCGATGTCCATCAGTTCGAGGATCGTCGGCGTGATATCGAACAGGTCGGCGTTCTCGATCGTTGCGTCGGGGCTGTCGATGTACAGCGACGTGTTGTCGAAACTGTGCATCCCGTTTCGCGGTCCGGTGTCGAAGATCTCGGCGTCGCCCTTGAATCCGGACTTGAGGTCGAAGCCCTTGTTCGGAATCGCGACCAGATCGGGTGCGATGTCGTCGTGATCGCCGCGGAAGGCTGCCTCCTTCTCGACGACCCGGTCGACCACCTTGTTACCGTTCGGCCCCTCGAGCGCCTCGAGGTCGGCCTTGAGCTCGTCGCGAACGGCGTCGTACTCGTCTTCGGGGACGGAGCCGCGGGGTTCCCGGCCCTCGAGGTTGATGTAGAACCGTCCGGGAATGAAGGAGTAAGCCTTGGTGTCGTCGGAAATGTCGCTGAGTTCCTCGGGATCGTCCGTCCGGAAGGAGAGCCACCCCTCCTCTCGGAGCCACTCGTTGAAGTGAACCTCGTAGTCGAGGCTGGTGAAGCCGTGGTCGGAGGCGACGATCATGGTGACGTCCTCGGGCAGCGCCTCGCGTAGGCGGCCGATGTAGTCGTCGACCTTCCGATAGAATTCGATGAACTCGTCCTTGTACTCGCCGTCTCGCTCGTAGTCTTTGAACAGGAAGTGGTTGACGCGGTCGGTTGTCATGAAGACGCCGAAGAACAGGTCCCAGTCGTCCTCCTCGATGTAGTGTTTGAAGGCCTCGAACCGGGCGTCGACGGTGGCGTGGGCGTCCTCGATGAACTCGGACTTGTCGTCCTGGTGGCCGAGTTTCGGGTTGACGTCGATCCGGTAGTCGAGCGTCTCCAGGTACTCGCGAACCTCGTCGGGGTAGGCGGCCTTCTCGAGGCCGGGCGAGAGGAAGCCCGAAACCATCCGCTGGACGTTGCGCTGGGGCGGGAAGGTGACGGGAACGTTCAGCACGGTGGCCTTGCGCCCCTCCTCCTGAACGCGGTCCCAGACGCGATCGGCCTGGACTTCTCGACCCATCGGGACGTAGGTGTCGTAGGTGCCGACTTCACGGTCCTGAAAGCCGTAGACGCCGGTTTCACCGGGGTTGACGCCGGTCGTCAGCGACGGCCAGCAGGCGCTGGATTCGGGCGGCACGATGCTCGAAATCTCGCTCGCCGTTCCCTCGTCGGCGATCGCGGCGAAGTTGGGAAACAGTTCCTCGTTCTCCGACAGGAGACTATACGGCACGCCGTCGACCCCAATAAATGCGACCCGGGGATCGCCGTCGCCCCGCAATCGATCGAACAGACCCATGGACGGACGTAGTCCGACCGCATACAAGAAGGTTCGTTTCGAGATAGTGTTTTGCGAATTGCTGACATGCCTTCCCATGCCAACCGACGGCCGTCGACCCTATCGGGAACCGCGGCCGTGAACGCGGGCCGTTAGACTGTCGGGAGGGGCGCTACTCGTCCCGTCCGCTCGAGTTCTCGGGATCGAAGTTGGTCGGTACGACCGTGAGGTGGGCCATACCGACGCCGGCGTCGGTCGGGTCGTCGGCGGGCGGTGACGTTCGTGGGGACGAGTCGGATGCTGCCATACGGGTAGTAGTACGGCAGGAGCGGGGATAAAATTACCCATGCTCATAATGCATGCGCCGAACGGGCCGGGATAACTCTCGGGAATCTATCGTGGAAGAGGTGGAGAAAAACCGCGTTACGGGCGCGAGTCGCTACTGGAAGTTCTCTTCGTAGAGTTCCTGGGCGTGCTCGATCGCGTCGTAGGCGGCCTGCTTGTCCTCCCAACCCTGCGTCTCGACTTCTTTACCTTCCTCCAAGTTCTTGTACGTCGCGAAGAACTCGTCGATCTCGTCGAGTTGCTGCTGGGGGATGTCCTCAAGGTCCTCGATGTGATCGTAGCGCGGGTCCTCGGACGGGACGGCGATGACTTTGTCGTCCTGCTCGCCGTCGTCGTCCATCTTCATCAGTGCAACGGGGCGGGCCTCGATGACGCAGCCGGGGAACGTCTGATCCTCGACGAGGACGAGGACGTCGAAGGGGTCCTCGTCGTCGTAGTACGACTGCGGGATGAACCCGTAGTCGCTAGGGTAGTGAACATTACTGTGGAGCACACGATCGAGGACGACGCCCGGAACGTCCTTGTCGTACTCGTACTTGTTCCGCTCGCCCTTGAGACACTCCACGACGGCGTAGATCTCTTCGGGCGGGTTCGGTCCGGTCTCGAGGTCTTCCCAGAGGTTGACCATGTACCGGAAACTCCACCGTGGATCAAAAAGTACTTTCGTAATCGAGTGTCACTAACGAGGTGACGGTTGCCAGATATCCGACAGACACGAGATGGGCACGTTACACCAGTGTCCGGCCGCATAGCGGTCAGTAGCGGGCTGTCTGACCCACTGATACGAAGGAATAGTTGACAAGTCTTAAATAGTCTGGTGACATTTACACACGTATGTCAGAGGCACAATCAATCACCGGCGAACAGAGCATCGCACGCGAACTCACCGCCTTCCAGAACAACATCCTCGTCATCCTCGCCAAAGAGCCCATGTACGGGCTCGCGATCAAGCGCGAACTCGAGGACTACTACGGCACGGAAGTAAACCACGGCCGACTCTACCCGAACCTCGACGAACTCGTCGATCTGGGACTGGTCGAGAAGAGCGAACTCGACAAGCGGACGAACCAGTACTCGCTGACCGACGACGGCTACGACGCCGTCCTCGACGGCATCCAGTGGACCCTCTCGAAGGTCGTTACCGGCGACGACCGCGCCGAGGAGATCACCGATATCGTCGAGAACAGCTACTGAGCGTCCGGATTCGGCTCACCAACCACTTCGAAAACGAGCTCGATCGACTCCTCGATCATCTCCTGTTGTTTTTCCGACGGCCAGGCGTTCCGCACGAAGTACTCGGTCCGAAACTCTACGAGCTCCTCGCTCGTCAGCGACGCGATCGGCTTCGCGTAGTGGTTGCCAGCGAAATCGGCGAGCAGCGCCGCGTTGTCCCCGTGAACGTCGCCGTGGACCGCTCTGACGTCTTCGACGAGGTCCCGGTTACGCGCGTCGACCGTCTCCCAGTCGTCCGGATCGCTCGTCCCCTCGAGCGGAATCTCGACTGCGCGGTCGATGTCGTCGATGCGGTCGGTTCGGATGACGCCATCCTCGTGCCACTCCGCGGGATGGAGGACGAGTACGTCGTCGCCGTCGTCGTCGCGGATCCGCGACGTGAAGTCGTGCTCGTCGAGCAGGTCGTCACGTCGGGCGTCGTATGCGTCGGCCTCGTTCTCGTCGACTGCGGTGCGCTCGAGGCGGGTTATCCGCTCGACCTCGTCGACGACACCTCGTGGGAGCTCCCCGTCGTCGAGTTCGTCGACACCGTCGTCCGGACGCTCGTTGTCGTCCACCGCGTTCTGGTCCGTCATGAACGATCGTATGTGCTCGAGCGGTTTTCCCATTGCCGATCCGGTCTCGTGGTGTCCCGGGAAGCTGGTTCGTACTTCGGCCACAGCGCCTCTTTTTGTGAACACACTGGTAGAAGGGATCGTGTACCGGACGGTGTGTTCGGGCGGAGATGTGCCTCGCTCTGGCCGAGCGGCGCTCGCTCCATCTCTCGCGCGGTGTCGCCGGTCGGCCAAAGCGCGCGCCAGTGCATTCGACCGGATTGACGCGCTCCGGGGATCAGCGAAGCGAGCCTACGCCCGATCCAGCGCCTCGTTCACCAGGCCGTCGGCGCGGTCGTTGACCTCGCGAGGGACGTACTCGAGCGTCCACTCGTCGAACTCGCGAAGTAGTTCGTGGACGGTCACGCGCTTCTCGCGGAGTTCCGGGTTGTTCGTGTCGTACTCGCCGCGGACCTGCTTGACGATGAGTTCGGAGTCGCCGCGGACGTGGACCTCGTCGTAGCCGTAATCGCTGGCGGCCTCGAGACCCGCGATCAGCGCTTCGTACTCGGCCTGATTGTTCGTCGCCGTCCCGATCGGTTCACCGTCTTCGGCGACGATGCCGTCACCGGTGACGATCACCCAGCCGATCGCGGCCGGGCCGGGGTTGCCGCGGGAGCCGCCGTCGAAGTAGACGTGGGCGCGGCCGCCGCCCTCGCGGAGCAGTGCCTCGAGGTCCCGCGGGTCGGCGCCCTGAATCACGACTTTGTCGTCGTAGGCGACGGCGGTCGCGTCCCCGCGGCTCGCGCGCCAGCGTTCGTGGTCGGTGTTCCCCGACTCGACGGCAACGTTTGCCGCCTCGAGTCGCTCACGAGCGGTTTCGACGTCGCACTCGATAACCGGCATTCGTCTCCGAAATCCGGGGGAATCGGATAAAGGTTTTCCGGTTCCAAAGCGTAAATCTCGTATCTGAACCCTCATACAGTCTGTTTTCGGCCGATACGGCTCTGAAGGCGAAAACGCTCACCAAACCTTTATATACTATGGTGATACTACTATAAAAGTGCGATGACACGGTCCACCCGCCAGCGGGAGCGAACGCGCGAGACGGACGAGACCGAGGATCAGGAGGGGGTACGTGCCTGCCCCGAGTGTGAATCGGATAATCTCGTTAAGGACTCCGACCGGGGAGAGCTCATTTGCGAAGACTGTGGGCTCGTCGTGGAGGAGGAACAGATCGACCCCGGCCCGGAGTGGCGGGCGTTCAATCACCAGGAACGGCAGGAAAAGTCCCGCGTCGGCGCGCCGACGACCCAAACGATGCACGACAAGGGACTGACGACGACGATCGACTGGAAGGACAAGGACGCCTACGGACGCTCTATTTCCTCGAAAAAGCGCAGTCAGATGCACCGACTGCGCAAGTGGCAGGAACGGATTCGTACCAAAGACGCCGGCGAGCGGAATCTTCAGTTCGCGCTCAGCGAGATCGATCGAATGGCATCCGCACTGGGCGTCCCGCGCTCGGTCCGCGAAGTCGCCTCGGTGATCTACCGGCGCGCGCTCAAGGAAGACCTCATCCGCGGCCGCTCGATCGAGGGCGTCGCAACATCCGCGCTGTACGCCGCCTGTCGAAAGGAAGGCATCCCGCGAAGCCTCGAGGAAATCTCGGAAGTCTCCCGCGTCGAACGCAAAGAGATCGGTCGCACGTATCGATACATCTCGCAGGAACTCGGCCTCGAGATGCGTCCCGTCGACCCGAAAAAATACGTCCCCCGCTTCTGTTCTGAACTCGAACTCTCCGAAGAGGTCCAGACCAAAGCCAACGAAATCATCGAGAAGACTGCCGAGGAAGGGCTGCTTTCCGGAAAATCGCCCACGGGCTACGCCGCCGCCGCGATCTACGCCGCCTCGCTGCTGTGTAACGAGAAGAAGACCCAGCGCGAGGTCGCCGACGTCGCACAGGTGACCGAGGTGACGATCCGGAATCGGTATCAGGAGCAGATCGAAGCGATGGGCATTCACGGCTAATCGAGGTCCGCCCCGAGTCCCAATTTTTATCGCAGTAAAGCGTGACCGTCAGCGACCGTACAGCGCCGCTGGCCGTGTCGACCGCCCCGACAGCCGCGTTACTCGTCTTTGCCGACGCTGATGACCTGTAACAGCGAGTAGACGGGGACGTCCTCGAGTTCCTCGAGGCCCTGCTTGTCCGCGAGGACGACGCAAGCCAGGGGTTTGCCGCCCTCGGCGCGGATCGCTTCGATCGTCTCTCGCATGGTGGTACCGCTGGTGATGGTGTCGTCGACGACGTAACACTCGCGGTCGCGGATGCTGGCGAAGTTCCGTGAGAAGGTGCCGCCCAGTTCCTCGATGTCGCCTTCTTCCCACTGGTGTTTCGCTGGGGTGTAGGTCCCGAGATCGGTCTCGAGTTCGCGGGCGACGAGGGTGGCGATGGGACCGCCGGCCTTCTCGATACCGATCGTCAGATCGACATCCTCGCCGTGTTTGGCGAGCATGTCGGCCATGGCCGAGGCGACGTCGCTCATCCGCTTGCTGTCCCGGCCGATCGCCGACCAGTCGACGTGAATGTCCTGTGGCCCGCTCCCCCCGTTATCGGGCTGCTGGGGTGGCTGCTCGGTCGTCTGGGGGGTCGTTCCGCTGCGCTCGACGAGCCAGCTCGCGGTCTCCCGCGAGACGTTCAGTTCGTCCGCGATCTCGCCCTTCGAGAGCCCGCGAGCCGCGAGCTCGGCCGCGCTCTCGATCAGGTCGTCGACGTTCTTCATATAGCGTCGAATTCGACCGCCGTTTTTATAGGCGTGTCGTCATCCGGAGCCGCCGTCGTCCCGTGCCCGGCCGGGACGCTCGCAGTCGCCTTCGGGAACGCCCGGTCGACCGCCTCGAGGCCGTAGATTCCCGTCACGATCGCCTCGAGGACCCCGTCGGGAAGCGCTGCGAGCGTATCGATGGCCGCCTCGAAGTGGCCGCGGTTCGAGTTGACGCTACCGACGATCGCCTTGTTGTGGAGAACGAGTTCGCGGTGGAGGCGGCCGCCGTCGACCTCGAACGACCAGTCCTCTGGAACGCCGAGTAAGGCGGCGACGCCGTTTGGGGCGAGCGCGTCGACCGATTCGAAGGCGTGTTTCGCGTAGCCGGTCGCCTCGTAAACGACGTCCATCGGCTCGTAGGCGGCCGGAATCTCCGCGAGCGGCGTCTCGCGGGAGTCGATGTACGTCGCGCCCAGCCGCTCGATGATGTCGATCGACGGGTCGGGCCGGTCGCGCCGACCGAGGCAGTAGACCCGCTCGTAGCCGAGCGTCGTCGTGAACATCGCGACGGTCAGGAGGCCGAGCGAGCCGTTCCCCAGGACGAGTGCGGACTCGGGCTGCCAGTCGAACGCCGAGCGAGCCGCGTAGGCGTGCTCGAGCGCCTTCTCGGTGATACTGATCGGTTCGACGAGGAAGCCCCACTCCGCGAGTTCGGACGGGATCGGGACGAGGTAGTCGGCCGGGCTCGTGATGTATTCGGCCATGAATCCGTGAGCCCCGGCGATGCCGCGTTCGACGTATTCTCCCTCGGGAGCCATGTCGGGTTCGCCGCGCTCGAAGTAGTCGTTCGTCTCGACGCCCGCAGGCGGTCGACGGACCGTCGGGACGACGTACTGGCCCTCCTCGAGGGCCGTTCCGTTCGCGTCTTCGACGATACCGACGGCCTCGTGGCCGAGCACGAGTCGGTCGTCGCCGGCGGGGACGCCGCCGTGGCTCCCCTCGATGACCTCGTAGTCGGTGCCGTCGACGCCGACGCGACGGATCCGAACGAGCGCCTCGCCGGGGGCTGGCTCTGGAACGGGCCGCTCGACGACTTCAGGGACCCCCGCTCCGGGCTGGACTGCAATAGCTTTCATGCTAGGAGAGGAGGAACCGTGATGTTAAATATTTATTCCTACTCGAGTAAATTCCTGTACTATCGGTTCGGCTGACCGTCGGTCGCGATTGCAGGTCGATGCGCGCCTCGACGTAGCGGACGACTCGGCCACACTGCAAACGATTATCCGGCTTCCCATGCCTGTTCCCTACATGGAACGGTACGACCTCGTCTATCAGCTCTACGACGAGTACGATACGAAGACGTTGCGCGAGTACCAGGAGTTCGTCGACGTGTTCCCTGCCGTCGACTCCCGGGTCGCCCTCGAGCACTGGCAGGGAGCGACGGAGGAACTCGAGGAACGAAAGGACGAGATCCGCTCGTCGTTCGCGGCCGGCGAAACGTTCGCGGAGATCGCCGCCCGCGCGACCCGCGACCAGGCCTTCACCGCGCTGGACCTCGAGGCGAAGTACGGCCGGGCGGTGAACGTCCTCGTGCTCGACGTCGACGAGACGCTGCGCTCGGCCGGCGGGACAGACAACGAGATTCCACGCGACACGCTGCATCTGTTGACCGAGTTCCACGAGGCCGGCGTCCCGATCGTCATCTGTACGGGCCAGACCTTGGAGAACGTCAAGGGGTTCGCGATCCAGGGGCTGGGCAGCGAGATCGTTCACTCGGGGGACCTCTCGATCGTCTACGAGGCGGGGACGGGCGTGTTCACGCCGGGCCACGGCGCGGACACGAAACAACTGCTCTACGAGGACTTAGAAGAGAAGATACGGGCGATCTTCGACGACGTGCGCTCGCGAGTGCTGCCCGAAGCACCGGAGGAGCTCCGCCGGGGCTGTCACCTCCAGGGCAACGAGTTCAACGTCACGATGAAACCCAACTACGAGACCGGGTCGACGGCCGCCCGCGAGACCATCGACGAGGCGCTGGTCTACCTCATCGATCTGCTCGCCGACGCCGTCGGCGCGACGTTCGAGGGAGATACCAGCGGTGACGGCCGATCCGACGCCGCACCGGACGACGGCGAAACGACCCTGTCCGGCGAGACGGTCGCCGACTGGACGCGCGCCTTCTACGCCGCTCAGGATCCCGAGATCAGGGCCGTCCTCGAGGGCGAAGGGGCCTACCCCAACCTCGAAGCCGACGCGATCCCGGAGTCGCTCGCGGCGATCTTGGACCGGATCGACGTCGCCTACTACGAGGCCGACGCGGCCGAGATCGGCAGCCTCGAGCTGAACAAGGTCGTCGGGGTCGAGCGCGCACTGGACGTTCTGGGCGTCGAGGACCCGTTCGCGCTCGTGATGGGCGACTCCAAGAGCGATCTGCGCGTCATGCGGTGGGTCGACGAGAACGACGCCGGCATCGCGGCCGCACCGGAACACGCCTCACAGGACACGTTAGAGCACGTCCTCGAGACGGACGAACTCGTCTTCGACCGCGGGAAGAGCGTCGACGTGCTCCGGACGGTGTACGCGCTCAACCGGTTGGCTCGGTTGGGGTGAGCGGGGCCGCCGGGCGAAACCGTCGTCATCGCCGTTCCGTCACGGGATTCTGACCGTCGCGAGGGGTGACGTGCGCTGATAAAGGACCTGAAGGGGAAAGCCCGCTCATCAACCGTCTCGGAGTCCTCCCTTCTACCAGACGATCCGGGCGAACGCGGTCGTCAGCGGCGGTCTCGCGACCGTTGTGGCGGCCCGTTTCGGATAGACGAGCGGATCGGTCTGGTGCTTATGAGACGAATCGAGTCCCAGTACCCACACGACAGCGACGTTGTTCGCCGATCGGACTCGAGCCAGCGATACGAGGTGACCTTCCAATGACGACCATCGCAGAACTTTCGCTTTCGACCGACGGGTTCGCGCTCGCAGAGACTTTTCAGCAACTACCGGCCCTCGAGGTCCGCGTCGAAAGCGTCGTCGCGGAAGGGCCGGTCCGGACGACGCCGCTCGTCTGGTTCTCCAACGTCGACCACGGCGACCTCGAGAGCGCCCTCGAATCGGATCCGACGGTCGCCAAGTACAGCCAACTGCTAGAGGACACCGAGGACGGCGAACTGTTCTACCGCCTCGAGTACACCGAGGAAGTCGGCTCGATCTGCCGCTGTGTCTACACCCATGGCGGGACGGTCCTCGACGCCCACATCACGGACGGCCAGTGGACGCTCAGACTGCTATTCCCGCACCGTGAGGAGCTCTCGAGCGCCGTCTCCGGCATCGAGGACCGTGGCGTCCGGATCGACGTCAAGCGCATGGTCGAAGCCGGCCAGGACGAGGACCTCGAGACGACGGCGGCGGCGCTGACCGAACCCCAGCAGGAGGCCATCACCGAGGCCTACCGACAGGGATACTACGACGTTCCCCGAGAGATCTCGCTCGAGGAACTCGCGAACGAACTCGACATCTCCCATCAAGCGCTCTCCGAGCGGCTTCGCCGGGCGAATCGAGTCCTCGCTGGCGAACAACTCGACGAGCCGGCGGGTGAGATGGCGACGCCGGATTAGACCGCAGGACGGCCGCTCCGGTTCCGTTCGTACACAGCGGGCGTTTTTTTACCGTGCCCGGCGGACGGTCGTTTATGTCGCACCACGATCCCGGCGCTGCCGACCCGCTGTCGCTGCACGGTGTCGTACCGCCGACCGTCACCGCGTTTCAGGAGGACGAGTCCGTCGATTACGAGGCGACGGCCGCCCACGCCCGATTCGTCGTCGAACGGGGCGCACACGGCGTCTTTCCGCTCGGCACCAACGGGGAGTTCCCGCTGCTCTCGGACGCGGAACGCGACCGCGTCGTCGAAGCCGTCGTCGAGGAAGTCGGCGACGAGGTCCCGGTCATCGCCGGCGTCGGCGCGCCGAGCACCTACCGAACCGTCGCCCGCGCCGAACACGCCGAATCGGTCGGCGCTGACGGCATCGTCGTCGTGACTCCCTACTACTACCCGCTGGACCACGATGGCGCGCTCGAGCACTACCGCCGGGTCGCCGCGGCCGTCGATCTGCCGGTCTACATCTACCACATCCCAAGCAAGACCGGCAACGAACTCTCCCTCGAGACCCTCGCCGACCTCGCCGAGATGGACAATCTCGCGGGCGTCAAGGACTCGAGCAAGGACGTCCCCTGGCTCGCTCAGGCGATCGACGCCCACACCGACCTGACCTTCCTCGCCGGCTCGGACTCGCTGATCTTCACCGGGCTCGAAATCGGCTGCTCGGGCGCGGTCAGCGCCGTCGCGAACGTCTTCCCGGAGCTCGTGGTCGACTGTTACGAGGCCTACGACGACGGCGACGAGGACTGCGCGCGCGAACTACAGAGCAAGATCTTTCGGGTGCGGGACGCGTTCAAGACCGGCGGCGCGTACATGTCCGGCGTCAAGACCGCGCTCCGGATGCGGGAGTTCGACGCCGGCCCGCTGCGGAGCCCGCTCCGACGGAAGGACGACGAGTCGGCCGCCGAGATGCGGGAACAGCTCCGAGGGCTGGAACTCGAAGGGGTCTGACCCCGAGAGACGTCCCGACGCGGAGACTTTTGTCGCGGCCGTCGAATGGCCGGCATGGAACTCACCGCGGAACAGGAGGCGGTCCGCGAGACCGTCCGGGAGTTCGCCAGCGAGGAGATCAGGCCGACCGCGCTCGAGGCAGACAGGGACGAGGCGTTCCCGGAGGCGGTCTGGGACGGCCTCGCCGACCTCGATCTGACCGGGCTGACGGTCCCCGAGGAATACGGCGGCTACGACGCCGATCCCATCACCGCGGCCGTCGTCAACGAGGAGGTGGCCTACGGGATGTTGGCCGTCGCGACGGCGCTGTCGGTCCACTCGCTCGCGACCTCCTGTATCGCGGAGTTCGGCAGCGAGGGGCAACAGGAGCGCTGGCTACCGGAGATGGCAGAGGGGCGACCGGTGGGTGCGTTCGCGCTTTCGGAACCGCACGCAGGGTCGAACCCCGCGGAGATGACCACCGAAGCGAGAAGGGAGGGCGACGAGTACGTCATCGACGGCGAGAAGCAGTGGATCACGAACGGCGAGCGGGCTGGCGTTTACATCCTCTTCGCGAAGACCGACCGCGACGATCCCTCGACGGTCACGCAGTTTCTCGTCCCCGGCGACGTCGACGGCCTGACCGTCGGAGAGCCGGAGGAGAAGCTCGGCCTCCGTGCGAGCGACACCACGAGCCTGACGTTCGACGACGTTCGAATCCCTGCCGAAAACCGGCTGACAGAGGAGGGCGCGGGGCTGTCGGCTGCGTTCCACATCCTCACCGGCGGCCGGATCGCCATCGCCGCGCAGTCGGTCGGACTCGCGCAGTGTGCCCTCGACGAGGCCATAGCGTACAGTCAGGAGCGCGATCAGTTCGGCGGTCCCATCGCTGACGTTCAGACGATCCGTCACAAACTCGCGGAGATGGCGACCAAGGTTCGCGCCGCGCGATTGCTGACCCGGGACGCCGCCCGAAAGCGCGGTGCCGGCTCGAGCCCCGGCGACGCGGCGCTCGAGGCCAGCATGGCGAAGTACTTCGCGAGCGAGGCGGCGACGTTCGTCACGAACGAGGCCGTCCAGATCCACGGCGGCTACGGCTACGTCACCGAAGGCGAGGTCGAACGGCTCTACCGCGACGCCAAGATCACGGAAATCTACGAGGGGACGACCGAGATCCAGAAGACGGTCATCGCGCGGGAACTGCTCGAATGACCGATCGGCCGCGAGCGAACGACCGGCCGAATCGGGACCGGTGAGGCAGCGAACAGTATATTCCGCGTCCGAACGTACGGTGGGACGTGAACGGATACGACGCCATCGTCTACGACCTGGACGGGACACTCGTCGATCTCGACGTCGACTGGAACGCCGTCGCCGTCGACGTCCGCGAGGTGTACCGCGACGCGAACGTCGAGCCGCCGGGCGACGGGCTCTGGGGGATGCTCGAGACGGCGAGCGAAGCGGGGCTGGCCGCCGAGGTTGAGTCGGCCATCGCGGCCCACGAGCACGACGGTGCGCGAACGTCGGATCGGCTCGCCCACGCCGACGAACTGCTCGAGCGCTCGGTGCCGGCCGGCGTCTGCTCGCTGAACTGCGAGCGGGCCTGCCG
>SDGW01000829.1_pt1 | contig 16755 bp, 22 predicted proteins | sample 2873831 | NCBI WGS metagenome assembly SDGW01 (sample SAMN08132700, study PRJNA421101) | hypersaline lake metagenome | isolation source: celular fraction 0.22 microns magnesium sulfate-rich crust from ephemeral... | place: Spain: Penahueca Lagoon, Toledo | collected 2011-07
GTCCTCGAACTCGAATCCCGAGAGGTCGTCCAGTACAGCCATCCGAATGTAATTGGACAGTATCTTGCTATAACTAAATACGTTGCCGACGGTGGCGACGAAGTCGCGACGACATGAGCGTTGTTGTTGTTCGTCCCGCAAGGGGTGCGGGACGACACATCCGTCCCGGGTAACCGATGAGTTCTGAGAGCAACAGCGAGAGCGCTCCCGACCACTGGTGGTTACATCGCCGAACAGACGACGACCATTTCGTGTTCGCCTACGAGTTCTCGAAATCCGTCCTCTGCCACGTCCAGCAATCCTCGGACTGGCTGGTCCGGGTCGATCGAGCCGATGGGACGATCCTCTTCAGCCAGCACGATCTCCGGTCGCGAGCAGCGGCGTTCGACCTCGCCAAGAGCGTCATGGAGCTCTGTACGATGCTCCATCGGGAGGTCGTCACGGAGCGAAGTCAAGCGCGAAAGCCGATGTACGTCGGGTCCCGACCAACCGGGACCGCGAGTGCGAGCAATCAGGAAGCCGGACGCGGTCCAGATACCGCCCGTCGGCCGTCGGATTCCTTCCCCCGCCAGCGCCCGGAACGACCACGAGGTATGGGCCACTGGGAGGGTGAGTTCCGATGACCGCCGGCCGAGCGTACCGCGGTGAACGCTGTATGGGTGGACAGCTGGTGTACACGCCCGATGGCGACGTGCTGGACAAGCACCTCCACGTCCTCCGCCGTGCCCCTGGCGGGTTCGACTGGGGACCACAGGCTGACGAGGCCCGCATCGATCAACTCGCGATCGCGCTGCTGGCTGATTCCGCAACGAAAAACATCGCGCTCGATCACTACAAGGAGTTCGCGCAGTACCTGCGTGAAGAGCTCGAGGGTGACGAGTGGCGGCTCCCGACCAGCGACATTTCGGCCGATACCTGGTCGCGAGACATCGACGTGGCTGATGAGACGCCCTCACCGGAAGACATCGATATCACGGCGGTCGATTTCGACGACATAACCTTCGCGGTTGAGCGGGCGCTCTGCGAGAAACACGACATCAGCGTCCACCAGAGCGTCGACGATCGCCGCGAGGAACTGGAAGACGCCCGCCAGGCAGTCCAATCAGAAACTACCGACTCGGAGGAGTCACAGACCGACACCGGCGGGTTCGAGTTCCCCGCAGCTAGCTAGTAGGGACGGCGAGAGCGTTTCCGGATCTGTTTGTAGAACCCCCGAGAGGGGTGCGGGGGTCACCACTCCCGCAACGTACCGATGAACGGGAACGCACGACGTCCCACGTCAAGCGGAATCGAGACAGAAGCGCTCGCTCACCGTCGCGACGACCCCGTCGAATACGTCGGCTTTCGCGTTGACGGCCACTCCGTCGTTCTGAATCTCTCCGAACACCAGCGTCTCACTCCGGATCGAAGTCTCGATCTGGTCAACCACAGCCCGACCGGCTTCGAGTGGGGATACGCTGGAAGCGGGCCCGCTCAACTCGCCTGTGGGCTCCTCCTCGACTACTACAACGACGCCCAGGTCGCGAGAGAACACTACATCGCGTTCCGAAATCGCGTGATCAGCCAGCTCGAGTGTGATGGCCCCGCGGCGTGCTGGCACCTCACCGGCGAAGAGATCGACGCGGCGATGGCGACGATCACCGACGACATCATCGCCCTCCCCGACGGTGGCCAGCCGTCACCCCCGCTCCCCGAGAACTGGCGAACAGTCACTCGCCCCGACCGGCGGGTCTTCCAGCGCGCTGATCGCGACCACTACATCGTGCTCGGTGAGGGAGCCGACGGGTGGCTGGCCGTCCTTTGCAGTCAGGGCGATCGCGCCTATCCGGCACCCCTGGCAAGCCGGACGGTTTCGGACGATGCCGATGTCGAGCGGGCCATCCGTGCCCTCGTCGGCGAGAGCAACGACCTCATCGAGCCACCGGAGGGGGAGTACTGATGGAGAGGCTTCGACTGTCGCGAGCCACCCACCAGCTGCTCGAACGCGGGGTCGAGGTGCTCGAGAAAATCGGTCGCGAACTGTAACGGTACAACGAGCGGCAAGAGCAGACTGACGGCACCGACTCGTGACGCAGACACGTTCTCCCGGCCAGCGGCGGAGTACCGGGTTCCAATACACGCGCACTCCCGAGGGGTGCTCGTGTCCCATTCATCGCGACGGCCAGCCGGTCACGGTGCCGCTCGGGTTGCGGTTCGCAGAGCGCGTCCATATCGAATCGATCCCGCGGCACGTCGCCGGCGCGATCTACGAAGCCCATCACTCCTATATGGACAGTGTCCCGCGGACGAACCTCGTCCATCACGGACTCTGTTACCAGGACCAGCTACTGGGTGCGATTACGTGGCGCTATCCACTGATTCGCTCGCTGGAGTACGACGGGACGCGATACGAGGGTGACGAGATCGTCGAGGCGGCACGGATCTACATCGGCGTCGACTTCCCGAATCTCGCCTCCGCGGCCCTTGCCCGGTCGATGGAACGATTCGTGCGTCGGCACGGTCGGCGGCGAGGCGTTCGCCTTCTGCTGACGTTCGTGCGAGCTGACTTCGACGGCTCGATGATCAAAGCGCTCAGAGACAAGGGCTGGCACTGCGCCGGGAAAACGGAGCCCGGACAGGCAGGTAACCGGCCCGACAAGCAAATTCGAGAGCGGCCGAAGTGGCGGTTTCTCTGTGAAGTCCCAGCTGAGTCGGAACGGGAACAGACCTCACTCGCCCGGTGGTTTGGTTAACCAACGAATTACCCCCACTCTTGGCTCAGTGTTGGTTAACGTGGTGCTGTTGTTGCGCCCGGCAGAGGGGCGCAGGGCGCGAGACGATGCAGGCAGCCGTCGATGAGCGTTCCTGCGTCGAGGTGACTACGATGAAAGACCCAGAGTCGAGAACCATCTTCGCTGGCGTCGATGGACGTACCGACACCGAACTACCCGAGTGGTATCGTCAGCGTCACGGCGGCAAAGACACCGTGAGCTTCGCTGAGGCGATCCGCGACCTCCCGCAGGCCGTCGAGTCGACCGTGGCCTACAAGAATCCGTACACCGACGAGTGGGTCGAGACGGAGCGGTTCAACGCGCTCGTCGAGCCGAGTCGCGCTCGAGAGCAGGCCCGTGAGGAGGACGCCGAAACGGATTCCTTGTTCCATATTCCGACCGACTCGTACTCGATCATCAACCCGGTCGACGTCTACGGCCCTCTAGAGGAGGTCCTTCGGGAGGAGACTATCGACGGAACGCCGCTGGGTGACGTGATGTTCGGCGAGATTCGTCGCTACCGGGGCGGCGGCGAGGTCCATATGGACATCATGTTCGACGGCCTCGAGGTGCGCCTCCCCGGCCGGTCGGACCCGATCACGATGGGCGTCACGTCGGGCTACGACTTCTTCGGCGAGCACGCCGTCTACGTGGCGGGATTCGCCCAGGACGGGTACTGTTCGAATACAATGCGCTCGCTCACCGACAAGGAGGTCATCAAGCACGTCGGCGACGTGCGGAATTTCCAAACCTGGTGGGAAGAGATTCTCGCACAGGTCGAACTCGTGGCTGACGACCTCTTCGAGTTCATCCGGGACGCCCAGGACATCGACCTCGACTTCTCGGAGCTCCCGTTCACCGTCACGGAGTTCTACAGCCTGCTGGGCTTCCCGGACTACCTGGCCGAGCGTGCCGCGAGTGATGCAGAGGCCAACGCGGCCTCTCCCGTCGAGATCGATATGTGGACGCTCCATTCCGGCGCCACGTACGCGCTCACTCACTTCTTCCAGGGCAAGGAGGGCGCATCCCTCGATCAGTACGTCCGCATCGCCAACGACATCCTGTTCAATCCGGAAGGCACGATCGAGCGCGTCGAGCAGGCGTACGAGCAGCAGTTAGAGGCGGACGGCAACGACGGGTCACAGGCGTCGCTGGCCGGCGAACGAGCGCTGGCCAGCATCGAGCGCGTCAGCGACGACCTGCAGGAGAAAGTCGAGCAGTTCGAAGAACGTGAGGACGCGCTGCGTGAGCGGTTCCAAGATGCGATGGGCTGACCCTCGAACTGCCGTGGCTCAGCTGTTTTCTGTTGCCCACTGGATAACGGTTCCAGTCATGTCCGAAACTCGTCGCCATCCTCCGTCAATGCGTATTCGACCCGTGTTGGGATTTCGTTGTACTGCGTCAGCGAGACTAGCACTGCCTCCTCGAATTCGTCGAGGCGTTTCGAAATCGTGGACGTACTCGCTGCCGAAAGATGCTCTTCAATCTCCGCGAATCCCAGTGAATCGTGTGCGGCGATGGGTGCTGACGGGTTACATCGCGTATTTTCTGGTCAACGTGTCGATAACAATTGTGAGTGGACAGTAGTATGTCTCCTTGACATCGCACGCTGGCGTCGATGGCGTAGTAAGGAATAGAGGCTCTGTCGAAAACCTCAGTAGATGATATATTCTACCCGATTGCGGTCAATACAGTTATCATAGTTAACACTCAAGAACGGTAAAATAGAGATGGCTATTTTGTTATGGTACTGGTGAGAATAACACTTGTATGAGCGACTTGAGAGAGATGCCATTCGCTATCGAAATCACATTAGTAGGTATCACTGCCGGTGTGCTCTCAATTCCGTACAACTCCTTTCTGTTAACTGTGATTACTGGGGAATGGCTCTTTTCGGATTGCTTGGAGCAGCAAGAATACGATAGGGTCTCAGTGGACGCCGACGGCGTTCAGATCGCAGTTCTCATCGACCGGCTGTTTCAGGCGAGAATTTGTCTGAAGAATAGGATTTCAACAAAGCCAGAATAAAGTTTCAACAGAGGCACTTTAGTGAAATCCGGAGTGCCCAATCAACGTATATCAACGCTCACTCGTTACAGCCCAACCTTTCGGAGCGGATACCACATTATAAACGGGAGTGACACGCCGACAATGATGATCAAGAGAAACATTACCGAGTCAGAGACCCCAAGAGCATCTTGACCGAGTGTCACAACTACCGCATTCACAGCAAGGATAGCGAGTCCGATCAGGCAGTATCCTATGATACGGTTGTCAAAATCACCACCTGACTCCCGATACTCTCTCTTGTAGTCTTCGACTAATCGTCCAATCATTGGATTTTTCTCACAAAATATAATAAGTTTTCTGGCGCCGCTCTACGAGCTGATTGTTACAACCTCTTCATATCCGACTGGTGGTGGGGACGCATCTTCAAGATGGAGAAGCGGTGGGTCCGAAGTGTAGGTGAGCATGTCTGTATCTTCATCCATCCAGATGCCACTCACCAGCGGTTGGATCGCAGCCTCACAGACCCCAAAGACACATTTGTCGATATCACGGTAAGCCGACGTAATATTCGTTGTGTCTTTGAGCTCATCAATTGCGAACCCCACGAGTCCTCCAAGGACTGAGCCGAGTGCGGCACCCGGAATAGAAGCAGCCAGTCCTCCGAGAATAGCTTCTAAAGCGGACGTATAACCTCAGTTGTTAGGTCGCCGAGAACCTTCTCGTAATCAATCGAAGCACCAAGTTGGTGGTAGAGATTTTGGGCAGTATATATAAAAGGCGAGAATGTTATAGAGGGTAGTTACTTCTCGTTAAAGACTGAGTGATTCGTATTTTTCCGAATAAACAGACTGAATACTAGAACAGTCAACATCAATACGTGGTGACGCAATCATGACAAAACCACGCCGAAGACGGTTGTTACAGTTGGTTGGTTCAGGAGTACTGGCTGGCGTAGTACCTGGAGTTGGAACTGCAAAGCAGGCCACATATCCTGAGGTGAGTGTTCTCGGAATGTATGAAAACCACCCAGTCGAAGTCTTTGCTGCCGGCGCGCAGCCCCATCCGAATCAGAATCGGATTGCAGTCGTAACTGCTGCATTTGGCGATGGAATCCAGTTATATATCGCTGATGGAGCCGAAACAGTTAATGACGTTCCGGAATCCGTTTACAGGATTACCGATGACGCTAATGGTGGAGTTTTCGAGCCACGCTGGAAAGAAGGTAACCGTATTGAATATGTAAAAGATTTCGTACGGTATACGGTGAAGATACCTCCGTCGTATAAGAAACTCGACCACAAAACCGTCAGTGAAAACGTACTCGAAGAGAACGAAGGTGATTCGACATGAGCTCGCTACCTTTCCCCATACCAGGCAGCTTACCGTTCGACCTTTGTGCGCCGACACCAGAGGGAACAAAACTTTGCGTCCAGACAGGTAGTATCGAAGGAAACATTGGTGAACCACGTGATTGTCAGAACGGGTCAACGCCGCCGCTCGTATCAGTCGATGTAACGTACCAAGAAGAGGAAATCGAGGTACTTGACGACGGAGAGGTTCCCATTGAGAATAGTGTCTGGATCGGCGTTGAAGAAGATCTCGACGCAGTATGGGTCGGTGAGGAGACGGCTGAGGGTTGCGCACGGTTTGGCCTCCCTGACGTGGATCCGACTGCCGCAGTCGACACTGTTATCAACACAGTGGATGATGTCGCAAAAGATGTGGTCAGAGATCTAGGTCAAGATCCTAACAGAGGGACTGGGCAGGTTCTCTACGCCTTCGTGCTCGTCATCATTGCCCTTATCATCGTCTTCGACGGTTTCCCATTCCCGGCCTAATCACATCAACTATATCACTTCGACCTCAATTTATAGCGTGTCAATATGATCAAAACGCCACATCCATTGAAACTCGGGGGGCTTACTATCGTGGCAGTCATTTTAGTAGTTTTGTTACTTGGTACGGAGTCGTGGCCGATGCGGGTGGCGCTACTAGCACTCGGTGCCGTCGGTGCTTTGACTGCGGTTGATCTACCGTTCCCACAGTATCATTTACTTGGGGCTCTATCAGTCACGGTGTTTGGAACGGCAGCAGCCAGTTATGCGACCGGTGGATTCAGGCGTAGTGTCGTTTCATTTAGTCTTATGGGGACTGTCGTTGCGACTGCTTATCTTTTTGTTTACTGGAAACAGACCCATGCCGGATGATCGTCAAGCCCGGATATCTCGGTGGTGGTACAGTGTCGCTGTCCCAGTAGTGACCTTGGGCCTGACGTGGATGGCGTGGGCGACGCTACATCTGGTGAGCGAAGTCCGTGGCACACCATCTGCGCTGGTCCCGGCGAATCAGCTACTCACAGGTCCGTTTCTTGCCTCGTTGGTTGTAACAGTCGCATTCATAACCGCAGTGGTACTGTTGATTCCGTTGTTCTCGGTGAGCCTTTGGCTTGATATCAGGGCAGTTCGACGGAGAGATTGTAACTGGTCTCCTAATCGGATTGTCTACGGTGGCGTTGCGCTCTTACATCTGGTTTCGATTGGCGTTCCAGCGGTCCAGTTGCTGACGGTACCCGCAGGAATTTGGTACATATACTCACGCAACAGGCGCATCGGCCTTTGTTGAAATAAGTACAAACGCTTGACTCTGTTGAAAACCTCTTCTTCAGGTATATTCCCACATGAAACGGCCGGTCGATGGAAACAGCGTATTGTCCACAGTTACTCCTATAGCCTGGTTTCCAAATATCGAAATATGGTCGATGAGTTCGATAAAGTGGTTCGAGACGAGACTCCGAAGATCATTGAAGAGAATGGAGACTAGATGAAGGAGTAACGGAATATATAGAGAGTGGAGAGCCCTGCGGTAGCAGCAACGATTTGACCAAATCTTCTGCGGTTGATTGGATCAACCACACGTCAAATCAATCGATCTTTGTATTCGTGCTATTTGTTCTGAAAGTCATGGAATACTCGCCTTCTAACGAGAAGTAACATCTCCTACGATACTCTCACGTTTTATCCAAAGTTTTGTCTCGGCTCAAAGTGGCTGTAATCAAGAATACAGTGATCCGCCTCAGCATACCTTACGTCTCTAGTAGTTTGTAGGAAAGTCTTAAGTTAAATAACACATACCTGTAAATGAAGCCATGTCGAGCCCCGCTCCCGGTGACATCGCCACTGTCCTTCTCAAGCGCTACGAGTGTCTCAACGCGCTCGTCAACCATCCCCAAGCTAAACCCGAACTCGTTAACACACTCAATATGCCTCGTTCAACCCTTGATGATGTCGTCCGTGAACTTGAACGAGCTGACCTCGTTGAATATAGAGATGGGGACTGGTATCCAACACAGCCAGGTCGGTTAGCCTGCTGCGCACACCGGGACTACCTCAACAGACTCGACAGCCTCAGAGATGTTTCATCAATGCTTGATTCTATGGGCACTGGTGAGGAAGTCAGTTGGGCGTTTATCGACGGTGCGGACACTTACGAAAACCATTCAAATATTCAGGACGCCGTGATGACTAAACTCCTAGACTTTGCCAAAGTTGCCACTGAAATTCATGTTGTAACACCGAATATTGTTGCGGGGTACGCTGACAAGTTCTATCAAAACGGGATTTCAGGACAAGATTCCACGTTTGAGATGATCATACCTCCAGAGATCCATACCTGGTTTCAATCAACACATCCGTCAGTAGCGAAAGATATACTGAACGATCCGAATATCGATATCTTACAGACTTCTATTCCATTCTCGTTCGGGCTCTCAATATTCGACCACGACCACGCAGGAATCACTATCTTCACGGATCATGGGATAGCTGGTCTGCTAGTCAACGATACCGACGACGCACTCGCTTGGGCTGAGGAACAGTACAAGCGTGTGAGACAGGATGCAGATCCTCTCTTTCTTCGCGGAGCGTCTAACAACAATCAACTAAAAAGCTCAACGAATCAGTTCTGATCCGAATATTGCTGGAAGTATATTCTTTCCTTATATCGTAGCAGACGGGGATCGTCTACACTCCGTACAAGCCCGACGGTTGTTGAATTGTTCCAGTGTTCATAGAATGTTAAGAAGAACAATTTGTCAATTAGGCTACGATAGGTTGTTTTCCAACGAAAGGAAGGCGCGTCGCTGGACGGCTACGTTCGCACGGCCAACGACATCCTGTTCAACCCCGATTGTACCATCGAGCGGGTCGAGCAAGCCTACGAGGAGCAGCTGGGGGCCGATAGCGACGACGGGTCACAAGCCTCGCTGGCCGGCGAGCGGGCGCTCGCGAGCATCGAGCGCGTCAGCGACGATCTACAGGAGAAGGTCGCCCAGTTCGAGGAGCGTGAGGACGCGCTTCGTGAGCGGTTCCAGGACGCGATGGCCTGACGCCGCGACGGTGACGTAGTCGTCTGTTCTGTCTTTCTCGCCCTTCAGGGGTGGAGGGCGATAGAGATGAAGAATTCCGCGGACAGCAGCGGCAATAACGATGAATTCCCACCCGAGAAGCGCCTCGAAGCACCAAACTACCGACTGATCAAGGCCGGGATCGCGACGATCCCCGATATGGAGACACTCCGTGAGTGTGTTGCCTACGAGAACGCCCACCAGAATCGGACGCAGATTCTGCGTCGGCTCCAGTGGAAGGCTGAAGAGTTGCGTGAGGATGAGGAGTAGCGATCAGTCTTAACCAACAATCGGAGTCAGCCAACACCTTGTGTTGGTTAACGGAGAGAGTATCCCGTTTTTCGGGCCCCTGAATGGGTGCGGGGCGACCAGCAGCCCCCTCGCGAGTTCAGTGGTTACAGACGCCAGCGATAGATCGACAGCGAGCAGACACCGGGACTAACATTCAAATACCAAGCCGGGACCAAACTGAGTGATTCATTCACATCGCTAATTATGGGCAAGAAGCTGTACTCAGACGAAGAGCTCCTCAACCGCCTCCAGGAGTTCGCTGCGGAACTCGGACGACCTCCGTCTCAGAATGAGATGAACGACTCTGGACCTCATGCTGCAGCAACCTACGCAGCCCGGTTCGGGTCGTGGAATGAAGCACTCAAGACAGCTGGCCTAGAGACGGGCACAAACGAACCGGATGGGCGACCACCGACCCCAAAGGAGGACCTCCTTGCGGACCTCAAGGCGGTTGCCGAAATTGTCGGAGAGGCTCCATCAGAGCGGACCTACAGGCAGCACGGGGAGTATTCGGTGAAAACATACTGCAAGCGGTTCGGGGGGTGGAATTCGGCGCTACAGGCGGCTGGTTTTGAACCGAGCGTTGAAATCAACCTCTCCGAAGAGACGCTTATTACTGCTCTTCAGGAGTTCGCTGAGGAACTGGGTCAAGCACCGACTTCTGATGAGATGGACCAGAATGGTCCATACACAGCGGCTCCATACAAGCGAGTATTCGGAACGTGGAATCGAGCTCTTGAGCAAGCTGGACTGGGAGTCCACTCTGCGCGGGGTGTGAGCAAGGAAGATCTGGTAGCCGAACTCAAGAGGCTCAACGAAGAGTTGGGACACGTTCCCCGTAAGAGTGAGATGCGGGATCAGGGAAGATGGAGCGGATCGATCTATCAAAAGCGGTTCGGTTCCTGGAACGAAGCCCTGACAGCCGCTGGCTTCGAGCCGAACGAGCGGTGGCGGATTCCGCGGGAGGATTTGTTGACCGAATTGCGGGAACTCGCAGAAGAGTTGGGCCACCCGCCGACAACGAGTGAGATGCTTGAGCACGGGAAATTCACGACCCAGCCGTATCGGCGCGTATTCGGTACGTGGCGAACAGCCCTACAGGCGGCCGACCCGGACTATCTAGAAAGCTACCGTCAGTCAGATACTGAGATAGTTCCGTTTGGCTCAAACTGGCCAGAGATTCGTGAGGAGATCATCACCCGTGACAACGAGTCCTGTCTGCGCTGCGGTATGGGCCGCGAAGCTCACCGCGAGAAATTCGGTCGTGATCTTCCGGTTCACCATCGGATTCCTCGACGCCGGTTCTACGACGACCCAGACCAGTCGGTCGACGATGCAGATGTCCCGAGTAACCTACTGACTCTCTGTATCCCGTGCCATCGCCGCCTCGAACGGCTGCCAGTCCAACCAGTAGTTGACTAACAAGCGAAGGTCCACGTTCAGCACAAAGGTATCTGCCGGTGAGCAGAGCGTCTCCCTCCCGCCGGCGTGACTTCACGACCTGTTTTTCGTGCCCCCAGAGAGGGGTGCGGGAGTCACCGCCCGCGAGCAACGATGCTGTTGAATGATTACTCTGTGAAGTAAGACGTCAAGCCAAGCAATCATCAAAAACGTTAATTCTCGGGGAACCTAGCACAAACAAAGCTTATTACAGGGTATTTTTATAAACGCTGATATCCAATATTATTTTAAATATAGGTGTACCCTTTGTTATTCTTGATAGAGTAAGCTGATTGGCCATATACGATATATCTATTAACAGGGTCCCACCCGTTACAAGTTCCAGCAACAGCAACTTGATCACTTCCCACCTTCTGATAGACTATGGATCCGCTATCACCCGGGTCAAAGTCACCATCATCTTTTCCCCATTTCACTTGATGATTTCGGAAACCGCACCCTATGTCAACAGGCCCAATATATCCATTAGCCGATCGGATCTTTCCAGTAGTTTCACAGGTTCTAACACCTCTTTTGGTCAATTTTTCATCATTAGCTACTTTATCATGAAGCGCATTTTTTGTAAACTGCTCAACGATAGTTAGGTCCGAAAGGGTTCCATTGGGATCTGCCAACCTATATGTCGGTGTGTGGCCATTGATTGGCTCAGCAACAACAAAATCGTACGTACAGTATGATTCTATAACGTCACCAATCGCAGCATCATCATCTTGATTGTACAACTTTCTTGACTCAGGATTGTCATTATAAAATATATGCTGGCATGTCGAAAAGTATGAGTTCCCGTCCTTGTTCAGTTGCGCTCCCATAGTACAATAACCGGTCTCATATCCGACCTCCATTTCGGCACCTGCTGGGACACTATCGCCGTAATCGTATTCGTAGCAGCCGTTTCTAAACTCAGTGACTTCGTGGACATCAACTGGAATTCGCTCAACTTCTGTAGGAATCTTGTCTTTTGCCTCCTGAGTAGAGGGAAGATCAGGATGAGCTGAGCCGTCGGGGTTCTGAATGACTCCAACCTGAATTTGTGGTCCTGCTCCACCGTGTATTGGTGGAATCAGATCAACCTCACCTACATATGGTTTTGATTCAAAATTTTCTCTCTTACGGACTTTTTCACTCCTCTTGAGCGAACGGTACCAGTCTCGAGGAACTCTCTTAGTCCGTTTTGTGATTGCGGAGGTTGGGTCTCCTGGCTCTTCTCGACGAAGTGCGTAGTCGATTTCTTTTTCATCTGATTTTTTCTCAGAAGATGCGACACCCACCCGTGAAAAGCCAAATGAACCCACTCCAAGTATACCGACGGTTTTTAAGGTGGACCGTCGACTAGATATTGTCCGTTTCTGAGTATCTGCTGAGCACTCTTCATTTCTGCGCGAGCTACTCTCAGTAGTGGTCGCTTCATTCGACTCGTCTTGATTTTGACCAGCTTGAACGTCTTTTTGTTTAGTGTCCATGTGATCACACCACACACAAGGAATAATGCCGTATTATATTCACCTTACCGGTCGATAATTTTTTCATATAATGAGGTACCACCCTACATATTGACCCTCACTCCTCCAGTTTGATTTTCTTAAATATAGCGAATAGTATTATCTTACTTCTAGTGAATTAACCTATTTAAATGTAAGAAAATTTAACTGATTGCTGGACTAAGGAGTAAGTATGGGTTATTCATCAAGCGATGACCCCGACAGTGTCCTCTCCGAACGCTACTCGTTCCTTCACATCCTAATGGATCAGCCTCGCTCAAAGAGCGAACTGGAAGAGGTGGTTGATGTCTCACGTTCTACGCTGGACCGCGCTTTGCGTGACCTCGCCGATAGTGAGTTCGTGGTCTACAAAGACGGCGTGTGGAAACCTACGCCACTCGGAAGGTGTAGTTACAGGGCACGAGAAGCATATCTGAGTCGGCTGGAGAGTCTTGTTGAGGCAACCCGTCGATGCCAGATGCCATTATACAGCTGTTGCTAGATAGTGTCGAAACTGGTAAATATATTACCATTATTACCCCAGTCGTGATTACTGGCTTCGCTGAGGAGCTTTACGAACGTGTACGCAGTACTGAAGATTACTCTCTCGATTTAATTATCCCACCCGACGTATTTGAACGGATGCGTGCCGTATTTTCATCACTTACAAATAAATTACAAGACGACAGTAATGTCAGTTTACACACTGCTACGATGCCGTTTAGTTTTGGCCTCTGGATTGTTGATTCGTCTGAGGCAGGTGTCATCATTTTCACGGAACAGGGAGTGCGTGGAATTCTCATGAATGATACCCCAGATGCGCTTGATTGGGCGGAAGATCAATACAATCGCGTGAAACAGAAAGCTAATTCGGATTTTCTTTGAGTCATCATCTGAACGAAGATGGGGGTTGTTGAATTCTTGTAAAACACCTCAACAGAGTATCTCGCCTGAAACAGGCGGTCGACAGGAATTGCGTACTCGGCCAAACAACTAATAATCCGGAAGTGAAACAAAGGGTATGAGACACCTCAACAATGGTCGGGTCCGGAGACACATCCTCGGTGACCGTCTCCCTCGTTGGGCTGTTATCGGTTCTGTTGTCGGTCTTTTGAGTCTCGCGTCCGTCGCGTTCCTCCTCGGTGTGGGTGTTCGCCTCTATGAGTTCTGGGGCTGGCTTGTGATTGTTCCGGGAACTGCCGTCATTGCGGGGATATTCGGTGCGGGCTTAGTCCCAACCGTCGGCACACTATGGCTGGTTAGCCTCTGGGGGTACGCTTTTCCACCACTCGTCGGTTATCTCTCTGGTGAGTGGATGGGGGCAGGCCGGTACACCTCGCCGAGAATGTCGGGGTTCGCATACGGGTCTGCCCGCGCCGAATTACTTGGGGGACTCGAAACAAGCGTCAATTTTGGCCTAGCGCTTGCGGTCATCATCGGAACAATCGGCTACGTTGCGGGGTCCGGCATCAGATGGATGGCGACGCGTATACAGTCGGCTTAATTGTTGAACAGCCTGTACTGTCCGCAACGCAATAGAAACGGTCACTTCTGAGGATTTCAGATATCCCGGTCGATATCGACACCACGCAATCAGCGGAAATCGATCCCGCCGACGTCCCCGACGAAATCGAGTCTATCACCCGTGGGCTCGCCAGTGAGCAGCCACCGACGAATCCGCTGGTCGTGCTGAAAGCGGCCCGGTGGTGGTACATTCACGGCAAGGGCGGCACGGATCCTGCCTTCCAGTGGGCCATCGAGTGGGCGCGTCATCTTGCGACCGACACGCCAAGCGACATCGAGCAATTCGAGAGGTTCCTTGAATACCTTGTTACGGTCGGCTTCGTAGAGCAACGTCACGAACTCCGCTGACCGACAGCTCAGATTTTTTGAACGCCCCTGAGGGGTGCGGCGCGGTCTGAACAGACGCAGTCGCCGTGTATTCTCTTAGACAATTGGCTGGCGGTTGCCATCAATTGCGACTTTCGGATACACTTGTTGACCATCTTGGAACTGAACTTCCACAATCTGATTCTCCGATTGTTTCAGTTCGAATTAGTCGTCAGTAGTGGCAATCTCTTCATCGGGAAATGCCTCCGCCAGCGCCGCTCTGACAACAGACCGAAAAAATATAAGTAGAATGTCTATTTGAAGGGAGTACTATCCGTCAAGTAAATCAAAATATTGCGCAAATTCATCCTCATATACTCCGTTGGTGTGTAGGAACTGGCCATAACCATCAAATTTCACCACTGTATCCTGTAAACCCAGAGATCCCTTGTCGGCGGCAATCTCCGATCCGGTTTCAAATTGTGATTCATCTCCTCCAGCAGCGATACTAGTAAGATCAGATGGGAAGTTCCAGTCGTATTTGACCACAGATGGATCCCCTTCATCAACCGTCCGCTCAACGTCGCTGTACTGTGTGTAGGTCCATCCGATAGACCCTGCTGGCGCGCTTGACAGTGACATCTCAAGACTCACCTGCTTGCCATCATCAGAGTTTTCTGGCTGATTGCCCACAATATCCAAGCCAGAGCCACCGTAGTAACTCCAGTCATGGTACATTTTTCCATATGTAATGCGGTTTTGAGAGTTGACTCCATCCGGAGGACGAAGGCTTAGGCTATTGTGGGTCCCCCATCGATCATAATCTGTCGTGTCACCTGTCCAATTGTATAATTTGGAGTCGGACACAACATCTCCTCTGTCGCTGTCGTAGGAGCTGTAAACGTCATCCGCGTACAGACTCCAAGGTTCGTCAGCGGTTACCATTATAATTCCTCCCTAAATTGAGCAGCATACTTCTGCGCATCTGAGTGGACATCACTCACTTGCGTGTCATCGGAAGTGGTGCCAACGAACCTACGGGTTTCCCCATCTTTGTTTACCCCTACAACAAATCCGACGACCTCTTTCTCATCTTTGGCCTCCGCAGCACCGAGTACAGCTTGTTCCCCTTTAACGAAGGAGGCAAACTCACGTTTTTGAGCAGCAATCATTTGCCCTTTGTTTAGGCCGTTTCCTAATTCACGGAGTTCAACAACGACTCTCACATTTTGCTCCTTTCCGGACACAACACCCGTCATTCCGAGACCTGTTCCTGCGCCAAGCGCTTTCAGTACCGACCTTCTTTTTCGCATCGCATCTGATTATTAATACTATAATTACATAATGTTAACTCAGTAGTAGTTTTGTATAATTAATCTCTTATTGGTCCAGAAGCAACTTTGGCGAATATACTCGTTGAAGATCGCCGCTGCTTGTTTAGGGCTTGAATTAGATCATTGTAACTAGAATCTGGATCAATATTGAGTTTTGACTCAAAAACAAATACAGTGAGTTCTATTGCTGTTGAATTGTCATGGCTATCTCTTGAATCATATTCACGATGTAAATCTGGACCAGAATATCCTACTTCTCCAAGGTCATTCGTCCCCTGAGTTATTGATGATAAACTGTCAGGTTGAGATGTCTTTGAGATTTTTGCTGGGAACCTGTCCTCAGTCGGGATTCGTCCCCACAGTAGCCACAGTGGTATTTCGGTTGATCCCGTTACGTCCCTCAATGCCACAGCAACACGATCACACCAGTTTGGGAGGTTATGAAGTTGGATGGAAGGTGAGACATTATCTCCTTGGCGCGTGTGCCTGTATTTGAGAATATTTCTGGAATTTTCATTATAAAAACTACTTGATGAAATGGAGAATTCACCTGCTCGGGGTTGCTCCTCCGTGGACCCAGATAAACATCCTGACACCAATATTAATGATGTCGAAATACCGTTCACAAGCTCTCGACGTCTTATTTTCATACAGTACTGCTAAATGTATACAAAGGTAAGTATTTAATGGTAGATTTCAACGAATAGATTTAGGATTATCCAAGTAAAATAAATATAATTCCCTAACAGACTGATTGTGTATTCTAAAAATATACGAAGAAACCGACACGTTCGCTTATGAACATCTCCAGAGGGCGGCCAGCGTGTACCACACGGTATCGTTGACTCAATCTGGATCCCTCTGGTAGTCGCAACCAATGTCTGTTAGGGGGGGTCGCAACAGAGATTTGCGAGAAGGCAGGCATCAGATTGGAATACCAATGTGTGGTCAGTTGTAGCAAGCGCGGACCGAGGTGAGAAGCCCGGGAAAAACCGACGGTACAGAGTTATTGATGCGAACTTGTAGGTCGCATCACGGATTGGTTGGAGTTTGTGGAGTTGGGCCGACACTAACCTACAAACCGAGTGGTGCGAGTATACAGCTGTGCGAACCGTTGAGAACGTTCTGGCGCCAGTCAGGTGCCGTGAGAGAAAACCTCATCTCGGTTGGCTTCGCGGACGAACGCCACGAGCTCCGCT
>SDGW01000477.1_pt1 | contig 16752 bp, 14 predicted proteins | sample 2873831 | NCBI WGS metagenome assembly SDGW01 (sample SAMN08132700, study PRJNA421101) | hypersaline lake metagenome | isolation source: celular fraction 0.22 microns magnesium sulfate-rich crust from ephemeral... | place: Spain: Penahueca Lagoon, Toledo | collected 2011-07
GTTTCGACGTTGTGGGCGGGGTCGCTGAGCAGGTCGCCGCTGCGGTAGAGGTCGCTCCAGACGTTGCCGATGGGGTGGAGCGAGCTCAGCAGGTTCGGGCCGCCGTTGGCGAAGTAGACCCGGGCGGTCTCGCCGGTGTTGGCCTTCATGGGGCCGGCGGCGTCTTCGGTGAAGCCGTAGGCCTGGCCGTTGAAGACGACGTAGGTGGGCTCTTCGCGCATCATCGCGTCGTGGTCGAACTCGTGGTGGCCCTGCTGGCCGACCTCGCCGGCGGTGTAGATCTCGTGCTGGCCGAGGTAGAACTCGTGGTCGACCTCGGGCAGTCCGTCCTCGGGTTCGACGAGGATCGAGCCGAACATCCCCGAACTGATGTGGTGGTCCATCGCGGGGACCGCACAGTGGTAGATGAACACGCCGGGGTACTCCGCGCGGAACTGGATCTGGGTCGGGTCGTCGCCGGGGGCGATCGTCGTCGCGTCGGCCCCGCCGCCGGGCCCGTAGACCGCGTGGAAGTCCACGTTGTGCATCGCCACGTTCATGTCCTCCGGGACGTCGAAGGTCAGGTTGACCGTGTCACCCTGCCGGACCCGGATCATCGGGCCGGGCACCTGTCCCCCGAAGGTCATGTAGTCGAACGTGACTCCGGGCTCGATCTCGGCGGTCAGCCGCTCGGTCTCGAGCGTCACGTCGTGGGTCCGCGGTTCGTTCCAGTCGACCGGCGCGGGAATGTCGGTGGGATCCCGCGCGATCTGGTCGACGTCGACCGATTTCGCCGCCGGCAGACCCTCCTCGTCCGCCGGCGTGTCACTGTTCGAGCTGTTCTCCTCCGCATCGCTGCTGAGACAGCCGGCCACTGCCAGTGCGCCGGTCGCACCGATCGCCTGCAGCACGTGCCGTCGGTTGAGTTGGGTAGAGGTCATTGGTCTTCTCCTCAGGTAGTCGTAGGGTGGGTATACGTTCAGGTGTATCGACGATTCTCGTGCTATAGTAATCGATTTGAGGTTTCCCGCTATATCGTGGGCATTTATATACTCGTATCGGATGAAGCGCTATTCCGGTCTTTCGGAATCTGTATCGATGCTTCTCTGCCCAGCGGCAGCGACTCGAGAGCGGCGAACTGGCCAGGGATCTCACCGAAATGATTGTATTCTGATACGGGAACGCGGCCGTCAGAACGAACACGGCAGCGGACGAACGACCGGGCGATGGAACCGAGTGATCTCCGCCGGACGATGCCCGCCCTCGAGTCGAGCGTCTACTGCAACTGGGGTGCCGGCGGGCCGAGCCCGCGCCGCGTCGTCGAGGCGGCCGAATCGGCCCTCGAGTACCACGAGTACGAAGCACCCGCGGCCGAAGGAATGTATCCCGCGGCGTTCGACGCGTACGACGAGGCGCGCGCGGCCGTCGCCGACCTGCTCGGTGCGGCGCCCGACGAGATCGCGCTGACACAGAGTACGACCGACGGGATCAACCGCGTCGCGGGCGCGTTCGACTGGGGTGAAGGCGACGTCGTCGTCCGGACCGATCTCGAGCACTCCGCCGGAATCCTGCCGTGGCAGCGCCTCGAGCGCGAACACGGGGTCGACGTGCGGGTGCTCGAGACCGAGAACGGCCGGCTCGATCTCGAGGGTGCGAAATCGGCGCTCGAGGACGCGACGCTGTGCTGCGTGAGTTCGCTGACGTGGACTCACGGGACGCGGCTGCCGATCGCGGACCTCGTCGAGATCGCCCACGACGCCGGCGCGCTGGTGCTAGTCGACGCCGTCCAGTCGCCCGGTCAGGTCCCCGTCGACGTTCGGGAGTGGGGTGCCGATTTCGTCGTCGCGGCGGGCCACAAGTGGCTGGTCGGCCCGTTCGGCGCCGGTTTCCTCTACGTCCGCGACGGGGCCGAGCGGGACCGCTCGCCCGCCGCCATCGGCTACCGGAGCGTCGCGGACGAGAACGCCGACGACTACCGCTACGCGGCCGGCGCGCGCCGGTTCGAGGTCGGCACCGCCAGCCCCGCCCCCCACGCCGGGCTGACGGAGGCGATCGCGACGCTCGAGGAGGTCGGCATCGACGCGATTCAGCGGCGGATCGAGGCCCTCACCGATCGGCTCAAAGACGGCGTGCCGGACGAGCGCCTGTTGAGTCCCCGGTCGTACGAGTCGGGACTGGTGACGATCGCCGTCGACGACCCCGAGGAAACCGTCGAGCGACTCGCCGAGCAGGACATCGTCGTCCGCTCCCTTCCGTACCCGGAGGCCATCCGCGCGTCGATCCACGCGTACAACAGCCGCGGAGACGTGGATGTACTGCTCGAGGCGCTGTAGAACGCGTCTCCTGTGCGTTAATCGGCGGCCTGACGCTCCTCCATGGCGGCCCGAACGTCGCCGTAACGCTCGAACCGGTCGGCACCGATGTAATCGATGGTGTCCTGGAGGTACTGGACGACCTGTTTGCCGATCTTGCGCTGGTCGTAGCCCTCGAAGGGCTGCTCGTCGTAGAGGGGGTCCGTCAGCAGTCGGTTCTCGACGTACTCCTCGATGCGCGGCTCGTAGACGTCCGTGACGATGTCGGGTTCGGCCTCGGCCAACTGCTGCAGGATCCAGCGGCCGTTCTCGATGTGTCGCGTCTCGTCCTGGCGGACCTTGCCGATGGCCGTCTGGAACGACTCGAGGACGACGTCGCGGCCCATCTGTTCGGCTTTCAGCTCGATCATCTGGTCGAAGCTGAGGTAGCCGCCGCGGGCGAGCTGGGCCTCGACGATGCCCATGTAGTTCAGGTAGGCCTCGCCGAGCGCGTAGACGAGTTCGGTCCGATCGCCGCTCTCGACCGCTGCCATCAGGTCGTCCGCGGTGTCGTAGAGGTCGTCCGTGCTGTACCCCTGCTCTTGATAGCCGCCCTCACGATACGGTTCCGTCTCTTGGGTCTCGAAGACTTCCTCGAAGTAGCGGCTGAACAGGTCGGTGTGCTTGGCCTCTTCGTACACCTGCTGTGCCAGGTACATTTCCTCTTGGACCGTGTCGAACGGCATCTCCTCGTTCGGCAGCGCGTCCAGCGCCATCATGTAGGGTGCGAGCGTCCGCGTGACGTCCTCCTCGCCGTCGTAGAACCCCGAACACGTCGCGAGGAATCGCCGCTGTTCGTCCTCGGAGAACTGCTGCCAGTCGGCTCGATCCTGCTCAAGGTCGTAATCGTCCGGATCCCACGTCCCTTCTCGCTTTCCTTTCCGATACAGTTCGTAAGACTTGTCGCGCTGGCTGTATTCGATTGGCATGCTCACACGTGACGAGGAAGGTACAAATCAATGTTCGGCTGAGAATCATGTCGGTGCAGCGGTGAACAAAGCTGTCAACTGACGCCCGTGATGACGGTCGCGTTCGACGAGTCTGATCGGTTTGCTTACTCGCCCTCGGCGTTTCGTGATGCAGCGGCAGCCTCGACCATCGTCTGGCGCTCGTCGAAGTACGCCGGCGCGTCAGCGTCGGCTTCGAACTCGACGACCCGAGTCAGAGCATCCTGCCCGTCGTCGGCTTCCGCGGCCAGTTCGTCGGCGAGGTCCGTGTAGCCCGCGGCAAGATCCTGAAAGGCCTGCATCCGGGCCTGTTTGGCCTCGACGAGCAGTTGCTTCTCCTCGAGTTCCGCCTGTAGCTCCTCGATCGCCGCGACGTCGACCTCGTTTGCGTCCGGCACGTCCGCGGTCGACGGCGATTCGGTGCCTTCGACCTCGTCCGGGAGCGCCTCGAGGCGCGATCTGATCTCGGCCATCTCTCGGTCGATCTCGTCCAAGAGTTCGTCGGCTTCCTCGCCCATCGTCTCGACGTGTCCGGAGAGCAGGCCGGCCTGGGTGCGGCAGTACTCGACGAACTCGTCGACCGCGAGTGCGTCCGCGGCGTCGTCGCTCATGCAGTTCCCTTGGGCTTCCGCCCGAAGGTACTTTGGGATCGAATCGGCGCGTTCGACCGTGCCGACGAACGACACCGGAAACAGGCATGTTAGCGGGTGGAAATGGTCGATGGCGATGGTTCGAGAGAGCACACGAGTAACGGGTACCTACCCACGAAAAACCGCCGCGACTCGTGGACCGTCTCCGGCCGCTGGTCGAAGCGTTCGCCACCATAGGGCCGTTCTCTGGGCCCATTTCGGGGTACCGATACCGCATCGTGTGCCGACGCTCGGTTCCAGTTCCGCACCGATCAGCGTTCGATCTCGTCCGAGAGGATCTAGTGTCCGGTGGTGAATCAGTCGTGAAATCGAGACTATCCGCCATGGAACCGCGAGTTGAAAGCTGGTAACCGGATGATTACAAGGGCACTCTCCCTCGTCGGCTGATTCATGGCAGAGGGGGAACAAAAGATGGGGGACCGGACGTGTCCACGCTGTGGGTCCACGGCTGTGACGCGGCATCGAGTGATCGAACACGAATCGTGTGGCGCGATCAAACCGGAACCGGCGTTTTGCACGGCCGACGGCATCGTCTGTCCGGATTGCGGCGAACAGTGCGACGAAGTCGAGTTCGTCAGCGGCGATCGTCCGTGGACGTGTGAGGATTGCGGGCACACCTTCGGTGCGAGCCAGAAGGGGGCGACCGACGGTGGAACCGCGTGGCAACAGGACGCCGCTGCCATCCTCGAGTGCGCACGATCGCGGATCGCGGCGACGCCATCGCCCGCCAGCGCTGTCGGTTGGGGCCGGCACGTTCTGGTTGCGATCGTCGTCGTCCTGCTCGTCTCGGCGGCGGCCATCGCGACGGTCGGCCCCGGGGCGTTCCGGCCGGAGCAGGTCGCGACCGAGACGACGCCCGCGTCGGATCCGACCGCGGACGATCCCGGCGCGGGCGATGTCGCGGAAGACGCCGAGCGGCGGATATCCGAAGAGACGGCCTGGACGTCGTACAGATCGATCGTCGTCTTCCGAAACGACGACGTGCAGGCGGGCTATCGGTCCGACGCGATGCGTGCCGTCGATCGGGTGTTCGTCGACGAACGCGTCCCCGTGACGCAGGGCGTGATTCCGCCGCTCGAGGACGACCGCGCGAGCCGCGATCTCTGTCAGTACCTCCGACAACGGAAGGAGACCCACCCGGAGACGTTCGAGTACGCGCTCCACGGGTACACGCACGAGCGGCGAACGGGATTCCACGGCGGCAGCGAGTTCGGCGGCCTGCCACCGGAGCGACAGGAGACGCTGCTCCGGAACGGGACGGTGGCGCTCGAGGACTGTGTCCAGCAATCGCCGACGACGTTCGTTCCGCCGTTCAATACGTACGACGACGCGACCGCGAGCGCGCTCGCGGACGAGGGATACGCGGTCGTCTCCGGCGGCGAGTGGTTCACGCGTTCGTACTTCGACGAGACCAGCCCGTTCATCGCGGACGGGATCCTCCACCTCCCGAATACCCACTCGTTCGTCCGAAACTGGACGACAAACGAGTTCTATTCCCAGCGCACCCTCGAACGGCGGTTCGACGACGCGTACCGGGACGGAGAACTATACGTGCAGATGCTTCACTACCCGACGTTCACGTCCGAGGCGAAGCTGGCACGGCTCCGCGGGCTCATCGACCACATGAAATCGAAGGGCGACGTGGCGTTCATGACCGTCGGCGAGTTCGCCGAGAAGTACGAACAGGGGCGGCTCGAGCGGACCGAGACCGGGTGGCGAGTCGAGGAGCCAGTGAGCGACGGCGAGCCGGGCCCGATTACGGGGAACGGAACGAGTGCCGACGGACACGCGCATTCGACCAGCGGAACTGGTCCGGCAACCGGGAGTCACGACACTGGAAGCGAGCACCGTCTGCAGTCACCTCCAGCACACGCGGAGAGCCATGACTGAGCGCGTCACGGGTCGGACTCTCGGCTTGCTACTGCTCTGCCTGGCGACCGCCGTCCCGTACGGGCTGCTCGTCCGATTCCTGCCGACCGAGACGGTTTTCGCGATCGCGCTGTACGTGGCCGTGTTCGCGGCGTACCTCGCCTGGTCCTGGTACGTCGTGGAACACCGACCCGCGTATCGCCACCGCTTCTCGCCGCTGGCGCTCGTGATCGCGCTCGGCTGCTGTACCGTCGCGGTCGTGCTCCTCGGCTGGGTCCCCCCGACTGTCGTCGCACTGGTCCACCTCGGCGCGCTCGTCGTCGTCTTCGGCTGCTGGGCAATCCCGTTCGCGGCGCTTTCTCACGCGCTGACCGCCGAGACCGAATTCGACGACATCGCCGAGTTCCCCTCGATCACGATCCTCGTTCCGGCGTACAACGAGGAGGGGTACGTCGGCCGGACCGTCGCGAGTCTGCTCGAGGCGCACTATCCGGCGAAAAAGCAGATCGTCGTCGTCGACGACGGCAGCACCGATGGGACCCGCGAAGAGGCCGGCCGCTACGGTGCCGACGGCGTCACCGTCGTCTCCAAGGCGAACGGCGGGAAGTACTCCGCGCTCAACTACGGCCTCCTCTTCGCCGAGGGCGAGGTCGTCGTGACGGTCGACGCCGACAGCATCGTCGAGACGGACGCGCTCCGCGAGATCGTCGCGCCGCTGGCGGCCGATTCGTCGGTCGGTGCGGTCGCGGGCAACGTCCGCGCGTTCAACCGGGACTCGTTCGTGACGCGGTGCCAGGCGATCGAGTACGTCCTCAGCATCAATCTCTTTCGGCGCGTGTACGACCAGTTCGCCGCCGTCCCCATCGTTCCGGGCTGTCTGGGTGCGTATCGCCGGGCCGCGCTCGAGGAGGTCAACGCGTACGATCCCCACACCCTGACCGAGGATTTCGACACGACGATGAAGGTCCTGGAACAGGGGTACGAGGTCCGCTTCAGCGATGCGGTCGTCTACACCGAAGCGCCGGACACGTGGCGCGATCTCTACCGGCAGCGGCTCCGGTGGTACCGCGGCAACGTGATGACGCTGAGAAAGCACCTGCTCGGGAGCACGTCGCCGGAGAACCGATACGTGGATCGAATCCACGTCCCGCTCGCAGCGATTACGATGCTCTTTACGCCCATCGCGAGCTGGCTCGTGCTAGGCGTCATCGCGTACATCGTGGTGACGGGCGGCCTCGCGGCGATCCTCCCGGTGCTCGTGACGTACACGGCTCTCGTCGCCCTCCTGACCGCGCTCGCGCTCGGAATCGAGGGCGAGAGCTACTGGTATCTCGGCTACGCGCCGCTGTTCGTCCTCGGCTACAAGCACTTCAACGACCTCGTCATGGCCAAAAGCATCGTCGACGTCGTCAGCGGAACGGAACTGGGCTGGACGAACGCGTCGCGGATCGACCAGCGGGAAACGACGTCGACCGACCTTCCCAGTGAACCGACGTCAGCTGAGCTCTCGAGCGAACCGGCGTCGGATCAGCGGAGCGATTGAACGCGGGGCCGACTGCGATCGGTCGGCCCGTCGCGATGGGACGCGACTACGGCTCGGCCTGGCCGCATCCCCGTTCGGTATCGTGAAGTGCTAGCATGTCTCTGTGCATTGGCCTTTCAGACTCGTTAAGTCCTTCCGGCCACTGACACAGATACAATGAATCTGGCACCGCGTCGACAACCGAGACAGTCCGTATTTGCGACCGAACGATGAGCAAGGACACCATCGAAGTCCGGGGTGCGGAAGAACACAACCTCAAGGATCTCGACGTCTCGATCCCCCGCGAGGCCTTCACCGTCGTCACCGGCCTCTCGGGCTCGGGCAAGTCCTCGCTCGCCTTCGAGACGGTCTACGCCGAAGGCCAGCGCCGCTACATCGAGAGCCTCTCGGCGTACGCCCGGAACTTCCTGGGCCAGATGGACAAGCCCCAGGTCGAGACCGTCGAAGGGCTCTCGCCGGCGATCTCGATCGACCAGAAGAACGCCGCGAACAACCCCCGATCGACCGTCGGAACGGTCACGGAACTGCACGACTACCTGCGGCTGCTCTACGCCCGCGTCGGCACGCCCCATTGTCCCGAGTGTGGCCGCGAAGTCGGCGAGCAGAGTGCTCAAAATATGGTCGAGCGCATCCTCGAGCTCCCCGACGGGACCAAAGCCAAACTCGCGGCACCCGTCGTCCGCGACCAGAAGGGCGCATTCGAAGACCTCTTCGAGGAACTCGTCTCTGAGGGGTACGCTCGCGTCGAGATCGACGGCGAGGAACACGACCTCACGATGGACGATCCCGATCTAGACGAGAACTTCGACCACACGATCGACGTGATCGTCGACCGCGTGAAGGTCAGCGTCGAGGACCGGCCGCGCATCATCGACAGCGTCGAGACGGCACTCGAGGAGGCCGACGGCGTTCTCAAGGTCATCCTCCCGGACGCGACCGAGGAGGTGGCCGCGGATCTCGGTGAGGAAGCCCGCCGGACCGGTGCGCTGGGCGAGGAGACCGAGAACGACGACCGCTTCGTCGTCGAGTTCTCGAAGGACCTCGCGTGTACGCACTGCGGGATCGACGTGCCGGAGATCGAGACCCGCTCCTTCTCCTTCAACTCGCCCCACGGTGCCTGCCCCGAGTGCGAGGGTCTGGGCGAAACCAAGGAAGTCGACGAGGACCTCGTCGTCCAAGACGAGTCCAAGCCGCTCAAACACGTGTTCGAGGCCTGGAGCTACAACCGGTCGTACTACAAGACTCGCCTCGACGCGGTCGCCGAGCACTTCGGCGTCTCGCTGTCGACCCCCTTCGAGGACCTCGACGCGGACGTTCAGCAGGCGTTCCTCTACGGAACGAACGAGCAGGTGCTGTTCGAGCGGAACACGAAAAACGGCACTCGGCGCAAGAAGAAGCGCTTCGAGGGCGTCATTCCGAACTTAGAGCGTCGGTATCTCGAGACCGACTCCGACTCGACCCGCGAACACATCGAGGACTACATGTCGGTCACGGAGTGTCCGGCCTGTGACGGCACCCGCCTCAAACCCGCCTCGAGAGCGGTATTGGTCGACGAGACAGCCATCACGGAGATCAACGCGATGAGCATCGGCGACGCCCTCGAGCACTTCGAGTCGATGGAGGCGGATCTCACCGAGCGCGAGAAGGTGATCGCCGAGGAGATCCTGAAGGAGATCCGCGCCCGCCTCGGCTTCATGTGCGAGGTCGGCCTCGAGTATCTGACGCTCGACCGCGAGGCCTCGACGCTGTCGGGCGGGGAGAGCCAGCGCATCCGCCTCGCGACCCAGATCGGCTCCGGCCTCGTCGGCGTGTTGTACGTACTCGACGAGCCCTCGATCGGGCTCCACCAGCGGGACAACGACCGGCTGCTGGACACGCTCGAGGAACTGCGCGACCTGGGCAACACCCTGCTCGTCGTCGAACACGACGAGGAGACGATGCGACGGGCGGACAACGTCATCGACATGGGCCCGGGTCCGGGCAAGCGCGGCGGCGAGGTCGTCGCCAACGGTCCCGTCGAGGAGGTCAAGGCGACCGAGGAGTCGATCACCGGCGACTACCTCTCCGGCCGCAAGCAGATCCCGGTCCCCGACGACCGGCGCGATCCCGACGGCGCGCTCACGATCCGCGGCGCGCGCCAGCACAACCTGAAGGACCTCGACGTGGACCTTCCGCTGGGCTGCTTTACCGCGATTACGGGCGTCTCGGGCTCCGGGAAGTCCACGCTGATGCACGAGGTGCTCTACAAGGGCCTCGCGCGCGAGATGAACGACAACACGAGCGTGATTCCGGGCGACCACGACGCCCTCGAGGGACTCGAGGAGATCGAGACGGTCCGACTGATCGACCAGTCCCCGATCGGCCGCACGCCCCGGTCGAACCCCGCGACGTACACGAACGTCTTCGACTACGTCCGGGAGCTGTTCGCCCAGACGAAGCTCTCGAAACAGCGGGGCTACGAGAAGGGGCGGTTCTCGTTCAACGTCAAGGGCGGCCGCTGCGAGGAGTGTGGCGGCCAGGGCACGGTGAAGATCGAGATGAACTTCCTCTCGGACGTGTACGTCCCCTGCGAGGAGTGCGACGGCGCGCGCTACAACGACGCCACGCTCGACGTGACCTACAAGGGGAAAACGATCGCCGACGTCCTCGAGATGTCGGTCGAAGAAGCGTACGAGTTCTTCGAGTCCTCGAGCCAGATCCGCCGTCGGCTCAAACTGCTGAAAGACGTCGGGCTCGACTACATGAAGCTCGGCCAGCCCTCCACGACGCTCTCTGGCGGGGAGGCCCAGCGCATCAAGCTGGCGGAGGAACTCGGCAAGAAGGACTCCGGTGAGACGCTCTACCTGCTCGACGAGCCGACCACGGGACTGCACTCGGCCGACGAACGCAAGCTCATCGATGTCCTCCACCGACTGACCGACAACGGCAACACCGTCGTCGTCATCGAACACGAACTCGACCTCGTCAAAAACGCCGACCGCGTCATCGATCTCGGCCCCGAAGGCGGCGAGAACGGCGGCGAAATCGTCGCCACCGGCACGCCGGAGGACGTGGCTCGCCTCGAGGACTCACACACCGGCCGCTACCTGCGCGATCTGCTGCCGAAGATCGATCTCGAGGGGCCCCGCGGTGAGCGCGTCGAGCCCGTAAGCGCGCCGATGGACGACGACTGAGCGAGTGAATTCGGCGTCTTTTGCGGGAGCTACGCCAGCGGCTCCGGTGGTTCGCCGAGGAGTTCGTCCCGAACGTGGGGCGCCTCGAAGTCGATCTCGGGGCCGGCGGGGACGAATCCGGTCGGGTTGATGTCGCCGTGACTGCAGTAATAGTGTTCTTTGATATGGCCCAGATCAACCGTCTCGGCGACGCCACCGGTCTGATAGATGTCACGCGTGTACCCCCACAGATTCGGATAGTCGACGAGCCGGCGGACGTTGCACTTGAAATGCGTGTGGTAGACGACGTCGAAGCGGACGAGCGTCGGGAACAGTCGCAGATCCGCCAGCGTCAGTTCGTCGCCGAGCAGATAGCGCCGATCCGACAGCACGGACTCCCAGCGATCGAGCGCGTCGAAGACGGTCTCGACGGCGGCCTCGTACTCGGCCTGGCTCGAGGCGAAGCCGGCCGCGTAGACGCCGTGGTTGAGCGGGCCGTAGAGCGCTTCGATGACCTCGTCGACCTCCTCGCGCCGGTCTTCGGGGTAGAGGTCGACGCCGCGGTGGTCGGCGAACGCGTCGGCGAGCGTCCGCATGATCTCGTCTGATTCCTCGTTGACGATCGTCTCGCGCTCTCGATCCCAGAGGACTGGGACGGACACGCGGCCCGTATAGGTCGGCTCCGCCGCCGTGTACACCTCACGGAGGTAGTCGCTGCCGTTGATTGTGTCGGGCGTACACCCCACTTTGTCCGGGGTGAACTCCCAGCCGTCGTCCTCGCGGTGGGGATCGACGACGTCGATCGTGATCGCGTCGTCCAGCCCGAGCAACCTGCTGGTGAGCAACGTCCCGTGGGCCCACGGGCAGGCCCTCGAGACGTAGAGATGGTACCGCTCCGGCTCCGGGGGGTGCGGGCCGTCCGGACCGATTTCGGCCCGGAACTCCGTCGGCTCGAGGTCCACGTCTTCGGTATCGTCGTTCGTGATGTCGGTTCGCCACTCGCCGTCGATGAGTCGTCCCATAGGTCGTGTCGATATCGCTACTGACTCGGCAACTGTGCTCGGTCCGGTCGGGACGCTCAGATCGTGAGCCCGACCGCGTAGGGCCAGGTGGTCGTCGCCAGCGCCGCGAACACCAGGGCGCCGCCCGCGAGCCCGACGTTCTTCAGGAAGTGGATCTGCTCGTTCTGTCGGTCCATCCCCTCCTGGCTCCAGAAGTCGTGCATCACGGGCGTGACGCCGACCAGGAAGCCGACCACTGCGAACGAACCCAGCAACGGGAACACGCCGAGCAGGATCGAGACCGCGCCGGCGACCAGCGCGAGGCTCGCGAGCGGGACCGTCAGGCGCGGGACCGGCGCGCCCTTGCTCGCCGCGTACGCGACGGTCTCGTCGACGTCCTGTAAATTACCGACGGCCAGAAAGCCGAGCACGGCCGCAAAGAGGATGCGGCCGGCCAGCAGCGCTTCGCCGGCACCGGTCGCCTCGAATGCCATCAGTCTCTCCCCTCCGTCGTCGCCGCATCCAGTTCGCGTTCGATTCGTTCGGCGGTGATGTGTTGATTCATCGCAGCTTCGACTACCGGCCCCACGGCCATAAGTGTCAGGTGAATTATGGTACATCAGGTTGCACCACAGCGACCAGGTACGGTGCGGTATACCGGACTCGAGGAGGCGATGGTTTTTTGACTGGATCGAACGACGGGTCGGACCATGCGGGGAGGCGATGGCGACGACCGAGGTTCGGAACTGGATCCGCAGGCGTGCCCGACGGCGGAGTCGCTCGATACCATCGGCACGCAGTGACGTTTGCACGTCCTCCGGGACCTGCAGGATGGAGGACTTCGGTTCAACGAGTTGAAAGAGGAGACCGGCGCGAGTTCCCGAACGCTCTCGCAGACGCTGGACGCGCTGATGGACGCCGGGCTGGTCGAGTGGCGGACCGAAGCAGCGGCACCGATCGCCGTCTACTACGAGCTCACAGACAAGGGTGAGGATCTGCGGCCCATCTTCGACGAACTCGACGCGTGGGCCAGAAAGTGGCTCGAGCCGTAGGAGTTCGCGCCGAGCGGGCATACAGCCAAGGAGGTGTGGGAGTAATTAGCACGTATGCCCGACGAACTGGACGCACCCGAGGAGCCGGCCCCGATCGAGGAGGAACCGACGGACTCGTTCGACCTCGAGCGACCGGATCAGGTCCAGATCGGCGTCACGCGCGGCGAGACGGGCCTCGAGATGGGGGCGCCACGGGACTATCCGGATAGGGCCGAGCTCTCGGTTCGCCCGGAGTCGGACGAGGGCCATCGCGTGCTCGTCAGCGTCGACGCGATGGCGGGGGACCACGCGACGGGCCACGCCGACGCGGCGCTGACGCCGGCGGAGGCACGCGCGTTACGCGACCAACTCGACGAGACGGTTCGCTGGATGACCGAGGACGACCCCGATAGTGGCGCAGACGACGATCACGGGGCTGAGAAACACTGACGAGTGACGCGACTACTCGTCGGGGCTGGGCGACTGCACACGTGAGATGTAGCCCGCCAGATCCGAGGTCGTCACCATGCCGATGACGCCCTCGTCCTCGTCGATAACTGGGATGTGGTGGAAGCCGCGTTCGACCATTACGTCCGCGGCATCGCGGATACCGTCCTGTGCCGAAGCTGTGACGACGTCCGTGCTCATGTACGTAGACACCGGGGTCTGATCCTTCGGCTGGCGTTCGGCGACGATCCGAACGAAGTCCGTCGTCGTCAGGATCCCCTCGAGTCGGTTGTCGTCGTCGACGACGACGACCGATCCGATCCCGTTGTCGAGCATGAGTTGGGCGGCTTCCTCGACAAGCGTGTCCGGCGACACCGTGTGTAGTGACGTGGACATGACTCGAGCGACGAAAATGTCCTCCATACGGGGCGGTATTCGCTAAACACTATAAGGATTATCGGAACCGGCCGTCGACGGCGGTTCCGATCGCCACCCGATCGACCCGCGGTTCGCAGTCCAGACAGCCGTCGCGACGGGCCCCCGATCGGCGAGCATCGATACCGGAGTCGGAACTATCGGAGGGGTGTACCGATACCGGTTCGGTACTCGTTCGGGTCGAAAAGTAATGCCACTTCTATGATGCTATTCGCTAATGGTAAAATATCGATTATAACGGATCGATCGGCGGATTGCGAGAGCTCAAAGCAGATAGCTCGCTAATACGGAGTTATAAGGCCGTCTTCGGAACTATCAGGGACTACTTTCTCGATATCGGGGAGATCGACAGGCCCGCATTCATTCCGCTATCTAAACCGGGAACTATAGCACCAAGTCGCCGAATACTCAACTTGTGGCTACTAAACCCCACTATCAACCGGTTGAACTCATCCCTCGCCAACTCAATACACAACAGATCGAATAGTGTTATTAAATTCTATTATTATCGCACCCGATCGTCGAAAACGGCAACTGCGCCTCCGCCCCGACGCTGACGATCGTACTCTCACGAGTGAGCGAGGTTCAACTCGAGTTCGTTGACGACGCTTCGAATCATGTCCGGGATCTCCGCCTTGAGTCGCTCGCCGCGCATCCGGTGGCTCGGGCCGGCGACGGCGAACGCGCCGAAGATGTCGCCGTCGGGACCCATGAGCGGGACGGCGACGGCGTGAAGCCCCTGCGTGCTCTCGTCGATGTTGAACGCGTACCCTCGCTCGCGGACCGTTTCGAGCTCCTCGAACAGTTCGGCTTCGCTGGTGATCGTCTCGTCGGTCGCGGCCGGCAGCCCGTGGCGGGCGACGATCTCACGGACCCGTTCGTCGGGCAGATTCGCCAGGATCACCTTTCCGCCGGCGATCTGGTGCATGTAGAACCGTCTGCCGATCCGGGCGCGGCTAAAGACGCCCTTCTGGCCCGCCTTTCGCTCGAGAACGACGCATCGGCCCCGCTGTTCGACGGAGAACTGGACAGTCTCACCGGTGAGATCCGCCAGTTCGCGGATCTTCGGCTCGATGTACTGTAACCCCTCGACCTGATGGAGCGCGTAGCCGCCGACGTCGAGGAATCGAAGCCCGATCCGATACTCGTCGCCCTCTTTGACCACGTAGTCGTGTTTGAGGAGCGTGATGAGGTGCTTGTGAATCGTCCCCTTCGACTTGCCGATCGCCTCGGCCAGCTCCGACACCCTGGCCCCGTTCTGGGCCTGCAGTTCGTCGACGATCTCGAGCGAGGTCTCGACGCTCTTGATAGTGGGTGATCGCGGACCGGGATCTCCGTTCCCGACGTCGTTTTGGGCCATACCACTATGTCTAGGGACCAGTTCGTAAAAAGGTTCACGCACGGAAACGTGACGGCGATCCGGTTTCGTTATTCGACGATGTCGTCGATTATGCCGAATTTTCGGCCGTCGGGCCGGAGCGAGCGGCGCGAAGAGATGGTCTTATACGAGTGCCCGCTGTGGACGTTGCTATACCCGATGTCAAACGTGACGACGATGGCGTCCGCGATTAGCGACGCCGTTGACGACGGTGATAGCCTCTATCTCGCGGGGTTCACGCATCTGATCCCCTTCGCGGCGGGACACGAGATCATCCGCGCCGGCTACGACGATCTCGAGCTCGTCCGCGCGACTCCCGACCTGGTGTACGACCAGCTGATCGCCGCGGGCTGTGTCTCGAAGGTGACGTTCTCGTGGGCCGGCAACCCCGGCGTCGGCAGCCTCCGGGCCTTCCGGCGGGCGGTCGAAGCAGACGTTCCGAACCCGATCGAGATCGAGGAGTACACCCACTACGGGATGGTCGCTGCGCTGCACGCCGGCGCGGCGAACCTGCCGTTCATGCCCGTGCGGACGTTCGCTGGCTCGGATCTCGTCGACCACAACGACGCGATTCGGACGGTCTCGAGCCCGTACGGCGACGACGAAATTCCGGTCGTCCCGCCGATCGAGCCCGACGTGGCGATCGTCTCCGCACAGCGCAGCGACGAGGACGGGAACGCTCACCTCTGGGGGATACCCGGAGAGCAGAAAGAAGCGGCACTGGCCGCCGACACCGTCATCTGCTGCGTCGAGGAACTCTGTTCGACCGAGACGATCCGGAGCGACCCGAACCGGACGATTTTCACCGCCGACGCGGTCGATCACGTCGTCGAGGTCCCCTACGGCGCACACCCGTCGTACGCGCAAGGCTACTACGACCGGGACAACGAGGCCTACCTCGAGTGGGAGGAGGTCTCGAAGAGCCACGATGACGTCCAAGAGTGGCTCGACGAGTGGGTCTACGGTGTCGAGAATCGACGCGAATACCTCGAGAAGCTCGGGGCGAAGCGGCTGCTGGATCTTGAGGTCGACTCGCGGTACGCGACGGCGATCGATATGGGTGACTACTGATGGCGTACACTGACACGGAGCTCATGGTGACGGCGGCGGCGGAACAGCTCGAGGACGACGATTCGGTGCTGGTCGGGATCGGCGTCCCGAATCTCGCCTGTAACCTCGCGAAGCGAAACCACGCGCCGAACCTCGAGATGATCTACGAATCGGGAACGATCGGCTCGAATCCGAGTTCGCTTCCGCTGTCGGTCGGCGACCCGGTGCTCGCCTCGGGAGCAGTCGGCGTCGAATCGATGCTCAACGGCTTCTCGTACTACCTCCAGGGCGGCCGGATCGACGTCGGCTTCCTCGGCGGCGCGCAGGTCGACAAGTACGGCAACATCAACTCGACCGTGATCGGCGACTACGACGACCCGGCGGTCCGACTCCCCGGCAGCGGCGGGGCCTGCGAGATCGCCAGTAACGCCCACCGGACGATCATCATCTCGCCGCTCGAGCAGCGGCGGTTCCCCGAAGAAGTCGACTTCGTCACGAGCCCGGGCTACCTCGACGCCGAGACCGATCGGGCCGACCTCGGGCTGCGGGGCGGGCCGGACGCGGTCATCACCGACAAGGCGATTATGGGGTTCGACGACGACGGCGAGATGATCGTCGAGCGGCTCCATCCGGGAGTCACCGAAGACGACGTGCAAGCGGCGACCGGCTGGGAGATCCAGTTCGCCGACGATATCGAACGAACGCGAGAGCCGACCGACGACGAGCTCCGGTTGATCCGCGAGGAACTCGACCCCGACGGCGTCTATCTCGACTGACCGATCCGCGCAGACCGGCGAGACGATTCGCGATATTTCTCACCGACGGCTCGACGGACGGACCGTACGAGCGGCGTCGAACCACAGAAACGCCGAGAGGATCCGGCTCGAGCGTCGCTACTGCGTCGTCGGTGAAGAAACGG
>SDGW01000784.1_pt1 | contig 16727 bp, 26 predicted proteins | sample 2873831 | NCBI WGS metagenome assembly SDGW01 (sample SAMN08132700, study PRJNA421101) | hypersaline lake metagenome | isolation source: celular fraction 0.22 microns magnesium sulfate-rich crust from ephemeral... | place: Spain: Penahueca Lagoon, Toledo | collected 2011-07
GTTATGAGTTTGGATATAACCAAGGTCAAAGAGATGAATCACTTGAGCGTGTGAATAAAAGTATTGAAGAGTTAAGAAAGTCAGTTAATGAGTCATGAAGATGCCACTAACAACTTACTACTGTATAAGTAAAGATTGTGGTTGGCAGGTAACTGATCATAAATTGCGAGATGGTCAAAGGTGTTTGAAATGTGGATTACCAACAAATAGTTATTTGGTGAAAGATAAGAAAAGTAGGTGACTGTTAATTTATTGAAACTTATTGTAATCTTAGACGTATATCCTATTAACATGAAAATAATGGAGGTTGTACGTGTGAAGAAATTATTATTTGTTTTTCTAATAATGGTGATGGTTATTATGACTGGTTGTAGTGGAGAAACAGACGCTAAAAAGGAGTCAGATGATCCATATACTCATCATGAAGTTAGTTGGTCTGATGATTATAACGGACTGAAATCTACTGTACAAAAGGTTGTTACAATGGATGGAATGATAGGTATTAAATTAGTGTTAGAGAATACAACAGATCATGAGTTTACTACCAATGCAACACAAGGAATACTTACATTGAATACAGATGAGACCATTGAGGGTACTAAGAATAGTAATCCTACAACAATAGGTACGATTAGTCCTGGTGGGAAAATAGTTGCTAACCTAAACTTCAATGTAGAAAGTAATGTTGAAGATATTAATAATCTTAAGCTTCAGTGGTATGTATATGATGAGTCAAAAGATATTAGTGAACAGAAGAAAAGTTATACAACTGAATTAGAAATTAATTAAGTCACTCATTAGAGTGGCTTTTATTTTGTTTAATTATAAGAAAGGGAGATGAGTAGATGAGTAATTTTATAATTGTCTATCGACTAGATAACGGATTTGATATTACTGAAGAAAAGAAAGCTTATAGTATGAGTCGTATTGAAGAATATGCTCACAAGAATGTAGATGGAATGAAAAGAATTATAGATAGAGATGGTTGTTACCAAATGTTTGATGCCAATAGTATTACATGCGTTAGTGTATTGAGAACAGATGGATCTATTGAGTAGGTGAATAAACGATGGCTAAAGAAGTTAATCCATTTTACAAAACAAAGAAGTGGAAGAGTAAGAGACAAAAGATACTAAGACGAGATAGTTATTTATGTAGGGAATGTAGTCGATATGGTAAGACAACACCTGCTACAATTGTTCACCACATTTATCCTTTAGAATTATATCCAGAGTTAAAGTTAAACAGTGACAATCTCTTAAGTTGTTGTAGTGGTTGCCATGAATCATTCCACAATAAAGCAACAGATGAATTAACAGATAAGGGTAAGCAGTGGATGAAAAGAGTTAATGTTGAAGAAGGTTGACCCGCCCACCTTAGACAAAGGCACAAGAAAGCCTGGGTACCGAAGGGGGGAACCTTTTCCAATAGAGCGACTTGTGAGAAAACTTTTTTGAACTTTTTGGAAAGGAGGGCATTAAATGTCACGTAGAATTTTATCTCGTGAAACTATAAGAAAACATGTTATTAGTGACATGGAAACACTAGGTGTTTATAAAAAAGAATACCGTGATCTAATTGAAATTTACGTTGATACATACCATGATTATTTGCAAGCAAGGAAAGATTTTGAGGACAGTGGAAGGAAATACGAAAGTGAAACTGCTAATGGTAATCCTAAAAAGTCAGCCATTGTTGACAGTCTAGAAAAATTAAGGAAAGACATACTCGCATACTCCGATAGACTGTGCCTTTCTCCAAAGAGTTTAGAGAGGGTATCTGCTGAAAAGGAAAGTGGCTCTGCATTGGCAAAGGCGTTGAATAAACTTGAATAAACAATTTCCTAACTATGATACTGTAATGGAGTATGCAAATAGTATTATCGAAGGTAGGAAGGTTGCAAATAAGGAACAGATAGAAGGTTGTCAAAGATTTCTGAATGATTTAGATAATGAGGATTACGACTTTAACCCTAAGGATGCTGAGTTTGTCATTGGGATAATTCAAGATACATTTGTCCATGAGAAAGGGGAAAGTATGGAAGGGTATCCGTTAAGAAATACACCTTTTTTACTGCAACCTTGGCAAAAGTTTGTTATCTATAATTTGTTAGGATTCTTTCATAAAGGTACTAAACTCAGACGTTATAAGGAAAGTTTTATAATGCTTCCCAGAAAGCAGGGTAAGAGTCCATTCACTGCTTCTTTATCTTGGGGACTAGCTTTATTAGAAAGAAAATCAAGTGCAGAGATTGTTATTGTTGGTGAAAAACTTAAACAAGCAATGCAGAGTTTTAATTTTCTTTTACATAACTTACGTCATATGGGTGAAGATAAAAACTTTCGTATTCTAGATAATAACCAGGAACACAGTATAAGTGGTGACTTAGGTAATGGGTATTTGAGAATTGAAACTATTGCTGGTAACAGTGACCGAATGGATTCACTTAATACTTTGATTCAAATTTTGGACGAGTTACATCTCTATAAGTCGGCTTCTCACTATAACACAATTAAGGAAAGTGGTAAGGCTTATCGTAATTCCCTTTGTGTGGGTATAACGACAGCAGGAGATAACCCAAACAGTTTCTGTTATAACCGTATGAAGTATTGTCAAAAGATACTAGATGGTACTGTTAAAGACGAGCAATACTATGTGTTCATAGCTAAGGCTGATGAAGATGAAAATGGAGATGTTGACTACACTAATCCAATCGAGCATGAAAAAGCAAATCCTAATTATAACGTGTCAGTTTCTGCAAACGAATTATTAAATGATGCTGACCAGGCTCAGAATGATCCTCAATCAAGAAAAAGTTTCTTAGCTAAATCATTAAATATTTATACTTCTTCAATGAAAGCCTATTTCAATATTAATGAATTTAGGAATAGTGATATTAAGTATAATTGGACGTTAGAGGAATTAGCTAAATTACCAATTGATTGGTATGGAGGAGCAGACTTAGCATTAATGCATGACTTAGTAGGGACTTCCCTTTATGGAACTTATCAGTATAAAGAAAAAGGTGAATCAAAAGAAGTAGATATAGCGATAACACATGCTTTCTTCCCTATTGTGGCAGCACATAATAAAGCTGAAGAAGATGGAATCCCGTTATTTGGTTGGCAAGACGATGGAAATCTTACAATGACAAACACGCCAACCACTAACCATGAAGACGTAATTAAATGGTTTGTAAAAATGAAAGAAATGGGATTCAAAATTAAACAAGTTGGCTTTGATAGAAAGTTTGGTCAAGAGTTTTTCTTAGGTATGAAAAGAAATGGATTTAGTATTAAAGACCAACCTCAATATTTTCATATGAAGTCACAAGGCTTCAGACATATTGAAAACAAAGTAAAGAATGGAAAGTTTTATTATCTTCATTCAGATGCATTTGAATACTGTGTACAAAATGTACGAGGTATTGAGCAAACTGACAATGCTATTAAGTACGAAAAAGTAACACCAAATCAACGAATTGACTTATTTGATGCTACAGTTTTTGCAGCGATTAGAAAGATTGAGAATATGGAACGGTCAAGTTCAGCAAACAAATGGCTTGGCAAAGGTGGTGCTTAGAATTAATTTAATAAAGGAAAATCTAGTTGAAGTATTCTTGCTTACTGGAATCTGTTTAATTTCTACGGGCTGTTTTTTATGGTCAACAATTGCAGGTTTCATTGTAACAGGAATACTTTTTTTAGGTTTATCAGTTCTTATCTTATATAAAGGGGGTGATTAATATTGGGATTTCTAGTTAATAAAAGCAAAGTCCGTTCTGATACATCGGAAGCAACGAATTGGTTTTTAAATCAATCTTCCGAGACTTTAACCATTCCTGGTTATAGAAAGTTAGCTGATAATCCTGAAGTCAAAATAGCAGTACATAAAATTGCGGATTTAATATCATCCATGACCATTCATCTAATGAAGAATACAGAGGATGGAGATGTAAGAGTTAAGAATGAATTATCTCGTAAAATCGATATCAGTCCTTATAGTTTAATGACAAGGAAGTCATGGATTTATAACATTGTAAACAATCTGTTATTAGAAGGTGATGGAAACTCTGTTGTTTTTCCTAAGATAAAAGATGGTTTGATTGATGACCTTATTCCTTTAGATCCATCTAGTGTTTGGTTTAAAGATACAGAGGATGGTTACAAAATAAATTACGGTTCTAAATCGTTTGACCATGATAATGTATTACACTTTATTATGAATCCTAATCCACATAGACCGTACATTGGACAAGGATATAGAGTTGTTTTAAGAGATATTGTTCACAACTTAAAACAAGCTACTGCAACTAAAAAAGGATTTATGAATGGTAAGTATATGCCTTCTCTTATTGTTAAGGTTGATTCGCATACTGCTGAACTTGCAAGTGAAGAAGGTAGAAATGCAGTTTATGACAAATATCTTGAGTCAAGTGAAGCAGGGAAGCCTTGGATAATTCCAGCAGAAATGATAGACGTTGAACAAGTTAAACCATTGTCATTAAGCGATTTGGCAATTAACGAAGCAGTTGAATTAGATAAGAAAACGGTAGCAGGACTTTTAGGAGTGCCTGCTTTTTTTGTTGGAGTTGGAGATTATGACAAAGATGAATACAACAATTTTATTAATTCAACAATCTTGCCTCTTGCTCAAGGGATTCAACAAGAATTAACAAGAAAACTTTTGTTTAGTCATGAAATGTATTTCAAATTTAATGCACATAGTCTATATGCTTATGATTTGAAAGAACTCTCAGATGTTTTCACTAACCTTTATGTTAGAGGATTATCACCAGGTAATGAAGTTAGAAATAAATTAGGTCTTTCTCCAATGGAAGGATTGTCTGAATTGGTGATTTTAGAAAACTATATTCCATTAGACAAAATTGGAGATCAAGAGAAACTGAAAGGTGGTGATAAAGTTGAGTAGGTCTGAGGAAATGCAAGTTAGAAATGTGGTTAGCGACTTAAACACTAGAGCAGATGAAGAAACAGACATGTACATAGAAGGTTATTTTGCTATCTTTAATCGTGAAACAGAATTGTTTCCTGGTGGCTTTGAAGAAGTAGACCCTAAAGCATTTGATAATACTTTAGGCAATGATATTCGAGGGTTAATCAATCACGAAACTGGATTGGTTCTTGCTAGAAATAAATCAGGAACGCTTGAATTGAAGGTTGACGGTCATGGTTTATGGGGGCGTATAAAAATTAATCCTCAAGATTCAGATGCAGTGAATTTGTATTCTCGTGTACAAAGAGGTGACGTTGATCAATGTAGTTTTGGCTTCAATATTATCAATGAAGAAGCTGATTATCGTGATGACGGTACAGTTAAATGGAGACTAACAGAGGTTGCTCTTCATGAGGTGAGTGTTTGTACATTCCCCGCATACGAAAGTACAGGGGTGCAAGCCCGAATGGATGAAATTGAGCAGCACAAGCAAAAACAATTAGAACAAAGAAAACACAATTTAAAGGAGCGAATGAATAAATGGCTTTAAAGCAATTAATGATTCAGAAGAAAATTGATCAAAGGAAATCTACATTAGATGAATTAGTAGGTAAAGAAGAAGGATTTAAGCAACGTTCTGAGGAGCTTTCATCTTCTCTAGAAGAGGCTCAAACAGATGAAGAATTAGAAACTGTTGAAGGTGAAATTAACGGTTTAGAAGAAGAACGAAATGAATTGAGTGAGCAAAAAAGTAACCTTGAAAATGAAATCACAGAACTTGAAAGCGAACTAGAGCAATTAAATTCTAAAACACCTGTAAATAACGAAAGGGGCAAACAACAAATGAAAAATGAAAATGTAGAAGTACGTGAGGCTATTAGTGAGTATGTGCGCACAAAAGGTCAAACACGAGCAGGATTCTCTTCTGTAGAAGGTGGGGCATTAATTCCAGAAGAATTACTTACACCACAAGAAGCACCAGAAGATATGATTGATTTATCTAAATTAGTTAATAAGAAAAAGGTTAATAGTGGAGCAGGTAAATATCCAGTAATTAAAAAGTCAGGTAGTAAAATGACTTCTGTTGCTGAACTGGCATCTAACCCAGAACTAGCAAAACCAACTATCACAGAAGTACCTTATGATATTGAGACTTACCGTGGATACATTCCTGTATCTCAAGAAGCAATTGACGATGCTGATTATGATGTAACAGGTCTAATTGCAGATGAAATTTCTGACCAAGAATTGAATACGAAAAATGCAGCAATTGCTACTGTACTTAAGACTGCTACTGCTAAAGCGGTAACTGGTTTTGATGGTTTGAAAGGTGTATTTAATAAAGACGTTAAACGAGTGTATAATGCGAAAGCAATTATCTCTGCATCTCTATTCAACGAACTAGATATTACGAAAGATAACAGTGGACGTTATTTACTACAAGATGATGTTACTGTTAAATCTGGTAAGCGTTTATTCGGTCATGAAGTTGTAGTTCTAGATGATGATGTAATCGGTACTGCTTCAGGTGACTTAGTAGGATTTATCGGTGATCCAAAAGCATTTACTACACTATTTGACCGTAAGAAAGTATCTGTTAAATGGGTAGACAATGATGTTTATGGTCAATTGCTTGCTGGATTTGTCCGTTTTGATGTAGAGGCAACTGATTCTGAAGCAGGATTTTATGTCACTTATACTCCAGAAACAACAGCATAAGGAAGTGATGTAATTGAAAGCGAAAGTAATTAAACCTTTTAGAGATTTGAAGGAAAACGTTAAACGGGAAAAAGGTGAAACTTTCACTTTATCTCAAGAACGTTTTCAGGAAGTGAACTCTACAAGGTTTGGGAAATTGGTTGAAAAAGTTGTTGAGAAAAAGCCGAAAAGGAAAAATGAAAAAGTAGGCGATAAATAATGAATATTGCAACAGTTCTTGAGTTAGTTAAAAGTCGAATTGGGATTAGTTCAAGTGTTCGAGATGCTTATCTATATCATATTATTGAAGGTATTATAACAGAATTAGAAGATGAAAAAGGGTTAGTGCTAGATGGTACTAGCCCTTATCATTTAATGTTTGTAGTTGATTATTCTACTTGGAGATATCAGAACCGTGACAGTATGGATGGAATGCCTAGACATTTACAGTTTAGATTACATAATTTAATGATTCATGTAGGTTCTAAAAATATTAGAGTTGATGAAATGAAAACAGTGGATTCCTTACCTACCAATCCTGATCAACATGTTGTGTATATATTGGATTCAGACGATAGTAAGCAAGTCTATCTTAATGCTCAATGGGTCTCTGTTGATTTAGTGAATGGGACGTGGGTTAAAGTATGACCTTTGATAATGAATTAACTCTAATAAAAACTACTGGAAGCACAACTAACAGTATTGGTGACTCTATACCAAACGAAGAAAAAACAACTGTCCTATGTGATATATTATCCGTTACTCGTTCAGAACATTACACTGCTATGGCTAATCAAATGCAACCAGAGTTGGTATTTGTTTTAAATAAATACGACTATGACAAACAAAAAGATGTAGAGTTTGAAGGTGATAGGTATAGAGTAATTAGAACCTTTAAACCTAAGTCTTCTAAGGATATTGGAAGCATTGACAACATTGAATTGGTTTGCCAAGGGGTTGGTGAGTAACTAATGCCAATGCCTAAATCAGTAACAAGAGTAAATAAGAACGGTGTCAAATTTATAAGTAATGTAGACAGAGCCAATTACACAATGAAGGAATTGCAAAGAGCAGCATTAAGAGATACTGCAAAGTTTATTCGTAAACGGATGATTGAAAAGTTAAAGAAACTCCCAGGTATGAAACGTAATAAACGTATCTATAACTCTACTCAATATTGGGTTAGGAGTCGGGAAACTGATTTACAAATTGGTTTTAAACATGACACTTGGTATGGAGTTCAACAAGAATTAGGAACTAGCAATCAACCTAAAAGAAGCATTCTAAAGGACACTGTACATGAGAATATTGATGAAATTAGAAAGATTCAAGGTCAATATTTATCAGCCATAGAAGATAGCAACAAAGCAAAAGGTCTAATTGATGAAGGGGAGTATGTACCAAATGAAAATAATTAAAATTCGTTCAGATATACAAACTTTCCTTGAATCAAAGACAGAAAATGTTTACTACGAAAAAGCTGATAAAGGTGCACTTTACCCACACGTTGTATTTGATTTAGTTAACTCCACTGATGATGGAACAATGGAAAGATTTGTTCTAGAAATTGATGGTTGGGATGATAAGGAAGATACAACAGACTTAGAAACAATGATGAGTGTAATTGATAAAGGATTACATAAAAGAACAGTGGTTGTCGATGATATTTCTCTCACTTTTTATAGAGAAAACAGATTAACTGTACATGACGATAACCCACAGATAAAACGAAGACAATACGTGTACCAAGTTAGAGTATACGGTGAATAAAAATAGGAGGTTTTATGAATGGTTGACTTTTACAAACCAACATCACCACAACCTGAGAATGTCCAGTTAGGTGAAGGGGTGTTAGTGTTTAACTTTGACCCTACTGCATTAGATGGTACAGATGAAGTACCTTTCGGAGCAGTACGTGGTGGTGGTACTTACAATATTGAACGAACAGATAAACCCATTCGTTATGATGGAGACCATGGTGAAGACACCAAAGGACTAAAACGTGCAACAGAATGGAAGATTACAATTAGTGCAAATGCATTAGAATTAGACCATGAAAAGTTAGCAATGTTTATGCCTGGAACAAAAGAAGTTGTTACAGAAACAGTAGTACCAGAAGATCCAGGTCACACAAAGTTTCGTCCTAATGCAAATTTAACAGACACAGATTACATTAATAACCTGGCATATATCACTCGTACACAAAGTGGTATGTTAGTAGCTTATGTAATTGAAAATGTACTAGGAGACGGTAATTTTTCTGCAGCGTTTGCAGACAAGGATGAAATCGTACCAGAAGTGACATTTACTGCTCACTTTGATCCAGCTAACCCTGATGTAGTACCAACATACATTGCTCAATTTGATCAGCCAGCTAGTGTATAAGATAACAAAATAACAACAAAGAAAAGGGGCTTATATAGCCTCTTTTTTATTTTATGGGAGGTAATTTAGTGGAAATTAGAAGTCCAAAATCAACAGATATCTTTACAATTATTCGTATTCTAGGGAAGTTGAAAATCAAGAATGATGTAGTTTCTATGTCATCTAAAATTGCATTAATGAATAACAAAAACAAGAAATTAAAATCAGCAAAAGGTAAAGAAAAAGAACAATTAGAGAATGAAGTAGGCGAATTACAGACTGAGTTAGGTGTGAATCTTCCCTTTATTCTTCTTGAAAATATTGATAAAGCACAAGACGATGTTGAGAAACTATTCGCTGATCTTGTAGGTATGTCTGTTCAAGAATATCAGGATTCAGATGCTGACTTAACAGTTGATATTTTTTACAAGATTCAAAGTGACAAAAAGTGGATGAACCTTTTTACAAAGGCTTTACGATTGTTTCAAAGGTAGGATTTGATGCAGAAGAAGTCATAGACCTGATCTTTTCTAGATACAGTGACATGTCTTTTTTTATGTCCTTAGATGTAGATATGGTCTGTGATCAAATTGAAAAAGCAATCGTGAAGCAGAATGAGGAAAAACTATGGGATATTTATTTAGTTAATTTCTCCAAAATGGATAAAGATAGCTTCGAGTCATTTGAAGAATTTAAGAAGAGGTTAGAACAACCTCAACAAGCACAAAGCACAACAACAGTTGAAGAAGAATACGACAAGTTAAAAGCAATGATGAAAAAAAGTGTAGCCCAGAAAGAGGGTGAATAAGAATGGAAATATTTAAGTTATTTGGATCTATTTTTATAGACGATAAGGAAGCAAATAAGAGCCTTTCTAAGATTGAAGAGAAGACGGGGAACTTTACAGAGAAATTAGGTAAAGGTATCAAAACAGCAGGGAAATTAGGTGTAGGTGTTGCAGCAGGTGCTGGAGTAGCTGCTGCAGGACTAGGTACTTTAGTTTCAAAAGCGATGGAAACTACAAATGAGATTAACAAGTTTTCTGAAGTGACTGGTATGAGTAAAAAAGGCTTCCAGGAATGGGATTACGTAGCAAAACAATTCGGATTCAGTATGCAAGATGCATCAGGCGATATGGCTATGCTTGCTGAACGTGCTATGGATGCTAAAAGTGGCGTTGGTGAAAATGCTAAAATGTTCAAGCGATTAGGTGTTAGTGTTACTGGTGCTAATGGTCAGTTAAAGTCACAAGAGCAGTTATTCAATGAAGTTATAACAGGATTACAAGGGATGGAAAACTCGACAGAAAGAAACGCTATAGCAACTGCTATGTTATCCACTACAGGAGAAGAATTAGCCCCCGTTCTCAATATGTCCAATAAAGAACTTAAGAAAATGAAAGGGAACGCTAATGTAATTAGTAATGAAAACTTAAATAAAGCAGAACAATTTAAGCAGAAATGGCAAAAAGCAAAAGCCACTCTTACAACTGTAGTAACTGAAATTGGAATCAAGCTTATGCCGATATTTAGTAAAATGTTAGATTGGATCATGGAACATATGCCTCAAATTCAATCTACATTTAAAGTTGTCTTCTCTGTAATAGGTAGTGTGATTCGTGGATTTATCGATGTTATTCAAATAACAATCAAGTGGCTGAAAGACATGTTCTCAGGCAACAAAGAAACTCTTGAAGGTATGAAAGCTAAGTTCTCAGAGATCATGCCTAAGTTGCGTAATTTCGCAGAAAAAGCATTCAAGGCAGTTATTAATGTGGCAAAAACAATGTATAAATTCTGGAAGGAAAACCTTCTACCTATCTATGTTCAGTTATTTGAGTGGATACGGTCATACATGCCTAAAGTAAAGGAATTTGCAAAAGTAGCATTTCAGAAAATCATTGATATAGTGAAAATTGCTTGGGATATTTTTAAGAATGACTTACTGCCAATCTTAGCAGGATTCTATTCTACAATCCGTGAAAACCTTCCACAAATTAAGAAGATATTTGAAAAAGTGTTCGGGATTATTTTCAAGGTTATTGAAACTGTATGGGACATTTTGGATGCTTCACTAATTCCAGTAATTAAATTTCTATGGGAAAAAGTAGTACAGCCTTTATTGCCTAAACTAGGTAAGGTTATAGAAGATACTTTTAGTATTATTATTGACATTATCGAAGAAACAATTGAAATATTCGATGATGTGGTTGGTGCAATCCAAGAAGGTATCGATAAACTTACCTTTTGGAATAATACTGACCCTGAAGAAAAGACTTTAAAAATCAATGAAGAGAGCCACTACACTGACAGTAGAGGAAGACCTAAACGGTATGCAACAGGTACTAATTATCACCCAACAAATGAACCTTTTATTGCAGGTGAGAATGGTGCTGAACTTGTATTTGGTGGTAAAGGTAGCAAGGTAAAAACTGCCCAAGAAACCAAAGATATGTTAGGCGGTACTACAGTTAATCACAATTATGTAACTATATCAGCGAAAGATGTTAAAGAGTTTAATGAAGTGACAGACTTCTTTAATCAATTACCACAAACGGTAAAAGCAAATACATAGGGGGTGAATAAATGCCAACAATCACAAAAAATTCTTATAATCTGATTAACGGAGATAAATTTACACTAGACATACCTTCAGGAGTTAAAATTATAGATGCTCAAATTAAGTACCGAGATAGTAGTGGTTCTATTACGTCAACTGACGAAGGTAGTTCTACAAAAAGTGGTTCGGGTTCCTATGACCAAAGTTGGAAACCCTCTTCTTACATCGTTAATCCAGGTGACAGAGAACTTCTTCATGTAGAAATTTCTGGTTCGATATTAGGGACAGATGTAAGGAGTGGAACGGATTATTTATCAAGTGCAAGTACCTCTTATTACAGAATAAATTCAGATGAGCATGATAATTACTTTTGGGTTAGGGGTTATGCTAGTAGTTCTCGAATTGAAGTTGACTTAGAAAGGGTAGATGGCACACTTCTTAGAAGTGATGTGAATAATGACCCATGGATAGATGCAGTAGACGAAGTCACTAATAGGCTTAGAGTTAAATCCTTTTGGTTTGATGGGTTACAAGACCCTCGTATAAACGTTAACGGTAATAATACAGCCTACTATTACGGTGAGTTAAACCGATATGAATACACTCAATGGGATAATTTTTCGACTTCTTATTTACAAGAAGGTACAAACAACTTCACATTTTATTCTGATAAAGGTGAAGGTGATGTTTATGTTGAGGTTACTTATAACGAGCCACCAGGAGTACCTACATTAGAAAAGCCTAATGGTGGAGAAACGTGGAACGATGAACATCAATTATCTATTCTTGCAGCTACGGATGCAGAAGGAGACTCTTTAACGTATGAATACCAATTAAGTACAGATAACGGCACAACATGGGATACGATTTTGAATACAATTAGCACTAACCCAACCTACAACTTCATTAATGAATCAGAATCATCTACATGTAAAGTTCGTGTTAGAGCCTATGATGGTCATTCTTATGGTGAATGGGATGAATCAGACGGTGTATTTACTATACAACATAATCAAGCACCAAACGAACCTGATAATCTTGAGCCTAATGGTGGGAACTCGTTAGATAACACATCTGTAATTAGGTTAAGTTGGGAACACAACGATCCTAATAGTAATGACCCACAATCTCAATTTGATATTCAATGGAGGTTGCAAGGCAATAGTACATGGAATGTTATTAGTAGAACTACAACTAATAATTATTTTGATGTTTCAGCTGATGTGTTTCCAGTTGGAGATATTGAATGGAGAGTAAGAACGTATGACCAAGAAAGTTTATCAAGTCCTTATTCAGAAACAGCAGTATTTACTGCGTCTGAACCTTCCAACGCCCCAACAATAATTGAACCTGATTCAGTAGTAACAATAGCAAATCCAACTGTGCAATGGTCAAGTGCTAATCAAGTCAGTTACCAGATTGTTATTGAGAACTCTTTAAATGAGATTGTTTGGGATACTGGTGAGGTTAATAATTCAAACAAGGCACAAACTGTAGGGATTGACTTAAATAATGGTGGTCAATATAAGGTAAAGGTAAGAGTTAAAGATATTGGTGGTATATGGTCTGAATATGCTACTAAAAGCATTGAAGTGTCTTATACACCTCCTACTAAGCCTACATTAAACAGACTATACTGATTACGCAGTAGCAAAGAATCAAGTATATGAGTATTATGTCCGTGCTTTAGGCGATAATGGCACAATTTCTAGTTCTGACAAAGTAAGTAACTCAACTACTTTTAGAGGTGTTTGGCTACATAACATACAAGATCCATTAAACTCTATTTATAACTTCAAGTATGACAAAGAAAATCGTTCATCAAATTGGAAGCCTGATGTTACATTTACTCAATTTGCAGGAAGAAAGCATAAAGTATCTGAGTTTAGTTTGGCCGAAGACGATGTTTTCTCTGTAACTTTAGAATTAATTAGTGATGAAGAGGTTGATAAATTAGAGGATATTATCAAAGCAAAAGATATTGTTTGTTGTAGAGATGGAAGAGGGCGTTTATTATTTGGCATTATTGCTTCATTCCCTTTAACTGACACAGATATAGGTTATAAATGTAACCTTACTGTCAGAGCAATTGATTATACGGAGGCGGTGTAAATGCTACCATTAGCACGAAATGGCTATACAAAAGCCCAAGTGATAGCAGCGTTGCATTCGTCTAACCGTAAAATTGCTTTTAGGTATGAGGTAATTGATAAAGACGGTAATGTAAAAGGACAACTACATAACGTAATTGATGGTGAAATAAGACAGAATGCTAATGCCAATATTAAACGTACAGCAAAGTTTACTTTGGATGAGTCACAAACAAGTATTGATATTGACTATTTAAGTGATAAGATTGCTCCTTATGTAAGGGTATGGATACCACCTGGGAAGATACTTGCTCATTCTTATTACTTTCCAACACCTTTATTGCCAGCACAATACGAAGAAATTAAAAGTGCACCTGATAGTGGTGGATGGGTAGAGTTTCCTCAAGGAGTCTTTTACTTATCTAGTCCCACTCGTGCTGACCAAAACAACAGTGTAATACGAAATATTGAGGCATTTGATGGCTTAATTGTGTTAAAAGAAGATAAGTTTGTTGATAGGTACACAATAACCTCTGGAACTTCCTATTATGATGCCATTATAAAGATATTACAGAGTGCAGGTGTTACTAAATGGAATATTGAGCAAACGGACAAGGTACTAGAAACTGATGTTGAATTTGAGCCAGGTAAGGAAAAATTATTTGCTATTAATGAGTTGTTAAGACAAATCAACTACGAATCAATTAAAGTTGATGTTTATGGTTATTATACATCATCTTATTACAGAAGTAGTGAGCAACGTTCACCTTCTTATACTTACATTGATGATGAACAATCCGTAACTTTACCTGGTATGAAAGAAGAATTCGATTTATCAGAAGTTCCTAATCAGTTTGTTGTTGTGAGGTCTAACGGAGAACAGGAACCGTTAAGAAGTGAATATACAAACAATAATCCTGATAGTCCTGTAAGTACAGTTAATCGTAATCGAACAATAACTGATTATCGAGAAGTGGATAAAATAGCAGATCAAGAGTCGTTAGATGGTTATACACTTAGGATTGCTTCAGAAGCTTCACAAATCTATGGGAAGATATCATTTCAAACTGCTATTATGCCAATGCATGACATTGGAGACGCTGTTCAAATCAACTATTCAAGGTTAGGTATTAATGAAAAATACTCAGAACAAAAATGGAGTTTTCCTTTAAGAGCAGGTGGAGTTATGAAACATGAACTAAGAAGGGTAGTGACTATATAAGATGATTACACCAGAAGAGTTTGTAAGGGATTTTGGTAACAAACCACAAGAGAATATCGTTAAATTTGCCAAGGTTGACCCTAATTATTCTAGTGGTCAGCCTTCTTTAATTTTCGATGGTGAAACAGTAGTTACAGTGAAGAAATATCCTTATCTATCTAGTTATGCACCATCTGCTAATGACAGAGTGATGCTTATCAAGAATGTAATTATGGGGAAGATTGTGTGAGGTGTTTAAATGAATAAAGTAACCATATTAAGCAATTATGAGAGAAAAGCTACAATGTTGCCTTTTGTAAGAAAAGCAATTGTATCAACTTTTCATGTAGAGTCTCATTACTCTTTCCTTTCTACTCAACAAATTGTTGATAGTCCAAAGGAGCGTGAATCATGATCACATTGAAGAAAAATGACAATGGAATAGGTCTCAGAGCCAAACTTGAAGATGAGAACGGAGCAGTCAATTTAACTGATTGTGAAGTTCTCTTTTTTATGGACGGAAATCAGATTCAAGCAACAATTGAAGATCCTTTAGGTGGTGTTGTAGCAGTGTTTTTTGACTCTGTTCATACATCCAAAACAGGTATGTTTAATGCTGAATATGAGGTTAGATTTCCAGATAGTCGAGTAGAGACCTTTCCAAACAATGATTATATAAAAATCAATATTACTAATGACTTGGGGTGATTGAATGTCTTACAAAGACAAAAATTTATTAATTGATAATTCAGGTAAACCTATTCCCCAAATATGGGACGAACGAGTAGGAGATTTTGTACCTGCAACAAACGAAAACAATGTACAAATCGTTAACTTTCATGATGGTACATCTTCAGCAAGTGAAGGTGTTGCTCTAAATGTAGGTGGTTTTAAGACACTTACCATTGAGATTTATGGATCTAGTACAAGTAGAACAATAGAATTTAAGGCTACAAGTGTCACAGGTAACAAACATGCTCTAAGTGGTGTTAATTTATCTGACTGGACTATGGAGTCAAGTACAACTGGAACAAATGAAATATGGCAGTTTGATGTTACTGGTTTGGAGCAAGTCACAATTGAGGTGACAGCAATATCTGGTGGAGATGTAACTGTTAAAGGGAAGGCAGTGGTATAATGAGCGATTTATTAGCTAGAGCATATGCCAAGAAAACAAGAGATGATGTTCAAGATTCATTAGATACTTTAGACCAAGCCACTAGCGATGCTAACCAAGCCACAACAAATGCCGATAACGCAGCAACATATGCCACTAATCAAGGTGATTATGCAAAGCAAGAAGCAGACCGACTAGTTAATGTAGATGCAGCACAATTTGATTCAAGGGTAACAAATCTTGAAGAGGAACACACCGAACAAGACCAACAAACTGCTAATCTTGTACATGGGACACAAGTTATACAGAGTGATCAATCTTCTCCATTAAAAGTTGAATTTTATGGGAATTCACTCGTCAATAAACTCGGACGAGACGGTAATTTTGAAACGGATTCAGATGGAGATGGCGTAGCTGATGGATGGGAAGCACAGACGGTTCAAGTAAAGCAAGGTTTAGGACTAGGCACAGTGAGTCAGTTTTTAATAGTGTAGAAACAACTACATCTAAAACATTGTACGTCAAATTTTCACCTACTTCTACGGGCGGAGAGCTACTTGATGTAATGAACGTCACACCTATTGGAACAGTGGGTTGGGTTCAATTTGACGGTGTTCGCCTATATGAAATCGACCAATCTACCTATGACACAATCGGAGTAAGCCTAACTGACGCAGACGTTGAGCGATTATTCCCTTATGTGGATTCAGTGCAACATTGTAAAAACCCTGTTTTATTCAGT
>SDGW01000478.1_pt1 | contig 16712 bp, 21 predicted proteins | sample 2873831 | NCBI WGS metagenome assembly SDGW01 (sample SAMN08132700, study PRJNA421101) | hypersaline lake metagenome | isolation source: celular fraction 0.22 microns magnesium sulfate-rich crust from ephemeral... | place: Spain: Penahueca Lagoon, Toledo | collected 2011-07
CCCGTCGACCCGTCGGCCGCCGCCAGCAGGAACGCCGCGGTCGCGCGTGGGTCGACGTCGCGGAACACGCCCTGGTCGACCCCGGCCGCGACGATGTCGGTCAGCGCGTCGAGACACGCCGTCTCCAGTTCCAGCAGCGGCGCCCGGAGCGTCTCGTTGTACGGCGCGTGCGAGAGCAGCTCCATGATGGCGACGGCGATGCCGGCGTACTCGTGTTCCGGGGTGCGAAAGAGAAAGTCGCAGGCGTCGCGCAACGCCGCCTCCGGGTCGTCGGCTTCGACCCGCAGCAGGTCCTCGCTCAGGTAGTCGGCGGCGCGGTCGAGGAAGGCCGCGATCATCTCGTCTTTCGTGTCGAAGTAGTAGTAGAGCCCCGCCTCGCTGTTCTCGTACTCCTCGGCGATTTTCGACGTCGTCAGTCGCTCGTAGCCGTGCTGAGCGAGGGCTCGCTGGACCGCGACGGCGACGCTCTCGCGGGCCTCCGGGTCCATATCGGGGCTCGTCATACGACCAAGTAGACGCTCAGTCGTTTCAGCGTTTCGTTGTACTGGGACAGGGCCTTTTTTCGCCTCGGTGCCGAAGGGGAGGCTATGGTCCTCCCGCTGGAGATGGGGTGGCGCCATCTCCTCTTCGAGAACTGGCCCGTCGACCCGGCACTCATGGACTCGCACCTGCCCGAGACGTTGACCCCGGACACACACGACGGGTCGGCGTGGCTGTCGGTAGTCCCGTTTACGAACGTCGATGTCCGGCCGAAGGGGCTCCCACGGTGGGCCAGCGTCCCGCTGCCCGAACTCAACGTCCGGACCTACGTCACGCGCGACGGCGTCCCGAGCGTCTACTTCTTCAGCCTCGACGCACAGGGCATCAGCAGCGTCGTCGGCGCGCGCCTGTTCCACCACCTGCCGTACTACTACGCGCGCATCTCGCTTTCGTGGACGGACGGACGCGTGCAGTTCAGCAGCCGGCGCAAACACCCGGGCGCGCGGCCCGCCCGCTACGAGGCGACCTACTGGCCGACCGGCGAACCCTTCAGCGCCCCCGAGGACCCGCTCGGGGAGTTCCTCGTCGAGCGCTACCGGTTCTACACCGAGGCCCCGGACGGACGGCTCCGGTACACCGACGTCTCCCACGACCCGTGGACGCTGTATCCCGCGACCGCGGACGTCGAGACCGACACCCTCTGCTCGGCGGACGGGTTCGACCGGCCCGACAGCGACCCGGTCCACTTCTACAGCCCCGGGCTCGACGTGGTCGCCGAACCCAGCAGACGCGCTCCGGCGGAGGGAGAGTCGTGAGCGACGGTGGCGACCACCCAGTCCTGCTGTTCGACGGCGTCTGCAACCTCTGTAACGGCGTCGTCCAGTTCATCATCCCGCGGGACCCCGAGGGCCGAATCCGCTTTGCCCCGTTGCAGTCGGCGGCGGGGAAGGCGCTGCTGTCGGGCCACGGGCTCCCGCCCAGCGACCTCGACAGCGTCGTCCTCGTCGACGACGGCGAGGTGTACCGGAAATCGGACGCGGTCATCCGTGTCGCCGAGCTGCTGGGCTGGCCCTACCGGGCCGCGGCGGCGGCCCGCACCGTGCCCGAATCGGTTCGAGACCGGCTCTACGACGTCGTCGCCGCCAACCGGTACGACGTGTTCGGCCGGAAGGACCGGTGTATGATGCCCGATGAGGACGTCAGCGACCGGTTCCTGGATTAGTCGAACAGTTCCAGGACGGTCCTGGCCACCTGTGCCCTGTCAGCGGACTCGCGCAATCCTGCCCTCGGGGCCGCGAGCAGCCCGTCCACGAGGCGCTCGCTCAACGCCTCGACGGCAGCCCGCTGCTCGTCGGTGAGGTCGCCCTCTTCGCGCAACTGGGACAGTGCCTGCTCCAGTTGCTCGGCCCTGACCGCCGCCGCTTCGCGGTCCAGCCGGTCTCGCGCCGTCGTCGCGTCGGCCGACTCCGACTCGTCCTGTACTGCCATCGTCGGTCAGGTACCGGCCAGGCGGTCCGAGTACAGCGAGTACGTCATCACCAGAAACCCGGCCGACGTGAAGACGCTCTCGATAGTAGTACTCATCACGATGGGGACTCCCGCCAGCTGGTTCAGGCTGCCCGCCAGGACTGCACCGGCGGTCACCAGCCCGATACCGACTGAGAGGACCCGCATCGCCGCCGAACCGGTACGTCTGTACGCTCGCTGGGTCAGCGTCGTCAACACCACCCCACAGGCGAGGGTGAGTGTCTTGGCCGCCACCAGGAACACTGTGCTGAGCGAGGGCATCTTACCTGACACTGCTACCCCCTAAAATAAATACGGGTGTCCGCGTTGTCAGAAACTGGGAACGCTACCGCACGTACAGCGAGTAGAGGATGACGCCGAGGCCGACGGCGGTCATCGAACTCGAGACGAGGACGCTGGTGTAGAGCAGGTCCTCGCCGTAGTACGTCTCCACGGCCAGGTCGAGGACGCCACCGAGTACCGCACCGACGGTGATGACGCCAAAACCCAGCGTGAGCCACCAGTGTTCCGGCGTCCCGGTCCGCCGGTAGGCCCTGTACGAGAAGTGAGTTATGAGTCCCCCGAGGACGAGGATAAGCGTCTTGGCAACCACGATACCGACCTGCGAGCTTGGGATATGTACCATAGTTAGGTCTCCTTGCGAACTTCCGACCAGAGGTTCTCCAGGCGCTGGTCCGGCGAGCGGGCCCGGTGAGCGATATCGACCTCGAACTCGCGGGACTCGTCCAGCGCGATGACGACCTCTTCGAAGTCGATGGCGTAGCGGCTGGCGTGCTGACCGTCCGACCGGACCTCGACGCCCTCGTACAGCAGCGAGGAGTCCGTGAGCAGTTCCAGCTTCCGGTAGGTCGTAGAGAGTGGGACACCGCTCGCCTCCGATATCTCGTTTGCGGTCATCGGTTCCGCCAGCACGCCCACTATCGCCCGACAGTCCTCGTCGTCCAGCGCGTCGAGAACCGTCGTCAATGTCGGCGTCTCCTCCTCGGCCACGGGGTCCCGGACCATCCTTAACAGGCGTTCTTGTCCCGATGGATTTAGTCTCACCGGCTCGTAAGCATGACGGCCGCTACAGTGTAGTTTCGGTGAGTTGGCAAAAAATTTGGAGAGGGGATGAGATAAACGCAGCTGACGTTCCCAGTTTTCGGGAACGGTTCCGTCGGTCCGAGAACGCCCATCGGGGGGTTTGACCCCCCGTCGCGAAACCCCACGTATGACCGACCAAGCCGAGCCTCCCAGCCCCTCGGCGGGCGGGGTCGGGACCCCCCCCGCCGGTTCCCAGTCGCTGAGAACGCACTGGCAGCGTTTTTTCCGGACGACCCCTGGCACCGGTATGGACACGCTGGACACTGTCGACGCCCCGCGCGGAGACACCAGTCGCGAGTGGGAAGTATTCTGCCGCGAGACCGAATCGGAACCGCTCACCCACGTCGGCAGCGTGAGCGCACCGACGGCTGACATCGCCAGGGAGCAGGCAGCGACGCTGTTCGAGCACGCGGCCGCGGCGCTGTGGCTCTGCCCGGCCGACGAGACGGTCCGGGTCCAGGAGCGAGACCTCGGCGTCGGCGAGACAGCGGCGGCCGAGCCGGACGACGGTGAGTCGGCGCCCACGATGGATGCAGACCGGATGAACGCCGAGACGCTCCGGGGTGAAGCCGAATGATATCGGTCTCGAAACTGCTGACCGGGCTGGACGCCGAGGGGGACGGGCTTCGCTACGACGCCGCCGACGAGTCGACGAAACAGCAGATACGGGACCGAAAACAGCGCCGCCCAGTCGTCGTCTGGAACGTCACCAAGCAGTGCAACCTCTACTGTGACCACTGTTATGCCGCCGCCGACACCGAGATCGCCGACGGGGAGCTGTCGACAGCCGAAGGGAAGGCACTGCTCGACGACCTTGCCGACTACGGCGCGCCAGTCGTCCTGTTCTCCGGCGGCGAACCGCTCGTCCGCGAGGACCTCGAAGAACTCGTCGCCTATGCGGCCGACGCCGGTATCAGGCCCGTGCTCTCGACGAACGGGACCTTACTCACTCCCGAGCGGGCTCGCTCGCTCCGCGATGCGGGGCTGGCCTACGCCGGCGTCTCCGTCGACGGGCTACCCGAGCGAAACGACGCCTTCCGCGGCGTCGAGGGCGCCTTCGAGGGCGCGCTCCGGGGTATCGAGAACTGCCTCGACGCCGGCCTGAAGACCGGCCTGCGCTACACTATCACCGAGCACAACGCCGCCGACCTGGAAGGAGTGGTGGACGTGCTGACTGACGTCGGCGTCGACCGTTTCTGCTTCTATCATCTGGACTACGGCGGCCGAGGGACCGAAATCGTCGACGCGGACCTCTCGCCCGCCGACCGCCGCGAGGCCGTCACACAGGTCTGTGACATGACCCGCGAGTACCACGCCCGGGGCGAGGAGATAGAGACGCTGCTGGTGGGCAACTACGCCGACGCGGCCTATCTGGTGGAGTACGCCCGGGAACACATGGGCGAGGCCCAGGCACGACGGGTCTACGAGTATCTCCGGGTCAACGGCGGCGACCCGACTGGCGAACGCGTCGCCGACATCGACTACCAGGGGAACGTCCATCTCACGCAGTTCTGGCAGGGCTACTCGCTGGGCAACGTCCGGGACCGCTCCTTTGGCGCCATCTGGGAGGACGAGTCGAACCCGCTCCTGGGGGCACTCCGTAATCGCGAGGCCCACCTCACGGGGCGCTGTGCGGACTGCCAGTACGCCGACGTGTGTCGCGGCGCCTCCAGACTCCGGGCGCTGACGGTCGAGAACGACCTCTTCGCGCCGGACCCGCAGTGCTATCTGACCGACGACGAGGTGCGTGGTTCGCGGCCCTTCGACGGGGTCACGTCGGACTGAAACGCGGACCGGGGCGCTTTTGCCCCATCCATTGCTACCTCCGGGCGTGCTGTCGGTCGAGCTTCACACACACTCGTCGCTGTCCCACGACGGCCGGGACCCAATCGAGTTGCTCCTCGAACAGGCCCGCGCCGTGGGACTGGACGCCCTGGCCGTCACGGACCACGATGAGCTCGAAGCCAGCCTCCGGGCCGCCGAGCTGGCACCCGACTACGGGCTGGTGGGCATCCCCGGGATGGAGGTCACCACCGAGGCCGGACACGTCCTCGCACTCGGTATCACGGAGGCGATTCCGCCGGGGCTGTCCTTCGCCGCGACGCTCGACCGCATCCGCGAACAGGGCGGGCTGGCAGTGGTCCCCCATCCGTTTCAGGAGTCACGCCACGGCGTCCTCGACAAGATATCCAAGGAGGAGCTCGCGACGGCCGACGCTATCGAGGTGTACAACTCCCGTCTGCTCACCGGGCGCTCGAACCGGCAGGCCGAACGGTTCGCCAGACGGCGCGGGCTCCCGATGACCGCCGGGAGCGACGCCCACATCGCCGAGATGGTCGGGCAGGCGGTGACGACGGTCGACGCCGACGAGGCGTCTGTCGCCGCGATTCTCTCTGCCATCCGCGAGGGACGGACCACCGTCGAGGGAGAACGAACGCCGTGGCGAATCAGCTTACGGCAGGCCGCCGGCGGTATCAAGCGCCGGATTACGGGCCGTCTTGACGGCTTGCTGGAGTGACCGATGCTGGGCGCACCGGAAGATGTCGTCCGCGACGCGGTGACCAGTGGCGACCCGCTACCCGGCACGACCGGCTTCGCCGGTGCGGTAGACGGCGTGCTGGTCAGGGACGTGCTCGGTCGGGAGCCGCTGTTCGTCGAGGCAAGGGCGAGCGAGGGGACCCAGCCGGCCTGGAGCCACGACCCCACCGACCTGACGGCGCCCCAGTTGTTCCCGGCCGGGCGGGTACTGGGTACCGGTGGGCTTCGAGAAGCCTGGACGCTTCCCGACCCCGACCCCTTCGACGACCGGTCGAGTGCCGTCGAACGCGTCCGAGACGCCGTGGAGACGAGCGTCGACGCTGTCGAGACAGACGGCCTGGCCGTCGCCTTCTCGGGCGGGGTGGACTCCGCGCTGTTGGCCGCCCGCCTCGACGTGCCGCTGTACGTCGCCGGCTTCCCGGAGAGTCACGACGTCGAAGCAGCGAGGTCGGCGGCCGACCTGCTCGACCGCGAGCTCCGGGTCGTCGAACTCACGCACGACGCCATCGAGCGGGCGGTCCCCGAAATCGCTGCCGCGACGGGCCGGACCGACGCGATGTCTGTCCAGATAGCCCTGCCGCTGTATCTGACCGCCGAGCGCGTCGCCGCCGACGGGTTCGACCGCCTCGCGCTGGGCCAGGGCGCCGACGAGCTGTTCGGGGGGTACGCGAAGGTCGAGAAAGCGCCCGAGGACCCCCGTGTCGATGCCGACACCGTCCGGGGTGCCCAGCGGGAGGTCATCGAAACCCTGCCGGACCAGCTTCCACGGGACGTGCTGGCGCTGCGGGCGGCGGGGGTCGAGCCAGTGACACCGTTGCTCCACGACCGCGTCGTATCGGTGGCGCTGCGGCTGGACGACCAGATGCTCGTCGACGGGGAGACTCGCAAGTGGGCGCTCCGACAGGCCGCGCTGGGGTCACTGCCCGAAGATATCGCGATGCGGGACAAGAAGGCCGCCCAGTACGGTTCGCTGGCCGCGCGCGAACTCGACCGACTGGCCCGCCAGGCCGGCTACAAGCGCCGGATGGACGACCACGTCACCCAGTTCATCGAGTCCTTGCTGTAGCGTGGTCCCGAACACCGAGAGACCACGAAGCGACGCGGTGAGCGAAGCGAGGGGCGGGCACGGCACGGCCCTCGGTGCGGAACGGAGAGGGACCTTCGGTCCCTCAAGCAGTCGGGCGGCAACGCCGCCCGACGACGGGGAACGGAGTGACCCGTGAAGCGAAGTGAACGGCGGAGCAGTAGCGAACGGACGGCCTCCCTGGCACGAGCCGGTCGGCCGCCACCGTCGCGTGGCCGGCCCGTGGCGACTACTCAGAGCACGAGCCTCGGTGGTCACCCGTTCGTATATGAACCTACGTGTGACTGTCAGCGACTGCCTCGATAGCTCGCTTTCCGATTTCGACGACGTCGGCCGGAATCTCGTTGCTCCGTGACTCCAGCTCCGCGACAGTGAACCACGCCCAGTCCTCGGCCGGCTGTTCGCCGGGCCCGGGCTGGATATCCCTGGTCGGCGCGGCGCCGTAGAAGATGAAGTCGATGTGCTGGTGGCCCACCGCGCCGTTCTGGTCGACGTTGATATCCTCGACCAGGAAGTGCTGTGGCTGGGGAATCGACCTGACCGTCTCGCTCGTAATCGCCTCCTGTGGCGCAACGAGGTCGACTGCCATCCCCAGTTCCTCCTCGGTCTCCCGGAGCGCGGCCTCGTGGGGGAGTTCGTCCCGGTCGAGGTGGCCACCGGCGGGGAGCCACATCTCCAGCTTGGCGTGTTCGTGCAGGGCGACGGCCCCGTCGTGGACGGCGTAGATAGTCGCGACGAAGTGCCGAGTCGTCTCCATGGGCGCGTCGACGTATCCGGGGGAAAACTGCGTTTCGGAGTGTGGTGTCCGGACGGACGCTCCCGTGCGCCCAACCAGGCCGCCGTTAGTAGGTACTCACTGAAGCGCTCTATGGGTGGACGCTGTCCTCGGCTTCCAGCAGCTCGTGGTAGCGGTTCCGAATCGTCACTTCGGAGATGCTCGCGACCTCGCTGACCTCGCTCTGGGTGACCTTCTCGTTAGTCAGCAGCGAGGCGGCGTAGACGGCGGCCGCCGCGAGACCGACGGGCGATTTGCCGGAGTGGACCCCCTCCTCCTTGGCGTTCTGGAGGAGCTGTCTGGCGCGGCGTTCGACCTCCTCGGAGAGTTCCAGGTCAGAGGCAAAGCGGGGGACGTAGCTCTCTGGGTCGGCGGGCTGGATTTCCAGCGAGAGTTCCCGGACCACGTATCGGTAGGTGCGGGCGATCTCGTCTTTGTCGACGCGGGAGACGTTGGCAATCTCGTCCAGCGAGCGCGGTGTCCCGGCCTGGCGGGCGGCGGCATACAGCGACGCAGTCGAGACGCCCTCGATAGACCGTCCCGGCAGCAGGTCCTCATCGAGCGCCCGCCGGTATATGACGCTCGCGGTCTCCCGAACGTTCTCGGGCAGTCCCAGCGCGGAGGCCATCCGGTCTATCTCGCCCAGCGCCTGCTTGAGGTTGCGCTCCTTGGAGTCGCGGGTGCGGAAGCGTTCGTTCCAGGTCCGCAGGCGCTGCATCTTCTCGCGCTGGCGCGAGGACAGGGAGTTCCCGTAGGCGTCCTTGTCCTGCCAGCCGATGTTGGTCGACAGTCCCTTGTCGTGCATCATATTGGTCGTGGGAGCGCCGACGCGGGACTTCTGGTCTTTCTCTTTGGAGTCGAACGCGCGCCACTCTGGGCCTGGGTCGATCTCGTCTTCCTCGACGACCAGACCGCAGTCTTCACAGACAGTCTCACCGCGTTCACTGTCGGAGAGCAGCGAGCCGCCACACTCTGGACAGACCAGTGACTCGTCTTCCTCGGTCTGCTCCTCTTCGGTTTCGCGCTCACTCGTGTATCGACGGATGGTGGTATCGGTCATTGGTTGGGCGAACAGGCGGGTCTGGGGACCCGAGAAACGTCTCTTGTATCCTTCTGTTGTGGCCTGAGCAACTTAAAACTTTTCCCAAATCGCAAAGCTATGATTTTGTTTTCCGAACCAGTGTTGGCGGTAACGGCGGAAATTACTGCTGCATGGTGAACCACCCGAAAGAGTTGGGCTCGCGGTTCCGAAACGCTTACCGCCGGGCCAGTACTCGGAAATCGCATGAGCGACAACGCTGTCGACGGCGACGAGGTCGCCCACATCGCCGACCTCGCCCGCATCGACCTGGACGAGGCGGAGGTCGAGCGGTTCACCGAGCAGTTCGGCGAGATTCTGGCCGCGTTCGAGGCCCTCGACGAGGTTCCAGAGACCGACCGCGAGGCCGACCTGACCAACGTGATGCGCCCCGACGAGGTCCGTGAGGGCCTGACCCAGGAGGAAGCGCTCCAGAACGCCCCCGAGTCGGAAGCCGGGCAGTTCAAAGGTCCGAAGGTGTCGTAGATGACCGACTACAACGCCTACATCGCCACCGACACGATAGAGGGCGCCGACGACGGCCCACTCGCCGGCCGCACCGTCGCAGTCAAGGACAACATCTCCACGAAAGGCGTCCAGACCACCTGTGGCTCGGCGATGCTCGACGGGTACGTCCCGCCCTACGACGCGACGGTCGTCGAACGTCTGAAAGACGCCGGCGCGACCATCCCCGGGAAGACCAATATGGACGAGTTCGGAATGGGGACCACGACGGAGACGTCGGCCTACGGCCCCGTCGAGAACCCAGCCGCCGAAGGACGGGTCCCCGGTGGCTCCTCGGGCGGGTCCGCTGCCGTCGTCGCCGCCGGCGACGCCGACTACGCGCTTGGCAGCGACACCGGCGGCTCGATTCGGTGTCCCGCCGCGTTCTGCGGTGTCGTCGGCATCAAGCCCACCTACGGGCTGGTCTCCCGATACGGCCTCGTGGCCTACGCCAACAGCCTAGAACAGATTGGACCCATCGCCCCCTCCGTCGAGGGCGCGGCCGAACTGCTCGAAGTCATCGCCGGGCCCGACGAGCGGGACGGCACGACCCGCGATGCCACCGACCACGGCACCGACTACGAGTTCGCGGCGGCCGCCGACGGCGACGTCGAGGGGCTCTCCATCGGCGTCCCGACCGAGCTACTGGACGGGGCCGACGAGGCCGTCGTCGAGACGTTCTGGGATGCCATCGACGAGCTGGTTGCACAGGGCGCGAGCTACCACGAAGTCACGCTCCCGAGCGTCGAACACGCCGTCGAGGCCTACTACGTCATCGCCATGGGCGAGGCGTCCTCGAATCTCGCTCGGTTCGACGGCGTCCGCTACGGACAAGACGGCGGGGAGGGCAACTGGAACGAGTCGTTCGCCCAGTCCCGCGAGGCGGGCTTCGGCGAGGAAGTCAAACGCCGGGTCCTGCTCGGAACCTACGCGCTCTCGGCGGGCTACCACGACAAGTACTACAAGAAGGCCCAGGACGCCCGTGCGTGGGTCAAGCAGGACTTCGACGAGGCCCTAGAGGACGCCGACGTGCTCGCCTCGCCGACGATGCCGGTCCCGCCGATGAAACGCGGCGAGAGTCTTTCGGACCCGCTGACGATGTATCTCGCCGACGCCAACACGACGCCGGTGAACCTGGCGAACCTGCCGGCTATCTCCGTGCCGGCCGGCGAGACCGACGACGGCCTGCCCGTCGGCCTCCAGCTCGTCGGCCCGGCCTTCGGCGAGAAGACGATTATCCGAGCGGGCAGCGCGTTAGCCTGACAACACCGAATTCGCGCCCTCGGCGCGAATTCGGCCTTTTTCGCCCACGTTTTTCAACGAGCGGGTTGCGGGCCGTCGGTCCGCAACCGTATGACGTGGCGGCGTAGCCACCACGCAGTGCGCGAACCCGGCGAGCGCACCCGAACCGGAAAAAGGTGGACTGATACGTTTTTACGGTGCGACTCTCTCTGTCGGGGTATGAGCGCCCTCGACTTTATCGACTGGCCGTTGATGGCGAAAGCCATCGCCGCAGGCACCGGTCTCGGGAGTATCTACGGCGTCGCCACGGGGGATTTCGTCTTCGGTCTCGTGTTGGGGGCCATGTCGGGTCTTGGCTTCGCTATCGGTCGGTCGTACACGAAATAAGCTCCGTTGTCGCGTGGCTGGCCGCTGCCACCGGCATCGTCGTCCGCTCCTACTGCAGGACCGCGTCGTACACCTCGACCAGCCGGTCGACGGCGTGGCCGACGCTGACCGCCTCTCGCCGGGCCAGACAGTGGTCGCGAAGCGTCACCCGCTCGTCGAGCGCGCGCTCGATGGCGCGCTGGAACCCGTCCATGTCGCCCTCCTCGTAGCTGTAGCCGGTCTTGCCGTCGTCTATCGTGTCGCTCAGAGCGCCCGCGTCGACGCCGGCGACGGGCGTCCCACAGCAGTTTGCCTCCAGGGCGACAAGTCCCTGGGTCTCGACCGGGCTCGGGAAGGCAAAAACGTCGAGTGTCGCGTAGAAATCCGGGAGCTCCTCGCGGTCCAGAAAGCCAAGGAAACGGACGTCCAGCTCGCTGGTTTCGGCCGCCGATTCGAGTTCCTCGCGCGCAGGTCCGTCGCCGCCGAAGACGACGGTCACGTCCAGCCCGGCACAGGCCGTGAGGATGTCACCCAGACACTTCTCGTGGCCGTGTCGACCAGTGTAGCCCACCAGCGGGCCGTCGGGCAGGTCGTAGCGCTCGCGGAAGTCGTTGTCCTCGGGCGGGGCGAAAAAGTCCGTGTCGACGCCGTTGGAGACGACCTCGACGGCCGTGTCGGCACCCAGCCGCTGGCGAACGTAGTCGGCGGTGCGCTCGGTCGGCGTGATGATGCGGTCGGCGCCGTCGAGATACCAGCGCTCGTACTGCTCGGCGCTGGACTGGACGGCCGACTCGACGAGATGGGTCTTCGAGACGTACTCGGCGTACTCGCCGGTCGGCGTGTGGTACGAGGCGACCAGCGGTGCGTCTATCTTCCGGGCCAGACGCTTGCCGGCCATCCCCAGGCTGAAGGCGGTGTGTGCGTGGACCACGTCGGCGTCGCGGACCTTGCTCGGAATCTGTGGCATCCCGAGCCGGTACCCCTCGTAGAACGGGAACGGGAGGCTGCGGACGGGATACTCGCCAGCCACGGGGACGTGGTCGCTCTGGGGGTAGACCACGTCCATGCGGCCGCCGCGGGCCTGCCAGTGGTCGCGCCACGTCTGGACCGTGTAGGTCACGCCGTTGACCGTCGGGAGGTAGGTGTCGGTGAACGCAGCGACCTGCGGCAGTGCCATGGCGACGGCGTAGACAGACCAACGGCTAAACCCTTGCCATTGGTGGCTGGGGGACGAGCGGTGTATTTTTCACCGCTGACACGCGGTATGTGCCAATGGGCACAGACCGCTGGCTGCTGGCGTGGGCGCTCGGCTCGGTCGCACTCGGTGCGACGTCGCTGTTAATTCCACTCTACTTCGTCGCTATCGGCGGTACCACGCTCCTGCTCGGCGTGCTGGCCGGGACCGCTGCCGCAGCCGGCGCGCCCGGTGCGCTCCTCTTTGGCCGGCTCGCCGACCGCGGCGGGTCTCGCCGGGCGCTCGTCCTGGTCGCACTCGGGCTGGCCGCCGCCGCCATCGCGGTCGTCTCGGCGACCCAGTCCGTCCCAGTCGTCATCGCCGGCAACGCCGTCCTCTGGTTCGCCGCGGGCGCGGCCGCGCCGGTGCTCACGCTGCTGGTCACGGTCGGCTCGCTCGAACGCGACTGGCCGAGCCGCTTCGGAGCCCTCAACCGGTATCAGGGCTGGGGGTGGGCCGGCGGCCTCGTCCTCGGGCTCGCGTGGACGACACTGCTCTCGGGCCCGCTCGGCGTCGTCGCGGCCCAGCAAACGCTGCTGTGGGTCTGTACGGGTATCACGGCTCTCGCCGCAGTGCTTTCCGCCAGGTGGCTCCCCGCCGAGCCGACCGGTGCCAGCCGGCCACGCCCGAGCCGTATCGCCCGCGCACTGACCCGGTCGCGTCGGCTCCCGGTGCGCAGCGCTACCCTTCCCATCGGGCCGGGACGGCTCTACTGGCTCACCCGGTCGCTCCACCCCCGCCAGCTCGCGACCCGGCTCACGCCGTCGCTGTCGCTGTACTTCGTCGCCGTCCTCGCCGTGTTCACCGGCTTTGGCGTGTTCTGGGGGCCGCTTCCATCGTATCTGGCCGGGACGCTGGGCTACAGCTCCGGCGTCGTCTTCGCGCTGTATCTGCTCTCCAGTCTCGGCTCGGCGCTGTGTTTCGGCCTCGCCGGGCGCCTCGCCGAACGGTACGACGCCATCGGCCTCCAGACCACCGGCTTGCTCACGCGGGCCGTACTGCACCCGGCGGTCGCCGTCGTCGGGCTCGCGGTCCCCACCGGTGCCCTCGGACTGGTCACCAACGGGGTCGTCTTCGTCGGCATCGGCGTCGCGTGGGCCGTCGTCGCCATCACCGCCGCAGCCATCGTCACCCGGCTCGCGCCGCCCGCGATACGTGGGGAGGCGCTGGGCCTGTACACCGCGCTCTCGGGGCTGGCGACCGGTGTCGGCTCCGTACTCGGCGGCTGGCTGGGTGGCTACGGCTTCACGCTCACGTTCGGCGTCGCCGGCGGGTTCGTCCTCGTCGGCACCGCGCTCGTGGCGCTGCTCTGGCGGCGCGCCCCCGAGGACACGCCGACCGTCGCGACACCGAGTGAGAGCCTCTAGACCAGTCCCTCGTACACCTCGACCAGCCGGTCGCCGACGCGGTCGAGGCCGTGTTCGCGGGCCGTCCTCTTGGCGTTCTCGCCCAGACGCTCGCGCAGGTCGGGATTCGCTTCGAGCCGTGCGAGCGCCTCGCGGAACTCCTGCTGGTCGCTACAGATGAGACAGTCGTGGCCGTCCTCGTAGTACTCCCGGAAGACGGGGATATCGGAGAGGACGACGGCCTTGCCACAGGCCATCGCCTCCAGGACGACGATACCCTGGTTCTCGACTTTCGAGGGAAATAGGAAGACGTCGCCGGCGCCGTAGGCCCCGCGGATGTCCTCGACCCAGCCGGTGAACGTGACGTTCTCCGGGGGTTCGCTGGTCCACTTCCTGACCGCGTCGGACCCGTGTGGCCCGTCGTCGTAGGTGCCAAACCAGGCGAAGTCGTAGTCGGTCTGCTGAGCGAGTTCACAGAAGGTCGTCAGCCCCTTGCGCTCGAAGACGCTCCCGACGGCGAAGACGACCATCCCGTCGAGGTCGTAACGGTCGCGATACTCGTCGCGGAACCGCTCGAACCCCTCCAGGGGCTCGGTGTCGATACCGTTCGTCACTGGTTCGATGGGGGCGTCGACGGGGTAGCCTTCGAGGACGCCCTTCGTGTACTCGGAGGGGCACAGCACCTGGTCGGCCTGTGAGTAGAACCACTGCAGATACTCGCCCAGTGCCGGCGCGACCAGGTTCGAGCCGCGAAAGCTCCCCCGGAAGTCCTCGCGAGTAACGTGGGCGTGGAGGACGAGCGGAATGTCGTTGCGCTTCGCGTGGCGAGCCACAGCGACCGAGCCTGGGCCGATCATGTTGCAGTGAGCGACGTCGTAGGTCTCGAAGACCGGGTCGTCGAAGGCCAGCTTCCCGCCGACGGCCCACCCCGGGTGGCCGTCCGTCCACGGGGACCGCACCACGTCGACACCGGCGTCGCCGAGCGCCTGGCGCTGGTGGTCGACCGAGGTAGCGATACCCGACCGGTCGAGCCGGTCTTCGAGTTCCAGATAGTTCAGGACGCGCACGACCGGGCGCTCACCGGCCGCGAGCAAAACGATACCGGATTGCGGTCCGGAAGGGGTTTGGCCCCCGCGGCCGGACTCCCGACGATGACAGACGAGGAGACCATCGCCCGCGAGCGCATCGAACGCCTGCAGTCGATGGCCCGCGAGGCCGTCCGGGAGGGGCGCGACGAGCGGGCTCGCGAGTACGTCCGACGGGCCCGGCGCATCGCCGAGCGGCACCGACTGCGCCTCCCGCGGGAGTTCTCGTACTCTATCTGTCGGTGCTGTGATACATTCCTCGTCCCCGGAAACAACGCGCGGGTGCGCACCCAGTCGGGTCACGTCGTCGTGACCTGTGACTGTGGCGAACAGGCACGCTACCCCTACGCATGACCTGACCCGTTGGTAGGGCATTTAAATAACTCCACGGACAGTGTGGGACTATGCCATCGAAATCCAGAGACCAGCGAATACACGACCTCGATGCGACACTCCGGGTCGGGAAACACGGCGTCGACTCCGTCGCGGACGAACTCGGCAACCAGCTCGAGGACAGCCAGTTCGTGAAGGTGAAGTTCCTCCGCGCCGCTCGCGGCGGAACCACGACCGAGGAACTCGCCGACGACCTCGCCGACCTCGTGGGCGCTGACGTGGTCCAGGTCCGCGGCCACACAGCGGTCTTCGAGCGATAATGCAGGTCCCGGCGATATCGGCGATACTCGACGATTTCCTGCCGGCTGGCGTCGCAGAGACCATCGCGAGCCTCATCGTGTTCGTGGGGGCCTTCGTCGCCATCTACTTCATCAGCAAGTTCGTTGTGACCCCGCTCGTTAACCGGTCGCTGGCGAGTCGCGACCTCGACGAACACGCGCGGCGGCCGATACAGAAGGTCGTCAGCATCCTGATGCTGTTCGTCGCCGTCGCCGTCGCCTTCGGGATGGCCGGCTTCGGGAGCTTCCTGACGGCGCTTGCGACTATCGGCGCCGCGGCGACGCTTGGCATCGCCTTCGCGATGCAGGACGTGCTGAAGAACTTCGTCGCCGGCGTCTTCATCTTCACCGACAGGCCGTTCCGCATCGGCGACTGGATAGAGTGGGACAGCAGTTCGGGCGTCGTCGAGGACATCAGCCTGCGGGTCACCCGCGTGCGCACCTTCGACAACGAACTCCTGACGGTGCCGAACTCCAACCTGACCGACGACGTCATCAAAAATCCGGTCGCCAAGGACAAACTCCGGCTGAAGTTCCTCTTCGGTATCGGCTACGACGACGACATCGACAGCGCGACGGACATCATCATGGAGGAGGCCGAGGCCCACGAGGGTATCCTCGAAGACCCCGAACCGTCGGTCCGCCTCACGGAACTGGGCGACTCCTCGGTCGGCCTGCAGTCCCGCTTCTGGATCGACAACCCCAGCCGTGCCGACTGGGTCAAGACACGCGGCGAGTACGTCACGGCAGTCAAGCAACGCTTCGACGAGGAAGACATCACCATCCCCTACCCGAACCGCACTATCGGCGGCGGCCTGGAGATGGCCGGGCTGGACAGTGCCGTTACTGCGCAAGACTAGTTCGCTCGTTTCTTGTCGGGCCGGTGCGGTCCCTCTCAAGCCTCTGTGTCGACCGACGCCGCCGGCGACACGTCACTGCTATCGGCCAGCCAGTAGCCGGTCGCCATCCCGAAACTGGCCAGTCCGAGCCCGAACATCGCAGCCCCGAACTGGAAATCAGTTCCGAAGGCAATACCGAGCATCGTTCCACCGAACACTGCACCGCCGCCGAAGACGCCGGAGGGTGCCGACGGTACCGCGTCCCCCCAGACCAATGTCGGATAGCGGAAACAGAGCACGGCCGTGAGGGCGTACGTGACGAAGATGCCAAGCAGTATGGTCACCGACCGGGTCGTCAGCGCGACGAGACCGCTGAGTGTGCCGGCAAACAGCACAGCGAGCACGTAGTGGACAGGGCGACCCATGCGTGCCATTTCCTCGCCAAAACCCAAAGACGTTTCCACGGACACCAGCGGGGCTCTCCGGTCACTCCAGCGGACAGGCCGGGAGCGACCTTCGGGTCGCGACTCGGGGAAGGGCAGGCCAGCTGTAGTGATTGACGGAGTACAGTAATGTGTAAACGTCCGGCGCGCGTAGCGCGCCGGTTCGACCGCGGCGAGCCGACTACCGTGCGTCCTCGGCGCGCGACAGGAGGCGAAGCCGCGATTTTTCACCATGTTTTTGCCCGAACGAGCGCAGCGTAGCTGCGCGAGTGAGGTGCAAAAAGTGGTGGCGTATGAGTGGAACGGACAGCGGGATTGCCCGGCGTTCGGACGCGGGTAATCCCGTTTGCCTCCTCCACCCCGCGACCCCACGAGCGACGGGTGTTCGATGGTCCGCTGCTCACTTCCGTGCCTGGC
>SDGW01000647.1_pt1 | contig 16700 bp, 12 predicted proteins | sample 2873831 | NCBI WGS metagenome assembly SDGW01 (sample SAMN08132700, study PRJNA421101) | hypersaline lake metagenome | isolation source: celular fraction 0.22 microns magnesium sulfate-rich crust from ephemeral... | place: Spain: Penahueca Lagoon, Toledo | collected 2011-07
TCAAGCGCATGATCAACGCCGGCACCTCCTGGAGCGCTGAGCAGATCCAGGCCGCCGTCGATGAAGCTGGCTACGAGATCGACGTCGAAGAAGCCGCTCGCCCCGACTTCCACATCCCCAAAACCGACCGCTAGCGCGGCCCTCCTGAGAGACATCTCTATCCTGAACCCCTTCGTTTCGGCCTCGCGCGACAGTATCACCCGGTAACCCTCACTTCTCCGATAGCTTCATCCCCTCGAGCGCCAGCCCTCCGACCGCCCGTTCCAGCACCGCGGGCAGCACCCCTTAGGCCGTGTCCCTAACGGGACAGGGGCAGCAAAATACACCACACAGCCCAGCCCCGCCCCCTCCTCGCTCAGAAAACTCCAGATTCACCTATATTATATGGGGACGAAAACCGCAATACTCCAGCCGTGTGACCTCGTTTTCGAATGGAGTTTCTGGCTCTGTTGAAATCCTTGAATGATGGTATATTTTGGAGTGCGTGCTGACTATAGAGGGTGAATTCAGTAGGATAACTTTGCGTAGCTCAAATTTGAATTCAAAGAGCGACCTCGAACACCGAACCCCTAGTAACGTAATCTGCGAGAAAGCACTTGGAATAGCGAGGCATTTTTCACCCCTTCCCTACGACTTGTCGATAAGTGACCGGTTCACGAGGTAGCGGATGAAGTATATCGATAGAGAAGGGCTGTTGGATCGGAGATTAGACGGCGAAGAGCCGAGGGTACAGAAGCTTCTTGAGGCGATGCTCGCGAATCGCCGTCTCTTCTCCGCCGACGAGTCGGATCCGCCGAAAGTCACTGACGCGATACGATTTGAGCAGCTCCCCCAGAAGCAGCGCAACCCGATGGATGCGCCGCCTACCGATGGACACGCAGCCGACGTCTTCGAACTTTACGAGGACCAGTTTGATGCACCCTTATCGTTCCAAAAAAAGAGTTGGAACGTAATCTCCGAGGAACTACGAGACCTCCGGAGGGGAACAGATGTCCAGGGGATTTTGGCGACGGCTCCGACGGGCTTTGGCAAAACGGAAGCGTTCATGGGCCCCGTTATGAATTACCTCTCGACATCTCCGCAGTCGGGAACCGCCGTGTTTGTCTACCCGCGAACGGCGCTGCTTAGGGACCAACTCAAACGGGTTCTCCACCTCATGCACCGAGTTAAGCAAGTCGGAAAGGGGTCTCAACTAAGCTGCGGTGTTTACTATGGCGATACTCCATTCTATAAGGAGGACGTAGAGGACACGAACGAGTTCTACAACAACTATTCGAATATATTCAAACTTACCGATTCTTGGGTCGATGATGGAAACGGTGGTACCAAGCCCTTCTATCTCAACCCCGGTCAGAAAAACAACTATCTGAACGTCGGTCAATCAGATGTTTCATTCTCCGATAAGGAGTTGATCCTCAATCGGAGTTCAATGGTTTACCAGCCGCCAGACATCATCCTGACCACACTTTCGTCTCTGGAGAACTTCTCTCTGAAAGTAAATTACAATATCGTACAGAGTATTGACACCATCGTTTTCGACGAGGTTCACCTGTATAACGGGGTCTATGGGTCACACGCTGCAAATATCATTCGGAACCTTCGGGAACTGAAGCGTGAACAGGGAGACTCGATCCTATTCATCGGTTCGAGTGCGACGCTTGAGTCCCCCGAGAGATTCTCGAAAAAGATGTTCGGGCTCAATCCCGAACAGACTCAGGTTGTCGAACCGACGGAGGTCGACTATGTCGACGAAGAGGACGTCGACGAATACGAGAATTACTACTTCCTGCTAGAGGGTGATGATGTTTCGCTGCCTTCGACCTACATTCAGCAATCGATGCTGATGGGCCACAGCCTGCTACAACCAATCGACGGGGGCCGAAAGAAGATGCTCTCATTCATCGATAGCCGCTCGTCAGTCAATCAGAAGGCAGCCCAGTTCAGAGACGCAGATCGGAACAAACAGCTGTGGCGCCACCACCTCGACACTGAAGAAGAGAATTGGCGTGAAGTGTCTGAGGATATGGAGCGGGACTTCATCGAAGAGCCGCTTAACTTGACGATAGACCACTCTGATGTCGAGCTTTCCTCGTCGGATATCACTGGTTCTGATATGCTCATCTCGACCTCATCGCTAGAAGTTGGAATCGACATCGGAGACTTGAACGTCATCTCTCAATACCACGCCCCGATGGACCTCTCTTCGTTCGTCCAACGAGCCGGGCGGGCTGGCCGTGATGGAGATAGTTCACATATCGTTACGTTTCTTTCTCAACAGGAGGGCGACCGAAACCACTTCCATAGAGCTGATCGGTTCCTCGATTCGGACGTTACAACACCGCTCAACCCCGCGAACCCCATCATCAAATGGGTCCACAATTCTCTCTTGAAGTACTATCGCGTCTCCAACCAGCTCGACAACCCGAGTCAGCCCGGGCGAGAGTTCCTCAAGCAGTACTTCACCAAGGATGGGTTTCTTTCGGGGGATAAGAACGCCTGCCAGTATCCGAAGTTCTACGACTTCCTAGCAGATCCAGCTGAACAGGTCGATGACCTCCTCGATTCGGTACCGCAGCAACTGTTTACATCTCGCCCTGTGGCGTCGATGAGTAATGATGTTGAAAAGTATAAGTCGGATCTCCAAGCCGAGCTGAAGCCACTAGCAGACGTTATCGGAACGAGTACGGAGGCAATCATCCACCAAGCAGATCCGGGCAGTAAGGCCGTTGGGAATCTCCAAGATGCTGGCTTTGACGCACTCAATCAGCTGCAGAGCCGGCTTCATAGCCTCGAGGACGCCTATGGGGAATCGGACGTCAACCAGGAGCTTCTCAGAGAGGTCTCACGACTCCGAGAAATCGAAATCGAGGAGAACGGAGATAAAACCGCCGTTCAACAGACTCTCGACCAACTCGAGAATTTCATAGAAGCCTTTGATGATCCTGATGAGGATGATGAGTGGGACCTTCTGAGTCGATGTCGGGAAACGAGACGTGCGCTCCAGGCCATCGATTCGTTCGTCGGTGATGCGGGGAATATCTTTGGAGGTGCTAACCCAGAACTCTCCTTCGATTACGGTGCCAGCGAATACGAGGAATTCCAGGATTTGCTCAACGCGTATCGGAAAGGCGGGATCAACCGGATGTCCGACCTGCAGCAAAATTGGAAGAAAGCCTATTATCTCGGGGAGTGTCTCGACGAGCTCGACAGTTACTTTTCGACCTACGGGAAGTCCTATGAGAGCGTATACGCGGTAAAGTATCTCCTCCGGTCGGTCTATTACTTCGACCGATACCTCCAGATGATGGGCGAAGAGGACGCGTACGATATCTGGTATGTGCCGGAAGATTACTTTGGGGACGCTGGGACTACCTTTACTCTCGTAACCGAGGATTCTGCTGGGGCGACCGAGTCTAGTGAGAACCCGTTATTCAAAATAACAGAGCAGTATTTCCCGTACAAGTCCGAGTTCGCGAACAATGGGAGCGATATTCATGTCTTCCATCCCAGAACCGTCCTTCGAGGGGATGATGTCTACTTCGACTTAGATGAGACAAACGATCTCTCCGCCCGTAGCTTAGGTAATGGGGTCTATCAACCCGAAACGATCTCCATGGACCGGATTATGGACTGCTCTAGTGGGAGTGGCCGTGGTATTCTGGCATACTGCCCGGATTGTTACGAGATTCTCGAAGGCCCTAGTGATGAATGTAGCCGACACACCAAACGGAACTTCGGGACGTTCTACTCGAACCCGATAATTGACACTCAGCAGGAGGACACAAGGGAAGACAACCACGTAGCGGACCACTTGTCGATTCGGGAGTTCACTATGGTGGTTTCAATGAGAGCTGTTGAACTAGACATTCGTGAAGCTCGCTATAGTCCGTCGGCAGATGCCTATATCCCCAAGGAGGAACAGCCAGATCCTAATGAGATCAAATTCCCCGAGAACAACAAGCTCGGGTTTGAGCTAGAGACGAGGGGCCTTATTTGGGAGTTAGAGGATTATGTCGCAGAGATCACGGAGAACGAGGCGGTTGCATCGGTTTATGAGACCCATCATAAAAGCTCCTCAATGGGCTTTGAGGAGATGTGTCTCCACACCGCCGCTCACTTCCTCACTGTCTTAGTGGGCGACGTCACCGGTGTTGGGTTGGAAAAACTGCTCTATGACTACGACCTCGGTGAGAAGACGGTCACAGTATTCGAGCGTTCTGAAGGGGGGCAAGGAATTGTTGACTTGATGGCTGATGAGGTGCGTGGAAACCCTTCCAACGTCCTCGAATCATTGTATCGGGTTGGATTCGACACCAGCGCCATTGTCGAAGGTCTGTGGGCAGACCCCAAATTCGTGGAGCGACTAGCCGACGAGCCATTAGCACAGGTAACGGATAGGGTAATCCGGGAAGCCATCTCGGAAGGCTCGAATTGGTCGGCACCAGATGATGTTGTCCGCGAACGGGTCGTTCAGGAGGTCCAATATTCGCTTGACCGCCTAATCGATATCCGGGAAGAATATCGAGATACAGAGGACAGCCAAACAGAATACAACTGGCTCGACCTGAGACAAGAAATCGCAAATCGAGTCAACAAGGGTCAGAGTCGGCATAAGATCTGCGCTGCGATAACCGTTCCCCCCACCGTGGAGAGTAACGTCGAGAACCTGCTCGTCAAGGAGCACATTGACGGCTGTCAGAACAACCTCCAAATCAGAACCTGTACGCAGGAAAATCGGGATACATCTCAGTCGGAATTGTTGAGCTATGCCGTGCTTCGGAGTCTTCGAAGCATGGTAGTAGACTCTGATTCAAATGACAATCTCGATAGAAATATAGGGGAGGCTGGTGTTTTGCCTGCTAAACTAGATGACGACAACTTCGAATCGCTTTCCTTCTGAAGCATTTGGCTATCTTCTGGGTGTTGAGGTATATCGCTCTCGAGAGGTTCACATCACGCTACCGAACCTGAGTGAGCCGAAGGTGAGATTCCCTGGGGTCCCTGACCAGTTCTTGGAGAAGTTAGTCGATGCAACCGATAGACAGCGTCAGATTGGCCAAAATTATGCACCACCCACACTTCCCCTTTCCACAGTCATCGCGCGATTGGGCGCTGATTTGACAGAGATCATCATCTATGCTGTCGAGGGGATGTCGCGGAATTGGATCGCAGAGCTCATTGAACGTGATGGGGTCACAAGACGAGACATTAGGGACATCTCGAAACGGTCCGTGGTCACCAGTCAGTTGGCGTGCCGAGAGATCGGAAACCATGCTTCGGGAGACTCGGGCGGAGAGTATCTGATCGAGATGGTTCAGAAGTCGACCCCTGAGGAGTATCTGGAAGCACTTAGCTCAGCGTAGCATCCCAGATAGCTCACTCGTGATCTCTTCCCAAACTCCAGAATCGTATTCCATTTTTTCAAGCACATCAATAAACTGGCGTCTGGAAATATCGACGTCTGACTGTGACCGTATGTGTATCAAGACGTCCGTGAGGTCTAAATCGGCATCCGCGTTTTCCATATCGAAGCTTCCCAGTGTGACTGATTCTTCCACTTTGTTCGTGAGTTCTGCCTCAATATCGTCCCACCTCGACCCCAACCAGTCCTGAGCTAAATCTGGGGGAAGGGGATAGTGGTCTACGATTTCGGAGTTTTCTTCGAATGAGCTAGCCCATCTTGGGACGAATTCTTCTTCTTCTTCATCTGGGGGTACAAAGGTTATGAGGCGGGTTTGGATTCCAATTCCTGCACACATTCCGACAACGGGAGTGAGAGACTGTAAGTTCTCTTCAGTTTTTGGTCCTAGTGAGAGTATGCGCAATCCGGATTTGACGGGATCGGGGCCGATCTTACGACAGGCTAGACGGAGGAGTCGGGCAGCCAGATACCCCTCTACAATCACCAGGGCTTGAGATTGTGTAAATGCGCCCGGGCTCTCGTCGGCTTGTGTCAATTCTGATCTGACTTCTCCGTAGCCAACACTTGTAACCCTAGAATAGTCCGACCTGCGGAACAGCGTAATTCTATCAGATTCTGCGACATCAATCACTGTCGGGGAGTGCGTTGAGACGATTACTTGAAGATCCTCCTCTTCAACAAGAGTCTCTACGTAATCCCACACACGTCTCACAGCTGATGAGTGAAGATGGGCTTCTGGCTCTTCGATTATGAGTAACTCACTATCGAGCCCCGCTTTGTGGAGCTCTGTGACGAGAGATATCGCTTGTTTTGCGCCTGCAGACAATTGATGGGCTTCGAACTCCTCGCCGCCCCGTTCAATAACAATCTTAAATCTTCTATCTTCGGATTCAAAATCCGGCTTGATTTCAATAGCCCCTACGCCCTCTATTGTTTCCTTATACTTTCTCTGGATGGTGTCTATCGACTCTTCGCTGTCCGTGTCTGAGTATATATTGGCTAAAAAGTTGTCTAGGTTGCTCATATCCGAGGACAACCCTTGGCTTAACTGACTTTCTGAATTTTCCCCATCCTGATCAGCTTGACTTTCGTCTGAATCTACGCCCCCAGATCGTTGTAATCGGCTATCCGTCGGGAACGGGTTCCGAAATGCATCCACTTTCGACCAGCTATTGACGGTTTTTGTTATTGGATCAAGGAACCATTCCTCCACCACGCCACCAATCGCCTCACGGACCTCGCCTTCGTCCTTTTCTACATACCAATCTCCTTCACTCGGCGCCTCTGAAGCCCTAATCAACGTCTGTTCGAGATCTCCTGAAGTCAAAATATCTGACAAATCAGATGCCTCCGAATAGGTTGCGTCCTCAGCTGGGGCATCAAGTTTCGAGAATAGAAGTTCGCCGATGGTACCCCCACCATCGATCCGGAAATAGACTGGAATAGACTCTCCAGAAACATTTGAAAATAGGACTTCACGTTCTAAGCCATCAGCAGAGAGTACTATCTGGTGAGTATGTCTTTTAAAATCACTTGTCTCAAGCCGGTTATCTTCCCACTCCGGTCTCGTGCTCGTATTACTACTTGCTTTAGAAATCAGATCGCTATATTCGGCATTTGATGTGAATTCATACGTTGCTGTTAGACAGACTCTCTCTTCATCAGTATACCTAGATGAACAAACGTTCCACCAATCTTCATATGGTGAATTATTACGAAAACGGGTGGTTGATGGAACGCTTCCAAAAATAGATTGGTAGTCAATTAAAGACTCGAGCAGATTAGACTTGCCCGAATCATTTTTCCCAGCGAATAGCGTGCGATCTTCGATGGAGATCTCTGCGGATGAGATGCTCTTATAGCCTTCAACTTCCCACCGAATCAATCGCATCTGTCTTATTACGTTCCAGAATGTGCCATGCAATAAGTTGTTAGGATTTTAGGGTCCCAGAGTAGCATCTTCATCCAGGGCAAGCGGGGAAGAGTGTTGGAGTAGAGTTGAAATGGGTACTACTCGGTGGACGTTGTGCCCATCGTTCGTGCTGGTAAGAGCGATTTTCCGAATCCATCTTCTGCCCTGTAATGAACAACCAGAGCGGTATCCGAGTCTGAACTCACCTCCGAAGGGATAGGTACGAATATTTCATTGGCTGGAATAGCTTCCCCGACATCTAAAGAGAGATATTCTGGTGGGAGATGAGCCTCATGAGGCTTCATTAGCGGTTTCCCGTTCTTATCGTAAACACGGTATGAGATTGTGACCGCAGATGCTTCGTCGCTCCCGATGTTCTGAACAAGCCTTGAGAAGGACTTGAATCGCCCGTCGTCATCTCGCCAATAATATTCTGAATCACCAAACCTGAGAACAGCAGTGCCGTCTAACAGTATCTCTTTCAGGAGAATGATTGTCGCATAGAACAAGGTCGCAACGGTCGCTTTCTCAATTCCAACGTAGAATGCCAGAATGGGAATTCCGACACCGAGGAGGACAAAGAGGGTCGACGACTGTTTGAACAAGTACCGGAAGAACCGGGACCCTTGGGAGGTTACGAGTTTCTCCACTCGGTATGATACTCGGGTACGACCCCTCCGTCTCGTGATCGCCTCGGTTACAATATAACCAATCACGAAAACCACTGGCGGCGCTGCGTATACTGGGATCGAAATCCCGCCTATTCCTACTTGCCAAGAACTCCCCAATAGAAAGGTCGGAAGATAGCTGATGGCTGCTATAACCAGAACAACTCCAATCTGAATTGCTATATCGCTGGCAACATAATTCGTCCTACTGTCCGTCTCTGGAAGTTGGATAGTGTTGGGGACAAAGTGATCATCTTCGTCCGGCTCCTCTTCTGGTTCGGGTGGGGTATCATCGCTCATCTCGAATCTAGTTGAGTTGACTTACCTGTTTAAACCGAGACGGCGGCTCTTGAAGCGGGAGGTGACGACATATTATATTCATTCCTCTAAATCATCTCGGACTATAAATAGTCTGAGGAACTCTCAGCAATATCCACAATCATCGTGGAACCCCTGCTGGTAGACCCAACTTTCGATTATGCTCTCGGGACGGGCTGGGGACTCCTATAGTAGCCATTCGAGATCAAAACAATCTTCAAAAAAATATTAACAGTTTGCCAGGGCAACTTTCCGATTCAGTAGTCCAATAACATTGTAATCCGCACCGATAGAAGGATTGTCTTTGAATCCATTTATGTAGATCGAGGACCTGAGAGGACCTAAGCACGATGTCTGAATTCAGGCCGTTTTTAGTCGCTGATCGCCCTGCCTCCTTGCGAATAATCCGTGGGGCGAACCCGGAGCTGTTCGAAAATGGCCTGGGGATCATGACGCATGCTAATGTCTCGAAGAACGTTGGAAACTTCATCCGCGACTTTCCCGCTTCTGGTGGATTCTACTCCTCCGGAGATGAGTTTGAATACGACGACGAAAGTCGTTATGCGGACGACTCAGGCAACCTAACTGAGTTAGGACAAGAAATCCGAGAAGATACAGCGCGAATCGTCGACTCTGGGGCCTTCCTGAAAGAGGGTTCAAACTTTGAATCGTACGCCAAGCTGTATCGTCATTACGAAGATCTCGACGCAGACTACGGTATCATTATCGATGAGCTGAATGATCCCGAAGGGACTATCGAGACCGCAACAGATGCAATAGAGACCTACAGAGCTGGGGATTACAGTTTCAACCTCGTTGGCGTCGCCCAGGGTACTTCTGTTGAAGAGTATCTGGATTGCTACGAGCAACTGCTCGATCTGGGCTATGAGTATATCGCTATTGGTGGCCTCCTCCAGAAGCACGGCAACCGAAGTGGAGCGTTCGCACACGTTGGTAGCGAGGAGTTCTTAGAGGCTGTCCTGGGGAGAATTAGGGGGAAGTATCCAGATAACTGGCTTTTCGCTTTGGGATGCTATCACCCGAACCGCCATGAGTTATTCGAGGACATGGATCTCTTCGGAGCGGACTACAAAGGCTGGATATACAAGTATCAGAGCCACTATGCCGACCGACGCAAGGCCAGAGATTGGCGATTCCGCAACGTCAGGAGCTTCATCAAGCACAACACGACCAGGGGGACTGCTGGACACCCAAGCAGTCTCCTCATCCTCCCCTGCAGCAAGAGTAAACTTGACACGGAACACCGCCTTTCTGCGAAAGATCGGTACTGCGGCCAGTTCTTCCAGACACTAAACAAGTGGGAGCGTGAAACCACAAACCCAGAGGCGAAGGTCGACTTACTGATCTTTTCGGCGAAGTACGGGCTGATTCACTCGAACCACCAGATTGAGAACTACGACCAGAAGCTCGATGGAGCGCTCACTGATATCCAACAAGCGCAGTTGAATAGTGATCTCTATGCTTACCTGAAATACCGAAAGTACGAGGACGTCTACGTGTGTGGGGGCAAAGACTACAGAACCCCGATCAAGAACGTCTTGCAAACGCTGAACTCCCGAGGGGTAACCGAGGCGTCAATAGGGGAATCAAGTGGGAAACTCGGAATTCAATTGGGCGAACTTCGTGACTGGTTGGATGAAAGAGAAGCTCCGGCTGTACAGCATCGTCTTTCTGCAACTGCAGATACGGACTGAAGGCGAGTTGGCTAGAAATTCGCGACGCGTTTGTTATGATACTCGAGGAACCTCTTTGCGACCTCGTGGCCAGCTACGTTTTCCAGTTGAGATCCGTCTTTGGAAGAATCGTATTTGTGAACGACTTTTGAGGATGCAATATCGAATTTGAGCATTCCATAGTCAGCGTCGGCATGGCAGGTGGGGCAGAGAATGATGATATTTGACTCGGTATCCGGCCCATTGTGAGGTTTCCCAAGTGGTCGAAGATGATGACCCTCTGCGTATCCTACTCCTTCATCCCGATATCGCTTGTCTCCGCATATTTGGCAAGTATAATCGTATTCAGCCTTCAGAGAGTTAACAATCTGCGTGTTCCTGATGATTCGAGATGTGTGCGTTTTAGTCCGATCCGGTGTAGTGAAATCTGCGGATCGTTCATTTCGGTCTGCCTTTTCGGGTCTCTTGTTAACGATCTCTGGCCGGAAGTCCTCTTCGAGCCCCCAGAGATAGTGCTCGTCAGTTGGATGAAGCTTACTAGCCTCACGACCTTTAGTAGTGAGAATACCTGCGTGCCAGAGGAACGATTTTAGTGAGAAAATAGTCCTAGAGAAGTAGTTCCCGGGATTGTATAATTCCTCAGGCAGCGACCCACCAATATCGTCTGGATCAAGCGACAAATCCTCAAACCGTCGCCTGGTCTCCGAGTCAAGGAACAATGCAAGAGCAAACTTAGGGTCATTAAGGTACAATTCCCCAAACATTTTCGGGAGCTCTAGTTCTTCGGTGGGTGCAACCCGTTCACTCAGGATTTCCTGGATTCCTCCGATAAGCCTTTCAAAAGGGGGTACCGCCAAAATAGAGGTTTGCAAGAATTCAGTCCATTCAGGGCGAACTTGAACGAACCTTTTTGGACTCCCATAGAGATCCCCAAACGATTCTAGACCCTTCTCTACAGAGCAATACTCTTCTTCGGCTAAACCCACAATCGCTTCACCACGTTCAGTGAGTTCATACTCCCCGTCATCGGTACTTACGTAACCGAGCTCTATTGCTCCGTTTTTCGCTTTCTCGAAATCGTTGACGATCGAATATTTGTCGAGGAGTTCTTTCGTCTCGTCAGTAGAGGACGCGATTGAGAAGGCGAGTGCAAACCCTAAGTAGTTTTTTGGGTGATTCAGTCCAAGTTTAATCGGGGGTTCTGAATATGACATGGTTACCATGGATTCTGTCGCTGTATAAATGGCTGGCCCAACAGGAGTTTCGGCATCATTTTCATTGGGATCAGGTGCGGCGTTTTGTGAACTACTCCACAACTTCCACTATACTGGATGGTCGAACTCACCAAACGCGAACTCACCCTTCCGAACCACCCAGTACTTGCCGCCGCGTTCGATGCCGTCACCGGCGGCTTCAGCGGCTTCGAGCACTTCGTGAGCGTCGTCGCCGTCGAGACCGCCGACGGTTGCCAACACAGTGAATTCATCGACAGTAAGATCACAGGAAACGCTTGAACTTCTCTCGGAAGAATTCTTTAGCTCGTTTATTCGTACGCGGGCGTACTGCGACGTGCTCGATGTTGAAATTCCGGAAAGACTGTTCACGGCGGAAAGAACCTGAAGAGTCATCGATATATAGAATTGAGCCGGTACGGTCGTCTGGCAGTAAATCCACAAGATACGTAATAAACCGCCTGTAGTCAGCCAAATCAAGTGTATCCCAGGTTTTGTATTTGGCGTCCCCAACCCAGGCGAGTTGACGACCGACCTCTATAGCAAAGTCCGGCTCTCCTGGCTTTATTCCCATCCCTGGCCATAGATGATTGCTGTGGGTAGCGATTGAACGGTTGTAGTAGAGTTTAACTGAGGAACCGTACTTGATCACCCCCGAGAGTTTCTGCTGATCATTATCGCCTCTACCAACAATCTCTGTGAGAACCTGGTCTATGAGACTCAGACACCATAATTCGTAGGTCTTACTCATTGGTTTGATAGCTGAGTTCAGATTTGATGCAAGCTCAACCTCCATGCTGATCTCTCGTTGGAATGCCTCCCAAAGATCCACAACATCAGCCATTTCACCACTTACCTGCCGCCGAACTTTCGAGAGTATTCTTGGATTAGAGAACTCAGTTTGGAGTGCCTTATCCACAAGTTGACTCGGGACACCTTCTTGCGTGAACTCCTCGTGGTACTGGATTTGATTTTCGAACGCGTTTCTATAGTAGGAGAATCGGCCCGCTAACTCCTGCATCTGGTTTGCTAGCTCAATATGGAAGCGGACCAGGAGATAGTTCGGGAGGGTCTCAAAGGAAAATTCGACCTGCTCAGTAACAACGTCCCTTCCCCCTTGCGCACGTTGCTTGATTGTCTCCTCCATTACTGGCCGCCCCTGAGGAGAAGTCTCGCGTTTCCGTGTTCGGTTTACTTCTATGGGAAGTCGATGTGCGAGAATATTCTCCGTATATTCGATGAGTGCACGACTGTATCCCGCTAATCGGGTACGCTTATCCAGGAGAATTTCATTTGAGAGCGGCATTGAAGCTGAGATAGTATCGGCTCCCACAATTTCTGCCCAGCCCTGGATATCAGATAGCATAGACTCGAACTCTCCATCTTCCAATCGATAGGGCTTGACAGTGATGTTCGCGGGATATTCGCCGACCCACCCTCCTGGTGAAAAGCCATTCTCGGTGATTTTGGGTGGGGGGACCTCGATCCTCTCCGACCTCGGGCGCTCTGCCTGAGCTTCATCAAGTGCCTCGTTGATCGATTCGATATAGGAAACCAGCCCCTCCCAGTCGGTATCGCTGAGGTTGAGGTCGGTCTGGGAGTAGGTTTGGTACGTCCGGTAGGCCATTCTGATTACTCAAGCACGCGCTTGTCTTCTTTCGCGTCAGTCAGGACGGATGCAGTCTCTGGGAGCCCCAGCTGATTTGCGAGGTCGATGATTTCGTCGAAGTCTTTGCTTGCGCTGCTGCCTCGGTCGATGGTTTCAGCTCGTCGGAGCTCAGGCATGAAGTGCTCAAATTGGGGGACAAGATAGGAGATCGTGGCTTGATCGAGCACACTCCGGTTAGTCTCCTCTGGGAACAATATCTGGTGTGCGACGACGTACTTCGCAGCATCGATCAACAAGGCCTGGCCGATTTCGATGATATCTCGATTCATGATCTCTTGGGCGAAGTATACGATCGTCTCCAGCCAATTCAACGAACCCGTTCGAAGGACATCGCTTTCGTTCAAGGATGAAGTGGCCTCTTCAATGCGCTCTCGAGTGACTTCATCACCCAGAACTGCCGCAACGTCTGCAGAGGTAACACCATTACCGTCGTCAATGCCAAGGAGCAGATCTTTCGAAAGGGTGTCTCGCACTACCTCTAACGTTGTGACACTACCTTCTCCAAGATCGGCTGGCGATGGATCGCTAGTTGGCTCGCTCGTAGTTGGTGCGTGACTTCCATTATCCATGAGTGATGGAACTCGAACAAAGGCGAAACGCCGCCGGAACGCGTACCCTAACGAGAATAGTTGGGCTTGGTCATATGTGTTCATAGTTGCAAGAATCCGGAATGAGAGAGGGACTGGGACTTCGCTTGCGTCGGGTGCATAGGAGATCTGGCGGGAGGTACGATAATCGATATCGAGTAGTGTGAAGACATCGCCGAACGCTTGGTCGAGATTTGCACGATTCAGTTCGTCAATTATCAACCAACTCGGATGAGCCCCTCTCGCTTGGTTGAGTGTCTCCAGGCAGTCAGACGCCGCTTCAGTGAGGAATCCCTTCTGTGGCTTGAACCCGCCATCTGAAGGTGCATACCCACCAATCACCTGGTAGTTCGACCACTCAGCATTCGCTGTCACGAGAGAATAGTCGCCGGCACAAACCGCCGTAGAAAGCTTTCTCGCTGCACGAGTTTTACCGGTCCCTGGTGGTCCGTAGAAGACCAGATTCTTCCCAGCAACAAGATGTGCGAGTGACTCCCGGTAGAGCCATGCTTGGCCAGCTTCTTCAATGAGTAATTCACTGATTGCAGCCATTGTATCACGACTCCGCTGTTTATCGAAGATTGCCTCGTAATCTGACTGTTCTATTTTGATGATCCCGAACTGTATTGGGAAATCGCGGCTCAACTGGTCACGGACCTCCGAGAGTGAGATTGGGTCAATCTCGTGATATTCCGTGACTTCGGCGTAGAAGTGCTCTGTTCCGTCAATTTCATCAATTGAGATATTACCGATTGATCCGACTGCATAGAATTTCCCATCCTCGAGATAGACGAACCGGACATTTGGTGCAGCACTTGGAAGTTGATCGCAGCCAGGGATACCCTCTTTAAAATGATATGAGAAGGCGGGTTCATCCTCATATTCATCGTTTCCGGTTTTCAGGATGAAGTATTCATAGTCACCCGAGAGACTCTCTTCGAGCCACTCTGGGAGATGGAATTCGGGCTCAGTTTCTGGGATCTCCTCGGCTCCGTCGATAAGTTCATGGATGACATAGGGGTTAAATAGACTCCAGAGATCTTCTTCTTCCGTCCGCGAGCGATGATAGCTCCGTTCCGGTAGTAGAGTACAACATCGTCTTCTGAGAGCGATTCAAATGTGTCCGCATTCCGCTCCCCTCCTCTTGTTCCCCAGATTCGAACTTCATCAAGACCAGATAGGGCCTCGGGAACGGAACTACCAACCACCTCAAACCGCTGATCTACGGTTCGTTTGAATTCCGGAATCCAGCGGTCATTGACTGGCATGAGGAACAGGTCAGCATCCCCGGGTGTAGAGTATGAAGTCTCCCAGGGTTCCTCGGCGTTCCAAACGTCTTTCATCCGCTCTAGTGCCGGATCGAAATATTTGGACAAGGGGTCTTCCTCATCATCGACGTCTTTCTTCCAGAGAGAGGACACAATGTCCGCTTCAAGGTCTTCCTGTTCGGTTCCAAGCCCGTATGGGCTCCTTGCAAACGCTTCTTCGCGTCGAACTTTGGTAGAAGCATCCCCATCTGTCTCTGTGAAGAACCAGCGAACGACTGTCTTAATTTGCTCATTTATCGAGCCAGAGACCTCTTCTCCGATAGGAAGATGGGCCTCTATCATATCCTCTATATAATGCAGTTTAGACGATTGGAACAACCCCTGAACAAGATCGGTGCCTGGCGGAGGATATGAGCCGGAGTCGAATCCCGCTAGAAGCTCATCGAAAAACTCTCGACTAACGTGCGCGATTTTTTCCGCGGGGAATTCATCTGGGCCACCTTGCTGTATGTGTTCTCCATTATCAGCGACGACTGTCCAATTTACATCTATCCGAGTGGACTCGGCAGGTGACTTATCTGGTGCCTCGAAATCAGGCGTTTGGACGCCATAATCGGATGGTAAGCTGCTTGAGACAACACCGATCCCAAATGTATAAGGCGTCCCGCCATTGTAATATTGTGCGATCAGGACGTCCCCTACGTCGATTTCCGAGGAGAAATCGAGCCCTTCATCTGGGGACCCTTCTGGGAATACTGCAATGTTGTTTGATTTCCAGTCTGGCCATTCATTACGGTCACAGTGGACCTTGTAGATCTCTCGGTTAGATAGAAAACGATCAAGTTGATCCTGAAGATTCTCGTCCAATCCAGCGCCCATGTCAGAAGAACATATCACGCCATGATTAAACCCACCGACAAGTTCAGGGACTCAGGTGCCTGTTCGTTGACGTCACCGGCGACTTCACCGTCCTTGGGCCACTGATGGGCGTCGTCGGCGTCGTGGCCGTCGTCAGTAGCCATCTTGACCAGTTCCTCGGTCTCGCGCGCAGGGTTCTCCGCGACCAGTTTCGGAATCTGTTCGTAGCCGTCGCTGCTCACACTAACCCAGCCTCCTCGAAGGCGTCGTTGACAACGTCCGGTGTCGGCGCGTTCAGATACGGCTCAATGGCCTGAAAGGAGTCCCAGCCGCCGACTTGCATGACCACGCGAGGGTTGATCTCCCTCTCGACAAGTAGGCGTTGGGCGTAGCGTCGACGAAGATCGTGGGAGCTGACCTGCCGGTAGTCGTCGTCGCCGGTCTGCTCGGCGGCGGCCTCGGCGGTTCGCTTCACCGCTGCGCGAACGCCGCGCTCGGTTAGCTTGACTAACTGGTCCCGAGGCGCGATGTTCTCGGCGGTCTGGAACTGGCGGAGGTCACGCTCGACACTGCTCGGAAGGAACGCATCGCGAGGCTTGCCCTCGCCGTTGGCGGTGTCCTTGCCCTCGGGCACTCGGAGCCGGTACTGGTCGCCCTCCTGTTTGATGTGCTGGGGCCGAATCTGCGGAATCTCGAATGCGCGCAGGCCGACGTACGCACCGAGTTGAATGATGATGTCGTCGCGACGGCTCCCGGCAGCGCGCCGGAGGTACTCGAGCTCGTCGTCGGTCATCCACACCTTGGTCGAGTTCCCGTTCGTCGCCTCTAATCTCATGTAGGTTTCTATAGTTGCCAACGTATTGTATCTACTCCTCGATAGAATATGGCGGGGTATCCGTGGTGATCGAGGAGCTATGAGCGACGAAAAGGAGTCTTCGGTGACGACTTGTCCCACAAGCCGTCATTTATCATAGAGGCCTGTATTACCGGACTAGTGTTTTAGTAATAGCTGGTGAGTATATCCATCCCTTCTGCACTCCTCGAGCGTTTCCCGAGAAAGTAGAACCATGGC
>SDGW01000482.1_pt1 | contig 16666 bp, 16 predicted proteins | sample 2873831 | NCBI WGS metagenome assembly SDGW01 (sample SAMN08132700, study PRJNA421101) | hypersaline lake metagenome | isolation source: celular fraction 0.22 microns magnesium sulfate-rich crust from ephemeral... | place: Spain: Penahueca Lagoon, Toledo | collected 2011-07
CGATATATTTGCTTCCGGGACGGTCCGGCGATTTATGCCCGACTCGGCCCGAAGAGGGTGTATGGAGACGGTCAGTCACCACGGCCGGTCGACAGCCTACAGCTACAGCGACCGGAGCAGCGGACGCGGTCCGGGGCTCTGCTGTGTCCACGGCAGTGGTGGCACACACGCCGTCTGGAGCGGCCAGTTCCGGCTGGCGGGCCGGACTCCGGTGGCGGCACTCGATCTCAGCGGCCACGGCGAGAGCGACGATATCGACGCCGACGCAGGCTACGAGACGCTCTCGGCCTACACCGACGACGTGGAGGCCGTCGTCGAGACCACTGGCTGCTCAGTGCTTGTCGGCCACTCGTTGGGGGCTGCAGTCGCCCTCTGGGCAGCTCTCGAACGCGATCTCGACCTACAGGGGCTCGTGTTGACCGGCGCGGGCCCCAGACTGCCGGTGTTGTCGGATCTGCTCGACCGGCTCAAAGACGATTTCGAGGCGGCCGTCGACTTCCTCCACGAACCCGACCGGCTGTTTCACGATCCCGACTCCGAACTCCGCGAGGCGTCGATCAGTCGCCTGCAAGAGACCGGACAGACGGTGACGCTACGGGACTTTCGGACGGCCGATCGGTTCAACGTGATCGGTCGACTCGACGAGATCGAGCTCCCGGCGGCCGCGGTCGTCGGCGAGTACGACCAGCTGACACCGCTGCGGTACCACCAACACTTCGGCGAAGAGTTGTCGAACTGCTCGGTACTCCGGATTCAGACGGCTGCCCATCTCGCCATGCTCGAACAACCGCAGGCGTTCAACGCTGCGCTGTCGGTGTTTCTCGACCGGATTAGCCGGTGACTACGCTGGCGTATTCGGTGACTACTCGGTAAAACCGTCGACGTCGTCTTCGATGTGACTGTGTTCTGCCGCCGGAAACTCGCCGGTTTCGACGGCCTCCCGGTAGGAATCGATCGCGTCGGTCATCGCCGCGGCCACGTCGCCGAACCGCTCGGCGAACGGTGGCTGGTCCTCGCTGAGTCCCATCACATCGGCACTCACCAGCACCTGCCCGTCGCAGTCAGGGCCGGCTCCGATTCCGATAGTCGGGATTTCGAGCGCATCAGTGATCTCTGCGGCGACGTTCGCCGGGACGTGTTCAAGCACGAGCGCGAAGGCACCAGCCTCCTCGTGGTCGCGTGCGAGCGAGAGGATTTCTTCGGCGGCTTCGGTCGTCGTCCCCTGTCGAGTGTAGCCGCCGAGTTGGTTGACGTGCTGAGGGGTCAAGCCGAGATGCGCCATGACGGGAATCCCGAGCTGGGTGAGTCGGTCGGTGATCTCGACCGTATGGGGGCCGCTTTCGAGTTTGACGGCATCGGCTCCAGCCTCTTTGAGCATCCGACCCGCATTGCGGATCGTCTCGCTGTCGTCGACGCCCACCGAGAGGAACGGCATATCGGCGACGACTAAGGCGTCGTCGGTGCCGCGGACGACTGCCGCGGTGTGGCTGGCGGCCTCGTCGAGCGTCACCGGTAGCGTGTCGTCGTACCCCAGCACGGTCGTGCCCATGCTGTCGCCGACCAGAATAACGTCGATTCCGGCGTCGTCGACGAGCCGCGCGGTCTGCGCGTCGTAGGCCGTCAGCATCGTAATGGGCTGGTTACGGTCGCGGAGCCCACGGGTCGTAGTCATACATCGGCGTATGGTTCGGGGGCGATAAAATAGTTCGATCCCGAACCGTCACACAATAGTAGTCGTAGCCTAAGGGTCGCGTGTGGCAGATCTCGTCGAAACAACCGATCCGGATGGCGTCGACTTCGGCTGGGTGATGCAGGCCACCTTTGTCGTCACCATCATCGTCGGTGCACCCATCGTCGCCGGACTGTCGATACTGGTCGAGTTGCCCTCGTGGGGGGCCCGCGTGAGCTTCGCCGTTCGCGTCGGCGCGCCGATCTGGTTCCTCACCGCCGTCTCGGTCTTTTTATACGCCAAGTACAAGCTCGACGACGAGGACGGCGAGCAGGAAGCGTCGACACAACGCGAGTAGCCTGTCTCTACGCCAGTTCGAATACGGTTAGTCGCTGTTTATTTATAAATAGAACAGATCCTGTTTCTCGGACGATTTGGCCTTTTTTTAAACGAATCTGAAGTCGACACCCGCGCGCTCGGCGGTCGTTCCATCCCGTGGCGAGTCGCCGACGAAGATTGCCTCGCTAGGCTCGACGCCGAGTTCCGACAGCGTCGCCAGCAGCGGCTCGGGATCGGGTTTGTGCGTGGCGACCGAGTCCCGGCCGATGACCGAGTCGACGCCAGAGGCGAGATCGTGGGTATCGAGGGCGATCCGACAGGCCCGTTCGCAGTTGAGCGAGCAGACCCCCACTGGAACCGATCGGTCGAGCAGTTCGTCGGCCAGCGAGAGGCGGCGCGACTGACGTGCGCCAGTGTGTTCGTGTCGACTGATCGCGGCTTCGACCTCGTCGCTGATGCCGTGGTCGGCGGCTCGCTCCATGAGGTTCCAGAGATCCGCGCCGGTGGCGTCGATGCCCGCCTCGTCGTATACCTCGATGACGTCCGTGGCGACGGTCGCCCAGTCGACGGCGAGATGGACCAGCGTCCCGTCGAGATCGTAGACGACCGCCTCGTAGTCGGTGGTATCCATACTGATTCGATGGGGCGGCGCAGTGAAATCGGTGTCGACGGCGACCGGGAATCCGGTCTTACAGTAGTGTATCGCCACCGCAATCGGCGTGGTCAGTCACAGTAGTATGTCCATATAACAGTTATATCGAGAAATTGTACCATAATATGCGCTCACTGACTGTTAATTTTTTCAAAATCAATTAGTAAACTACTTCTGTACATTTATATTATACTTAATAGCTACTTCGGTATAGATGTCGCTAATTTATCTATTACAAAACCGATAGCACGTCGTTTGTCTACGGTATGCCACAGGAACACGGTGAGAGCGATGATCCACAGCCGCCTGATGCAGTGCTCGACGACTCGGTACTCGGCTCAGTAACCCCCTCTCGTCGGGACTTCTTGTCGATGAGCGGGACACTCGCGGCAGGGACCGCACTCGCGGAGGGTGCAACCGCCGACCCCGCTACAACCGAGGAGGTCCCCGACGAACCCGACAAGGGTGGGAAAGTCCGACACTTCGATGTTCATGCTATCGATGTCGACATCGTCTACAACCGGTACGGTCTCCACCAGCCAGTGGGCGTCATGTACGCGCTCGAAGACGATAGAAAGGAGATCAAAAAGCTCTCGGGAAAGCGACCCTGCGGGAACACCGTTGTCTTCGAGGACGACGACGAAGATGACGAGTTCTTCTGCGATGATATTCCCGAGGATGAACGGGCTGACGGCGACACCCGACTGATCCAGCCACTCACGCTTCGCGCCGAGAAAGGCGATATCATCGAGATCGAGTTCCACAACGACCTCGACCGAGCGGCCTCGATGCACATGACCTCGCTGCCGTACGAAGTCGAAGACAGCGACGGGATGCACGTCGGCGAGAACCCCGATACGACAGTCGACCCCGGCGAGTCGATCACCTACCGATGGTATGCATCGAACATCGGTGGCCACTTTTTCCTTGATGGGGCGAATCAGGCCTACGACAGCGCCGAAGATCCGCCACAGGAGGCGAACTTGCTGTCACGTGGCCTCTTCGGGTCGGTCATCGTCCATCCACAGGGAACCGAGTGGACCGATCCCTTCACCGGCGAGGAAGAACAGGGCCGAATTCAGGCAGATATCCATCTGCCCGACGATCTCTCGGAGGCTGCACGGGAGGCTGGGATGGTCGAGGGGTTGAGCTACCGACAGTTCGTTGTTCACTACCATACCCCGGAAGGAATGCAGACGGCCGATGGGGACGAACTCACGTTCCCCGACAGCGACGAGGATCAGACCACCCACGCAATCAACTACCGTGCGGATCCGACTGGGAACCGAGTACCGGACGGGAGCGATCCGGAAATCAAGGAGTCGTTTTATAACTCGTGGCTCAACGGCGACCCCGGAGGCGGTGACAACGTGTATCCGATGTACGTCGGCGATCCGGTGATGGTGCTGCCGATGGGAGCGTCGGTCGAGGAGAACCACGTCCACCACCTCCACGGCCACCGCTGGAAGGAGACGCCGCCGGACGAGTCCTCGGACACGATCGACTCACAGACCGTCGGTCTCGGAGCCGTCTACGAGTCCCCACTCGTTACTGCTGCGGGAACACCGGCCGCCGGCATCAACGATTTTAGCTCGGTTCGCCCGGATTTCAGCTTCGAAGAAGCCTTCGAGGTTGGCGCAGGCGGTGCCCACCGAACCGTCGGTGATGTACTGTTCCACTGCCATCTGTTCCCTCACTACGGCGAGGGTATGTGGGGGATCATGCGTATCCTTGACAAGGAACGCAAAGGCCTCCAGACGCTGCCGAACAACGAGCCGCCGATCCCGCTCGACTCCAAGGTGCCCGGCTTCCCCGAGTTCATTCCCGGCGAGTTCGGTGAGACAGCACCGTTCCCGCCGTACGGTGCGGCCGGAAAGGAGGAGTTCCGCGATCCGACCGACGACGAGCGGGCGGCCCTCGGTGATGACATCCTCCCCGGCGCGCCGTACACCGATCCCTGTGACCCCGACGTTGAGGCCGAAATCGAGGGCGAAAAACGCGAGTACACGATCGTCGCCCTCCCCGCCGATGTCGTCTACAACGATGCCGGACACCACGATCCGAACGGCATCGTCTACGTCCTCGAAGAGAACGCCGAGCTGGTCAAAGAGGGCAAACTCAACCCCGAGCCGCTGGTCATTCGGGCGAACGTCGGCGACTGCGTCGACATCACGCTCAAAAACGAGGTCACGGACGAACACATCGCCGCGATCGACGCCGACCGCTTCCCGGAGGGCGACGACGACGCCAAGCCCGAGAGCGTCCCCATCGAGGCGGGCGGTAAATCCAACCACATCCACTTCGTCTCGTACGACCTCTTGGGGTCGGATTCCCTCGCCACGGGCTTCAACTACCGTCAGGACGCCCAACCCGGCGAGGAGGCCTTTTATCGGTGGTTCGCCGACGAAGAGGGAACCATCTTCTTCCACGATCACATCACCGGCATCGAAGACGAGATGCACGGCTCGTTCGCCGCGCTCGTCGTCGAACCACCGGAGTCGCGCTGGCTCGATCCCTACAGCGGCGACGAGATCGACAGCGGCACTCAGGCGATCATCGAGGTGCCCGACGGCGACGACTACCGGGAGTTCTGTCTCGCCTATCAGGACTTCGCACAGTTGGTCGACCGGGACAACGAACTCGTCAACAACAACGAGTCCGAACACAACGAGAACGCGGGGGTGATGGCGCTCAACTACCGGAATACGCCCTACTACATCCGGGACGACGAAGATCCCGCCTACGTCCATTCGTCGTTCGTCCACGGCGATCCCTCAACGCCGACCTTCGAGGCCTACGAGGACGACCCGGTTCGCTTCCGGCTCTGGCATGCGACCTACGAGGAACAGCACAACTTCACGATCAACGGTCGACGGTTCGATCCAGTCGGGCTCGACGCCGAAGACGCTGTTACGCAGGTCATCGGCACCTCGGAGGCCTTCACCATCGATCTCTTAGACGAACCCGACTCGATCGGCAAGGGGACGTTCATCGACGAACTCGACGAAAACCCGGCTGGCCTCCCGGTCAAGGACTACCTCTACGGCTCGATGGTCGTCGACGATCTGTGGAACGGGATGTGGGGACTGTTCCGCGAGTTCGGCGGTCGTGTAGACCATCTCGAACCACTCCCCGACCAAGCGCCACCGAAAGAGAAAATCACCCGAAAGGAACTCGAAAAGATGGGTCACCCGGCCCCGTTCAGCGACTTCGAGTGGAGCGAACGGGGACAGCTCGCCCGACTGCTGTACACGAAGGACGACGACAAAGAGTTCCCACCGGACAAAGAGGCCCGACAGAACGACGCCATCACCGGCGAGCCGCCGGAGCTCGCACCGTCGCCGGGCCATCCCTGTCCGAAAACCGCGGATAGTCTGGAGTTCGACGTGACGGCGTTCGATACGGAGATCGAATACAACGAGTACGGCGACGTCGACCCCTTCGGGATCACCTACGCGATGGACGAGGACGTCGAAGCGATCCAAGACGGCGACGCGCCGCTTGAACCGCTCTTGTTGCGCGCAACGCAGGGAGACTGTATCGATCTCACCCTGACGAACGACATCGACTTCGATGATCTCGACAACGACCACCCACATCCCAAGATGCAGGGACCGAATCCGGACTGGGACCGCTCCGAGCGGATCTCGTTGCATCCGAAGCAGGTCCAATACAACGTACTGGGCTCCGATGGGACGACCGTCGGCTTCAATTGGGATCAGACGATCGGCCCCGGCGAGTCGATTACCTACCGCTGGTACGTCGACGAGGCTGCGGTCTCCGGGGTGCTCCACGACTTCGCCGACGTGCGGAGCAACCGCCACCACGGGGCCTACGGTCGACTCGTCGTCGAGGAGGAAGGCGTCGAGTTCCTCGACCCGATCACCTGTGAGCCGGCTCCGAAGGGCCGGGCCCACTCGGTAATGAAGAAGATGCCCGACAGCGACGATGTTCGGGATTTCTCACTGGCGTTTGCGGACAGTCAGTACATAATCAATGAGGAGGAGCCCGACAACTGCGTGGTGCCACCGGGGCCGGATATCGAAGACACAGACGACCCCTGTACCCAGTTGGGCGACCCCGAAGACCACGGCTATCCGACGATCAACTACAGCTCCGAGCCGTTCGTCCGGCGGTTCGAGCGGGAGGACGACGATCCAGCGAACGTCTACGCCTCCGATGTCCATGGCGAGCCGAACACACCGATTCTCCGGGCCCTCCTCGGGGACCCGGTGACGTTCCGTGTCCATCTCTGTGCTGACAAAGCCGATGGCCTCGCGTTCCACCTCGCAGACCACCAGTGGAATCGGCTTCGCGGCGTCGACGACTCGAAGCTCGTCGGCGTCGACGACCAGATCAGTGTCACCAAGACCGACCGAGTCGAACCCGTCGGCGGTGCGGGCGGACTCGCCGAGAGCACCGGCGACTTCATCTATCAGGAGACACGCCAGCGTCGCAAACTCGAAGGCGGCTCGTGGGGAATTTTCCGCGTCGAAGACGACCGCAAGACGTTCCCCAGTAAGATCCATCCGCTGCCGGATCGTTCGAAGACGGTCCCGATCGAACACCGACCGAACTGGATCACGATGGCGGGGGATCTGACCGGCGGGAAGAAGACCGATCTCGTGGTGATCGTCCCCGACAGCGCACGGACCACCTGTGAGGCCAGCGGCCTCTACCTGTTCGAAAACCTCGATTCGAGAGCTGAGGTGACTGATCTCTCGGGGGCCGACTACAGTGCCATCGTGAAGCACGACGATGACGAACTGGTCGTAGAGCCGGATTCGCTGTCCGTCGCGAAGGCCAAAGAGCTCCGGAAGCTGCTCCGGAATGCGAGGCTCTCGGTTGTCGGCGCGCCGGCGGAGTACGCAGTCGACTCCGACGAGCTGGCCGACGTAGAGGCAGTGAAACTAACCGGCGATAGCACCGGGAAGATCGACCTCTCGGTCGACTCAGTAGAGGTACACGACGGAACCCTCACACTCACGTGGGGCGACGGGTCGACACTCACCGTCGAGGAGTACGACACACTCATCGAGTAACACTCGGTCACAGCACCTGTTAGGCGATCCCGAGGCCGCCGAGCAGGAGCCGACCCCCGATAATCGTCAGCAGACCGAGGACGACCCGGCGGCGGAGTCGAGTTGTCACCCGACTCCGAAGTCGACTGCCGATCTTGACGCCACCGACCGCGGGAAGTGCCGCGGCCACCGAGATCCCGAACACGGTCAGCGTCGGATACAGCCCCAAAACCCCTGCCGCGCCCACGCGGATCGCGTTGATCCCGAGGAACACCAGCGCCACCACGCCGACGAAGAGGCTGTGTGAGAGATCCCGACTCCGCAGGTAGGCGACGAGCTGCACTCCGACGTTGGTCGCACCGAACAGCAGACCGGAGAGCGACCCGACGACGACCATCGCCGGTCGACCGTCGAGCGTCGACCCGCCAGCCCCGATACTCGGCAGTCGAACTGCCCGCTGTTGGCTCGCCACGAACCCCAGCGTGATCAGTCCGAGGCCGACCCGCAACGGGCCACCGGGCAACGCGTCGAGAACCACCATCCCGACGATAGTGCCGACGAGCGCCGAGACCACCAGCGGGCCGAACCGTCGACCACAGCTCCGGAGTTCGGCAGCCGACAGCTCGCTGACCAGCATCACGTTCGCGGCCACCATCGGAATGATCATCAACACGACCGCCGTCGCCGGGTCGACGACCGTCGCCAACGCCATCGTGCCGACGACCGCGAACCCGAACCCGGCCAGCCCGTTGACCGCCCCCGACACCACGATGATCAGGGCGAACAGTCCGAGAAACTCGACTGAAAGGAGGGCGGCCATCGGTACTCTGACCTAACAACGCCGGTGGTCGCTTATAAAGAGCGCTCCATCGTGCGTCCCGACCGCACACCTATCAGCAGTGGCGTCGACCCCGTGCGATCGCCAGCCCTTCGCGAACGAACAGCCCACCGAAGACAACGAGACCGGTGGCGACGAGGAGCGTTCGACCGGTGAGTGGGGACGATTCGAGGAGGAACCGTTGCCAAGTCGACCAGACGACCAGCCCGCCGCAGACGCTCATCGGGGCCCCGAGTGCGAGATCGGAGTACCGACTGCGGGCGGCGCCGAGCACCACGAGCCCGAGGAGGCCACAGAAGACAGCCGGGTCGACGAGGGGGCCGACCACGGGGCTGTAGGTCGACCGTGTCGTCGAGAGGGCCAGCAGGCCGACGATGACGAACCAGACGCCGAGAAGATGGCCGACATCGCGGTCGCTGTACTGGGGGTCCACACACGCAATCCGGTCTCGGCAGTCCTAAAACTCCGCAAATTCGGGGTATCTGACCCACTCGGGAAACTGAACGTCACTCCCAGAAGGGGTACAGCTCGTCGGTTCCGCCGTCGACGATTCGCTCGCCATCGAGAACGAGCGCCCCCGAATCAGCAGTCTCGGCTTTCGGTTCGACCTCGCCGATGACGGCGGCCTCGATCCCCGCCTCGGCAAGCTGGGAGCGGGCCGACTCGACCTCCTCCGGCGGGAGGGTCGCAAGCAGGGCTCCGGAGCCGAAGATCCGCAGCGGGTCGACGCCCATCGCCGCACAGACGGTCTCGGTCTCGGGGCGGATCGGCACCGCCTCGCGGTCGACGACCACGTCGACACCCGCGGCAGCAGCCAACTCGACGAGCCCCGTACAGACGCCGCCCTCGGTGGGATCGTGGAACGCGGTGGCTGACTCCCGGAGCGCCCGTGAGTCCTCGAGGACGCTGATCTCCTCGAAGAACTCGGCCGCGCGGTCGATGGTCGGCTCGTCGACGCCTGCCTCCCGGAGTTCGTCGACGAAATCCGTCGCGATGATGCCGGTGGCCTCGATGGCCGCGCCCTTGGTGAGGAGCACCGAATCACCCGGCTCAGCGCCGCTGGTCGGGATGTGGTGGTCGGTGCGGCCGAAGGCGGTGAGGCTCAACAGCGGTCGGGAAAGAGTCGGAACGTACTCCGTGTGACCGCCGACGATCGTGACGTCGAGATCTTCGGCCGCATCGTCCAACTGGCTCGTCAACGTCTCGATCGTCTCGGCGTCGTCGTCCGGGAGAAAAATCACGTTCGTCAAGAACTCGGGATCGGCTCCCGCCGCGGCGATGTCGTTGCAGGCGACGTGGACGCCGATCGTGCCGGCGGCTGCTGCCGCCAGTGAGATCGGATCGGAGCTGACGACCAGCGTCTCGCCGTCACCGAGATCGATCGCTGCGGCGTCCTCGCCGTAGGCCGCGCCGGTCAACAGTGCCGGGTTCGACGCCCCGGTCTGGTCGAGGATAGTTTGCAACGTCTCGGGGTCCAGCTTGCCGATCATCTATCGGGAAATCGGGAGCCGTCACTTTTGTACCTACCGAGTCTGGCTACTCGTCGACCAGCCGCACGTCCAGTTCGGACTCGATCTCGCGAATCAGCGACCCGCCGACGCCAGCCCGTGTTGCCCGGCCCTGTTCGACCGCGAGATACGCCTCCTCGTCGACGCCGAGATCGGCGGCCAGCTCCTCGACGGTGAGCCCGGCGTCCTGTCTGGCGGCCTCGACGCGCTCGTCGTAGTCGGAGACGAGATACGGGAGCCGATCCCGCTCGTAGTTCGTCCCCTCTTTCTCCCAGTGGGAGGAGTCGCCCTGTTGGGCGTCGTAGATCTCGGCCTGTTTTTGGGCGGCTCGCTTCTTCCGGTCGACCGAACTGTCGCTGCCGCTGCTGCTCCCACTGCTGCCGCTACCCTGACTCTGGCCACTCTGCCCGCCGTGGCTACCGGAGTCGCGTCGACTGTCGTCGTGGGGAGAGCAGTCGGGACACACCAGTAGTTCGGCCCCGGCGACGTTGGCCTTGCTGAGTCTGTTGCTCTCGGTGCCACAGAGTTCACAGGCATCGCCGTCGCCACCACCGCCGCCGCCCCCGGTCGAGTATTTCGCCATACCGGACTCTTGGGGCGAGGGGTGTTTAAGATTGGCTCGTCTGTGGGTGGGGGCCGTGTTGTGTGCAAGCCAAAGAGTGCACTGTTCATCTGTGTTGGATGGCGTCGACAAAACACTGTCATGTGTTTCCGAATGGGCCTCTCGACTGAGATACGAGTCATCAGTAGTGAGCGCAGGATGCAACTGAGTTACTGAGACCGAAAGCAGCCTCCAGAGTTCAGTCTCGGTGGTAGATGTAGTGGTAGTAGGCGGCAAATCCGATGAGTGCACCTATGACGGGTATAAATAAGAACAGAAGAGCACCGAAATCAGTTGGAGGGAGGATATAGTACCAAATCAACAGTAGCGATATATAACTGAGTGCCGTGACTTTCGCGGCATACTGACGAGCGGAACTGGTTTCGAGAAGTGGATTACCCATTTCTATCGCTGTGTCACTAACTCAACAAATACCTTCGGTTCGCAGAGAGTAAGCGAGATAGTTGTAATCGGAGAAACCGAACCAGCTCTGTTTCAACGCTGTTCGCTCTATCTTAAAAAAGCAGCCGATAGCGGGACTCAGTCGAGCGTCGACGTAATAACGTCCCGAAGCTCCGCAACCGTCTCGGCGTCGTATTCGACCGTTTCACCGGCAACACTGAGCGACAGCACGCCGTCGTCGGTCGCCGAGCCGAGCGAGTCGACCGGCGCGACGCCGTCGAAGGCCTCCCGAACCGCCTCGGGGTCGGTTGTCTCGACGACGACTCGGCCGGGCGTCTCGTCGAAGAGGTCGACCACGCTGTCGACCGCGACGTCGGCACCCGCCTCGTCGCTGATCAGTTCGGCCAGCGTGACCGCCAGCCCGCCGTGGCTCACGTCGTGGCTCGCCAGCGTCGACTCGAAGTTGGCGACCGCCGCGATCGTCTCGACGACCTCGCTGGCGTTGTCGGGGAGGTCGGGGAACGCATCGCTGCCGCCCTCCTGTGCGAGCAGCTCCGAGCCGCCGAGGGCGTCGCCAGCCGCGCCGACGACGAGCAGTTCGCCCTCGCCGGAGAGCGCGGCTGGTGGGGCGTCGTACCCCGCCTTCGAGCCGACCATCGCTAGCGTCGGCGTCGGCGGGATCGGGCCCGTGTTCGAGTCGTTGTACAGGGAGACGTTGCCGCCGACCACCGGCGTCGACAGATCCGCACACATCTCCGCGAGGCCGTCGACGATGGCTTTGAAGCCGCCGTAGACCTCGGGCTTCTCGGGGTTGCCACCGTTGAGACAGTCGACCGCGGTCAGTGGCAGCGCACCCTTCGCCGCGATGTTGGTCGCGTTTTCGAGGGCGACCGCCTGTGCGCCTTTATATGGGTCGGCGGTCGTCCAGTTGGGATTCGCTCCCGACGAGAAGGCGAGGCCGGTTCCCGCGCCACTCGTATCGTCCGGGTCGCCGCTGGTCTCGCGGACCGCCATGATCGCGGCGTCGTCGCCCGGTTTGAGGGCCGTACGGACGCCGACCTCGTGGTCGTACTGCCGGTAGACCCACCGTTTCGAGGCCGTGTTCGGACTGGCAACGACCGCGTTGATCGCGTCTTCGAGGTCGACCGCGGGCAGGTCGCGTTCAGCCGGTTCGGGATCGATCGCATCGAGATCGTTCATCGGCGCGCCCTCGGCGAGGAACTCGGGGTCGACGTCGACGACGACCTCGCCGTCGAAGGTACAGACGTAGTTCCCCTCTCGGACCTCGCCGATCACCGAGCAGCCGAGGTCAAACCGCTCGGCGATCTCGGCCACGCGGTCGACGTCCTCGGGATCCACCTCGTAACACATCCGCTCCTGTGATTCGGCGAGCAGGATTTCCAGCGCGTTCATGTTCGGTTCGCGCTGGTGGACGTCGTCGAGGTCGATTTCGGCTCCGAAGCCGCCCTTGGCAACGAGTTCGGACGAGGCACCGCCGAGGCCTGCTGCGCCGAGATCCCGAGCCGACTGGATGAGGTTCTCGTCGACCAGCGTCTCGTTGGCCTCGATCAGCAGTTTCTCGGTGTAGGGGTCACCCACCTGCACGGCGGGCCGGTCTTCGGTTTCGGCGTCCTCGGCGAGGTCTTCGCTGGCGAACGATGCGCCACCGAGCCCGTCGCGGCCGGTGCCGTTGCCCACGAGGACGAGTTTGTTGCCGGCCTCCTGGGCTTCGGCCGTGACGAGCCGCTCCTCGTTGGTGAGGCCCATACAGGCGACGTTCACGAGGGGGTTGCCGACGTAGTTCTCGTGGAAGTCGACGCTCCCCGTGACGGTGGGGACGCCGATCGAGTTGCCGTAGTTGGAGATCCCTTCGACGACACCCTCGAAGAGATACTGGGAGTGTTCGCGGTCGAAGGAGCCGAAATAGAGACTGTCTGCGAGGGCGATGGGGTAGGCACCCATCGACATCGTATCGCGGACGATGCCGCCGACGCCGGTGGCCGCGCCGTCGTAGGGGTCGACGTAGCTCGGGTGGTTGTGGCTCTCGATGCCGAGGGTGATGTAGGTATCCGAATAGTCGTCGGCCTCGCGGTCGTCTGCGGGCGTGTCGGCGGCCTCGGGTTCGGGGACGGCGACGACCGCCGCGTCGTCACCCGGTCCGATGACGACCTGCTGGCCCTCGCTGTCGAACGCCCCGAGGAGTGGGCGGGATGATCGGTACGCACAGTGCTCGCTCCAGAGGTTTTCGAACAGCGTCGACTCTGCAGGGGTGGGTTCACGGCCCAGCTCGGAAACGATGAGCTGGTGGTCGGACTCCGGGAGACTCATTCAGTTCCCTGTTCAGAATCACCGGCTTAATCTCTTTCCATGTGCAGAAACGTGCATCAGCCCTTCGGCCGAGCGAACCGGATAAATCCGATAGCTCTTTGCAACACACCCCATATACGTCTGGATATGAACGAGTACATGAAGTGGGGCGGTGCGGGAATCGCCCTCGCGCTAGTCGGCGCAGTCGCTATCGCATCCGAGATCCAACACGGCCTCTCCGCTGGCGACCCGCTGCCGGTCATCTACGGCGGGGCGGTCGTCCTCGCCGCACTCGTGACGATCCTCGTCGTCGCACCGAGCTTCCGCAAGGAGCCCGAACCCGACCACGACTGAGAGCCTTTATTACTCCCCTCTCGTAGAAGTCGACCGTGTTAACGGTCGAGCTCCATTCCCATTCGGCGCTCTCCCACGACGGCCGCGATCCGGTCGACCTGCTCGTTGAGCAGGCGGCGGCGGTGGGACTCGACGCCCTCGCAGTCACCGACCACGACGAGATCGATGCCTCGATCGAAGCCGCCGAGCAGGCGGCCGACCACGGCCTGATCGGTATCGTCGGGATGGAGGTCTCAAGCGCGGCGGGCCACATTCTCGCCTTCGGCATCGAGGAGCTGATTCCGCCCGGCCTCGGCTACGACGAAACCCTCGAACGCATCCACGACCAGGGCGGCATCGCCGTGATTCCCCACCCGTTCCAGAAGTCGCGTCACGGTGTCGCGCCCCACGTGACCGAAGACCAGCTGGCGAGTGCCGACGCCATCGAGGTGTACAACTCCCGACTCTTTACGGGGCGGTCGAACCGACAGGCCGAGCGGTTCGCCATCGAGCGCGGGCTGCCGATGACCGCCGGGAGCGACGCCCACATCTCCGAATTGGTCGGTCAGGCGATCACCGAGGTCGGCGCGGACGACCGCACCCCGGAGGCGATCCTCGAAGCGATCCGCCACGGCCGCACCAGCGTCATCGGCCAGCGGACCCCGTGGCGCGTCAGCCTCCGACAGTTCGGCGGCGGCGCGAAACGACGCGTGCAACGCGCCCTCTCGGAGTTATTTAAATGACCGAACCGCTCCGTGGGACGAACCCATCAGTGATTCGGGCCGCACTCGACAACGCCGACCCTCTGCCGGGTGCCAGCGGTCGTGGCCCCAGTGAGATGGGTGGCTTCGGCGGTGTGGTCGACGGACAAATCGTCCGCGACGTGCTGGGTCGACAGCCCATTTATACCGACGCCGGGGCCGACGACCCGACCGCTGACGGGGCGTGGGCGTTCGCCCCCGAGAACCTCAACGATCCGGTGGTCGTCCCACCCGGAGCGGTCCGGACCGCCGAAGGCGACAGTCAGCGGCTCGCGCTCCCCGAGCTACCAGTCGACGATCCCGACGCGGCCCAGGCCGCAGTCACTGAGGCCCTCACCGGCGCACTGGGACTCGATGAGGACGGCCAGTCGACCGACACCGCAGTCGCCTTTTCGGGGGGCGTCGACTCCGCACTCGTGGCTGCCGGACTCCCCAACGCGCCCTTATATGTCATTGGCTTCGAGGGGAGCCACGACATCGCTGCCGCCCGCGAGGCGGCCGCTGCGATGGGTCGCAGCGACGACCTCACCATCATCGAACTCGACCACGAGACGCTTCGGGAGGTGGTCCCGCGTGTGGCGGCGGCCATCGACCGGACGAACCCGATGGATGTCTCGATCGCGCTGCCGCTGCTACTTGTGGCCGAGCGTGCAGTCGAGGACGGGTACGACCGGCTCGCACTCGGACAGGGCGCGGACGAACTGTTCGGCGGCTACTCGAAGGTCGTCGACCCGAGCGACGACCACCGCGTCGAGGCGTCGACGGTTCGCGGTGCGGTTCGGGAGACGATCACCAGCCTGCCCGGCCAGCTCGAACGCGACGTCTGTGGCCTGCAAGCGGTCGGCGTCGACCCGGTGACGCCCTTCCTGCAGGATCGGGTCGTCGACGCCGCCTTGCGGCTCCCCGGCGAACTGCTGGCGAGTGATGACGAGCGAAAGATCGCCCTGCGGGCGTTCGCACGGCAGGAGGGCGTGCTGCCCGAGGAGGTGGCGTCGACCGACAAGAAGGCCGTCCAGTACGGAAGCTACGTCAGCCGCGAACTTGACCGACTGGCTCGGCAGGCCGGATATAAGAGGCGGATGGACGACCACGTCGGCCAGTATATCCGATCGCTCTGCGAGTAGGGGTTCTCCCGGCGTGAGAAACGAACGCGGTATATATCTCTTCACCGGACGATAGGATACCCGAGACGCAATGACATTCAAATCACTCGTTTCCGCGCTCGCAGCCGGTATCGCCGCCTTCCTCGTCGTTGGCGTGGCCGTCACCGAACTCGCCGCGGGGCGGATCGAGTTCTCGCTGTTGGTCGGCCTCCCCGTGGGGATCGCCGCCGGAGCGGCCGTTGCGGCAGCCGTGGCGTTCGGCCTGAGCGGGGGAGCCGACCCGCGACTGCACCGTCTCGCCGGTGGGATGGCTGGCTTCGGGATCGGCTTCCTCCTCGCCGTCGTCGGCCTCGGTATCCTCGGCTTCGGCGTCGTCCTCAGTATGGGCGTCGCAGTCCTCGTCGGCCTCGTGGCCGCGGTCGTGAGCTACCTGCGTGAGCCGGTCACGGCCGATCCCAACACCGGCGTCTCCGAACCAAACTGACGACCGGCCAACTTTTTATAAATCCGCGTCCGCAACTGCCGCGATCGCTTCACACCCGATGTCGACCGTATCGGCGTCGATCTCGCTCGCCCGGAGTTCGTCGGCGGTGTACCACTCCCAGACCTCGGCGTTGGCCTCCCCGTCACCGGGGTCGACCGCGCGCCCCTCGACCGCCGCAAAGTAGACGTGGTCGATATGCTGGTGGCCGACCGTTCCATCGGGATAGACATCGATATCGTACAGCATCATATGGGCGGGCTGGGGCAACACCTCGCCAGCCGGGGCGTCGATGGCTGCGGTCTCCCGCAGGAGGTGCGGTTCGAGGCCGGTTTCCTCCCGGACCTCGCGGATGCCAGCCTCGTGGGGGAGTTCGTCGCGGTCGACGTGGCCGCCCGGTGGAATCCGAATCCCAAGGCGGTCGTGGTGGTGGAGCGCTGTCGCGCCCTCGTTGACAATATAGACGGTCGACGTGAAATGACGCGTCGTCTCCATACGAGACGGTAGCAAGACCGGTCATTCAAAGATACCTATTCGACTGTCACACGCTTACGGAGGGATCTAAGAGAGTCACGGCTGGCTGTGAGTGTCTGCCGGAACGTTCCATCCGGACTGGATCGTGATTCTGACAAAGGTTTACCACCCGCTACG
>SDGW01000484.1_pt1 | contig 16658 bp, 17 predicted proteins | sample 2873831 | NCBI WGS metagenome assembly SDGW01 (sample SAMN08132700, study PRJNA421101) | hypersaline lake metagenome | isolation source: celular fraction 0.22 microns magnesium sulfate-rich crust from ephemeral... | place: Spain: Penahueca Lagoon, Toledo | collected 2011-07
ACCGTATCTCAGAGCCTTTCAGCTCCGCCGCGAACTCTACAGAAAACCTGGTGACGAAGCACTCAAACATGCTCTCGACGCCGCCCTCTGAAAATCAACAACGTGCTTCACAAGAGCGTTTACAGGATAACGGAGAATGGACAGTCATTTTCTCTACCACCAGATCAGACACCAACAGAGCCACAGAATGTAACCCAGCAATCGGGAAACCGCAATAGCACGGAGACACCAACAGAGCCACAGAATGTAACCCAGCAATCGGGAGCCCGTAATAGCACGGAGACAGCGACGAACGGGGAATCTGGCGTCTCTGTATTCGAACAGTTCGGAAATGACTCTCCGCTCCCACTTGCACTTGGTGGTGGCAGTGCGCTTGGGATTGGTGGGCTAGGTGCGTATCGCTGGTTGAGTGGAGATGATGAGGAGGGCGACAATGAGTAACAATCGAGAAGTCAGGGATGGTAAGCGAATCCGGCCGTCACGTCGGACGGTGTTGAATGGATTGGGAAGTCTCGGTTGTAACTCTTCTTCCAGCTCATGACGAATCCAGTCACAGAATGTCTTGAACGTGAACTCATCGGGCAGGTCGCGCCCGCCCCGGCGTGGGCCGGCGACGACCGCCCATCGCAGTACGAGCCACAGTTTCTCCAACAGTGCTGCGACTAACATGATTGCAAACCGCACGACGGGATCACGCGTCGTCGTGATCCCGCGCGCTTGCCGAAGTAAGCGATAGGTCGTCACAATGCCTGAACGCTTCTGGTAGAGCTCACTTTCCACACCCAGATTTTTCACCAGCAGGTTTTTCGACGCAATCGTGAGACTCTAACTCCTCGTTGACGAACGTCTCTGCAGTGACAACGCTTGAGAACTTTGCACCTGACCCGCTGCCGGTGATTAACGCCATCTGCCACGACTGTGGCTTGGTTGAGGTCATCGACAACGGTGTTGAGTGGGATGAACAGCAGGCAGAGATCTCGCCTGGCTCACTCACTGCCGGGCTCGTGATGAATTTCCTCACCGAAGGACAGCCGATGAACGCTGAGGAGCGGTCGTGACTGTCGAACCGGCCAGTGTTCTGGAGCGCTTTTCTCCGAAAGAGCTTCTCTCGTGCACGAATTCGGCGGTATTCACAGCGCCAGGTCTCGGGAAATAGTATCGCGGTATATGGTATATAGATATTGCAGAAGCTCGAAATAGACTTCTACAGACCTGGAAATGCCCGAATACAATCGATTGACGCTTGGCTATAGTGCTTACGTTTAGTCGCATAAGCGTAATTTGTCTGGTCAAAGTCCCACGGATGAATAGAACTCGATCCTGTTCTCGACCGTGACTCCGAGGGGATTAGCTCAGTTGGTCAACCCGCGATGATAGATACTCTTGTAGTGAACTGACCGTCTCTGCTGAGACAGCTGATGCCCCAAAGTCACTGCGATACCCATGTTTGAGTTCTTCACTCCCCAGAATCTCTAATCCACGCTCCAATTGCTCCCGTAGAGCATCTTCGTCCCCTCGCCGGAGGTGAGCTGTCACCGAATCGAGTGCAATTTTTTCAGCAACCGCCAGGACATCCCGAAGATCTGTTTCACGACCGCTGTGGAGCTTTGCTGCCACGAGAACCGCCCCATCGATAACTCTGGCCGTCGTTGTTACCGTTCCGCCGCTAACTTCCTGTTGTTGGCTATGGTCGTACAGGTAGTCGAACGACCATTGTGCCTCAGTCTGGCGACAGCCCAGTCCATTTACCAGTAAATCAAAGCCAATTGGCTGCTGGGGTGTCAGCCGTTTCTCGTACTCGATTACCTCGGTGTCGTAGAACCATTCCTTTGCATGGCTGTCCGTTTTCTCGAAGTCTCGCTGTTCGAGGAACTCGACGAATTTCGACTTGGAGTCGGGTGCAACGACGATATCGAGATCTGTTGAGAAGCGCGCATTGAACGCTGACACAGCGTAGCCGCCGACAAGGACGTATTCAAGGCCTTCTTTGGAGAGTTCATCGAGTAGTTCGATGAGGGCATCACTCCGGTTGTGAAAACTCATGGCTGCACCCGCTCCGTCTCCCGGTAAGTGACACCGAGGTCAAGATCATCATACATCCGGTCGAGCATCGCGAGCGCCGACTGGAACTGGGTATAGTTCTCGTTCATGTATTCGATTGTCTCTGCCCTCGGAATCACCGGATAGCCTTCGACGTAGTCCATTTCGAGTGACGGTTGTGGGTCGAGGACGATCTGGAGCGGTCCTGTGAGCTCGTCTCGGGGCCTGCGGTCGAATGTGGTAGGAAGGTCGAACGACTCGAAGAAGGACTCCCAGGCGTCGACGTCTTGCTCGCGAACGGCGATGAACAGTGGATAGTCGTCGGGGTCGCGACCGACTTGATAGCCCCCCTGTGTCCAAACATAGACGGCGTCGATTCGAGTGAATGCGAACGGCCAGTCGCCGAACTGTGGTATAACGTATGCCTCCTCGATTGAAGGGGGACTGACGCTGGCGCTGGCAGCAATGAGCTCCCGTGCGGCGCCTCTCACGTGCTTGTCGGCGACAGTGAGGCCGGCATCGTAGGAAACGTAGCCTGCGTCTTCTAGCCGATTGACGGCCTGTCTTACAGTCTCGTACGGTGTGTGGAGGGTTTGGGCGACATGACGGATTGAGTCACCACTCTCGATGGCAAGGATGACCCGTGCTGCTGTGTCGTCCAGTATTTCGTACATCTGGTAGTTACCAATAATCAGGTAACAGTAAAAAAACTTACTTTAATTAACGTGGTGTCACGGCGCTCTCATCGGTTGTGACCCGGTCAAAAATTCTGATGTCCATTCCACATGAGAAGTGGCCCAGCTGAGTGAGTTAGCTACGGTATTTGAGCTATGTAGTCAACTTACTTAGCTGGCTTATTCAGCTATACCGTATAGCTATACTGGTTAGCTATACCGTCTGACTGAGCTTTATAGCTAATGAAGTCAACTACCTGAGTATGCTGGCCTATACAGTGTACTCGGAAGCAGGGGGCGTTGGCAAGACGACGCTTGCGACGAACCTTGCCAAAGCCGAGGTACGGGCGGGTCGCAAAGTACTGGCAATCGATCTGGACACTCAGGAAGCGTCGCTATCACACTTACTGGACGTCGCCGGGGACCGCAACAACGACCAAGCGGACAGTCTCCTCCGGCACATGATTGACCGTCCACGAGGAGAGTTCGCCGACCTCATCAAGACCAGCGAGGGCATTGACGTCGTACCCGCTCACAATATCCTCGAATACGCATCCAAACATCTCCGCCGGCGGGAGGAGGAAGCTGCCGACTTCGGTGAATCGTGGAATCCGAATAAACAGCTCCTGCGAGTGTTGCGTGAGGCTGGTGTGCACGAGAAATATGATACACTCATCATCGACCCGCCAGCGAGTGCCGATATCAAACTTCACAACGCAATCCACGCCACCCGTCATCTGGTGATTCCGTTCGAGCCCAGTGGCAAGGGATACGAATCTGTTCAGGGACTTGATCAGCTCGTCGGTGGCCTTGAAGACTCCTTGGGAATCGAAGTCGGCGTGCTCGCTGTCGTTCCGAACCGCTACAAAGGAATGAACGACCAGGACCGTTTCCTTGAGCAGCTCACTGCAGACGGCTGGGAAACGCCGATTCGCTTCCGCGAACGGTCGTCGTTACTTGAGGGTTGTTGGGCCGAACAATGTACCGCATTCCGCTATATAGAGGAACACCGTGACCGCGAGCGTGAGCACGAACTGGAGACCTTGGAGAAGTTCGACGAGTTAGCGAGCCGGATTCGCGAACAGAAGGCGGTGGAAGCATGAAGCAGGGCTCTGCAGACGATCCCTTCGCTGACGACACCACTGACGAGACGGAGGCTGATGCGGAACCCGACGCCGAGACTGATACTCCGGTGACTGATACAGGACTTGAATCGCCGGAAACTGACCTTTCGACAAGCAATACGGCTTCCTCTCAGAGTCGGTCGCTACCGTATATTCACTCGCGGGATGGCGTCAAAGACGGTCGGACCCAGCGACCGATATTCCTCCGTGACCATATCGAGCAGGGCATCGACGACCTCGTCACCCAGATGGAGGAGGAGTTCGGGGAGGATGTCTACAAGACCGATATCACAGAGGCGGCGATGGCTGTCGCCCAAGAGAATCCTGAGCTCGTCCGACAAAAGCTCGACGAGTGGGGGTATGGGTGGGCCTGATTTCGTATAGCTAAATACAGTTTATAATATAAAATAACTTCTGGACATAATTTGCTGTTGGTTGTGGTGACTCCAGCAGTCAAAAAGACCAACAAAATTGTACTATAACCAACCATATCTCTGCTTGTGCCGAAACCGCCTGATTCAGATTCACTCAGCAATCAGGACGAGACCTCCTGGACGCTGCTGGACCGCGCAGTTTCGTCGACGCCTACTGAGATGCCATCGTACCCGTCATGTGGCCCTACGGACTCGACTCTGAGACCGAGCAGCCGACCTACGAATGGCTCAATGAGAATGGGTTCCGTCGCTTCATCTACACGCTCCAAGAACATCACGAGACCACCGTCACCGAATTCTGCTAGCGGGATTCGGTCTCGAGCCCGAAGGCTACTGCTGGGGACCACCTAGACCGACACTGTCGAGGCGTTAGAGGTTATCTCGACCGACAACAGCAGTGCAAATTCTAGAGTGGGTCCATCGTCGACACTTACTCAGCAAACTCGCACGTTACGTGGCTGCCTACACGGCTAGGAACTTAGCATCTCGGTGATGCTGTTCTATCGCGGATCTACCCCTCTTTTTTGGTCCCATCGGATGAAGAGGTTCGTGCCTCAACTGAATGATTGTCGTCATACAGGCTTAACCAACAGTGCCTGCAATAACCCTCACTGTTGGTTAATGAAAATAACTTTCGGATGAACCGATACAGTTGCTGTTGTCATAAGTCAGGTCACAATCGGTTCTAAGAAGTCATGGTCACCCAGACCATGATTCGGTAACTCTACTGGGGCAAAGAGACATTAATTCCTAATCACCCCCCCACCGTGTTGTACTATCACCTACTCGTTCTCCAATGTACTAATCCGGCTCTGAGGAGTATCGTCCACGAGGTCCGGTACAGACGGAGCCCGGAGTTTTAGTTGACTTCGACGACTCGACCCGGTGGAGTGATTATTAGCGTATCGTCTATCGCTGCAATTTCTCGTCGGGTACGTTGCGCTTGCTCATCTTCGTACACTTTCTCCCCATCCTGTAGTGTGAACGCATACAGCATCCCGATATCGTCGGCTACCCAGAGATGCTCTGATGTAACTGTCATCCGTTCTGTCCGAGAGAGAATCCGGCTCTCCCACCGTTTGGTGCCGTCGCTGGTATCGATACCGTAGACGAATCCGTTCTGTGTCCCTACAAACGCGCGTCCGTCGGTTATGACCGGTTGGGTATATATATGACCGTCAATCTCTGTCTTCCATCGGACCGTTTCCTCGTCGAGGTGGAAGGCCTGGACTGATTGTCCCGGCAAGTAGAGCGTATCGTCAACGACGGCAGGTGTACCGAGTCCCGAATGGATATCTCGGATGCGGGTTACAGCACCTGTATTGGAATCACACCGATAAATACCGTCCATCATCGCAACGTACGGGAAGCCATTGTACTCAAATACCATCGTGATGTGGTCAGCCGGGAACTCGTCTGCCCGCCAGAGCTGTTCGCCTGTGGTCGGATCGAGACCATAGACGAGTGGTTCCTGGATGTCGCCAGCGCCGTCGGTAGCGGCGGCGACAGCGAGTAGGTCAGACGAGATGGCGGCGAGTGATGGGATTGTATCGTGCAGATCACCGTCTTCGACGGTAAATTCCCACTGTTTATCGCCTGTCGTTTTATCTAGTGCGACCACCATGCCGGGCTCCGGTGACTCGTTCGGTGACGCGAAGGCACCGAGCCCGAAGAAGGCGGTATCGGAAGAAAAACCGACCCCATCGGAAAAATAATATCCCGTAGGTACGGTACTCCCTGGCGCCGACCAGGCTATCTCTCCGCCGGACTCTATGCGGGCCGGTTCCTCGCTCGACCGGCTGTAAAAGGCGCTCTCGTGGGATACAGGACCACCTACAACGGTGTCAGTGAACTCTCTGACAGTCGTTAGTTCTACTGCGGATGGTGTGCTGTCGTCCGTCGGGCCAGTTTCGCTCTCTCCCGACGTGGGAGTCCCCTCCAGCTGGCCACTTGATGTTTGATTGGGACTGTTTTCTGGTTGCGTATCTTCGCTCAATCGAAGACATCCTGTGAGGCCCATTACGCTGAGGAGACCACCTTTCCGAAGTAACCGCCGGCGCGTCTGAACTGGCCTTTTCATCTTGGCTGATTCTCAAAGGTACGTCCTTGTGAACACGTATCAGGGTTTTGTTTATTTTTAATTATCACCCTGACGACGTTGGGTGTATTAGCACGGACAATCTGTTCCCGTGGACGAGCACTCGCCGTATCACAGTCAGCGCAAGCCTGGTTGGCCTCACTGTCGGACGCCTCCACAGGTGATTTACTACTCTAGCAGCAACCGACACAGCGTGCGACGGCGTTCGTTACTTGCGGCGGCGCTCTCGGCTGGTGTGGGTGGGTGTTTACGGTCTCCACAGAGCGATAGGACAGCGAGCCAGGAGACGAATCAGTCTGACACGGCTACCCCGCGAGAGACGAGTCAGCCTATAACGTCGACAGACCCTCCTGCTCAGTCCTATTCAGGCATCATAGCACTCTCGCTGGATTTCAACACGACCATCGACGAATCCAGCCTGAACGAGTCTGTCACTGATGGTCGCCAGCTAGCCCTGATGTGTTATTCTGTGACGCTCTGGAACGACAGCGGTGATCTCATCGGCGAGTACGATATCGGTGGCTCCGAAGATAGCGTCACACTTGCTGGTGGCTATTACCAGTCTGAACAGGCGTCGACCGACGGGGACGATACCTTTCGCTGGTTTGGCGGGACGAGCGGTGAGACGACGCTCGAACTGGGGCCGTTCGATTCGCCGGTCACGCCACGGTATGCGGTTCTGGTCGGAACACCTGCAGTCGACGACGAGATCACGGCTACTGTGGCCGTGAACGGAACCGAGACGGACACGGTCGAATTTGGAACTCGGGGCGCTCCGGAACGGTTCGTCCTGTCGATGCAGCCGTAGCCACCTCGATAGACGAACCGGTTGAGAGGGGGGCGATACCGTGCACCTGTTACGGGGACGAAACACGCTCGAATATCGGCATCACGTCACAGTCGCAGGTGGTACAGTCGACCGTCTTCGGCCGGGATATACAGCGACTCATCGGTGACCGCAGGCTTCGCTGCCGGGACAGCAGCGCCCTCGTAGCGCCAGCGGATATCACCAGTCGCGTCGACACCGACCAACCCGGCATCGGCCGTATTGGCAATGTAGGTTCTGTTGGAAGCGACAGCGGGCGCGACACTGCAACACTGGCCGCTACCGTCAGGGGTGATCTCCCACTCGACGGACCCCGTTTGCAAGTTGACGGCCATCTCGCCGACCTCCTGCTCGGGAAACCCTTTCAGATAGACGGTTCCGTTAGCCACCGTCAGAGGCGGTGTAACCCCGTCTCCGTAGCGGCGTCGCCAGAGTCGCTCCCCCGTTTCGTGGTCGAACGCAGTCACGCCACCCGCATCGATATCGGACACGACGACGCCGTCGGCAACGGAGACGTAGCTGGGCAGGCCGACCTGTTCGCCAATAGGAATCGTCGTCGTCCGCCGTTCCGTCCCGTCCGCCAGGGCGATAGTACGCAGGCGACAGGTCGTCGAATCCAGCGCACCGGACAGGACGTAACACACCTCCCCGTCGCTCCCGGCGGCGCCACCCAAGAGACGGGCGGAACTCTGAAGCTCCCACAACTGATCGCCGGTATCCCGAGAAATCCCGGAGAGTCTTCGTCTGCCCGCTGAGTGGACCACAACACCACTGCCGGCGATCGGTGAGCCAGCCAGTTGGCCGCCGCTGCTATCGACCGACCAGCGAACGCCGCCGTCCTCCCTGTCGAGGGCGACGACCCCGTTGTTCGTAACGGTCAGTATCAGTTCGTCCGTAACGAGTGGCTGGACCGTCGCCGCACCGAGCGTCGGTAGGGCGCCGATTTCCGTCCGCCAGACACGGTCGCCGCTGGCCCGTTCGAGCGCGTAGAACCGCCGGTCGCTGCTGTGGACGTAGACCGTCTCTCGGCCAAGGGTTGGGGCTCCATCGAGAGACGACATTGTCTGTGCACTCCAGATTGTCGCCCCATCGGTGACCGTCCCGGTCGGTCCGGCCTCGCCCGTCGGCGTCGCACTCGCTTGCCCACCTGCACTCGCCGTCTCGGTACCTTGCTCCTTGAGAGAGAGGCAGCCAGCGCCGGCAGTCGTGAGGGCTGCTGCGAAGAACGTTCGACGCTTCACTGTCCACTCACCCGATAGACGACCGTGTCACCAGCGACGTTCACGACCAGCAGTTCCTCGCTGCTAGTGAGGCCCTCGACGCCACCGTCGTACTGTTCCGTTGTTGCGAGGGTCCCGTCAGGTTCGAGCAGTGATAGTCCGCCATCGTAGCCGGCGAACACGGTGTCCTGTGTCGCCCCAATGGCTGTAATACCGCCTGAAACCTGCGTTCGCCAGCGCTGGGTACCGTCGCTGAGCGCCATCGCATAGACGCCAGTGTCCCGTGACCCACCGTAGACGGTGTCGCCCACGACGACAGGCGGTTCGTAATTGGTGTCGAACGTCCCAACAGTCCACTGCGTGTCGCCAGTCCCGGCGTCGAGGGCGACGAATCCGTCGTAGGTCCCAAGCAGGGCCAGCCCGTCGGCGTAGGTTGGCGACGACGATGGCGTCTGTCCGCCCCACTCCCAACTTCGCTCCCCGGTCGCTGGGTCGACCTTCCAGATAGGAGTGGTTAGCCCTGCAGTTCCGGCTGTCACGTAGGCGTCACCGGCGCCGTCGAGCGTACCCAGTCGCCTCGTTCCTGGCGAACTGATGGCGCCAGCGGAAAGCGACCAGCGTTGCTCGCCCGTCTCGCGGTCGTACGCGAGGACGGCATCATCACCGTCCTCCCCACCGAAGCCTCTGACGTTGAGCAGTAGCAGCCGCCCAGCGACGAGTGGTATCGAACGCACAGCCCCGTTGATACTGGTTTCCCAAACCGATTGTCCACTCGCTGTCTCGACTGCTCTGAGTTCCGAGACGCCGTCACCTGTCCGAAACACCAGGTAGAGTGTGTCCTCGGACAGTACTTCTCCGGCCACGGTATCCCGTCCGACGAGCCCGGCCTCAGTATCACGTCGCCACTGGTCGTTTCCGTTCGAAAGCGCTCGCGCCGCAAGCTCCAGTCCGTCGTAGGTGTAGACGACCCCATCTCCGACGGCAATCGGCGAACCGGTGCCGCGCCACTGGACCGACACTGAGCGCGCCCCGCTTCCAGCCGGTTCCGTCGTGGGCTCGTTCGGCTGTTCGGTGTCAGTGACTGTTCCGTTCGCTTCCGGTGTTCCAGCCGGTGACGCTGAATTTGTCGCCGTCCCCGAAGCGGTGGTGTCTGCCCCAACATCTGTTCGGAGGCACCCCGCGGTTCCGACCAACCCGACAGTTGCCAGCAGCGCCCGTCTGCGCATAGGAACGCCAACGGAGGTCAGATGAAAAATCCACCGGTCAGGTACCCGTACTGGCGGAAACCCAGTGTCAACTGAACCGCATAGCTGCTGCCTCGTCCCCGCCACTACGTCTCTATGTCGAAGCCCCTGAGCGTCCCGGGCTCGGAGTACACGAGCTGGCGACCTGCGACGGCGACGTCGGCCGCTGTGAGGTCCCCGAGCGCATCGCCGACCGACTGGCTGAACGCCACGGTCCCGCCATCAGTGTCGACAGCGGTAACGGTGTTCGTTTTGTCGCTGACCCAGAGATAGCCGTCGGCGAGTGTGAGTCCGACTGGTTCGCCGTCCACCTGTACCCGCCACCTCTGGGAGCCGTCGTCGGCTCCGACCGCGTAGACGGCGTTGTCCGCGGCGCTGATGTAGACGGTTCCCGGCTCGTACTGGAACCGGAGTGTTTGATCGAACGGCTCGAAGGTCCAGCGATGGGTCCCGTCGTGGATTACGGACGCGACGTAGTCCTGTGTCAGCAGGTAAACGCCCGTCTCGTCGGCAGCCACCCTGTTCGAGTAGTACGTATCATCCATCGGGTATTCGATGTCCCACTGCACGTCGTGGACGCCAAAGCCCGCGTCCCGTTCTGTCCCGTCGCCGAGGTCGTATGTGTCCATCCGGTTCGCTGTCCGGACGTAGACGACGCCGTCGTGGACCGCAGTCCCGGTGACCGGGTCCCCGTTTGCCGTCTCGACGGTCCAGATCTCGTTGCCATCGGTGTCGAGTCCGTATACGTAAGCCGGGCCATGCTCCGATTCAGTGTCGGCGCCATCGGTTCCGACCGTTTTCCCGCCGTTCTCGCCGGCCCCCACGACGATTCGGTCCTGCTCCGGGACGGCTACTGGGACCGTCGTCAGGCCGATATCTGCCTCGTAGGTCCAGCGTTCGCTCCCGTCGTCGCGGGCCAGCGCGTAGACGGTCCCGTCGTGTCCCGAGGCGTAAACTGTCGAGTCAGTCACCGTCGGTCTGGTTCGAACACGTTCGGTTTCGTGGTCCCAGCGAACATCTCCACCACTGGAAGCCATTTTGCTAACGCCGCTGTCGCCAGCGACAAACACCGACCGATTGCTCGGTGCTGCCCGCAAGACGCTTGCGTCACTCTCGCGCGACCACACCTCCGCCAAACCGGTGGGGGTCGACTGCAACCTCGGCTCCGACTCCGGGGTCTCAGTCCCCTGGTTTGGTAGCGTCGTCCCCGTCGACGTAGCCTGCGGCGTTTCGGACTCGGTACGCAGGCAGCCGGCCAGTGCGACCCCGAGCCCGACCTCGAGCAGTCCGCGCCGGGACATCCATCGTCGGTTCGCTCTCGAGCCGTCCGCGTTGTCGTTTCCAGTCATTCTCGTTCGAGTGCTCTGAGTGTCGCGTCTTCGGTCGTGACGTACACTGTCTCGTCGGTGACGACGAGGTCGCCAGTCGGCGACGTGTCTCCGAGAGCAAGCGATTGACGCTCGCGCACCGTACCAGACGGGACGTCAGTCTCGTACAGCCGTCCGTCGGAGACAAACCAGAACGTCGATCCGTCGAGCGACGTGGGACCGGAGGGAGTCACGTCGGACTGCCAGCGCGTGTCGCCGGTCTCGATGTCGACGCCGTGCAGAGACGCTCCCCGTGAGAGGAGGACGGTTCCGTCGACGCTCCCGTACAACGGTGTCGACTCCGCTTCGGCCTCTGATAGGACCGCACCGGACCGGGCGTCGATCAGCATATAGTGACTGCCGACGGCGCCGAAGCAGACGCTGTTAGAGACGGCGACCTGGGCGTAGACGTTATCCAGGTCCAGGTCACGCTCTACGTACCACAGTTGTTCACCCGTCGCAGCGTCGTAGCCGGCGAATCCCCAGGGCGGGCTGCCGTTCTGGCTGTCCGGATGGACGCCGACACAGAGGGTATCACCGTCGAGGGCGATATCCCAGACGCGTTCGTTGGGCTCCTCGGCGTCCGTCGGTTTCGCGGTCCGGTCCGACCACGCTACCTCGCCGATAGCAGGGTCGACGGCGCGAACGCCGCCAGTCACCGGTCGGGACTGATACACGAGGGTATCGTCACCCGTCTGTCCGAGGACCCCGAGATTGAAGTCGACGTGCTGGTAGGTGGTAGTGCCGTCGGCAACGTCGACGCCGAGTTGCTCTTCGATACCCGCTGCGACCACAGTGTCGTCTACGACCGTTAGCCCGTTATCGAGTTCTGTCTCGGTATTCGCGGCCCACTTTCTGGTACCGCTGGTTCCATCGACGGCGTAGACGTTGCGGTCGACACTCGTCGCGATAACCGTCCCATCGGTGTAGACCGGTCCGGCAACGAACGGACCGTCCGCGGCGAACGTCCACTGGGTTCCGGGGGGCGGGGACTCGTCGGGCGGCCCGGAGGCCTCGGGGGTAGCTGATTCCCCGTCGGCCGCCGTGGTACTGGTTTCGTTCCGGGTACTAGAGGGGGTCGTCTCGGGTTCCTCTAGCCCCAGACAACCCCCGAACCCGACAGTCGAGACCAGCGCAGTCAGATACGCTCGTCGACTCCACCGACAGCTGTCTGGTTCCATCGGTCACTCGATCCGTTTGGCGGCTTGTCGAATCGTCTGGTAGACACGGTCGGGCTCTTCGACGTTTTCCAGCCGTATCGGGCCGAGGCCGCGATTGAGCGAAACTGTCCCGTAGCCTAAGAGCGACTGCACGCGGTTCTGGTTGAGCTCATGACTCCGCAACTTATCGAATCGAACGCCCTTAGAACGAACGCGGAACAGCAACTCATACCTAAGTTCTACCCGGTCCGCCGTAACGAGATACGTCGTTCGTTTAAGGACTATCACACGAATCACGAACCGTATCATTGCGACCAGCACAACGAGGGCGACAACCAACGCCGCCGTCTTGGTGATATCCGGTGAACCGAGTAGCTCCGGTCTTGCTAGGAGAGTGCCAAACAGCGCCAGTCCGACGACCAGTATTACGCCCATTCGGACGAGCGTTGGTCGTAATGTCGGGTGGGTTCTGAGAAGTTCCTCTTCGTTTGGCTCGTACTCTTCCTCTTCTTTTTCCTCTGACTCACCTTCTATAGTCGGCTGTTGTGTCATGGTTATGCGACTCCGATTGTAACTGCGAGCACCGATGCGGTCACGTAGACGACGGGAGAGAGAATGACGGCACAGACTGCCAGGGCGGCACTGCCCTTGCTGGCGAGATGATTGACGCGGGCGCCGAGATACAACGACACGAGGTAATACCCCAGTGCGATTACGAGTAACGCGAGGGCCCACCGACCAGTTGTCGAAATCGACCCTACGAAAATGTCACCGGGGCGTCCACCCGGAAGTTCGAGGCTCACACCGAGGCGGTCGATAATCGCGTAGACGAAGGCAGCCTGGAGGTTGCGAACGAGTTCGCGGGCGCCCGCAACTCCGCTTCCAGTCGTCAGGTACCAGACGCCAGAGAACACGGCTGCCAGATATGCACTCGTCGTGTACACGACGGTGTGGACGCTCTGGACAACGCCACTGGACCCCCGTGCTAGCACGAGCCCTATATGGAATGTGACCAACGTGAGTCCTGCAGCGGTCGTGATATACAGTGAGTTCAACACGAACGCTGTGAGTAACTGCCAGCTTGCGGTCGGGGACAGCCCGAACTGACCGACCAGAGCAGTGTACCCCGCGGGCGGTTGTCCGGAGCGCTGGACGCCGATACCAGCGAGGGTCAACGGGATAGCGTACGCCACCAGATTGACGAGATACACGCCGAAAAGCGAGCCGGCCTGGCGGACATTCTCGGCTCGTGTCGATGCGTATGTACTCGTCTGGAACTCGACGAACCGCTGGGGACGGAACAGCGCGTCGAACACGCCCTTGACGACCGAACCCAACCCCTTGGTGGCCATACAAGTTGCTACTCTAGTATCGTGTTATAGATTATGCTTCAGGCAGTCGAAACAATGGTTTATTTTCTAAGAAGAAGTGCCCTCATTTTGCGTTTCACGTACCTCGGGGGCGTTCCCGTCGTCCTTATATACAAAGCAAATTGAAATTGGGCTTTCATTTTCATGCTTATATCTTTGGCTGTGCTCTTCAAGATATATTTTGAGGGCAATATATTGAATGTCCAATATTCCGAATGAAATAATTCGGAAGGGTGGTTAGAGCTGCTGAGGGTCTGAACTCTATATTACTATGTGATATATAGGTCGCCTTGCAGATTTTCACCAAACCTTTTAGGATGAAACGAAGTACCCGGTCACAGGTGAACCGAGCGAGATTGTGATGATATAGTAAGATTCCACACATACTGAATCCCGGTGTCTGGCCGGGTGTGACCTCGACCGCATCGCGTTGCAAGCAACTAACACCCGATAGAGACATCTATGAGCAACACCACTCCCGATTCGAACGCGTCGTCCACGACCACACTCCGTAAACTCGCTTCACACGCCAAGCTAAGAGCATCCCAGGCGGCTGCGAACCCCACATTCCGGCGGGCAGTCCAGTTTTCGCTCGTCCTGTTCCTGTTTAGCGGTACAGCGATGGCCCAGACGACATTCGGTGATACCTACTGTGGGACCAGCGTCGAGGGACTCCTCGATGTCACGTTCGGGGCCCTCGTCGGACTCGGACTCCCAGCGGCGATGTTCTACGTCGGCCGCTCCGGGCTGTCGTATATGCGAGCTTCGGGTAACCCCAACCAGCAAAATGAGGCCCGCAAGGATCTCATTCTGTCGATGACTGGATTTGGGGTGATTCTCCTGGCGATTGTCTCACCTGAGCTAATCAGCAAATTCGCCAGTGCAGCGAATTTCACGTTTAGCGACTGCGTGAATCCCCTCGCCTGATCATAAGCACAAATGTCCGTTCCACTCCGGGTGTTGGTGCCGGTGTTGGTCTGTCTGATAGTGACGACACCGTCAGTCGTTGCTTCGGGAGTGGGACTACAGACTGAGCGAGTATCGCCCACCGTCCAGCAGCAAGCGGAGAATCGGACAACGGACGAAACACCGACGCTCCGAGCAGCCCAACAGTCAGCTGCTAATCGCACTGAGAGTGCCCACTTTCGCCCACCGAACGTGACGTCTTGGAACGACCGATATGTCGAGGGCTACACCACCGGTGGGGTGAACTTCTCCGCCCGGCCATCGCACGTAAGTTGGGAGTCGTGCTGTCGGTTGCAGTCCTCGACAGCAATCGACGGGCCGCTGTTCAGTGAGGTCTATATCGAGATTTTCTCGATTACGCCCTCGACCGTCGTCCATTCCCGAGCGGGCACGCAGCGATACGGAAGTCCAAACGGCACCGTTCGGGCTGTGTCGAATTTCCGCATCAATGACCGGCTGCTCAATTCTACAACGAGCCCAGTCGGACCGAATCTCACCGGTCTTGGCGGTCAGGTCGAATTGCTGGCCAACGGGACTGTCGTGGACTCCTCGTCGTCGCTGACACCCGAACTCCAATACCGAGGTCTGTCCGGTACGACGAATCTGACGGTACGATTGACACTTGTGGGGACGGTACAGCCCGCCGACAACGAAGTTCGTTCATACACGATGACGGTGACCGACTCGGAAACGGTCCGAGTTCAGAACCTCTCCGGACGCGCTGTGTCCGGCCAGCTGGCCTGGCATAACGAGACTGGATCGACTCGTAACGAAAGCGCGCTGACCCTGTCTGTGCCAGGACTATGGAATCGAGCGCAGTTCGACAACGGACTGCGTGTCCACAGCCAGTGGTACTACTACACCCGCAACGGCGATGGGTGGGCCGAGTGGGAGACGACGGCTACGCGACCCGGTGTCGTGGCACCGGAGTGGCAGCCGATTGCGCCCTACGAAGTGCATGCGGTGCCGGTGACTGCGGGTCCGGAACTCACCTACGAGTGGCTCGACGCAACGGATAATACGTCAACCAGCTCCCGTGACGTGCTCGTTGACCTCACTTATCCAGAGGCAGCGATGGCACCCCAGCCGCCGCTCTCACCGGAGATCGAGTTAGACCGAGTGGGCAACTCGACGACGGCCAACCGATTCACGCTCCATAGTTCCCGGTCGCTTCGTGGCGCCGGCAAGTTCACCGTGTACGGAATCGTCCGTGGTCGGTCAGTGAATGTCTCGGTAAATACCACTGATCCGCCCACTGCCCACGAAGTGAATCTCACCGCTGAGGTACTGAACACGAGTGACGCCGGCACTCGACTGCGGGTGTCGGCGCGCCCGCGGGCAGGTACGCCTCTCGAACAGGGGCGGATTATCCTCACGACTGGGGAGACGCGTGTTACCCGGCAGTTACGGCCGGCCGATGATGGGACTGTGGTCATCGAACTGGATCAGTCCGGGGTACGGAGAGGGAGATTGCGATACGAGCCGCCTGCTCCGTGGTGGAACCAGTCTCGGACGTATCCAACACTGGCGACGAACGGGTCGTTCATCGACACGGCGAATCTGCCCGCAATTCGCGAGATTATCGACTTCATCGTGATTACTGGGCTGGTGTTCCTGCCGCTGTATCTGCTGCTGTACGGCTTTGACATCCTCACAAGAGGGAAATTTCTCGGCTGGTACGAACCATGACACAGAACCCACACTCATACAGCGACAGCATCGACCGACGAACAGCGCTGACCCTCCTCGGCGGGGGCCTGACCGCGCTGGCGGGGTGTTCCGACTCCTCGTCCTCAAGATCTTCAGCATCCCCATCATCATCCACTGGAGGCAAGACTGATGAGCAGTCTGAATTCGAAGGATGGGTCCCTCCAGAAGAGCAGTCAGAGTATGTTATTGGCAGCGACTTCGTCGTGGATGATTTAACGCTGTCTCTGGAATTACAGCTCCAGAACTCGGCAGATATCGTCAATTTCGATTTGCTGGATGCACGCGGTAACGATTATGATTCGCACTACGCTCTTGTGAAGCACGTTGTTGATTTTCAGAGGGCGGCGTCGAGAGCATGTTTGAGTGCTTCGTCACCAGGTTTTCTGTAGAGTTCGCGGCGGAGCTGAAAGGCTCTGAGATACGGT
>SDGW01000485.1_pt1 | contig 16634 bp, 19 predicted proteins | sample 2873831 | NCBI WGS metagenome assembly SDGW01 (sample SAMN08132700, study PRJNA421101) | hypersaline lake metagenome | isolation source: celular fraction 0.22 microns magnesium sulfate-rich crust from ephemeral... | place: Spain: Penahueca Lagoon, Toledo | collected 2011-07
CCGGCCGACGACGATCCGATGACCGGTCTCCTCGGCGTGTTCTCGCTCTAGGGCCGTCGCCTCGGCGTCGGACTCGAACAGTCGCTCGACCGGGCAGTCCCGGCAGACGACGTGGTACTTCGACTCGCGCGTTGCTGTCTCCATGACCGATGCACGACTCAGTCCGTCCTAGTTATTCACACCATACCGCGTCAAACGTAACGTTATCTCGCGTCATCGGGACGCTTACCGTCGGGAACGCCCTGTGCCGTCCGAACTCAATCGCCGCCGGCGCTCCGTTCGAACCGATCGAGCGCGAGGTCGAGCATGTCCGGACTCACCGGCTGGTACTCCTCGCGCTCGTGGTCCGGGAGGTACTCGCGGACGCTGTTCCACGAATCGCGGGCGTACCGGGCGTCGAGCAGGACGCGCACCCCGCGCTCGTCCGGCCCGCGGATGACGCGGCCGACGGCCTGCCGGGCCTTCCGCACCGCCGGCACCGTGAGCGCCGTCTCGAACCCGGACTCGAACCGGCGGTCGTAGGCGGTGATGACCGCCCGCGTTCTGGGCCGCGCCGTGTTGATGATCGGGACGCCGCAGACCACGGCGGCCGACAGGCGGTCCCCGCGGTAGTCGACGCCCTCGGTGAGCGTGCCGCGGAGGCTCGTCACGAGCACCTTCCCCTCGCCCGCGAAGAAGTCGTCCTTCAGCGACTCGGTGGCGCGGTCGCCGGACGACTCGTCGAGCAACACGGGCTTTTCCAGCCGCTCGGCGAGCGCCTCGGCCATCCACGTCGCCTCCGCGTAGCTCGGCGTGCCCACGAGGACGTTTCCCTCCCGGCCCGCGACGGCTGCGGTCGAGTCCAAGTGCGCCATCCGAGTGTCGTTCTCCTCGCCCGGCGCGCCGCGGTTCTGGTGGGTGAACTTCGGCGCGTCGACCGCGAAGCTCGCGCGGTTCGACTCGGGGAAGGAGAGGCCGTACGTCCGTTCGACGACCGGGCGACCCCGTTCCTCGAGGTGGTCGAGCCCGGTCACCTCGCGGAACACGTCCATCGGCTCCAGCGTCGCGCTCATGAGGACGCCGCCGCCGAACTCGGCGAGCCGGTCGCCGATGGGCTCGCTCGGCAGGCAGTTGTACAGCGCGAGGCTCGCGTTGTACGCGCGCCGCCACGAGTCCGGCGGCGCCGTCTCGTCCCACGTCCGTTCGAGGTCGATCGCCCGGAAGAACTCCTCGTGGTCCTCGCGGTACCAGGCGTTGAGCGTCCGCCCGACGCCGGGCGCCGCCCGTTTCTTGTCTTCCTCCTCCAGCGAGTCCAGCACCCGCTTGACCACCGCGCCGACCTGCCGTGCCCGGGCCCAGACGCGGTCGCCGTACCCCTCCCGCTTCGCCCACGCCGTGATCTCGTCTTCGGCGGGCTCCTCCGGGTCGCGGAGGGGGATCTCGTCGTCGTCGAGCTCCCGCATCGACGCCCGCCAGTCGGAGCGCTCGCGGTCGAGCCGCTCCGTCACCCGGCGGTCGAGCTCGCCGCGGAGGTCGGCGTAGAACTCGCGGACGGACTCGATCTCCTCGACGGTCACGTCCGCGTCGGTCAGCTCGCCGCGCACGAGCTCGGCGTCGTCCGACTCCGCGCCGGCCGTCTCGAAGGAGAGCGGCTGAACGACGCGGGTGAGCTCGTTCTCGGCGTCGCGCAGGCTGGCGTCGGCGACCGCGTCGCTCACGAGGTCGCGGACGCGGGGCTCCAGCATGTGCGCCTCGTCGCAGACGACGAACGTCGCCTCGTCCAGCAGCGCGCCCGTGAACGTCCCGGTCGTCACGGGGTCGAACGCGTGGTAGTAGTTGCCGATGACGACCTCCACCTCGGGGACGAGCGCACCCATGATCGAGTGGGGGCAGGAGCCGTGTCCGGCGGCGAGCCGGACCAGTTCGCCGCTGTCGACGTGGCCGAGCTCGGTCACGTCGAACGGGACCGCCTCCGCCGGGTCGCCGTCCTCCGGCAGGTCGTCGAGGAAGCCGGCGTAGAAGGGGCAGAACTCCGTCCCCTCGTACTCCTCCGTGTCGGGGCGGTAGGGGGTGGGCTCGCCGTCGACGGAGAGGTAGTCGGCGGCGTCGGCGCCGTCGCCGGCCGTCGAGCTCCCGGTGCTCCCTCCCGAGCCCGAGTCCATGAGCCCCACCTGCTGGCTCCGCGCCTCGCTCACGAGGTTCGAGGCCGTCGTCGCGCCGCCGTCGCCGACGAGGTTCCGGGTGCGCTCGCGGAGCCCCTCGCAGCGCTCGTACACGTTCTCGCGGTCGATCCCGCCGCGGTTCTCTCGGGCGTACGGGCAGACGTCCGCCTTGCCGACGAGGGTGAGCCCGGAGACCGGGTCGTACCCGTCGGGGAGGTCCGCGTTGATCGTCTCGAGGTCCGTCTCGAACTGGCGGAGCTGCTGTTTGACGCTCGTGAGGACGAAGACGCGCTCGAAGTCGGAGTCGGGATCGCGGACGCGGTCGAGTCCGGCGGTGAGCGCGAGCATCGTCTTGCCGGTTCCGCACGCGCCCTCCAGCGCGAGGAAGCCGCCGTCCTCGGCGGCGTCGACGGCGGCGTCGATCCCGTCGGCCTGCTCCGGATACGGCTCCTCGTGGCCGAAGATGTCGGCCCACGGCGGGGGGTTCGTCACTGTGGCGGCGTAGCTCCCGATCGGAGTTAAACCTTGAGAGAGCGGCGTCGGGCGGGGGCGTTAACCGGCGTCCCCCTCCCGCGAGGCGCCTACCCGACGATGTCGTGCAGGTCGGAGAGCCGGTCGATCTCCCAGGTCGGCCAGACGTTCAGCTCCCAGTCGCGGCGGTGGGGGCGGCGGATGAACGCGGAGTCGATGCCCGCGTTCTCGGCCGCGCGGACGTCGGACTCGTTGTCGCCGACGAACAGGGCGTTGTCGGCGTCGAGGTCGCCGAGCGCCTGCTCGATGTAGTGGGGGTTCGGCTTGCGGAGCTGGAGCGAGTGGATCGTGGGCTCGCGGCCGTACGCGGCGCCGAACCGGTCGAAGCCGTCGAAATGGTTCACGAGGAAGTCCACGGTCGCCTGCTGGTTCGAGGAGACGATCCCCATCTCCACCTCGAGGCTCTGCAGTTCGTCGAGGTCGTCGTAGGGGGTCTTCCGCCCCTCACGGGCCTCCTGCTGTTGGGCCTTCGAGACCACGTCGTCGCGGGTCCGCCAGAACGACCCCGGATCGAGGTCGTACGTCTGGCAGACGGTCCCCACGCTGCCGGGGGTCGCACCGATAGTCATGCGCTCTACGTCGTCCGGATCGGGCTCCTCGACGCCGCACTCCTCGAACGCGTTCCGGGTCGCATCCCGGAGCACGTCGAAGCGCGTGCGGCCCACGAGGACACCGTCGTTGTCGAACACGACGGTATCGTACGTCATAGGGTCCATCGACGCTCAGTACTTAAAAGGGTTTACCAACGGCGAGACGCGACCGCCGGCTGTTTTATATACGTCCGCCCCTCGTCCCGCGGTATGCGCGTCAGCGTCATCGGCGGCAGTTCGGTCCCGCCAGAGACGACGGCGGTCGCCGAGGAACTGGGAGAACGGCTCGCGAGCCGCGGTCACACGGTCGTCTGCGGCGGCCTCGGCGGCGTGATGGAAGCGGTCTGTCGCGGCGCCCGCGAGGCCGGCGGGGAGACTATCGGCATCCTCCCGACAGCGCGGCGGGCGGACGCGAATCGCCACGTTACGGTCCCGATCGCGACGGGGCTGGGCCACGCCCGCAACGCCTTGGTGGTGATGAACGGCGACGCCGCGATCGCGGTCGACGGCTCGCATGGCACGCTCTCGGAGATCGGGATGGCGCTCGCCCACGGCCGGGCGGTCGCGGGGCTCGACACGCACGACGTGACGGGCGTGGAAGCGGTGGAGAGCCCCGCCGAAGCGGTCGACTACGTCGAGGAGGCGGTCAGATAGAAACAGACACGCGACGACTCCGACCGCGCTACCAGGTGTCGTGGAAGGTGTCGAACTCGATCGAGTCGAGCGGCTTCTCGCCGATCGCGGCCTCGTACTCGCCGGGCGTCAGCATCGGCTTGTGGAACCGCGGGCCGTCGTCGGTCGTGATCCGGGGACAGCCGGTGTTGACGAACGCGTCCATGTCGAAGTTGCGGAGGCGGTCCGGCGTCACCTCGTCCATCGTGATCAGGTAGGCGTTCTCGTTGTTGTCGACGATCTCCTGGGCCGTCTCCCACCGGCCCTGACCGATCTTCGTGCAGAAGATGACGCCCCACTTCTCGGCGCCCATCGCCTTGTGGACCGAGGCGTAGCGCTGCTTGAGGAACTGGTCGTGTTCGGCGACCGAGACCGCGTTGTTGACGGGGTCGGCGATGACCACGCGCTTCTCCGGGTGCTCCATCGCGAGCCCGACCGGGTGGAACTTCCCGCCGCCGACGTACAGCACCTGGTCGGCGTCGATGTCCGCGGAGGCGTAGTTGCAGCCGAGCACCTGCCCCTCCTTGGTGAGCCGGTCGTCGCCGCGGCGGGTGTGGACCTCGTAGCCGCGCTCCTCCAGCCAGTCGGTCATCTCCTCGAACCGGTTCATGTGCTGGGCCGTGGTGACGAGTCCGACGTCGGGGTTCTCCTCGGGGTCGTCGAGCTCCTCCGCCAGCGCGTCCTCCATGATCGGGAACGGGTCGACGTTCGAGAAGAGGGGGACGTAGACGATGCTGTCGGACTCCTTCATCGGCGTGTGGCCGAAGTGGACGAACACGTCGGTCCGACGCATCAGGTACGTGTCGAGGTCGCAGGCGCCGTAGCAGGGCTGGCCGGACAGCATGAAGGTGACGTCGTCGGGCGCCACCTCGCGGAGGTCGTCGGCGACCTTCGGGCCGCGGCGCTTGAGGCCCTCGGGGAACTGGAGGCCGACCTTCGAGGCGTCCCGCTCCTCGATGGCCTCGACGATCCGGTCGAGCTCGTAGTCCCACTCGCGGTCGTGTTTCAGGGCCATCCCCGTCTTGGTGAGGTCGCCCTCCGTGGAGCCGCTCATGTCGACCGAATTGTGGGGCTGGACGGTTAAACCGCGCGTTCGACGCTCGCGAGCCGTGGCCCGGCGACGCCGACCGAAGCGGCGGTTTCCGACGACCCGACGAGCCTCAGAGGTCGTTCCCGACGACCCGACGAGCGATCCACGCCCGGACGCCTGGAAAGAGGTCGTTCTCCTCGACTGCGACGGGGTCGACGTCGACGTCGAGCGACGGTCCGTCCGCGTCGCCACCTCCGCTCGCGTTTCGGGTCCAGACCAGTCGGTCGTCGGACTCGACCTCCGACGCCGTTCCGCGGACGTCGAGACCGGACCCGGCCCGCACGGTTAACCGGTCGGCGGCGAGGTACCGCCACCCTTCGCCGCCGGAGACCATGGGGGCGTTCGGGGAGGCCGGGGTCAGGGGGGTGAACACCACGACGCCGAGACTCCGCTCTGCGGCGCCCGGATCGCGATAGCCCACGACGAGCGTCTCGCCGTCGACGCGAGCGTCGACATCCCTCGGTTCGGCGATCCCGTCGCGGGCCGCCTCGGTGGCGACCGCGCGGCGGAGCGACTCGTTCGCGGCGAGCGCGTCGGCGCCTTCAGCGAGTTCGGCGCGCGCCCGCCAGGTGGTCGTTCCGTTCTCGTGGAGGGTGACGGTCAGCGAGCTCTCGCCGGCGACCACGGCGTCGCCGCCCGAAACCGTTCGGTCGAGGTCGCACACGCCGCACACGGGCGTCGGCGGCGCGCGCGCGTCAGCGACCGGGACCGCGACTGCCGCGGCCACAAAGAGGAACAGCGCGACCGTCACGAGGAGGGCACGGGGACGCATGTCGCGGATCTGTCCCGGGAGGCGTCAAATAACCTGCGCCGTCGAGAGCGCGTGCTGCCGCGGCCGACGGACCTAACCACCGCCCTCGCCAACCGCGCACCGATGACCGACATCCCGCTCGAACACGTCCACGTCGCGCCCGACGACGACCCCGAGGACGCGCCGGCCGTCTTCGTGCTCCACGGCCGCGGCGCCGACGAGGAGGACCTGCTGCCCGTCGCGCGACACCTCCCCGACGACCTCCACGTGATCAGCCTCCGCGCGCCGGACCCGCTCCAGGGCGGATACACGTGGTACGAGCTCGATCTGTCCGCGGGCGGGTTAGAGGAGAGCCAGCCCGACGCCGCCGACTTCCGGCGCAGCCTCGATCTGGTCGCCGAGAGCGTCGAGGCCGCGGTCGAGTCGTACGCCCTGGACCCCGACCGGATCGGACTGCTCGGCTTCAGTCAGGGGGCGATCACGGGCCTCTCGCTCGTCTTGGAAGAGCCCGACCGCTACGCGTGGGTCGTCGCCCTCCACGGGTACCTCGCCGACGCGCACGCCGACCTCGACCCGGACGGGATCGAGGGGAAGCCCGTCTTCGTCGGCGCCGGGGCCGGCGACCGCGTGATCCCCGAGTCGCGCTCGGCCGCGGCCGCCGATCGCCTCGAGGAGGTCGGCGCCGACGTCACCCGCGGCAGCTACCCCGGCGGACACGGGATCGGGCAGGAGGAACTCTCCGACGTCGTGGCGTTCGTCGAATCGCGGGTGGCGTGAGGGCGCGCTCCGCGACGTCCCGAGCGGGCGCTTCCCGCGCGGCCCACGGCGACGCGCTCTCCGAGAGCGCTCCCGGCACGCGACCCCCGGCTCCGGCAGGTTCAAACCGCTCCGCGCCAACGTTGGGACATGAGCGTCGAACAGGCCTCCACCGACGAAGAGGCCTCCATCGAGGACCTCGGTCGCGAGCTCGGCGAGCGGATCGCCCGAACCCCGGAGTACGAGCGCTTCGAGGAGGCGCGCGAAGCGGTCCAGCGCGACGAGGAGGTCCAGGCGAAGATCGACGAGTTCGAACAGCTCCGCGCGGAGTTCATGCAGGCCCGCGAGACCGGGCAGGCGACGAACTCCGGGCTCCAGAAAGTGCAGGCGGCACAGGACGAGCTCCACTCCATGCCCGTCATGCGGGAGTTCCTCGACGCGCAAGACGAGCTGACGGACACCCTCGAGTCGGTCAACGAGGCGATCTCGGAGCCCCTCGCGGTCGACTTCGGCGGCGAGGCCGGCGGCTGCTGTCAAGACTGACCGGCCGCGTTCCGACCGCCGGTTCCCGTCCCGTTCTTTTTCACCCATAGCGGCGCAGTTCGCCGCGTGATCGCAGTCGCCGGCGGGAAGGGCGGAAGCGGGAAGACGACCACGGCTCTCGGGCTCGCGCGGGCGCTGTCGCGCCGGGGCGCGCCCGCGGTCGCGGCCGACGCCGACTGGGACCTCCCGAACCTCGCGGGGCTGGCGGCCGAGACGGCCGACCGGTCCCCGGCGGCCACGGTCGTCGAGGCGGTCCGCGAACGCGGCTCGGTCGATCCCGAGCGCTCCGCGCTCACGGTGCTCGCCGCACCGGACGAGCCGGACACTGTCGCCCCGGAGGCCACGTTCGACGCCCTCGGAGACGCGGTCCCGGACGAGGCTCCGACGCTCCTCGACTGCCCCGCCGGCGCGTCGCCGGACGCGGCGGCGCCGCTCCGCGCGGCCGACCGGTCGCTCCTCGTGACCCCGCTCCGGCGGTCGGCCCTGCGCGACGCCGCGAAGACGGCCGCGATCGCGCGGCGCCTGGACTGCCCGCCCTTAGGCGTCGTGGCCGTTCGGGCGGCGTCGGTTCCGGACCCGGTCGCCGACCTGCTCGGCTGTCCCGTACTGGGCCGGGTCCCGGCCGCGGCGCCGGCGCCGCTCTCGGACCCGGCCGTTCGATCGGCGTACGACGACCTCGCGAGGCGGCTCGCCGGCGGGTACGGCGCCGGACGATGGCGGGTCGCGTGACCGTCGACCCCGCCGCCCGCTCGTCGTTCGGCGGGCACCGACAGAGCCAAACCTCCGGAGCCGGCAGCGATCGTATGGCGCCGCTCCCGACCGGAATCTCGGTGCTGGACAGGGAGTTCGGAGGGGGGATCCCGAGCGGCAGCGTCGTCGTGCTGAAGGCGGACCCCGCCAGCCAGTCCGAGCTCATCCTCGACCGGTTCGCTCGGGTCCGCGAGTGCCGGTACCTGACGACGGTGCGCTCCGTCGACGCGGTGGAGGCGAGCCTCGCGCCCGACGGAGAGGAAGACGAGACGGTCGTCCGGGACGCGGGGGGCGACGACCCGATCGGGACGGTGTTGGACGCGGCCGCGGAGCTGCCGGACGGCGGGACGGTCGTCGTCGACTCCGTCGAGCCGCTGGAGAGCGAGGACCGAGCGGACTACGGCGAGTTCCTGGGTGAACTCCGTCGCCACGTCGACGAGGCCGGCGGGCTCGCGGTGCTCCACGCGCTCAAGGGAGACGTTCCCGACCGGAACCGCGTCGTCACCGAGCAGATCGCGGACGTGGTCTTCGACCTCCGGACCACGGTGACCGGCACCGAGATCGCCAATCGGCTCATCGTGCCCAAGTTCCGCGGCGGCGCGGCGTTAGAGGAGCCGCTCAAGCTGAAGCTCACCGACTCGGTCTCGGTCGACACGAGCCGCGACATCGCCTGACGCGCCCGCGTCGCCGTCGGTGTCCGCTTATACGGCCGCGCTCGCGGCGACGACGACCACGCCGGCGAGCGCCGCGGCGGCCGCCCAGTTCCGCGGCTCGTCGAGCGACCCGTACGGGCCGCCCTTGCGGGAGAAGAGGTAGGCGGCGTACACCGCGAGCGGGACGAGCGTCGGCAGCGTCGCCACCTCGACGACGCCGACGACGCCGGACAGCACCGCGATCGCGACCGTCGTCGCGCCGGCGCTCGCGGCGACGACGAGGTCGTCGCGCGCACGTTCGATCTCCATCGCTCAGTCGCCCTCCGCGTCGCTCTCCGTCGTCCTGTCGGCGGTCATATCTCTGAGTGGGTCGACCGTCGTTCAAAAGGGATCGGTTCGTCGCCGTCCGAGACGCCGGCGTGGAGAGCTACTCCTCGTCGAGCTCGTCGACGATCTCGTCGGCGTCGACGTCGACGTCCTCGAGCGCGTCCTCGATGTCGCCGGCGCCGCCGCCGCCCATGCCGCCCATCATACCGCCGAGGCCGCCCATGCCGCCGCCCTCGATGACCTCCTCGACCACGACGCGGTCGAGGTCGAGCCGACCCATGAGGTCCTGCGCGATCTGCTGTTTCTGGAACATCCACTGCTGGTTCATCTGCATCGCCTGCGTGGCCGTCACGTAGAGGACGTCCTTCTCGACCTCCTCGGTCTCGACGGTCTCCTCGCCCTCGTCGTCCTCGGTGACCGTCTCCTCCTCCTCGGTGACGGTCTCGATGCGGACCTCGGGCGCCTCCTGGAGGTACATCCCGAGCATGCCGGCCGCCTGCTGCTCGCGGTCGTCGATGAGCTCGAGGATCTCGTACTCGTACTCGAGGTCCTCGCCGGCCAGCGGGTGGTTGAAGTCGACGCGGGCGCGGCCGCCGATGATCGTCTCGAGGTACCCCTGCTGGTTGTCGATCTGGACCTGCGCGCCGGGGTAGCGGCTGTCCTCGGGGATCTTGTCGGCCTTGACCGTCTCGACCTCGTCGGGGTCGTACGCGCCGAAGGCGTCCTCGGCGGGCACGTCGACGACGCCCTCGTCGCCGACCTCCGCGCCGATGAACGCCTCGTCTACCGCCGGGAACACGTGACCGGCGCCGAGCGCGATGACGCGCGGCTCGAACTCGTGGTCCTCGGTGTCGATCTCGGCCTCCTCGGCCGTCTCCTCGTCGGTGGTGTCGATGACCCGGCCGTCGTCGGCCGTTCGGATCGTGTAGGCGACCCGCACGAAGTCGCCGTCCGCCAGTCCGGCGCTCTCGGTCTCGGCTTCGGTCTCGGCCTCGTCTGCGTCCTCGGCCGCGTCCGCTTGCTCCTGATCGCTCATACCCTGAAGGTCACCTGTTACACCCTTAAGGCGCACGGTTCGACGCGGCGAGCGCCGCGACGCGTCGGGGGCCAGCGTCCCGCGGCGCTTAAGAACGCGCCCGGCGGAATCCGGGTATGTTCGAGGTCGAGATCAAGGTGCCGGCCGACGTCGACGCGGTCCGCGACCGCCTCCGGGAGGCCGGCGCCGAGCGCGTCGACGCGCGTCGCCAGCGCGACGTCTACTACGACGCGCCCCACCGCGACTTCGCCGAGACGGACGAGGCGCTCCGGCTGCGACGGGAGACGCCGCTTCCGGACGGGATCGGGTCGGCCGGCGCGGGAAGCGGAGAATCCGGGACGAGCGAACCCGACACGACCAAAATCACGTATAAAGGCCCGCTCCTCGACGAGGGGTCGAAGACCCGCGCCGAACACGAGACGGCGGTGACCGATCCGGAGGCCGCGGCCGGCATCTTCAACGGGCTCGGCTTCGAGCCGGCGGCGACCGTCGAGAAGCGGCGCGAGTTCTGGAGGTACGACGGCTTCACCGTGACCCTCGACGCGGTCGACGGGCTCGGCGAGTTCGTCGAGATCGAGCGGGCGGTCGACGACGAGGCCGCGATCGAGGCGGTCAGGGACGACGCCCTCGGCGCCCTCGACCGGCTCGGACTCGACGGCGCCGAGCAGGTCCGCACGTCGTACCTCGGGCTGTTGCTGGCGGACGAGGGCGCGAGCGACGGCGGGTAACCGGATGGACCGCTCGCGGTGACCGGACTCAGCTCTCGCCCCCGTCCGGTCGCTTCTTCGAGAGCGCGGTCCGGTCGAACTCGCAGACGAGGACGTCCTCGCCGTCTTCGACCAGCTTGAACGCCTCGACGTGCATCGTGACGATCCCCCGCTCCCCGTCGCTCGTCTCCCGCTTGTCGGTGACGGTCGACCGGGCGCGGATCGTGTCGCCGTGGAACACCGGGTTCGGATGCTCGACGTTATCGTACGAGAGGTTCGCGACGATGGTCCCGTCCGTCGTCTCCGGGATCGACACGCCGACCGCGAGCGACATGGTGTAGAGCCCGTTGACGAGCCGCTCGCCGAACTGCGTCCCCTCGGCGAAGTCGGCGTCGAGGTGGAGCGGCTGCTGGTTCATCGTCATGTCGCAGAAGCGCTGGTTGTCGGCCTCGCTCACCGTTCGCCGCTTCGCGTGCTCGATCGTCTCGCCGACCGCGAACTCCTCGTAGTAGCGTCCCGTCATGGGCCGACCGTCGACCCGGCGCGGCAAATCGGTACCGCTCCGGGCGCCGGGCGCGTCCCCGGTCCGGTCGCCCCCGACGCGGCCGCCCCGGCTATTTATAAACGGTCGCGAGGAGTCCCCGACATGGCCCGACGAAGCCTCCTGTTCTCCCCCGGCGACCGCCCGGAGCTCATGCGGAAGGCGCCGGCGACGGACGCGGACGTCCTCTGCTTCGACCTCGAGGACGCGGTCGCGCCCGGCCGGAAAGCCGAGGCTCGCACCGCCGTGCGCGACGTGCTCGCCGACCGCGACTTCGACCCCGACGCCGAGGTGTGCGTCCGGCTCACGGCGACGGATCCCGCCGCCGACCTCGACGCCCTGATCGGGACAGGGACGGCCGAGGCGACCGACGGAGACGGCTCCGCCGCCGACGAGCGCTCGCCCCGGCTCGACGCGGTCATGCTGCCGAAGGTCGAGGGCGCCGACCGCGTCGAGCGCGCGGCCGCGCTGTGCGCCGACCGCGGCCTCGACCCCGCGGTGTTCGCCCTGGTCGAGACGGCCGGCGGCGTGCTCGCCGCCGAGGCGATCGCCGACGCGGACCCGACCGCCGCGTTGGTCTTCGGCGCCGAGGACCTCGCGGCCGACCTCGGCGCGACGCGCACCGACGAGGGGACCGAGGTGCTGTACGCCCGCGAGCACGTCGTCATCGCCGCGAGCGCCGCCGGCGTCGACGCGCTCGACACGGTGTACACCGACTTCTCCGACACCGAAGGGCTCCGCGAGGAGACGGCGTTCGCGCTCACGCTCGGCTACGACGGGAAGCTCGCGATCCACCCGTCGCAGGTCGACCCTATCAACGAGGCGTTCACGCCCGACCCGGACGAGATCGAGTGGGCGGGCAGAGTGCTCGACGCCCGCGACGAGGCCGACCGGGAGGGCCGCGGGGTGTTCAGCGTCGACGGCGAGATGATCGACGCCCCCCTCGTCGCGCAGGCGGAGCGGATCGCCGAGCGCGCCGCGGCGGCCGGGCTCGACCCGCGGTAGCGACCCGTCGGGCCCCTGCCGCGTCCCGCTTCGCTCTCGCCCCGGAGCGAGCGGGGTTCGTCACAATTAACAGCCGGCCCTCGGGAGAGTCGGTATGGGAGATCAGACCAATCCGTTCGAGAGTCTCCGCGAGCAGGTCGACGACGCCGGGGCGCATCTCGACGCAGACGAGGGGGTCCTCACTCGACTGAAGAACCCCGAGCGAGTGCTCGAGACCAACCTGACGTTCGAGCTCGACGACGGCTCGCTGGAGACGGTCCGCGCGTACCGGTCGCAGTTCAACGGCGACCGCGGCCCGTACAAGGGCGGGATCCGCTATCACCCGGGCGTCACCCGCGACGAGGTGAAGGCGCTGTCGGGCTGGATGGCGTACAAGTGCGCCGTCGTCGACGTCCCCTACGGCGGCGGCAAAGGCGGCATCGCGATCGATCCGAGCGACTACTCGCAGAGCGAGCTGGAGCGGCTGACGCGCTCGTTCGCGGCGGAGCTCCGACCGCTCATCGGCGAGGACCGCGACATCCCGGCGCCGGACGTCAACACCGGCCAGCGGGAGATGAACTGGATCAAAGACACCTACGAGACGCTGGAGAACACGACCGCGCCGGGCGTCATCACCGGCAAGGCGCTCGACTCGGGCGGCAGCGAGGGCCGCGTCGAGGCCACCGGCCGATCGGTCGCGCTGTCCGCCCGTGAGGCGTTCGACTGGCTCGACCGCGACATCGCCGGCGCGACGGTCGCGGTGCAGGGGTACGGTAACGCCGGGTCGGTCGCGGCCGCCCTCATCGACGACCTCGGCGGGGACGTGGTGGCCGTCTCCGACTCGTCGGGCGGCGTCCACGACCCCGACGGGTTCGACCCGCGTGCGGTCAAGGCGCACAAGAACGAGACCGGGTCGGTGATCGGGTACGACGGCGCCGCCTCCGTCACGAACGACGAGCTGCTGACGCTCGACGTCGACCTCCTCGTCCCGGCGGCGCTGGAGAACGCGGTCGACGAGGCCCTCGCTCGCGACGTCTCCGCGGACGTGATCGTCGAGGCCGCGAACGGTCCGCTCACGCCCGACGCGGACGACGTGCTCGCCGAGCGCGACGTGACGGTCGTCCCGGACATCCTCGCGAACGCCGGCGGCGTCACCGTCTCCTACTTCGAGTGGGTCCAGAACCGCCAGCGGTTCGGCTGGACGGAGGAGCGCGTCAACGAGGAGCTCGAACGCGTGATCGTCGACGCCTTCGACCGACTGGTCGAGAGCCACGAGGAGAACGACGTCAAGAACCTCCGAACGGCGGCCTACGTGGTCGCGATCTCGCGGATCGTGAACGCGTACGAACAGGCCGGCAACTGGCCCTGACTGGCCGTACGACGGGCCCTCACTCCAGCCGCGCGTCCCGGACTTCGACGTGGCCGCGGTCGCCCTCCCACACCGCGTCGCACTCGAACTCGATCCGACGGTCCATATGCGGGCCGTCGACGACGTACGTCTCGAACTCGCCGCCCTCGCCCAGCGGGTGGACGCCGTACTCCTCGCGCAGGTCGAGCAGCTCCGCCAGCGCGTCGGCGTCGTAGCGCCGCCCGAGCCACGACTCGTCGAGCCCGTAGGCCGCGACCCCCACGATCCGGATCTCGAAGCCGGCGTCGAACATCGCCTCCGCGAGCGCGACCGGGTCCTCGCCCCACAGCGGCGCGAACAGGTCGATCCCGAGCCGGTCGCACATGCCTCGGATCCGGCTGGTCTGGTACTCGCTCTCCACCGCGCCGGCGGTGACGCCCGCGAGGTCCACGCCGTCCGCGGCGGCGATCTCCCGGAGCGCGGCCTCCATCGGCTCCAGCTCCGTGTCGCCCTGCGCGCCCGCGTCGTCGACGTCGTCCGCGCCGAAGTCGTCCGGCGACACCTCGACGAGATCGATCCCGACGCTCTCGGCCGCGAGACCGGCGAGCTCCGTCGCCGGCGTGTGGTACATGTACGAGTCGCCCGCGGGGTGGACGGTCAGGAGGCGCGAGACGTCGATGCCCTCTTCGAGGGCGCGGTACAGCGCCCACGAGGAGTCCTTCCCGCCCGAGAAGAGGCTCACCCAGTCGTCGGTCATTACGCGGCGAAACGCGCGGAGCGCCTAAAGCGTCGGCGGTCCGTGACGCCGCGGCTCGGCGTGTGCGGCGTGCGACGCGTGCGTGAGAAGTGTCGACCGCGCCGGACCGAGCCAACGCTCAGTCCGAGATGAACTCGTTGTCGCGCCAGTTGACGCCGCCGTCGCCGTCGCCGGCCCCCTGCGGGCTCTCGACGACCTCGATGCTCGCGGGCCGCGGCTCACCCTCGACGATCCGCGTCGCTTCGAGCTCGTCGTCCTCCTCGGTGATGGCGGTCAGCGTCCCCTTCTCGGAGAGCTGCGCCAGCTCGCGGAGCACGAGGAACATGGGGTACTGGAGCGCGGAGTTCTGGAGGACGGTCTCGCGGTCGCCTTTAAAACAGGCGAACTCGACGAGCTCGGAGGGGATCTCCTCCTCCTCGTCGTCCATCCACTGCGGGCCGCCGGCGCGGGGCGGCTCCTCCTCCCAGACGCGCGTCTCCGTGACGGACGCCTTCAGCTGGGCGGTCGGCGTGTACTTGCTGATCGATTCGTCGTCGGACAGGGCCTTGATAATGAGAGTGTTGTTTCGACGCGTGATGTCGATGTCGTCGATCTCCGGCGGGAGGTCGGGGTCTTCTTCGAAGTACGTCTCCACGTCTTCGAGTGGCAGTTCGAGCGTCGAATGAAGTCTGAACACGCGGCCTGTCATTGTTGGTTGGGTGAGATGGATCGAGACGGTCGGCACGGCGGCAGCGGCAACGGCCGCACGTGGGCTATCTAGGCACCGTAGGTTTATATGGCCTGCCCTTCGACGCACTAGGTTCGGGCGTCGATTCGGTCGATGAGGCGACGACGGCCTACTCGGCGCCGAGCTCGGCCGCCAGCTCGCCGCGTTCGTCCAGCTCCGCGAGCACGTCGCTGCCGCCGACGAACTCGCCGTCGACGAACGTCTGCGGAATGGTCTCCCACCCGCTCTCGGCCTCCAGCGCCTCGCGGTAGTGGTCCAGCGCGGGCAGCACGTCGACGGTCTCGAACTCCTCGACGTGCTTGCCGATCAGCTCGACGGCGCGCTGGGAGTAGCCGCACTGGGGCATCAGCCGGTTCCCCTTCATGAACAGGACCACGTCGTTGTCGGCGATGGTCTCCTGAACGCGGTTCTCGATCTCGTCGGGCTCCGCCTCGGACTCGGGCTGGAACGTCATGGGCGTCGGTACGGGCCGCCGCGGCAAATGGGTTCCGCACGAGACGAGTGTAGTCGCAGGAGCAGATTCGGGGTCGGTCGTTTATAAACAAATCAGCGAAGCGATGGAAGTCTCCGACGACTCGGTCGTTCGTTTATAAATGATGGCGTGCGGATCAGCGAAAACCTCCAAAGTCCCAACCGCTCGTTTATAATTGATCGCGAGGAGATCGGCGGTGAACACCTCCAAAGCCCCAGCCGGGAGGACTCGCGCGGCTCGGTGTCGTTCGAAAGGCGCTCCGCGCCTTTCGTGATGACGAAACGGCGAAGCCGTTTCGAACCACGCTCCTCGCTCGTTCGCTCCGCTCACTCGCTGTGGTGTCGCCGGCGGCTTCGCCGCCGGCTGCCCGTGGCGCGTAGCGCCACGCTGCTTCCGTCGCCGTGCTTCGTCCTCGCGGCTGCCCCTTTGAGTCCCACCCGTACAGCACCGCACAGCGCCTCACGCCTCCCCAGCCTCGTCGCTGACGCCGGAGGCGCCAGCGACTCCCTCGCACGCGCTGACTCGCGGCCGCGGGGCGGCCGCTCGCAGGCGCGCGCCGACCGCAGTCAGTGTCGGGGCGGTGGTCGTCCTACTCCTCGCGGTCGACGCGGACGACGTCCACGAGCGAGTACACCGGCACGTCGTCGATCTCGTCGTACCCCATCTTGTCGACGAGCACGACGCAGGCGACGGGCTCGCCGCCCTGTTCGCGGATCGCGTTGATCGACTCGCGCATCGTCGTCCCCGAGGTGATGATGTCGTCGACCACGTAGCAGTCGCGGTCGCGGATCGCCGCGAAGTTGCGCGAGAAGCCGCCGCCGTGCTCGTCGATGTCGCCCTCCTCCCACTGGTGTTTCGCGGGGGCGTACGTGCCGAGGTCGGTGTCGAGCTTGTTCGCGACCGCGGTGGCGAGCGGGGCGCCGGCCTTCTCGATGCCGACGGTGAGGTCCACGTCCTCGCCCTGCTTGGCGAGCAGGTCGGCCATCGCGCTCGCGGCGTATTGGAGCCGCGTCGAGTCGCGGCCCAACGCCGACCAGTCGACGTGGATGTCGGCGGTCGACCCGCTCGCGGTCGCGGTCGCGGCGTCGTTGCCGCCCCCGCGCTCGACGAGCCAGCTCGCGGTCTCCCGGGAGACGTTCAGCTCGTCGGCGATCTCGCCCTTCGAGAGCCCCCGCTCCGCCAGCTCCGCCGCGCTGTCTATCAGGTCGTCAACGTTCTTCATACGAGTCGAATTCGACCGCCGTTTTAATAGTCGTGT
>SDGW01001424.1_pt1 | contig 16617 bp, 19 predicted proteins | sample 2873831 | NCBI WGS metagenome assembly SDGW01 (sample SAMN08132700, study PRJNA421101) | hypersaline lake metagenome | isolation source: celular fraction 0.22 microns magnesium sulfate-rich crust from ephemeral... | place: Spain: Penahueca Lagoon, Toledo | collected 2011-07
TCCTCGTTGGCGACGCCCCGCGCCCCACTCGATCCGAAGACTTGCATTACGCGCTAGTCTGACCGGCCACCCCAAAGGGATTCCGCAAAACGACCGGCACGGGGCCGCCGTGACGGAACGTTTTCGGCCCGCCCCGGCCACGTTCCCGTATGGACTCGATCGAGGAAAAGCGCGTCTTCGGCGACCGAGAAGGGGCGCTCACCGCCTACGTCGCGAGCGCGATCGGCGTCGTCCGCGTCCGGGTCGCCGGCGACACCGTCGGGGAATTTGGCCTCTGCGCTCGCTGTACCGCCTGCAGCGTCGCAGCGACTCGGAGCAGCGTCGCCGTCGCGACCGACGAGGACGTTCGAGAGTTCGCGCTCGAGGACGAACCCGACGATACGGCGGACGAAGCACCGGCCGCTGCCGGCGACGAGACGTTCGCCGAAACGGGGTTCGGCCCGGCGGTCGCCGTCGGCTACGACGACGGGGAGCTGCTCGCAGCCGGGCGGGACGGCCGCGTCGCCCGTCGCCCAGCCGGAACCGACGAGTGGACGACCCTCGTGGACGAGCTCGGCGCGACGGTGCGGGCGATCGACGGCGACCTCGTCGGCACCGACGACGGCGTCTACCGCGTCCACGACGATGGACTCGATCACGCCGGACTGACGGACGTGCGCGACGTCTCGGCCGCCGGCGTCCCGCTCGCCGCCACCGCCGACGGCCTCTACAAACTGGGCAACGGCTGGATGGAAGTCCTCGAGGGCGACTTCGAGACCGTCGCGGCGGACCCGCGCTCGGAGCCGGGTCGACTCGTCCGCGCCCACGCCGTCTCGGAGTCGGGGCTCTACGAGTGCGCGGCCGACGGCGAGTGGCAGGCGCTCGAGGGGTCGAGCGATCCCGGCGAGCGGGTCGTCGATTTCGGCTACGGCGACGCGGTCTACGCCGTCACGGCGGACGGAACGTTCCTGTCGGCGACCGACGGCGGCTGGCGGACGCGAACGCTCGGCGTCACCGAGGTCGGCGGATTGGCGCTCCCCGCGGCCGAGGTGACCGACACGGACGCCGACGAGACCGACTGACGACGGAACTCCGAGGCGGGCCGCCGGAAGAACGAAAACGGGTTTACCCCCCGGCCTGTCCCACCGACTATGATCGTCAGCGGATCCGCGTCGCAGGCCCTCGCCGCCTCGCTCGCGCGTGAACTCGAGGAACCGCTCGCAGCCGTCGAGTACGACCGCTTTCCCGACGGCGAACTGCTCGCCGCCGTCCCCGGCGTCGCCGACGCCGAGCCGAATCGAGCGGTGATCGTCGCCTCGACCGTCTCGAGCGACGCCCATCTCGAGGTGCTCCAGTTGCAGGACGCCGTTCGCGAGGCCGGCGTCGATGAGGTCGTCACCGTCCTGCCGTACATGGGCTACGGTCGGCAGGACGCCGCGTTCGAGCCGGGACATCCCGTCTCCGCGCGGGCAGTCGCCCGCGCGATTTCGACGGGCGCGGACCGGGTACTGACGGTCAACCCTCACGAGGGAGCGGTCTGTGAGTTCTTCGAGCCGACGGCGACCGCGGTCGACGCGGCGGGCCGACTGGCCGAGCCGCTGCCCGACGACCTCGCGGAACCCGTCTTCCTCTCGCCCGACGCGGGCGCGATCGAACTCGCCGAAACCGCCCGCGAAGCCTACGGCGCGGGCGAAACCGACTACTTCCAGAAAACACGCCACTCCGGCACCGAAGTCGAGATTTCTCCCAGCGACGTCGACGTGGCCGGCCGCGACGTCGTCGTCGTCGACGACATCATCGCGACGGGATCGACGATGAGCGAAGCCGTCTCCCTCCTTCGCGACCGGGACGTCGGCCGCGTCTTCGTCACTTGCGTCCACCCGCTGCTGGCGCGCAACGCGGTCACGAAGCTCTCCCGGGCCGGCGTCGAGGCGATCTACGGCACCGACACCATCGAGCGCGGCGTCGACACCGTGTCGGTCGCGCCGGTCCTCGCACGACACCTGTAAGTAAACGATTAAGTAGCCCCCGAGCAGTTGCCTAGTTGTTACCGCGTGGCACGAGTCGCAACGACCGCGCGACGTGCCACGGAAGCGGACAAAAGGAGCCCACATGCACGGAATCGTCCACAAGTCCCTCAAGGAGTACGTCGTCGAGCGAGCGGACGACGACACCTGGGATACGATCGTCGAGCAGTCCGATCTCGAGCCGAAGCTGTACCTTCCCGTCACCCACTACGACGACGCGGAGATCGACACCGTGCTCCAGGAACTGTCGTCGATGGCGACCCAGGACAGGGACGCCATCGAGCGCGACTTCGGCCGAACGCTCGCCCCCGAACTGCTCTCGACGTTCAGCGCCCACCTGCGGCGCGACTGGGAGTTCCCGGAACTGCTCGCGTCGCTCGAGGACGTCTACGACGACGTCGACGACGCGACGAAGGAGGCGACGCTCCCGGCCATCTCCTGTACCCGCGAGTCGGACGACGCGGTCGTCACGTACGACACCCACCGTGACCAGCAGTACTGCGGGCTGGCACACGGCGTCCTCGAGGGGCTCGCCGCCGCCTACGGTGCCGACGCGACGGTCACGAAAACGGCCTGTGTCGACGACGGTGCCGACGAGTGTACGTTCCGCGTCGACTTCGAATAGCGGCTGCCCCGTTTCCTGGCTCGGTTCTCGCTCACCACGTCTGAGCGCGCTCTTCAGTCACGTCGAGCCAGTACCGTTCCCGCCAACAGTACCGCGACGGCAGCGAGCGCCACCGGAACGCCGAAACCGGGTACCTCCTCGACCGTCGCAACTGGGCCGCCGACGGTGACCGTCGTCGTCGCGCTCCCGACGGCGACCTCGTACCGGCCGCGTTCGTCGAATCGGAGGGCCGCGTCGACCGTCGTCGTCTCGCCCGGCCGAACAGCTACCGGCCGCTCGGCGACGGTACCCTCGGCGGTCCGGAACGCGAGAACGGCCGCGCCCGGCCGCTCGCTGGTCGCTTCGACCGTCGCGGTCACCGTCACCGGCTCGCCGGGACTGACCGCCCCGGCGGTCCGGAGGTTCGTGACGGTCACGCTCGAGGGCGCGCGGACGACGGCAGTCAGCCGCTCGGCGCCGACGCGAACGTCGTACGTGCCGGGCTTGGCCGGCGTCCACGAGAGTCGGTGGGTCGCCCGCTCGCCGGACGCGAGCGTTCCTCCTCGGTAGGCGACGACCTGCCCGTCGACCTGCAGCGTCGCGTCGTAGGTCCCGCTGCGTTCGCCGACGTTGTCGACCACAGTCGGGATTGAGACTGGTTCGCCGGCCGGAACCGCGATAACGTCGGGTGTCCCGCTCTCGCCCCCGCTCGTTTCGGGCGACCAGCGCTCCCACTCCTGATCCGCCACTTCGATCGGTCCGTCGCCAATTCCGTACTCGAAGGCCGCGACCGGCTGGCCGAAGGCAGCCTCGTGCTGGCTGCGGCCCCACATCGACGGCGTCGCGTCGGTCCGCGTGTACCGCTCGGCGGCGGCACGAACCTCTTTGTCGCCAGCCTCCTCGAGCGCCGTCAGGAAGTCGGCCTCGGTTATCGTCCCCTCCCGTGCGTTCAGCGTCCGAAAGACATCCTCGAGCGTCCGATCGCCGTCGGTAGCGAGCCGCAATCGGCGGTCGAGCTCGCCGTAAACGAGCGCGCCCTTCGCGTAGTCGACGCGGTCGCCGTCCCACGTCGAGGGGGCGGCGAGCACCGCGTCGGCGTACGGCGAGCGCTCACCGCGCTCGAGGAGGGAGCTGAAGTCCGAGAAGTCGGTGCGACCGGTCTCGAGGGCGAGCAGGCCCGCGTAGTAGTCGGCCTGTCCCTCGACGAGCCACTCGACTTCTGGCGCGACGGCGTCCTCCGTACTGGAGAAGCGCTGGCGAACGTGGACGTATTCGTGGAGCCAGACCGGGTTGGGTTCGTCGAGGGTGGCGTCGTCGACGACCCACGCGTCCGACCGGCCGTACTGGATCCCACGTGGCCCCCAATCGACCGTGTTCGGCACCGCGACGACGAACACCTCGTCGCTTCGCATCCCGACCTCGAGCCGGCCGCTCGCGTCCGAAAGCGCCGAGAGGATCGCGTCGGGCGACTCCTCGAGGTCGGCGGCGTCGGGGACGACCAGCCGGAACGTCTCCCCGTTCACGTCGCGCTCGTGCGTCGTCACCGCGCCGAAGAAGGCGATGTCGCCGCCCGTCGCACCCGGCCCGTCGACGGTCACCGTCTCCTCGAGTCCCACGGGTTCAGTGCGACGCATCGAGATACCCACGCCGGGGACCGGCACGACGCCCCACTCGCCCGTATCGACGAACGTGTACCCGTCGCCGGACCCGCCGGCCCGCTGCTCGCCCTCACCCACTCGATCGGACGGCATCGCGAACCGCACCGTCGGCGACGCCGTCTCGCCGGTCCACCGGAACGTCCGCTCGCCCGTCCGCTCGAATCCGGTCGTCGACTCGACGCTCGCTCTCTTCTCGAGGTCGATCTCGAGTTCCGTGACCGAATCGGGAACTCGGAAAGCCATCTCGACCCCGAACGCGTCGGGATCCGCCGGCCGGTGGCTGAGGACCGTCGTCCGATGAAGGATATCCTCGGCTCCGCCGGTCGCGGTCGCCGCGCCGGAACTCGTCTCGACCGCGGCGAGCGAGTCGGCAGGTGCCGGAGAATCGGTTTGGGGGGCCGACTCGAGCGCGCCGACGCCGGCCGGCAGACTTCCGACGAGCAAGACGACGAACACGACGACGGCGGCTCGAGATGTCACTACGCCTCTCTGGTAAGTCAGTGCTCAAGATTCTTGTGGCACCTTGACTGTCACGTCCGGAACGACAGACGCACGTATCGATAGTACCGCGCTCCCGGGGATGGCTACCTCCCCATCTGTCGATCGAATTCACTCGCATCGAACCGCGTCACCCGCTCTGGAGTAACATACCGAGACTCGTCACTATGACCAGCACTAGCGCGATCAAAGCGAAGACGTAGTACGGGTTATCTAAATTCAGATTCTTGTTCCCACTCAGATAGGGGAAAAAGAGTAAGAAGAGCACGACGAGTGAGGAGAATATCGTTATCTTGATCGAGGCCTCTTTAGAGAGTTTTTCGTTATCCATAGACGGTTGTTAATAGAATCACGGAGTTGTACTTTTCGTGGCGTTACTGAGGGCGGATTTCGTAGATATCGATGTCAGCGATATTCGGTCCGTGGAACCAGAGTTTCACACCGCTCCCGTCGTTATTCGCCGTAAGGAGGGTTGCGCCGGCCCCCATGAAGATGCCTGCACAGGCCGCGACGACGGCAGCTCCTTGACCGACGCCGGGGACGGCATTCGCGATGACCGCAGCGACTTCGGACACGGCCGCCCCCACCACCAGTTTGTTTCGAAGTTCCGTGGTGGTACAATCGTCGAACCAAAATATATGTCGCAATCCCTGCCAGTGAAGTCGGGTTTGATAGTCATCTTTTCCAGGACAGCCTGCTACAGCTGTAGTCACGCTCGAGAAGGAAGAGACGGATTCGGTCGACTCGACCGGGACGATGGTGACTCGACCGTCTTCCTCTTTGAATCGGATTTCCCCTCCTCCTTGGCCTCGTTGAAGCCGCTAACCGCCTTCGAGAGATAATTGTCTTCCCCGTGGTCGGGACCGACGTACACCAGATCACCGTCGTCGTCGATTTCGTAGTACCTGATTCGTTCTCCAGAGTCCGCCGCGCCAGTGGCCGAGGCCGCTAGTGGGATCGTAGAGAGGCTTCCGATGCCCGCTACTGATCGAATAACGTTTCGACGGGTCAGTGAATGGTTATTCCCAACCATTTCCATTGTAATACAAGTATATAGTATTTAATTTTTTCTGATATGAATTATATCGAATCCGTATATCGCAACCTCCCAATAATAGGATCGAATCGCCGTTCGCCCTCACTCCCTCCCCGGTCGCGTGAAAATTGAATCAAAAACAGAACGGTTGGCTTCGCCTCTCGTTCTGCAATTCGACGGTATCAGTCCGACGCTTCCGCCGCCGCCAGCGGCTCGATCGCGATCTCCATCGTCACGCCCTCGACGTCCCACTCCTTGCGGTGACCGTCCTCGATCGCGCGACGCTCGTCGGCCCGTACCTCCTGGCGAATCAGGTCCTCGCGCTCGGCGACGAGGTCGGCCACGTGGTCGTCGTCGATCGCGAGTTCGAGCGCGATTCGCTCTTCGACGTCGAGATCGAGGTCCTTGCGCATCTCCTGGACGCGGCGGATGACCTCGCGGGCGTAGCCCTCGCTCTCGATGTCGTCGGTCAGCGAGGCGTCGACGTAGGCGACGCCGCGGTCGTCGCCGTCGGTGCCGAACCTCGAGCAGCCCGGGGTGGCGTTCGACGGCTTCGACGACGCGGTCGTCGTCAGCGGCGACGACCACGCGCGGGACCGGCCAGCGCAGCTTGCGTCCGGCCTGCTGGCGGGCGTTCGCGCCCGCTTCCTCGATCGCGCGCAGGAGGGACACGTCCTCCTCGAGCTGGTCGTCTTCCCAGTACTCGTCGACTGCGGGCCAGTCCTCCATGTGGACGGTGGGATGGCCCTCATCGCCGGTGAGCGTCCCGTATATCTCCTCGCTGATGAAGGGTGCGTAGGGAGCGAGCAGCGCGATCGTTTCCCGGAGGACGCGGTAGATCGTCGCGTAAGCGGCCGTCTTCGAGGCGCTGTCCTCGTCCTCCCACATGCGCTCGCGGACCGCCTGCACGTAAAAGCGCGAGACGTCCTCGACGACGAACTCGATCAGGGCGTCGATCGCGCGGTCCTGCCGGTAGTCCTCGAAGTGTGCAGTCATCTCGGCCTTCGTGGACTGCAGCCGGGCGAGCACCCACTCGTCGATCAGCTCGAGGTCACCGTCGGAGCTTCGCTCCGACGAGCCTCCGCTCGCGTCGCTCGCGGAGACGCCGTCTACGTCCTCGAGCGTCGTTTCGGTGGGGTCGAACTCGTCCAGCCGCATGTACGGCAGCGGGAACCGGAAGACGTTCCAGAGCGTCCGGAGGTGGTTCTCCATCGTCTGCATCCCGTCCCACGAGAAGCGCATGTCGTCGCCCTGCGGGTTGTTCGACAGGAGGAACATGCGCATCACGTCTCTGCCGTGGCGATCGATCGCCTCGTGGGGATCGATCAGGATGTCCTTGGACTTGCTCATCGCGCGGCCGTCGGGCATCAGCGCGTGGCCGTGCATCAGGACCTCCTCGTAGGGGATCTCACCGATCGCGGCGGTGCCCATCCCCAGCTGGGACCAGAACCAGCCCCGCGTCTGGTCGTGGGCCTCGAGGATGAGGTCGGCGGGCCAGAGCTCGTCGAATTTGCTGTCGTCAGCGGGGTAGTCCAGCGTCCCCCAGGAAGCGACCGAGGAGTCGAGCCAGACGTCGAAGACGTCGGGAACGCGCGTGTAGGTAGTGCCGTCCTCGGTGATCGTGAGGTCGTCGACGGTGTCCTTGTGGAGGTCGACCTCGTCGGGGTCGACGTCCTGATCGACGCGCTCGGCGAGTTCCTCACGGTCGCCGATGACGATTCGATCCTCGTCGTCGTCCCGATCCTCGGGCGTCCACACGGGCAGCGGGATCCCCCAGTAGCGCTGCCGGGAGACGTTCCAGTCCGGCGCTTCCTCGACGAAGTCCCGGAAGCGGTTGTCGCGGGCCCACTCGGGGTGCCACTCGCTGTCCTCGATGTTCTCGAGCAGTTCGTCCTTGACGTCCGTGATCGTGATGAACCACTGGTCGGTGACGATCTGGATGATGCCCGTATCACAGCGCCAGCAGTGCCCGTAGCTGTGGGAGATCGTCTCCGAAGCCAGCAGCGAGCCGTCGGACTCGAGGTCGGCGATGATCTCCTCGTTGGCGTCGCGAACGAACTCGCCCGCGTACGCACCGCCTTCGTCGGTGTAGACGCCGTCGCCGCCGACGGGGCAGAAGATCGGGAAGCCGAGTTCGCGGCCGCGCTCGAAGTCCTCCTCACCGTGGCCCGGCGCGGAGTGGACGAGCCCGGTGCCGTCGCCACCCGTATCGACGTAGTCGGCCGCGTAGACCTCGCAGGCCCCTTCGTGGTCGGGGTGGTCGGGGACCTCGTCGGCGAGCGGGTGCTCGTACGACCAGCCGAGCAGCTCCTCGCCCGCGTGTTCCTCGACGACCTCGTAGTCGTCGTAGCGGCCCGCTTTCAACACCGCCTCGTGTTTCTGTTCGGCGACGTACAGCAGTTCTTCCTCTCCGTCTTTCTCGGCGCGGACGCCGACGTAGTCGCCCGCCTCGTCGACCGCGACGAACGTGTTCGCCGGAATCGTCCACGGAGTCGTCGTCCAGATGACGAGTTTCCCGTCGCGGTCCGCGAGATCGAACTTGACGTAGACCGACGGATCCTCGACGTCCTCGTACTCGACCTCGTTGTTCGCGATCGCGGTCTCACAGCGCGGACACTGCGAGATCGAACGGTGGCCCTTCTCGACTAAGCCGCGGTCGGCGGCATTCGAAAAGCCCCACCAGGCAGCCTCCATGTACTCCGGGCTGACCGTTCTGTAGGGGTCGTCCCAGTCCATCCAGACGCCGAAGTCCTGGAAGTCCGACTGCAGGCCCTCGAGCTGTTCCTCCGCGTACTCCTTACAGGCCTCGATGAAGTTCTCCTCGCCGTACTCCTCGATGTCCTTCTTGTTCTCGAAGCCCAGTCGCTCCTCGACGCGGGTCTCGATGGGGAGCCCGTGCATGTCGTAGCCCGGGCGATCCGTCACGTCGTATCCCTGCATCCGCAGGAAGCGGATGTAGACGTCCTTCAGCGACTTGTTCCAGGTGGTCCCCATGTGCGCCGAGCCCGACGTGTACGGCGGGCCGTCGACGAAGAAGAAATCGTCGCCGTCCGATCGGTGCTCGACCGTCTGCTCGTAGGCGTCGACGTCGTCCCAGTACTCGAAGACCCGCTGCTCGAGATGGTGCGGATCGTACTGGTCGTCGACCTCGCCGAACCTGCTCATACCCGACCTAATCGCCTCCGGCAGTAAAGAGGAATCGATATTGCGGGTCGCCCGCGTCGCCGTCGAGGGCGGAGCGCAGGCGACCCGAACCGCGCGTCGTCTAGACGTATCGCGAGAGGACCTTCTGGTAGCCGATGCCGTAGGTGCCCGCATAGAGCATAACGCCGCCGAGCGCGCCCAGCCACAGCGCGATCATCGCCTCGCCCGCGCCGAGGTGCTGGACGCTCGCCTGTTCGACGAGCACGCCGCCGACGGTCAGCACGCCGGCGACGAGGGTGTAGATGATTAACTGGAGTGATTCCGCGAGGAGTTCCGGCCCGATCGATGGCATTGACAGTCCGTTAGCCACCCGGCGAAGGTAAACCTGTCCCCTCGTGTGCGACTCGATCGCACGGCTGCGATCGTGCCGACCGGCCCGCCTATACCGTCGCGGACGTACACTCGAGTGTGCCCGCCTCCGACGACACCGACGCCGGCCCCGGATCGGCCGACGGCGCCGAATCCGATTCGACTTCCGGCAGCGAGCCCGCCTATCCGACCCGACGCAACGTCCTCGAGCCCGACTGCGCGCGCTGTCCGGCGCTTGCGGAGTCCCGCGAGTGCATCTCGTGGGGAACCGGCGACCCCGACGCCGAGGTCGTGGTCGTCGGCGAGGCCCCCGGCTACGGAACTCCGGACGCCGACCGCTGGCGGGGCGGCAACTGGACCGGCAAGGCTTACACCTCGCGTCACTCCGGCCGGCGCATCCGGCGCATGCTCGAGCGGATCGGCTACGGCGACGCCTACTTCACGAACGCGGTCAAGTGCTTCCCGGCCGATCCGGACGATTCCACTACGAACCGGGAGCCGACGCCCGAAGAGCGCTCGACCTGTCGGTCGCACCTGCTGACCGAACTCGAGGACGTCGATCCGGCGGTCGTGCTCGCGACCGGCAAACACGCGACGAAGACGGTGCTCGCGGCCGAGGAACGGACGCTCGAGGGATTCATCGATAGCGTACTCGAGCCAGTGTGGTGCGAGCGACGCGACGTGTGGCTCGTCCCGATTCTCCATCCGTCGTACCAGGACGTCTGGATCGGCCGGTTGGGGTTCGAATCCGAGAGGTACCTCGAGGCGATCGGGGAGACGCTCGACGCGCTCACCGAACGACCGGTCGACTGAGCGCCGATCGGGTCGCGCTAGTCGCTCGTTTCGCTTCGGGCGTCCAGCCGCCCGGCCTCGGGGGTCGTCTCGAGCGCGGGCGGCATGACGTCCCACCGATCCGCCGTGACGCCGTCGACGCCGACCTCGTGCAAGGTGCGGACGTCGTCGACCGTCCGTGCCGCCTTCCAGGCGATGACGCCGAGTCCGCGGTCGCGGGCGGCGGCGACGACGTCGGTGTCGACGCAGAGATCGAAGTGGGGGAAGACGTGGGTACACTCGAGGTCGACGGCTCGCGAGAGGTTGGCATCAGGTTCGTCCTCGAAGAGGAGGCCGTTGGGCGCGTCCAGCGGGGCCGCTGCGACCTCCGCGAGCGCCTCGGGGAGGAACGACGTGACGCGAACGTCGGCACCCGCCGCCATCGCGAACTGCATCGCGTCCGCGGCGACGCCGGTCTCTTTGAGCTCGAGCTGGACGGTAGTGTCGCCGGGGACGGCTCGCAACGCCGTCTCGAGGCGTGGGATCGGTTCGTCGGAGTCGAGGACCGTCAGTTCGCGGAGGTCGGCCCACGGCGTCTCCGAGACGCGGCCGTCCGCATCCGTGACACGCTCGAGGGTCGCGTCGTGAAAGACCACCAGTTCGCCCGTCTCGCATCGGCGAACGTCGATCTCGACGGCGGGCAGCCGCCGGGCGGCTTCGCGGATCGCGAGGAGGGTGTTTTCCGGAACCTGGTCTGCACAGCCACGATGGCCGATAATCTCCATCTATCCGGTTCGCACGGCGGAGCAGTCATCATTATTTTGCTTTGAGCGCGCTATTTTGTCCAATCTTTCGAACTGTCACCGAAGTGGGAAAGTTGGACCGACGTCGTCGTGACGGGTCCGAAACCGCCGTCGCCGATCAGGCGCACCGGATCCGCTCGGACGCGAGCCACGATCGTGCCTGCTCGAGGTCTGACGGCCGGTTCACCTCGACGTGGCGATCGGCCGGGATCAGCAGCGGGCGGGTCGGCGTCCGCGGATAGACGTGTGGGTACCAGTCGTCGAGCCGCGACCGGAGGACTCGCATCGCTACCTGCCGGTTAGTGTGGCTCACGATACCGAAGCCGGCGTGCTGGTGACCCTCGATGAGCCCGTATTCGATCACCCGTCCCGACTCGTCCCAGCGAATCGCCGTGTCCTCGTCCTGGATCCCCGGGAGACAGCCGACGAGGTTGTAGCCGTCATCGAAGGCGTCGAACTGCGCCGTCAACCGGCCGACCTCGCGTTCGTCGAGGAGCACGTCACCGTTCAAGACCAGCAGGTCGTCGTCGATGCGGGCGAGCGCGAGGAGCAGCGACGCGGCGTTCTCGTACTTCGTCCACTCGTCGAAGACGATGGGGCCGTCCGGATCGTACCGCTCACGGACGGTCTCGTGGCGATAGCCGAGCACGGAGACTGAGGTCCGATCGAGCGAGTAAGCTTCTTACAGCGGGCCGACACACACTCGCGTATGAGTACGATCTTCAGCCAGATCGTGGCGGGAGAGATTCCGGCCCGAATCGTGTACGAAGACGAGACGACGGTCGCCTTCCTCGATGCCAATCCGCTCGCCCCGGGCCACACGCTGGTCATCCCGAAAGACGAGTACGAGCGGCTGAACGACGTTCCCGACGACGTCGCCGCCGACCTCTACGACACCATCCACCGCATGGTTCCGGCCGTCGAGGAGGCCGTCGACGCCGACGCGACCACCGTCGCGTTCAACAACGGCGAAGAAGCGGGCCAGGAAGTCCCCCACGTCCACTGCCACATCGTCCCCCGGTTCGAGGGCGACGGCGGCGGCCCCATCCACGCCATCGCGGGCGATCGACCCGACCTCGCCGACGACGAACTCGACGACATCGCTGCCGACATCGAGTCTCGCGCCTGAACCGACGGCTGCGGTGACGAGTCCGTTTCGCTCGCTGGTGGACGGCCCTCGAGCGGCGCTCGAGTTTGGGACCGAACATCGATCGGAACTGTCCTCGGCGAAGATGTTCGTCGCGGTATCCTTGCGCCGCCGCGTCCAACACGGGCCACATGAGCGATCGAGAGGCAACCCTCCGAGACCTCGCGGCGACCCTCCGCGAGCACGACGCCGTCAGCGACGCTTTCGTCGCGAAGAGTTTCACCGATCAGCAGCTGATCCTCGACCTCGAGGACGGCGACACGCTACCGCCGGAGCTGGCCGACCTGCTCGCGGACCACGACCTGCGCGGGGCGAACGAGGTGTATGGAAACGGCGGGACCGACCCGTCGTTCGCTGGCGATCTCGAGGGGGCGACGCGCCACCAGTTCGTCGACACCCGAACGCGCGGCGATCACCAGTCGTACGTCGTGGACTGACGAGGGTCTCGACGCACGGACTGCCGTGACGTTTTTGTCGCCGACCGCCGAGTCTCGGGTATGCCCCTCGCCGGCATCGCCGCCCGGATCCGCGAGTACCCCGCCGCTGCGATCTTCGAACTCGGCAGCGTGCTCGTCTGTTTGCTCCTGTTTGCGGGTACCTTCGTCCTCCTCTCGACCGGCGTCCCGACCGGCCGGGGCGATCCGTGGCTGGCGCTGATCGGCGTCGGCGTCGCGTTCGTGCTCTTCTGGACGGCCCTCGTCCCGCTCTACGAGCGGACGCTGTAGTCAGAGCAGCGTGCCGAGCAGGAGGTCGCCGTAGACCAGCGCGATCACCAGCCCGGCGAAGATCGGCACGAGAAACGGCGTTCCCGGCGATATCCAGACCGTTTCCTCGGTCGCGAGCACCTCGAGCCCGTCGCGCAGCGTTTCGGGCGTGGTCCCGTAGGCCGAGCCGTCGATGTCCTCGAGGAAGGCCGCGGCACCCCACGGATCGTCGTCCTCGGCAGCGGTCGCTTCCGCGGCGGCCGGATCGTCAGCGCTCGCCTCGAGGGTCCCGCCGTCGCCGCGAGCCTCCACGTCGGCGGTCACCGCCCCGTCGGTCGGCGGGTTCGGCTCGGCGGGGAGCGTCGCCGGATCGCGGTACCGGTCGGGCTCGTCGCGCAGTTCGGCGAGCGTGAGCCCCCGCCAGCGGAGGTACATCCGCAAGGCGTCGAGGTCGAGACCCCCCCGGGAGAGCCCCGACGGGGTCTCGAGCAGACGACCGTGGGTTCCGGGAATCCGGTCCCACGAGGTCGGCCAGCCGACGAACATCACCGGCGCGATCCGGCCCGCGACGGCGTTTCGAACGGCGAGAACGAGCGGGAGGACGACGCCGACGAGCACGGCGTTCGTCAGAATGGTGAACGAGAACGCGCCGATCGGCGGCGTCTCGAGCGGAACCGACCACGGACCGAACGCGTACTCGGGGAACGTCGGGAAGAGGACGGCCAGGACGAGCAGGGCCTTCGCGTCGGCCCCGCCGAAGCCGCCGACCCACCAGAACAGGTAGGCGATGGGGACGACCAGCCCGACGCTGATCGCCGTCGGTAGCAGGAATTCGTAGGTCCAGACGGACTGGCCCGCGTTCCAGGCCAGCCAGCCGTCCCAGACCAGCAGCGCGGTCCCGAGCACGGAGAGGGGGATCCAGACGGCACTCGAGACGCGCCGCGTCCGGATATCGCGGACGGCAGTCCAGGCGAAGATGGGGACGGCAACCAGCCGAAGCAGGTCCGGACCGGTCGCCGCGACACCAGCGAGCGTCACGACGGCTCCTCCGGAGCGCGGTGCCGTTACGTTTTCGGCCCGGCTCGAGGACGGGGCGACTCGGCATCGTCACGAGCCCATCGCGGATCGTACTCGAGAAACAGCCAGTTACGGGCGGAATACGAGCCGAGAACTGAACATCTATCCGTTCGCGCCCGCAAGGGCGCGGCCATGAGAGAGGGTGCGGCGTTCTCGACGCTGTACGTCGGCGTCCTGCTCGCGGTCCCGGGTGCGCTGGCCTGGGTGACCGGTGAGGCGCTGCTCTTCCCGAGTCTGGGGCCGTCCGCCTTTCTGCTAGCGACGGTCCGGGACGGCGAGGTCACCCGACCGCGACGGATCGTCGGCGGCCACCTCGTCGGCATCGCAGCCGGGCTAGTCGCGTATCACACCATCGCCCCGGGACTCACCGTCACGGCGACCGCGCCGATGCTCGCCGCCGGCCAGCTCCGACTCGTCGCCAGCGGCGTCCTCGCCGTCGTCCTCACTACCGGCGGGATGCTCGTAACCGAGACGGTCCACCCGCCCGCCTGCGCGACGACGCTCATCGTCTCGCTCGGCCTCCTGCCGTCGCTCGTCGACGGCGCGCTCATCGCCGTCGCCGTCACCGTCCTCGTCGCCGCCCACGAACTCGTGAGTCGAGAGCGACCGGGGCTCTCGAGTGAATCGTCGCCGTGATCGGAATCGGCCGTCAGTGCAGCAGCGAGGTAGCCTCGGGGTCGGGCCGCAGCGATTCGTCGTTCTGTCGCCAGTAGAGGCCGATCGTGATGGTGGCGGCGATGAGGAAGGCACCGATCGCCTGCGGCCAGGTGTGGGCGTTCAGGAAGAGACGGTTCGGGACCATGACGACCGGAATCGCGAGCAGCGGCCAGTACCGCCGATCGACGAGCGTCAGATACAGAACGGGCATGAGGGAGCTGATAACGTGTCCCGAGACGTTCCAGAGCGGCGATAGCGCGGCGTACGGCACCGTCACGGCCAGCAGGGCGATCATCGCCCCCGGAACGAGTTCACCCCACTCGAACCGACGCCAGAGAGACCACGTCGCCACGCCGGCGATGACGAAGCCCGACGCGACTAGCGTATCCATCACCCAGCTGTTGCCCATCGTCGACGCGACGATGCCGGATCCGGCCACGGCGAAGTACGCAACGGTCGGCGCGAGCGCGACCAGTCCGGCTCCGAGGAAGCTCACCATCCGACGCCAGAGGGCCGAGCGTGCGATATCCTGTCGTGCCCACTCGTGACGGATGAGCAAGAGAACCCCGCCGCCGACCATCGTGATCGGATGGAAGACGTACGGATAGTACGTCATCGCTCGAGCGAGCAGCCCCATCGGTCGACGCGAGGGCCGTGAGAGGCAAAAGAACGCTGCCGGACGTAGCCGGGGACCGGGCCAGCCGCTATCGTACCGCATCTCTCGCTTCGGCTACGCGGTATTCTGACGCGACAGTCGAGGCTGATCGTCGGGGACGGAGACTGCGAAAGCGGGATGTGCGCGTGGAAGGAGTCGACGCGTCGAAAAAACGTGTCTGTGGCCAACGGCCACGGTATAGTTTAAATGACGCGGTTCTCTTCGGCCGCCTCAAGGATGTATTCGCCCTCGGCAACGTCGAGCGTGCCGTAGTCCTCCTCGTCGAGGCCGGCGTCGGCGGCCTCGTCGAAGAGGTCGTCGTCGTCCATGTCCCAGCCGTGGTCGTCCAGTACTTCGTAGTTGAGGTATTCTACCGTGGGCATCACTCAGCGGTTCGAGGCCCGCACTGGTATAGCTTGCTGTTCAGTCCTAAATTGTCTTTGAGTCAGAACCGGCCAGTTCGAAGGGAAGAATGCCGTCATTTGTTAGAAGATGTTCGGTCGGACGGGAGACGAAACAGAAATGTTTCGGTGAAGTCGGTGAGACGCGGAGGTGTTTGCCGCCTTCGAAGTTCGGGGCAGACGGACGGACGGCGGCCGGTCCGTCGTCAGAAACCGAAGATCGGAACGAACCGGAACGTGAGGTAGGCACCGATCGTCGAGATGGCGGGCACGACGTTCTGCATGAGGATCACGCGGGCCGTCGTCGAGGGATCGAACAGGTCCGACGCCCGTGGGATGTCTTCGGGCTCCTCCTCGCCGATCTCGGGGGAGCGTTCGCCCTCCTCCTCGGCGGTTAGCGCGCCGACCGAGACGCGGGTCTCCTCGCCGCGGGCGGCATCGGAAAGCGTCGTCGTTCGCGTCGCTCGCCCCCAGCCCAGTCCGACGATGCTCATCGTCGCGATGACGACGAAGCTCGCGGGGATGCCGATCGACGAGAGGCCGACGACGATCCCCGAACTGATGACTGCGACGACGATCGCCGCCGTCAGCGGGAGGTTCGTGATGTCGTTGCCCAGCGTATCGAGGGTACGTCGGGCGATCGTGAAACAGCCGACCGCGACGGCCGCCGAACCGATCAGGATCAGCGTCGTCATATCGACGTCGCCGGTGCCGTAGATCGGCGCGATCGCGTTGGCGATGTTGCTCGTCCCCGAGGAAAAGCCCATCAGACAGCCGATGGCGACGACGGTTAGCGCACCCGTGATCTCCCGGCGAGTGGCGTCGACGCCGAACTGGAGTCGGGGCACGAGTCCCGATCGGTCGATCGAGACCATCGGGCGACCCCCTTTCTTCTCCTCGATGGCGACCCAGGCGTTGATCCGGGGGTAGAAGTACCGCCCGACCACGCCGGCCACCCAGAACCCGAGGATCGGCGCGACGATCCACCAGACGACGATCTCGCCGAGCACGTCCCAGTTGAGTTCGCCGGTCGCCATCCCCAGCGCGGCGATCGCCCCGACCGCAGTCATCGACGTCGAGGCGGGGA
>SDGW01000488.1_pt1 | contig 16593 bp, 20 predicted proteins | sample 2873831 | NCBI WGS metagenome assembly SDGW01 (sample SAMN08132700, study PRJNA421101) | hypersaline lake metagenome | isolation source: celular fraction 0.22 microns magnesium sulfate-rich crust from ephemeral... | place: Spain: Penahueca Lagoon, Toledo | collected 2011-07
CCCGTATAGGAGGAACATACCCCGTCTCGATCGTCAACCAGAGGGTCACGGTACACACCTCAGAAGGAGAGGAACTGACAGGAGTGATAGGTGCGAAGCCTGCACATCTCCTGGACGACGACAGCGAGGGTCTTCCGCAGATGCAGAAGGCGTTCGTGGATATAGGTGCGGAGGACGATGACGACGCACGTGAGAAAGGGGTAAGGGTCGGCGACTACATCTCTTTCGACAGAGGGTTCGAGGAGATGGTCAACGGCTATGTTACAGGTCCTGCGTTCGACAACCGTGTGGGATGCGCCATAGCGATCGAGGCGCTGAAACGTTTCGACGAGGATTACGAACTAGCTGTCGTGTTCTCCGCTCAGGAGGAGGTCGGAAGGAAGGGAGCCAAGACGTCGGCGTTCGATGTGGAGCCTGACGCATCCGTCGTTCTCGAGACCGCGAGGGCTGGCGACGTGCCGAACATGAGCCTGGACGAGTCCGATGAGTTCACGGGAGAAGGCTTCGGGATAACGATGGTGGAGGCCGGAGGCAGAGGGGTCATAGTCCCGGAAAAAGTAAGGGAGTGGCTTCTTGAGACGGCTGAAAACGGTTTCAACTACCACAGGAAGCTCTACGACAGGGGGAAGACCAACGCATCCTCCATAGAGATATCGAAGAGAGGGGTCCCGACAGGTGTCGTCGTTATACCGACGAGGAACCTCCACACGTCCGTCGAAGTCCTTAACATGGACGACGCCCGGGAGGCGGTCGGATTTATGGAGGAGTCGTTCGAGAGCTTCGGAGACTACTTCTAGAGCTCGTAGAGCTCCCCGTATTTCCTCTTTATGTATTCGATGAAGTGCTCGGCGGTAGGCTTCTCTCCCGTCACTTTCTCAACAAGCTCCTCTGATCTGTACTTCCTTCCGTGTCTGTGTATGTTCTCACGCAGCCATTCCCTGAGCTCGGAGAACTCTCCTTTCTCGATCTTTCCGTCCAGTTCTTCTATCTCGGACTCCGCCTGGTCGAATATCTGTGCCGCTAGGACGCTTCCAAGCGAGTAGGTTGTGAAGTAGCCTATCGAGCCCCAGTACCAGTGGATGTCCTGGAGAACTCCTTCAGCATCGTTCTCCGGTGTAACTCCGAGAAGTTCCTCCATCTTCCGGTTCCATAGCGCCGGGAGTTCTTCGACCTCTATCTCTCCGTTGACAAGTTTCCTCCCGAGCTCGAAACGGAGGATTATGTGGAGGTGGTACGTGACCTCGTCCGCGTAGATCCTTATCCTGTTGTCTTCTCTCACGACGTTCATCGACTCGTAGCAGTCCTCTACAGAAACTTCCTCGAACTGTTCGGGGAACTTCTCCTTCAGTTTGGGAAGGAAGTGGTTCCAGAACTCTCTGGAGCGTCCGACATGGTTCTCCCATAGGCGGGACTGTGACTCGTGTATGGAAAGGTCTCTTGCCTCGCCGAGAGGTGTCGCGTAATGTTCTTCAGGAAGTCCCTGCTGGTAAAGTCCGTGACCTGTCTCATGTATCGTTGCTGAGAGCCCTTCCTTCAGGTTTTCCTCGTTGAACGCAGTGGTTATACGTGTGTCGAACTGGTTGCCTCCTGTGAAAGGGTGTTCGGACGTGCTGAAATGTCCTTTCTCCATCTCGAATCCCAGCTCCTTCATCAGCTCCAGGTTGAGATCTCTCTGTTTCTCCGAGGGGAACTCTCCTCTGAACGTGTCCTCTCCAGGGTTCACGTCGCTTTCCTTTATGTCCTCTATAAGAGGTATGAGCTCTTCCTTTAGCTGTTCCATTATTCCTTCCATGGTCTCGAAACGGATGTAAGGCTCGAAGTCCTTGAAAAGAACCTTGTAAGGTTCGGAGTCAGGGTCTAGATGTTCGGCGTACTCTCTCTTAAGATCTATGAGCTCTTCCAGATCATCCCTCGCCTTTGAGAAGTCGCTCTCCTGCTTCGCTTCCTTCCATTTTTCCACGGTCTCGGACTCCTTCTGGGAGATCTTCTCCTTCAGACTTTCAGGCACTTTCTCGGCCTTCTCCTTCTCGTTCTTCACCTCTCTGAGGACAGCTTCTTTTTCCATTGAGAGGTCTTCGTCTTCGAGTTCCTGTAAAAGGTTGTCAAATTCCTTGCCGGTCAGGAGACGGTGTTCGATCTTCGAAAGAGTCGATTTCTGCTGTGAACGGGCCTCTATACCTTTTGGAGGCATCTCTACCTCCTGGTCCCATCCCAGTACTCCGCTTGCCTGTCCGATGTTTCCTATCTCTTTTACCTTCTCCAGAAATTTGTCGTAAGTTTCCATGCTGTAGAATGGTCTTAGAAGGGTTAAAAGGATTTTCAGGAGGTCTCTATCTCCTGGGCTATAACTTCCAGCTCTCCCTTGTAAAGCTCCACGTTTCCGGTGACCTCGATATTTTCTCCTTCACTGAGGCTTATCTCCGAGTCGAAGTCCGCCACCTTTATCTTTCCGGTAACGTCTTCAACGTCCATGAACGCGTGACCGCCCGATTTCGTGAACGAGGTTACGTTTCCGTTTATCTTCACGTTTCTTCCTGTCCAGCTCTTCTCTATCTTTCCTATCTCGGTTTCCTCGACCTCTATGTAGAGCGAGGACGCGTACATAAGTGTGAGTCCTATCAGTGCCAGAAATACCGATATCTTGTAGACGGTCTTCTCCTTCATAGTTCCTTCTCGTGTATCATGTGGTGTTCTGCTCCGTTTTCCCCTTCAAGCTCGCTTCTGTAGAGCCGTATACTGTCGACTGTAAGCTCTCCGAACTTATGTTTTTCGAACTCGTCCAGCATCTTCCGGAGCTTCCTTTTCTCTTCTCTGGAGAGGCTCTCCACACGCATCAGTGTTACATGGGGTTTGAAGTCGTGGTCATTGTCTTCTTCCACTCCATGTTCCGAGACCTGTTCGTGTATATCTGAGAGGTCGTTTTTCTCGACGCCAGCCCATACAACGCGTATGTAGTCCTTTGAGGGGAAGACTCCTACTCCACTGACTTCGGCTTTGAAAGGCTTCTTGGAAACTCTGTCCATCGCTTTCTTGACTTCCTCTACTTCTTCCTCGTCTATGTCCTGGAAGAACTGTAAAGTTACGTGCATCTTCTCTTGTTCCACAGGTCTGAAGCCGAGGTCAAGTCTGTCCCTTACTTCTTCAAGCTCTTCGAGAAGTTCTTCACCCTCTATATCTATGGCGGAAAAGACGCGGGCCATACAAACTTTTAATGTTCCTCTTCTGATAAAACTGTATAGGGTATCCAAAAATGTCTGATAGACCACGTGGAAAACAGCTCATGGGCAAAACGATCGTTTCCGAAGAACACGGTAAAAAATACGGCGAGGTAGAGGACCTTTCATTCGTCTCAGATACAGGAGAGCTGATGAACCTTCTGATCTCCAATACTACACAGCACATCGACGATGTAAAGCTTCAGGAGGACAGGAAAGGAAGAAACATCATCCCGTTCTCATCCGTAAGAAGCATCGGAGACTTCGTCATCGTCAGCGAAGACGATATCATCTAACTTTCTACTTTCCTTTGTATTCCGATATTTCAGTTCTGAATTAGTCTGGTTTGCGCAGTGGTACCGACAGTCTTTCAGGTTATCAGTTCTAGTAGAAGATAGTTGAATAGATCAAATTAAAGTAGAAAAAGAAAGAGGACTTTATGCGTCCTCGATCCCTTTGTCGCTGATCTCGAAGACTGCCTCTCCTTCTGGTAGGTAAGGGCTGTCTTCCAGTCGTGCCACGCGCGTGTCCTTCTTCCCTTTTCTCAGGTAGATGATGATCGCGCAGTTGTGTGCGACGATGTTTCCCCCGATGGCCTTTGTTGGGTCTCCAAACATCTGGTCAGGGTTGTCCATGACCTGGTTGGTGACGACTACCGCTACGTTGTGGGTGTTCGCTACCTTGAGGAGCGTGGACATGTGCTTGTTCAGCTTCTGCTGTCTGTTGGCCAGTTCTCCTCTTCCTACGTACTCGGATCTGAAGTGTGCCATCAGGGAGTCGACCACGATAAGTCCGATGTCGTTCTCTTCGCAGATCTGTTTGGCTTCTTCCGCCAGAAGCATCTGATGGTCGGAGTTGAAGGCTCTTGCGACGAAGATGTTGTCGAGCACTTCTTCAGGGTTCATTCCCTGTTCTTCTGCCATCTGCTCGGCTCTTTCCGGTGTGAAAGTGTCTTCTGTGTCGATGTAGATCGCTCCTTTACCCATCCCTCCGTCTTCAGGGTCTTTCTGCACGTTGACGGACAGGTGGTGCGCGATCTGCGTCTTTCCTGCAGAGAACTCTCCGTAGAGTTCTGTAATGGCCTGTGTTTCGATTCCGCCGTCCAGGAGGTCGTTGAACTGTTCGCTTGCGGTTGAGATCTTCTTCATCTTCTCCCGCTGCTTCATCTTCTCGGTTCCTGTCTCGAAACCTCCTACGTCCGCAAGATCCATCGCGGAGTTCACGATGCTTTCCGCTGCGGATTCGCCGATTCCGTCGACTTTTCCGGACAGTTCGCCAGCCTTCATGTTGGCGATCTCCATCAGGTTGGTGAGGCCGTTTTCTTTGAGCCTTTCGGCGGTTTTTCCGCCTACACCGTCTAGGTCTTCTAGGTCTATGTCTTGAGTTTCGCTCATAATATCGTTTAACCTCTATTCTAGGCTTCCATTATCTCGAGCAGTTCCTCGAGTTTGTCGTCTGTGGAGACTTCTTCGAGGCTGTTCGCCAGGATTTCAAGTGTTCCGAAGTAGTCGTTGTAACGTGTTCTTCCTTCGATGCTCAGTTCCTTTCCTATCGCTTCGTCCGCAGCCTTTTCAACTGCTTTGAGGTCTCCTTCCTTCTCGGTTTCCTCGTCGATCTCCAGAAGTTTTCTTGCCTGTTCTCCGAAGAACACTACTCTGATGTTTCCGGTTCCGTCGTCGAGTACTGCTGAGAGTGCGAGTCTGTGGTCCGGATCTTCGACTTCCTCTCCGTCGTCCGTGACGTAGTTCCCGTCGTCGTCCTCTCTTACCGTGTCGCCGCTGTCAGGGTCGGTCCTGTAGAACGGGTTGCTTGTGTATACGTCGACTATCATCCCTTCGATCTGGTAGCCTGTGTTCTCCGTTCTTACTTCTCTGACGCTGGCCTTTGTCGTGTCTCCTCTTCCTGTCTCGACTTCAGGTACTTCGTCGTCGTCCAGCATCTTTACCTGGGGTGAGTCTCCCAGTCTTAGTTCTGCGTTCCCTCTGTCGTCTTCGACAGTGTATGCTCCTGAGATACCGATCGCGTCGCCTTCACTTACTTTCTCTGCGATCTCTGTCTGTTCGTCCCATAGTGTTACTCTGATGGTTCCGGTGTCGTCTCCGAGGACTATGTTCTGTACCTGTCCGTCCTCTTCATCATCGTCTCTTTCGAAGGTGTTCTTGTCGCTTATGTTTGTTACGCGGCCTTTTACTGTGACTTTCCGCATCTCCGGGACTATGTTATCTATTTTGAGTTCCTGTTCTCCTGCTTCAGCTATCTGTACTCCTGCATCCTTAGCCACTAAATGAACTGCTCCTTCTTCTGATACGAGACCGGAGAACTCTTCCATTTTCTCTTCTACTTTTTCCTTGACCTCTTCTTTGTCAAGGTCTGACTCTTCTACGATCCTCTCGATGATGTCTTCGGATTCCATCTCTCTATTATAGAATGCCAAGTGAAACCTTAAATTGTTGAGGATGTAGAAGTAAAATAAAAATTTGTGGAGGCTTGAGGCTAGCTCAAGGCTTCTCTGATGTCAGAACCACGCACAGTCTTTCTGCCGTCTTCCTCTGCGATTGCAATCGCTTCTTCTGCCACATCACCTGCAAATCTTTCCATAACGTTCCGAAGTTCGTCTGCACTGTCTTCAGAAACTCTCTTATCGCCTTGACTCTTGATAATTTCCTTCATCTTTGAGATGGAAAATTCCATGTTGATCACACTTAGTTAATGATTCTTAGCCTTTTTATACAAAATGGTCTTAATAGTTTAGAACTATGTATTTAAACGAATTATTATAACGCAGGTCAATGTTTTGCCTGGCATGATTATGTTGTGACCGAAAGAATAAACAGTTAAGGGTGTAAAACGTTTTTAGGTGAGCTTTATTCATGGAAGAACTAGAGGATTTTTTCCTGAACTCCAAACCCGCCAAGATAATGGTGAAGCTAGGCGACAGAACCACAGATAACTACGCGTCTTCTCTCTCCAGCGAGGTCGACGCAACCTACGCACATACCGTCAGGATAATAGCCAGGATGGAGGAGTTCGACCTCATCAAGACTGAGAAAAGTGGGAGGAAGAAGATCATAAAGCTCACGGAGGACGGCAAAGATGTTGCCCAGGACCTCACTTGTCTCTACAACAAGTTCAAGAGGATTTGACCGCCAGGTTAGGCTTATGTTTACGACGTGATAACTTCTCCGTATGAGGATCACAAGGATACAGGACGACGGCGCCAAGTTCATAATACACGGCGAGAAAGGTCTCTACAACCGTCTCTCCGAGGTGTTCGACCAGCTAGGTCTAGGGATATCGGTTACCGAGTCGGAAAGCGCGGAGGCCAACATACTTTACACCGAGAACAACCGCGATATAGTTCTGAGAGTGCTCCACGAGAAGACGGAGAAATAGGTTTTTTACCTCGTAACTATCTCCATCATCTCCACGTTAACATCTCTGTCGACCGACCTCTCGAGGACCGCTTCCAGAGAACCTTCTTCCATGGTTCTGTCCGTGACAACCACGGAGACGTTGACCTCTTCCTCCAGTACTTCGACCTTCTTGTTGACCAGTTCTCCACCTAACTGTTCTTCGACCGATTCGCCGATGCTCTCCGCGCTGACCTTCTGTGTGTCCTGGTAGGACATGTATCCGACTGAACCGGCCACAACCAGTATGGAAAGTGAGGATATTATCATGGACTTCTTCAGCTTCTGGCGTGAGATCTCCCTTCTGTAGCTGTTTCTTGGCTTCACACCCAGCAGCTTGAACGTGGCTGAGCCCGCGAACACAAGAGACATGATGTTGCTGACTATTACCAGGGAGACGTCGACGAAGATCTCGAAGTTCAGTGAGGCCAGCATCAGCCCTGCGACAGCGGAAGGAGGTACGAGCGCGATCGCAACGGCAACTCCTGCAAGGGTCTCCCTCGCATCGGTCGAGAACGCGAGGGCTGAGGCCGATCCCACCGCCAGGGAGAGCGGAACTGTGCCCGGACCTGGTTCCGATATCATCTGTATCAAGGGGTTCACGTTCACATCCAGCATAAGGCCTATGAGGAAGGCGGTCGCCACGGCCATCAACACGCTTGAGGCTCCGTGAAGCATGCTCTCCTCTATTATCTTCTTGTCCCCTACCACGAGTCCGAAGGAGTTCGCTATGAAAGGTCCGAGCATGGGGGCGATCACCATCGCACCAACTACTACTATCATGTTGTTGGTTGCTAGGCCTATCACCGCGATTATGGCTGAGAGAAGTATCAGCGCCCATCCGGTCTCCTCGAAGCTGGTGAAGCTGAAGGCCTTGGTGTACATCTCGTATAGGGATAGGGAGCTGCTTCCTCCCTCGTGCCTCTTACCTTTCTCTATATGTGTTGTCTGCTCCAGGACCTCTACAAGGAGGTCGCCCTGGTCTATATCGGTTATACCTCTTATCTCTTCCAGAAGTTCGTCTATCTCGGCGGAGTCTCTGATAATCTCACATCTCAGGAAGCTCCTTCCATCCTTCTCCACTTCTGAGAAGACGGGTTCCGCTCCGTACTCTTCGATAACTTCTTCGACCCTTTCACGGTTCTCCTCCGGAAAGGTGATGTCTACTCGCTTCACAAAGTCCTTTAGCTCCCTGGAGCTATTAAAAACTCTCTATTATTGAGGCGTCTGTTTCAGGAAGCTAGAGGCTGAAGAGGTCCAGGAAAGCGGTCAGGAACTCCTGGAGGTACAGGGAGAAGAGCTTTTTGGTAGGCTCTCCTTCCGTGCTGTTGCTGTCCCTGTTCGTATCTTCTTTGGAACTGTCCTTCTCCCTGTCGTCTCCGCTATCTTTTGATCCGTCATCTTCTGCGGGGTTCGAATCCGCCGCGTCTTGGGGGCCGGGATCTTCTCTATCGTTTTCCACGTCTTCTTCTCCGGAGCTTTCTTCCAGTGCCGCGGTGATGTTTATCCTCCCGTCCCCTTCCGAGGTCTGGCTCTCGTCCAGGGTGTACGCGGTCTCGACCAGTTCTCCGAAGTAGTGGCTGGGTTCTCTTCCGGGTTCCTCGCTCTGGAGCAAGGCCACGGCGCCGGCCACGTACGGGGCGGACATAGAGGTGCCTGACTTGGAGGTGTAACTGCTTCCGGTCTGGGCCTCCGGTGCGTATATACTGACTCCGGGGGCCGCGATGTCCGGCTTTATCCTTCCGTCGTCGGTCTCTCCCCTGGAGCTGAAACGGGCGATGCTTTCCCTGTTCTGTGAAGCGCCTACCGTCAACACTTTCTGGCCGCATCCCGGACTTGTGATCGTATGTGTGTCAGGTCCGTTGTTCCCTGCGGAAACCACTGTCGGGACTCCCTGTTCAACTGCGTTGTCTGCGGCTCTACTCAACGCATCTTCTCCATCGCATTCGGTCTCTACACCGAGGCTCATCACGATAACGTCGGCGCCGTTTTCCACCGAGTATTCAATTCCTTTGATCGCGTCGCTCGCCCTGCCGGATCCGTCGTTTCCCAGTACTTTCACGTTCATCAGTGAAGCATCGGGCGCTACTCCTGCACGATCTGGGTCTGCTTCGCCTGTCCCTGCGGCGATCCCGGCGACGTGTGTGCCGTGTCCGTTCCGGTCGTCGGGACCTGACCCCGTGAAGTCTCTGCTGTCAACGACTTCTCCCTGTAGGTCCATGTGATCGTTGTCGATACCCGTGTCCAGCACGGCGATAACTCTTTCATCTCCACCACTGTAACTCTCACTTTCGGACTCACTGCTCTCACCCTCCAGGACGGGGAGGTCTGTCACATAGTCTTCCTCGACCTCCTCAACAAAGCCCAGCTCCTCGACGGAGGAAACGGTTCCCTCAGGGATCTCAATGGCGATCCCTTCGATTATGTCGTATTCGTACCTTATACTCACACCCAGCTCTTCCAGTAAGGATCTATCGTACCTCGACCTGTCAATCGTGAGGATATACTTCTCCGTGTCGACCGAGTCCAAAGTCTCACCTGTGTCGTCCAGACTATCGGTCGTGGTCAGGTCAGAATCTTCTGCCGATAGACCGGAAACCGTTCCAAGGGTTAAAACTACTGCCAGGGCCAGGGTAAACGCCTTCGATTTCATACGTGTCCTAAACCTCATCCAAATTATATCTTTAACTACGCTCAGGTCTAGCATTAACGCTCACATAAACACGGAACAAGTAGCACGGGAACCGGGGAGTCTATTAATTCTACTCGGCCTCTACCTGCTCAAACTTACTTCTGCACCGCAACTGAGAAAACTCTTGATTTCTCGCCGGCTAACCCTCACTCAACACCTCCGAGTGTTCGTCCGAGATGAACAGTATGTTGTTCTGAAACAACGAACATTCATTACTCTTTAAAACTTGTTGTTTTCATCACAGAGTTAACTCCAGAGTCGGGAGTGTTTATTCTGAGAGAACACTCGTTAGTGTGAGGTCTTTAGAGGCTCTAGTTTCTCCGAAAAGAAGCTTTCCGGAGCTTGAGGGTTTCGGGTCTGAGGTTGCTAAAGGTGTCCTGTTATGCAGTAATGTGTTTCATCCTGGAGGGCTCTTCTTTGCTATGTCTTACCAGACGACCATAGGCTGGTCCTTGATCACATCAGGTCTTGTAACGCTTCTGCTCACCGTGCTGCCCTATCCGTCCGTCTACTGGGGCGTAGGGCTGCTTGTGGCAGGCATTCTCATATTCGTTGTTCGGAGGACTTCCTGACTTGGAGGGCTTTGTTTTCTCCTGGCTGGCTGCTCGTGAGTGTTCAAGGTCGTCGAACACTCGAAGGGTTTTCGGTCCTTCCAGGAAACGGCTGTAATAAAGAAGGTATAACGCAATCGAGGGTTTGCGTGTTTCCTGGCATGTCTTTGGTGCTTCACCTTGGGTAGTCCAGGTGGAAAACATCTATAATAAAGAAGGTATATTTTCTCTGTCCCGACAGGAAAATCTGTTCCGGATAATCGTGTTATACTTCCTTTGTTCTGACACATATCTAGGAGTGTTTATTAATTTTGAACACTCTCTCTAGTTCAGTGAGTGAAATGGATAGAATAACCAGGTACCACGAAGTAAATCTGCCCTTCGAAAACATGGATTCTGACGCCATCGAGACAGAAGAGCTCTACGAGGCCGTTGAGTCGGCTTTCATGAGCATGTCCGGATACGCGCCCCTCGGAGAAGGTGAGGAGAGATTGAGAGCATACAGGGGTTCAGGGCTGGACCGTCTGAAGTCTCCGGGTGCCAGACCCTACGCAGAGGTAGATCTACGTGGCTCTTCGGAGCACAGCTACCTTAACGTCGAGCTGAACGCACCAGAAGAGAAGGGTATAGAGGAGCTTATGTCCGATATGGAGGAGTTCGAGGAAAACGTGGAGAGCTACTGGATGGACGAAGAGGAGAGCTATTTCGACTTCCTGAAAGAGGCGAAAGCGGGACGCATAACCTCTCTCTTCTGACTTTTATCTTCTTCCTATTAGGTGTGCTTCTCTGGAAAAATCTACGTCTTCACAGATCTCTGTACAGAAGCCTCTATCCTCTAGGTGTTCCGCTATCCTCTGTGCGTACATTAGCTGGTTCTTTTCGGGGTCTTCGTCAAGCCGGGGAAGCTCGTACCTGGCCACGCTCTCGAGGTTATACACTGCTGCTGCGTTCTCTTCTTTCAGCAGTCTGTCAGAGGTATCGGCAAGCCGGGAGAAAGCGGCGTCGAGGCATCTATCTGTCTCTCTGTCCGTGTATTCGTGCTGTTGAAGGTTCTCCTCTGGCTCTATCATCTCTTCGATGGTGGATACCGTGTCGTCTGCGATGGCCCAACCGTACTCGAGGTCGAAGCCGTCTCCCCCGTATTCATGGGTCGTAGAGTTGATTATCTCTATGTCGCCGCCCTCTCTGTCGGGGTAGGTCATTCCGGGCCAGAGACCTACCAGTTTCTCGACCTCCGGTTCGTCGTAGATGCTGTCGGCGTAATCTCTCTTGTAGGGCCATAGAACGGCCTTTTCAGGGTCTAGGCCTTTTTCCGAGAGCCAGCTTCCCGGGCGCTCTTCTCTCCGATTAGAGGGGTTGTTCATCTGTTTCACACTCTCTTCGAAGGGTCTTGTCATCGTACGGAACTCACAGAACTTATTAAAGTATATTGAGTGTTCGTTATTTTCAAACACTCCTTTGTACGTAGGTGTTCGGGAATTTCGAACAGTCCGGGTGTTTCTGTGAGGGTTTCTGAGGGTTTTTGAGAAAAAAGAAAGGGGAAATAGGGTTTTCTTCCTTTACTCGAGGTACGAGTCCAGGCTGTATCTGCCTGTCTCGGCCGCGGACTGGAGGAGAAGACCTCCTATCAGCGCCAGGTTCTTCATGAACGTAGGTAGCTGGTCTGGTGATGCCCAGAACGGATGGGCGACTAGGTTGACCACGAGGAGGAAGGCTCCGAGGATCAGTCCTACTAGTTTGGTCCTGAATCCTGTGAGGAGTGCGAGTCCTCCGCCTGCCTCTGTGAGTACTACCAGTCCTGCCGCGACTGTCGCCGCAGGGATGCCCAGGCTCTCCACGTACGAGGTGAAGCCTGAGAATCCTCCGGTGAGTTTCGTGACTCCCTGGAAAAGGAAGAAAGCTCCCAGGAGGATCCTGCCCGCCAGGGGTAGGTATTCCTCCATACATTCGGGATAGCTCTCAAGTTCCATAGGTACTGTTCTGGTTTGAGGTCCGGGACAATATATTGCTGTCTGTTATGTGTGTTCGAATGAATGTGAGTGTTAGAGAATTAGAAGGGGAAAAGTAGGGGTGCATGGGCATGGGTACGCGGAGGGGTTCAGCTACTTCTCTCCAGGATCTCCACTTCGTAACCTTCAGGGTCTTTGACGAACGCGTAGTTGCCGGGACATTCTTCCGGAGGCCGGTAGTCTTCTCCTCCTGCTTCCACAGCTTTCTCGTATGCTTCCTGGAGCGACTGGTCCTCATCCGTGTGGATCGCGATGTGGCCGAAGCCTTCTCCGTTCTCGTAAGGTTCGTCTTCGCCGTGGTTGTATGTGAGTTCTATCTCTGCTGTCTGGTCCTCGTCCCCCAGGAAGTAAAGGGTGAACGTGTCCATCTCCCTCTTCTCTCTAAGTTCGAATCCGAAGGCGTCCTCGTAGAACTGTATGACTTTTTCCGGGTCGGAGACTCTCAGCATCGTGTGTGCTAGCTTCATACTACTGGGTGTGAGTCTTCTATAATTTTATTTCTGGTTCTGGGGAAGAATGTTGACTGATTCGGTGTGTTTGCTTCCGTTGAGTTCGTTGTAGAACTTGATGACGTCGTCGGCGCATCCGTCTATGTGGAAGACTTCCAGGCATTTCTCGTTGTCGAGTTTGTTGTGGAGCTGGGTGGTGATGACGTCGTCGTAGTGGTGGCTTATCTCAGAAACCTTGTGCTCCCTCTCGTGGTGGTGTCTCACGACTATCACTGCTGTGAGGTTTCCTTCGAGCTCGTCCCTCTCGACCGTGTCCTCGTACAGGTCGGATATCGCCTTCCTGAAAAGTTCGGATCTCCCATTGAAGCTGGATTTTTCCTGTATTTCCTCTATTTTTCCCAGTGTCTCGTCGTCGAGCGAGAGGCTTATTATTTCCATGGCTCTGGATTAATAGACTTCTTTAAAAGTTTATTAACACTTGTTCCTGTTATGATCAACACTATCATAGCACTTGTAATAGCATCTCTATTCTCCGCAACAGGAGCTTTCTTCCTCTTCATGACGGAGAAGGACTTCGAGAAAATAACACCTTTCCTCATCTCGCTGGCCGCGGGGACCATATTCGGAGGGGTCTTCATACACCTAGTCTTCAGGCTGGCGAACGGCACCGGCTACGGACGCGTGACAGGTCTGATGATCATCGTCGGTATGATAGGTTCTTTCTTCCTGGAGAGGGCAGTCCACTGGCACTGCCACCACACCGGAAGACATGACGAACCGCTTCCGTACGTCCTGGCGGCGGGCGACGCGGTACACAACACGCTTGACGGCATCCTGATCGCCACAAGCTTCCTCGCATCAACGTCCGCAGGAACCGCCGCAACCGTCGCGGTCATCGCACACAAGATACCGAAAGAGTTCGGCGACTTCGGCGTCATGGTCGAGGGAGGCTTCTCCCGTATGAAAGCGTTAGGCTTCAACGTCGGGATAAGCACCTTCATGTTCCTGGGCGCGGCGATCGTCTTCGGGCTTTCACAGGTCTCCGGCGTGAACGAACTCCTGCTGCCTCTGGTGGTAGGTAACTTCGTCTTCATCGCCGGAAGCGACCTTCTACCGGAGTTCAAGCATGAGGAGAGATGGTTCGTACACATCCTTCTGTTCTCGCTGGGCGTCGCCTTCATGTACGCGATACCGTACATCAAGGCGGCGCTTGTCTAACGCTTTCCTTTTTCAATTCTTCTTTTCTGTATATGTAAGAGCACAATCAGGTTTTCGCATGTTTTCTAACAGCTTTTCCTGTTCGTAACAATTGTTTATTAGGAAACTGAGAGGTTTTTGGTTGTAAGGTGTGCTATATGAGTTCTAACGACGATTTTATGCAAGATGAGGATGAAAGCAAAACTCTGACAAGAAGAAGGCTTCTGGGAGGTGCCGCAGCAGCAGGTGTTCTCGGGGCCGGTGTCATGGCTTCCAACAGCCTGAGGAACGGTTCACAGGAAGCGCCTTCCGCAAACAATACTACGCCCTCGAACAGTTCTCCGCAGCCCGAGTTCGCACAGGAGGAAAATCCGTCGGAAAACTCCTCGAACGAGACGTACGGGGGAGATAGCAATGGTTCTGGAGACGGCACAGAGTCGCAGCAGGCACAGAATCTTCCTGAGCCTTCCAGCTACACGGTCGAGAATCCTGGCCAGTACGGCTGGAACGAGTCCGAGCTGCTGGACGAGACCGGTTTCTGCCATCCAGGAACAGGGGACCGCAGCTACCTCGGGGCCGTGGACGCAAGAGAAGTAGAGGCTGTCCTGGACGACGGACATTTCGAGGGCGAGGATCCTAATGGTGCTCTGAACGACGGCGAGTTCATAGGTGGTCTGGACGACCTTGATTCCGTCGAAGGCACGTACGCAGTCGACGTCGATGTAAGATCCGGAGAAGAGGACCAGATGTACGTACAGCTCGTTGGAGCGCAGAACGGAGGTCTCTATACGAATCGACAGGGAGCCTACCAGCTCTCGGAACTGGAGTGGGAGGAAGAATGGAACGAATGCAGTTAGAAAAAGTCAGGAGATGAAGTCCTTGACCGTCTCGAAGAAGGACTTCTCTATCTTCTTCTCCTTTTTATACCTCTCGAATACTTCCTCGTCCTCTTCAGGAACTTCTTCAGGTATCTCAACATCCAGCTTCACGTGCAGGTCGCCGTAGCCTCTCCTGCCGGGCATACCTTTCCCGCTGAGCCTGAGTACCTGGCCTGGTTGAGCTCCTTCCGGAACTGTTACCTGGTAGGTTCCGCTCGGTGCGTCTATCTCGACCTCGGCTCCCAGGACCGCGTCACCTATTCCGAGTGTGAGTGTCGTGAAAAGGTTGGAGTCCCTTCTCTCGAACTCTTTATCTGCCTCGACGTGGACGACTATGTCGAGGTCTCCAGGTCTTCCATCTCTCGAGGCGTTGCCTTTACCTTCGACTCTTACTTTCTGTCCGTCTTTCACTCCTGCAGGTATCTCGACGCTTATCTGCTCTTCCTCCTCGACAAGTCCTTCGCCGCTGCATTCAGAACATTCCTCTTCAGGTATCTTGCCTCGTCCGTTACATTCCGGACATTCCGTGACGGTCTGAGCCCTTCCGAGAGGTGTTCTCTGGACCTTTCTGACCTTTCCCTGTCCTCCACATTCGGAACAGGTCGTCGTGTTTCCGTTCTCTGCTCCTGAACCGTTGCATGAACCGCACTTTGTCTTCCTTGAGGTCTCGAAGCTCTTCTCGACCCCTTCATAGGCCTCTTCCAGTGTTATGTTTGTCTGTATCCTGAGGTTCTCGCCTCTTCTCTGTCTTCGACCTCTTCTTCTGCCTCCGCCTCCGAAGATCTCCTCGAAGATGTCCTGGAAGTTGGACGCGGCTCTTCTCTGACCTCTCTGTGCGTGACCCTCGACGCCCTGTTTTCCGAACCTGTCGTACTTCTTCCGTTTATCCTCGTCGGATAGGACGTCGTACGCCTTGTTTATCTTCTTGAACTTCTCCTCGTCGGCCGTATCTTTGTTCGAGTCAGGATGGTACTTCTTCGCCTTCTTCCTGTAAGCCTTCTTGATTTCGTCTTGACTTGCGTCTTCAGAAACACCGAGAAGTTCGTAGTATTCTTTCGCCATCAAGCTTCACAAAGTTTGATCATGTTAAGCTGCGCTCCGGCAGCTTTCAGAGATTTGAAAGAAAAGGAGGGGATGGTTTACTCCTCCTCTTCGTCCGTGTTGATTTCTTCGTAGTCGGCGTCGACCACGTCGTCGTCTCCGGACTGTCCTGGTGCTCCGCCGCCCATGTTCATGTTCTGGGCTGCCTGTTTGAGATCTTCTTCGCTCATGTTGCTTGGATCGAAGCCTCCCATTCCTCCGGGACCGGCCTGGCCTTCACCATCGTACATCTCCTTGCCGATCTCCTGGAGCTTCTCTTCCAGTGCTTCGATAGCGTCTTCGATCGTCTCCTTGGCTTCGTCCAGGTCGTCGATCTCTTCCGCTTCTTCACGCGCGTCCTCGACGTCCTCGATAGCGTCTTCGACCTCTTCAAGGATGTCTTCGTCTACCTGGTCCTCGAAGTTGTCGATCTGCTGTTCTGCCTGGTTGACCATCTGGTCGGCCTTGTTCTTGGACTCGATGAACTCTCTTCTCTTCTGATCCTCTTCCTCGTGTTTCTCGGCTTCCTCCTTCATCTCCTCGATCTCGTCCTCATCAAGCCTTGAGGCGTCGTCGATGGAGATGCTTGCGGACTCTCCGCTCTGCTGTTCTTCGGCACTTACCTGGAGGATGCCGTCGGCGTCGATCTCGAACGTTACTTCGATCTGTGGCTGTCCTGCCGGTGCCGGAGGTAGTCCCTGGAGGTTGAACTGTCCGAGCGACTTGTTGTCCTGTGCCATCTCCCTCTCTCCCTGGACCACGTGTACTGTCACAGCGGTCTGGTTGTTCTGGGCGGTGGTGAACACCTTGGACTCTTCCGCAGGGACGGTAGTGTTCTTCTCGATAAGTGTCTCTGTCAGTCCTCCCTTGACCTCGACACCGAGGCTTAGAGGTGCGACGTCGAGAAGGAGGATGTCGTCCATCTCTCCGGAGATCGATCCTGCCTGGATGGCTGCTCCCTGTGCGACCGCTTCGTCAGGGCTTACTTCCTTGTTAGGCTCCTGTCCTGTGATCGCCTGGACGTGCTCCCTTACCGCAGGAACTCTCGTGGTTCCTCCCACGAGAAGGATTTCGTCAATATCGTTCTTTGAGACTCCCGCGTCATCGATAGC
>SDGW01000489.1_pt1 | contig 16593 bp, 17 predicted proteins | sample 2873831 | NCBI WGS metagenome assembly SDGW01 (sample SAMN08132700, study PRJNA421101) | hypersaline lake metagenome | isolation source: celular fraction 0.22 microns magnesium sulfate-rich crust from ephemeral... | place: Spain: Penahueca Lagoon, Toledo | collected 2011-07
ATCTTAAGCTGGATAAGGCACTTGGAGACTTAATGAACGAAATGGATGAGAACACTACTTTCATTATAATGAGCGATCATGGTTTCCAAGAAATGGAAAGAGAAGTCTATCTCAATCATTGGATGAAGGAAAAGGATACCTTAAAGTCAAAGATTCTGGAAGTTTGTTAACTAAACTTGGATTAACACAACAGAGAATAGCTCCTTTACTTCGTCGGCTTCATCTTCTTGATCCTTTGAAGAAAGTGCTTTCCTACGTCGGTATAGAAGCAGAAGACTCTGTACCTAAACCAGGAATGAACAGTATCGATCTTTCCCAGACTAAAGCTTATGCAGGCAACAACCGCGGCACAGTATACATCGTCGAGAAAAACGTTGACAAACCCAAAGAGTTTAAGGAGAAGTTGAAAAAGGAGATTCTATCTATTGAGATTGAAGGAAAAAAAGTCTTTAACAACTACATCAGCCCTAAGAAGGTGTACAAGAAGCCTAGTGAGAAATCCCCTGATTTGATATTCGAAACTACGGATAAGAATCATGTTGTAGGATTCCTTGGAGAAGGAAAACTTTACAGCAGTAACCCGAAAAAATCCGGTATGCACAGCCATAAGGGAATAGTGGCCTCTAACGCAGAACTTAATTTGCAAGATGCTGAAATAATAGATGTTGCTCCGACTGTTCTAGATATCCTTGGATATAAACCCCGAGAAGAAATGAAGGGAAGTTCTTTAGTCAATAAATCTCTCAGCTAGGCTACAACATGGTTCAACAATAAATCTCCTTACCTTCCTCCTTCTAGATTTACTTTGTGCTATATAGTTGGCAATAGGCGGACTAAAACGATAGTAAATCTTAATGAAAATCCTTCCGAAGTAGAATTTTTTCAGATACCTATCTCGGAATTCCCTTAATATATCTATACGCGGGTGTGCTTCGGTACCATAAGATGCCGTAGCTATGAAACATCCCTCCGGCGAATAAGGATCCATCTGTTGGATGTCCTTCATAGTTACACTAACGGAAGAAGAGATTAAAAACATACTAGAAGATGTATTCTGAGCTAAGTATTGTGTGATAAGACAGAACTATTCAAGAATGATAAAACATTTGACTTACTAAGAAATACCAAGAGATGAACTTTTCCAATTGGCAGAGATATATTCTACTTCTTGGAGTAAACTTTTCGCTCTTGTTCTATCACGTAGGATCCTTTCTAGGAACAGAAAATTTGGCCGGACGCGATCTAGTAGGCGCTTATTCTCTCGTAAAAAATTTTGGATTTGAGTGGTCTACTGAATGGTTTTTAGGCGTTCCAATGTTTCAGTTTTATCCTCCCGGTTTTTTTGCAGTAGTAAAAGGCGCCGGATTCGTTTTAGGAGACTTGCTCGCGTTTAAAATATTCGTTTTTTCTTCTATAATTTTCTTACCTCTAGTAGTTTACTATACCTTCAGCAATCTTTTCGACAGAACTACAGGAATTGTTGCCGGAGTTTTAGGTATTTCGCTTGTGTTTCTTAGAGAACCATTTTCTCTGATCTATCAAACTTTACAGGTAGGTCTTGTCGCTCAGACAGCAGCCTTCCTACTTTTTATTCTATTTGTATCTTTTTTGTGGGATAAAAGTAGAGGTTCAGCATACTTGTCAGCTCTTTTACTTGGAATAATGTTCCTAGTTCACCCTTTCATAGGGTTAGTAGCCGTTCTCTATGTAATGATCTATTTTATATTAGAGAGAGATCTGCTTAATTCTCTAGCAGCACTTTTAGGTTTAGCGCTATCAGGTTGGTGGCTTCTTCCTGCGATAGAAAAGCTTTGGTATATGCAGACCTATGTTGGACCATCAGGACAGTTTATGAACTGGCCCTGGCTCTTCATCCCTTTTCTGCTTTTAGACCGTGGTCGAAAGGCCGTCTCATTCGTAATTCTGGGGTTCTTGCTTCTCTTCATAGGGACTTTCGAATTTGGGATTAACTTCCAGTTTTACCGTTTCTTCATATATGGTCAGATGATAACCATACTTGCTTCTGCACCAGGAATAGTGAACGCATTCGCAAGACAAGATAAAGTCAACGCTGGAGTTTTAGCAGTAACAGTAGTTTTTGTAAGTGTGCTAATACCTGCCTTAGGAGTAAGTATTGAACCTCATTGGAAGTCAGATGTAAGTCTTCAGGGAGTGGTTCCAGAAAACGGCCGAGTAATAGTTGAAACATCACATTCAGATCTCTACGATAGCTATGTTCCGATACAAATGATGCCTTTAAAATCAAATGTGTCGGTTGTGAACGGCCTCTATGCCGATTCCAGTATTTCTTCATCTTACCTTCTCGGCTTGGAAAAATCTTTCGCAGAAAACCCTGTACCTAATCCTATAGCCATTGAAGCTAATCTCACACAGAGCCAAATAAAGGAAAGAATGAGATATTTCAATATTTCATACGCCCTAGTTCGGACAGATACAGCGAGAAAAAGACTTGGGTTTATGAGGTTAGAGGTAAAGAACAAGGATTTCAAGCTTCTCTCATGGACCCCTCAACCGAGAAACAGTATAGAGGCTGTTAGGATATGTACGACTAGAGAGAAATGGGATAAGCTAAACCGCTATATCTTTAGAAATAACCTGGATTTGAAGCCTGTACTTGACTGTAGAGATGGAGAAAATGTTTCTTCCTCAACTTCTGAAGTAATTAGAAGAATTAGTGATATGGAACTGGAGAGTGTAGAGTTGGAACGTGAAAGTATTAGGGCCGAAGAATCGATTGAAGCCATCTTCCACCTGTCAGTAGAAGAATAAATTGATTTATTCGTAGACCTCTACACTAGCTGTTCCAATATGTCTATCATTGCCTATAACCGCATATCTAAAGTCTGAAGATGGCTTAAACATCTGTTTTTCTTGAGGAGATAGTTCGAAGTCCCTTTCAACTACTGAAGTCTCTATAGTCACGTTAAATTCATTTTTATTGTACCAGACAAGAGAGCTCGTAGATTTAAGGGAAATGTTTGAAGGTCTCTCCTCCGTTATATTTATTCTTACAGGCTCTTCCCACGCCTGATCACCTACAGGTATATCAAATTCCACCCTCTTTTTCTCCTCCTTTTCTTTAGAGGAATTCTGCAGGTTGGAGCTTATAAACAGTATTAGTACTATGGAAAGCACCGTAGCTACGGCTATTTTCTTCCCTTCTATATCACGGCTTTCTATACGCTTCAGATATCTACGAAATCGTTCTTTCTTCCCCATATTCATCAATATAGTGAATGTAGTTGTTTTCAACCCACGCACTTCCTGCAGAAGCTCCTGAAGGACTATTACCTGTTGGATTTCCGTGGAAACGTGCCTTATCACCGTTCTGATCTATCCAGTAAAGATACTTATCATCCACCCATGCAGCACCCTGAGGGCCACTGGAAGGAACAGGACTTACAGTAAGCAGACCCGGCTGTATAGCTAGCCAAGCAACATCTTCAGCTGCGTGTCCATCACAGTTACCTCCGCCATCATATTCACAGTATCTTACGTCCATCGATGATCCTGTAACGGCCTTTGCCTCATCAATAGTTGCATCCTGTCCTCCATTTACCGTCTGTGTGGAGACTATAGCAGCCGGAGTGACTGAGGAAGAATATGATACAGAATTCCAGTTACTGTCACTGACAGATACGACACCCATGGTGGCTTCCTCATTGAATGGAATATTTCCAGGCTCCAGTGCCACATAACCGAAAGTTTCAGTACCATGATTGCCATCACATCCATCTGTGCTGTCTTGCCAGCATTTACCAGCCGTGAAACTACTCGTTGATTTGCTAGTTAAACGACCGGATATAGGTACATTGTTGTTTGTTGTCTGTGTATTGATGAATACATTAGGTGTTGAGCCGAAGCTCTCTGAGAAAGATACTGTTTTAGTGGTCGAGTCAAGCTGACCCGATATACTGAATGTACCTGCTTCTATGCCAGGTATTTCGCTCGTGGCAGCAGCATCTACAACCATATAACCTACAGATTCTGAAGTATGGCCGTCACAGCCTGAACTCCCTACATCTTCATCTTCACAAGCTCTCATTTCAGCTTGGTTTGATTGAACATTTCTAGACTCGAATATCAATGCATCGTCACCCCCCTCACGAGAGTTGACAGATCCTACAACTACTGGATTTTGATAATCTCTCTCAAATGTTATAGTCTGCCAGTTACCATCAGAAGTAGTAAAAGTTCCTGCCTCTCCTATAAGCCATTCTCCTCTACCTGTGTACTCTGTGCTTCCGTCAGCCCAGTGCATGTCAGTCCCTTCTACCCACACTGCTCCTGAAGGTGCGTCAGAGTTTGATTGAGTATTAACATAAGGAGCCCATGCTGGTTCAGATAGGAAAGACATACCTCCAATACTCATTACCATGTAGAGAGCTGCATAGATAAATATAGAAGCAGTTATGACAGATTCTTTGTTTTCTTCGGCCATACTTACTGTTTGAAGCCATAAATAGCTGAAACCTTTACTTTTACCCATTAGTTATGACCTCAGCAGCTCTCTGCCAAAACAAGGTGTTCTAAAATTGCAGATAACCGTTTTTAGATCATAACTGGTTTTCAAGCCGGCATCAACCCTAGGAAGTACTTATGGAGTTGCTAATAAAAAGCCGCCCTAAAACAAAGTTACCGCACGTTTACCCTCCCCTGCTATTATCTCGCGGAAATCAGCACAGTTAACAAAACCCGCACAGCAAGCTATATATTGAAACTTAATTTGTTTTTCCCATCGATTGCCACCATTGATCGTGCTAGAGGCCTACTCGTGGAACACGGACTACTCAAGACTGTATTCACAACCTGTAAATTCAGTCACTGATTCCATGCTGTTGACTCCTTGCAGAGTAGACTGGTTGTAGTAAAGTGCAGGAACTCGCCGCACTCCTCTTGAAGCTGCCTCCTGCAAGTTTTCAGGATCATTTACATCCCTGAAAATATCTGTAACTGTCTGTGCACCACCCATAGCCCGTATTTGAAGGACTGTAGACCGTTGTGTGGAATTACCGTATAGAACCACGTTCTTCTCTTCAAGACAGCTACTGAAGTCCTCTCTCGCGCTTACAGCCGCTTTCACTTGCTGTATTTCAACCATGTTCTGCGAGAAAAATTTACCGTCTTTTGTTACATGATAAGTGTTCAACTGGCCTTCAGAGTCTCTTATATCGACTCTGTAAACTCCGCTCTCTTCTTTAGTATTAATAAGCTCTAGATTCTGTCCAGTCTGGTTCTCAAGTGTAGAAACTAGTTCTTGAGAAACCTTCTGATCGTTTAAATTAGTATTTGTTCCAAGAAAAGTAGCTGTTGACCCTATAAAGAGCCCTACTAAAAGTAGGATTATTGATTTCTGTCTATCGGAAAAATCGTACATATATACATTAGTACTGTTTTCATGGTTTTTAACTCATGTGACTTTTTACCAGTCTTTAAGTAGAAACTAGTAATAAATACTTTCAAGACCTACAGCCTGAAAAACTCCGAAACATCTCCAAGTTGATAAAACAAGAACTAAGTTTTAATGAAAAACATTTTTCCAATTGTTCTGTATTCTAAACAAGAGCGATCGATGACAATAGAGGATTACCTGAAATGAAAGGCCAAGTAATTAATATTGACTATACTATCGCTTTAGGTCTCTTCCTAATTAGCACTCTTTCAACAGCCCTAATAATGACTGACACAAATGTTTCATTCTCTAACTCTAATGCAGAGTTCCAAGAAATGGTTTCCGATGTCAGCTCAGACATAGAACGTACAGCATATACAACAGGCAAGAGATCTGCTTTCATGAAAAAAACACCTCATAATGTGAAAAATGTCCCTATAGATAGAAACTACATTTTCACGGATTCGGCATACCCTGGTTCGGGATCCATGGATGTGCCTGCAGAAGTAGACGTGTTTGAGAACCGAATTGTAACAATAGTCAATCTGGTAAACGGTTCGAACTCCCTCGCATACTTCACAGAAGATACCCTCAATATCACCTATCAAAACAACATCAGTACAGAAGGCGATTCCATCTCCAATTCTCATCTCAGTCTCTCAACGAGCAACAATGGTTTGAGCTCGTTAAAAATCAGTGGAAACGAAGTCCTGGAAAGTACTGCCGACCTAGGTTCTGATGATAGCTCGATAGTCGAACACGAACTATATGCAGAAACACTCAACGGAGACCTAAAAGTCTATAATAACTCGCCCGAGATAATTGTCGAAACAGACGGAGTTTTCAACCTCAAAAACTTCACAGAGATTTACTGGAGCGGTAACGGCACTGAAAACCTAGAACCCGGAGATACATACAGCGGAGAAACACCTGGTCTTGCCCTATCATCGGTAGATGGAGAAAACAAAGAATACGGAATCGCTTTCATGGGCGATGAAATGGATGCAGAAGTATCAAAACAGTCCGGAACTGTGGAAGCTACCATTAACTCTCCAAGAACCAGAATCCGTCTCTTCGATACAGGTATTGATAGTGGTAGAAAACGAGTTCAGGCGCATAAACAGGGAGACATGTTCTTTGGACCTTCGAAACAGATAAAAGGCGTATCTTGGGAAAGCTTGGAGAGACTAAACAACATGCCTGAAGAAGAGTTCGAAGACCAGCTCGGACTTGAAAACCTCGGCTACAACATTACTCTACGCCCTAGAAAGAACACCTTAGTTACGGAAATCGAAAAAAAGGTCGGTTCTCAGCCCGAATGGAACTCCGGTAGTTTTGAAGGCACTTCGTCGGATAGAGATAGAGGTAGTGGGGACCTAGGTATAGGTTATCGAAACGGAACTGCCACAGATAATCTAGTTGGATACTGGCGAATGGATACGGAAAACCTACTGGAAAACCCTGGCTTTGAAAGCGATGAAATCGGGGAAACTAGTCCAAGTCAATGGGAGTACCCTGATTCGGACGGCTGGAACGTTACCGATTCATATACAGCGCCTGGAAGTGAGGGAGAAAAGTCATTTGGTAATCCTTGGCAACAGGGGCCAGGTGTCTGGCCAGATGCTTATATCTACAACAATAGATCTATTGAAGGAGGAGAAGAATATGTTGCAGAGTCATGGATCCGTCTTCAATCCTACTCGGACGGAAACTGGGACGGCACCAGAAGCGATCAGCAGTATATTTACGAAGATGACGCCCGCCTTCACCTATACTTCTATGACGGCTCCGGAAACCTGTTAAATGAAGAGAAAACAAGATGGATCGGTGACGCATACAACAGAAATCTGAGCTATGTAGAGAAAAATGGAGACTGGTTTAAACTCACTAGAACCTACACTGCTCCAAATGATGCAGAGTACGTCCGTTTCCAGATAGATGGAGGCGATAACAACAATGACTACGGCGATCCCGAAACCGCTCACGGAGGTAACGCAGGAATATGGATGGACGACACTTCTCTCACCCGGAAAAAAGTCAAAGACTACTCAGGTATGTCGAACGACGGAACTAAAAATAATGAAGTAGAACCAGATACAGAAGGAATACTTGGGACCAGCGCATTCCGTTTCCACGGATCTGAAGACAAACCTTCCTTTATTGAAGTATCTACCGAAGAATCCGAAGAGCTGGTGTTCGACAACGAGTCTTCTTTCACCTTTTCTGCCTGGATAAAACCTGTGGATGGAGGGACTGATAGAACAACTTACTACGTTGGAAGAGGTCATACTGCTCACTCCTATGGCCTACACTACAACCCCAATCCCAATCTGGGAGTAAATGTCAGAGACGGAGATGGCAACAGTGAAACGTTGTCAGAAGCTGTAGAAATGAACCAGTGGTATCACACCGCGATGGTTTACAACCCTAACAATTTGAGTTTCTACATTAATGGAGAACTTTCTGATTCTGTAAACCCCGATACAAATAACTTCTCTACATCCAGAGATCAGCTAATAGGCGGAGACGGCAGACCTGGCGGCACTAACTCAGGATCACCTGGCTTCCAAGAAAAGCTGGATGAAATTCGCATATACAATGAGTCACTCCCACAAGAAAAAATACAGCAACTTTACTTCCAGGGCAGAGATGAAGTGTTCAGCGGCAACTATACCTCAGAAATCAGCAATAGCAGGAAGACCTATTGGCATACATTGGAAATCAACGCCAGTGTCCCTAAAGATACTTCCCTAAACACCACCTTTGAGTCACTGACTGATTCCGGAACTGTCTCCGATAGCCAGACAGTCTCCATAGAAGATGGTTTGAAGAATTACAGTTTGAATGTTGAAAGCTCTCAGAACGGAAGAATGCGTTTTGAAGGGAACACCAAGAATATCACAAAAAGCTGGGAGATAGAAAACTTCTCAGTACACTCAAGCAATGGCAGGAACGAAGCTGTCTCAAGAGGAAGTAAACTTCCTGTGACCCAGAATGTTATTATTGCTAACCTAGGATCTACATTAATCGACAGGAGCGGCAAAGTAGCTCTCCTGGAAAACAGGGTGGCTCTATGGCGTTAGAAAGCAAAAAAGGTTTCATTTATACACTGGAAGCGATTATCGCGTCTACACTCATCCTCTCCGTCATAGTTGCAATTATCCCTCAAATGGAAAACGGAAGCATGCATAACTCCGTAGTTCAGGAAAGAGCCTATTCAGGGCTTGAAGCACTTGATCAAAGCGGCCGCCTGGAAGAAGATCCCAGCCCCGAGTATATCAGAGAAAAACTTGATCGGTACATCCCGCCAAGCCACAACTTCTCAGTTGAAGTAGTTTCTCTAGAAGGTGAAGAAGGCTATGTTGAAGCAGGAGAACAGGAAAGTTTGGATCCAGTAGAAGAGTCACAGCTTCTGCTCTGGGTATACCCTCAGAGCAGTCTAAACGTTACTCTTAACGGAACACAGCTAGTAGAAGATCGAACTAACGCAGGTTACCTGGAGTTTGAGTCGGTCCCAGGCGGAAGCCTCGAAGTAACCGGATCAGGCGAGGTAGAGTACTCACATCAATGGACTGTGACAAAAGGAGAAAGCTCAGAGAGCGAAAATGTTTATACGACAAACTACCTATTGAAGAAAAACAGACCGCACGAGGTTAGAGTTAGACTATGGCAGAAAGAGTAAGAAAAGGACAGACATTCATCATTGGCGCAGTTATACTTGCCTCAATGATTATAATGCTTTACAGCACCCAGATAGGAGTCATCACTACAGCCGAGTCGGATGAGCCCAGAAGATTTTTTGAGAGAACGCTTCAGGAACCTAGTCAAGTCTTCGAAGATGCTGTGAAAGAAAACCGTTCCGTCAGAAACGTCAAAAAAGAGCTCTATAGCTGGAACAAATTTGTGAGTGAACGCGCACGGATCAAAGGACTGCAGTACCGCGCCATACATGTGTTTACTTTACCAAGTCAGGGAAAAACCGTTGTAGTTAACTATCAGGATTCAAGCCAGGATCTTAATCTAACAGTTAATGGCGTCAAAAGAAACACAGATGTAGGCCCCTATCAGTTCTTAACAGAGAGTTTCTCCGGGGACAAAGCATCGGTTAAACTCTCTCTTGATGGCGAAGAATTCAGCCGAAGTTTTGAATCTTACAACCCTCGGATGCTAACTTTCGCAGAGATCTCTTCCGATGGAGAAATATGGAGAAACCATATTATTAGCTAGGGTAACAATTTAAGCCCACGTAGAAAAACTTGCTACAATGTCCAAGGGAGTTTCACAGATAGCCACAATGGCACTTTATGTCGGTATCTCGGTTACAGCTATCTCCACTGCACTAAGCGTGGGTCTCCCCGCTCTAGAAAACATGCAGGACGCCGCTGCGATAAGACAGGCTCAAAACTTCATGAATCAAATCGATTCAAACGCACAGGACGTAATCTCCGAAGGAGAAGGATCGACAAGAACAGTTAGTGCAGATTTCAGGAAGGGACAACTCTATTTCGATAATGATTCGAACGCACTAGTATATGAACTAAGAACCGATGCCAACGTTATTTCACCTCAGAGCTCTCGGAGGACAGGCAATATTATCTTAAGCTCTAACGCCGAAGTAGAAGTTTATCCGGCAAAAGCTAACTCTTCCGGCGTCTTTGAGGTCTCAGAAAACGAAGCTAATTGCTGGATGATGGACAATAGCCGCGTTCAAGCATGTATAGCTAAAATCGGCAGTGCAGGTAGTTATCAACCACTCAATACCTCGGATCTTCTAACACATTACGAACTCAAGGAAAGCGGAAAAGAACTAGACGGAAATCTCTCAGTAAAGCTAAACGAGTTAGAATCTACTAGTTACGGGGAAGGATACACACAACCTGCCTCCACAGGAGACTTCATAGGGACAGGGGAAGTAAAGGCAACAGTTTCAAGCGAATACGGCTTCACTTACGACGTTATTTTCCGATTACCTACAGGTGCAGACTTCTTGAAGGTGGATGTACAGAACTTCCGCTAGCGAGCCTCACAAAATTCCAGAAATTCTTTATAAAGCAAGCTGTCTGTCCGGCACCCATTTGGATTATTAAGTTTTGGATTCCTCGGTACAACTATGTACTCTGATAAGATTCAGGACCTTCTTGAAGAGGAGAACATAGAAATAGGCGACCAGATAGAAATAAACGGCAGAGAAGGCAGACTGATGCCTAAACCTGAATCCGGAAACCCTGAATCAGTAGTTCTCAAACTTGAAAGCGGATACAATATCGGTGTCAAGCCGGAAAGCATTGAATTAATTGAAAAGAAAGATGGAAGAGAGTCCGTAGAAACAGAAGTAACTCATCATAGAGAAGAAGACCAGTCAGACATCCTTATTCTACATACAGGCGGAACGATTGCTTCCAGAGTAAGCTACGAGGAAGGAGGTGTAAAGCCAGCTTTCGACCCTGAAGAACTTGTAGAAATGTATCCGGAAGTCGCAGAAGAAGTTAACATCTACTCCGAAGTCGTAGCCCAAATGCTATCAGAAGATATGGAACCCGATCACTGGAAGAGTATAGCGGAAAAGATCGATGAGGAGAAAGACAACTACGACGGGATAATCGTTGGCCATGGAACCGACACCATGGGATTCACCTCCGCAGCACTAAGCTTGATGCTGCAGAACATCGACACGGGCGTCCTTCTAGTCGGATCACAGAGATCAAGCGATCGACCGTCATCCGATGCATCCATGAACATGTACTGTGCAGCAAAGTTCCTTTCCGAAACAGAGTTCCAGGGAATAGGAGTGTGCATGCATGAAACCTCTAACGACTCCCGATGCAAGATCATGCCCGGACCGAAAGCACGGAAGATGCACACCTCCAGAAGAGACGCATTCGAAGCAGTCAACGCCGAGCCGTTAGGGAAAGTGGATTACCAGAAGAAGGAAATAGAGACGGACTTTGAGAACACAGATGAAGACTATGAAACAGCCTTTGAAATGGATGAAAACGTTGGATTCCTCAAAGTAAGACCGGGAATGAAACCGGAGGAAATAGATTTCCTGAAGAAGCAGGAATACAGTGGAGTAGTTATTGAAGGAACAGGCCTTGGACACATGCCTGTAAACAGCTTCGACGATAAAACAGAACACCACGAAGAAATACTTGATAAAATCGATGAGTTAGCGGAAGAAACAGTAGTTGTGATGGCTTCCAGCTGCATCAACGGCAGAATTGACATGGATGTCTATGACGCCGGACTGAAGATACAGGAGGCCGGAGTTACTAACGCAAGAGATATGCACCCGGAACTCGCTTACGTGAAACTTATGTGGAGCCTTGGAAACTCCGACTCAAAAGAAGAAGCAGAAAAACTCTTCGGGAAAAACATTGCAGACGAGATACGTGAAAGAACACTTTACAGTGAGTGAAAATGGCGAAGCAGAAACTAGACGAATTCGATAAAAAAGCGAAAAAATTCCTTGAAGAAGGAAATAAAGAAAGACTGGAAAGTATACTGAAAGAGTACGCTCTATGCGAGGCATATGAGAGCGGAGAGGAACTTGATAACCCTATGAGAACCCTGAGAACACTAGGGCTTGACGTAGAGAACATAGACGACTTCACAGAGTACAGGGTGGCGAAAACCCTGATATCCGAAGAACTGGGTAAAAAATGAAAGAACGAGACTGGGATTATATACTTGATACGTTTACGGATCTTTATCTAGACGAGAAAGACCTTGAGATAGATAAAGAGGACCTAGACGAGTACCCTCATAACTCCGAGGTAAAATCTGATGAAGACCTCGGAGAGTATGTAAGGAAAATAACACAGGAAATTGATGATAACTGGGAGGGCTACCATGGCTGAGATCTATGGAATTACAGGGATGCCGCTCTCAGGAAAGACAACAGTGGCGGAAATAATGGAAGAAAACGGATTTACAGTCCTCGACATGGGAGAAGTGGTCCGTATAGAGATGAAGAAAAGGGAGATACCTGCGGAAAAGACCGGAGAGTTCGTAAACCAGATAAGGGAGGAGCACGGTATGGACGCGATCGCTCAACTAAGCATCCCCTACCTGGAAGAGATAACTGAGGAGAAGGACAAGGTCGTTATAACCGGTATGAGAGGCTGGGATGAGAAGAAACAGTTCGAAGAAGAAACAGGAGAAGAACTCGAAATCATAAGTGTTTGGACCTCTAGAAGCTCCAGAAAGGAAAGGCGTGAAGACCGACAGAGAGAGGAAGATATCAAAGGAGACGGCTTCCACGAGAGAGATCTAAGGGAGATAGAGAACGGAGTTGGAAAGATGATGGCGCTCAGCGACCACATGATTAAAAACGATAACATATCCATCGAAGAACTGGAAGAAAAGGTGAACAAAGTTGTCAACAACTGAGAACGTACAAATAGGAAACTATGATTTCGATGACGGAGTATTCGAGTATGAGTCTTCGGAAGCCGCACAGGAAATTTTCCAGAAACTTGCTGACGAAGGAGACTACTCTATCGGAGAACCTGTACAGGACACAGAAATACTTTACAGTGGGAGAATCCGCCTGAGGAGAAAGGCTACTCGGCATGGAGATATAATTATAACGGAAACCTCCAGAATGGAAGAAAAACTGGAAGAACTCTCAGAAAGATACCTAGAAGAGTAAAAATGAACTACGAAGAGCTTGGATTCAAATGCGGTATAGAAATACACCAGCAACTGGACACAGAGGAAAAACTGTTCTGTAACTGTCCTGTGGAACTAGAAGACGAAGAAGCAGATCATAAAGTGGAGAGATACCTGAAAGCAGTAAAAGGGGAATCCGGAGAACAGGATCTCGCCGCAAAGAAGGAAGCGATGAAAGACCGGAAGTTTGTATACAACTACTACAGGAGAAACAACTGTCTTGTAGAACTGGACGAAGAGCCTCCACACAGCCTGGATGAAGAAGCATTGGATACTGCACTGACATTCGCCCGGATGGTTGACGCAGAGATACCTGACGAGATACAGATCATGAGAAAAATGGTTGTAGACGGATCCAACACGTCCGGATTTCAGAGAACCGCAATGATCGGACTTGACGGAAAACTTGAAACAGAAACAGGAACAGTCTCAATCGAAGACATCGAACTTGAAGAAGAATCCGCAGGAATACACAAAAGAACGCAGGAAGAGGCAGTTTACGACCTCAACCGTCTCGGAGTCCCTCTGATCGAAGTCGGAACAGACGCATCCATCAAGAACCCAGAGCACGCCGGAGAAGTGGCAAAGAGAATCGGGATGCTACTAAGATCAACCGGAAAAGCTCGAAGAGGTCTTGGAACTATCCGGCAGGACGTCAACGTTTCCATAGAGGATGGAGCAAGAGTCGAGATCAAAGGGTTCCAGGACGTTAAAAATATCGATGAGCTGATCGAGCTAGAAGTCGAGAGACAGAAGAACCTTGTTGAACTTGGCGAAGAACTTGAAGACAAAGAAGTCGAGACTATTGACGCTACTGAAATATTCGAAGATAGCGGAAACGACATAATCGGAACCGTTCTCGAGAATAATGGAGCAGTCTACGCACTGAAAATTCCAGGAATGACAGGGAAGATGAAGCAGAAGATTTCCGGCGAAAGATACGTTGCAAAAGAGCTTGTTGACTATGCCAGAAGCCAGGGGCCAAGAGGGATAATCCATACTGACGAAGACATCTCCGGATACGGGCTTGAAGACGAGTTCGAAGAACTGGCCGAAGAGATGGACAGAAGCGGAGAAGACGTTCTAGCAGTAATCGCAGCGGAAGAACAACAGGCAGAGAACGCGGCAGAAGAAGTTAAGAGAAGAGCAGAATGCCTTCTGAAAGGCGAAGTGCCCGAAGAAACACGTAACGCCGAACAGGACTTCACCACTTCCTACTCCAGACCTCTTCCAGGAGCTGCCAGAATGTATCCGGAAACAGACATTCCAGCAATCGAAATTACCGATGAAGAAGTCGAAGAAATCGATGAAAATCTTCCTGAAACACTGGAAGAAAGAGAAGAAAAGTACTCCGAAGAAATTGGAGAAGAACTCGCATCTCAGATCATAGGTTCTGAAAGACTTCCGTTGTTCGAAAAGTTCAAGGAGAAGATCGAATCAAAAGTCGTGGCAAACACTCTAACAAACACTTATTCACGGCTGGAATCAGAAGCAGTAGCAGTCGAAGAACTGAGTGAAAAACACTTCAGAGAGCTTTTCGACGCTCTTGGGGAAGAAGTTATTGAGAAAGGAGATATTGAAAAAGTCCTTGAAAAGATGACTTCTATGCCCCCGAAAGAGGCCATAGACCAGGTAGTTGAATCCAAATCGGGAGAAGACGAGATCAGAGAAGCTGTACAGGAAGCGATCGAAGAGAACGAAGAGATGGTTGAAGAACAGGGAATGAGAGCTCAAGGTGCTTTAATGGGAGAGGTCATGCAGAAAGTCGAAGCTGACGGCGGAACAGTCTCACAGATGCTTCAGGAGGAGCTTGAGAAGAAAGTGAACTAGATGCATCTTCAGGAACGGCAACAGGAATACAGGCCTAAGGAGATGGCCTTCAGACTATCAGCTGAGAAATCTGATCTTCAACCTCAGCAAGAAATAACTGTTTACTGGGACGGCAGAGTTGTTTATCTCGAAGAACCCGCACTTTTGTCTGAAGACCACTTCTTAGATGGCGAATCTTGGAACCATGCTGGAGATATACGAGGAGACTTCTATATAGAAGAAAAACAAGTAGCTGAATGCCTCGAAAACCTCGTAAACGATGCTGTTGACGAGTTAGGAAGTTGCTGTGTGAAGGAATCCGAACATTATTACAAATGTGGAGAATGCTGGATAGAAATGACAACAGGTAGAGGTAAACAGGAGATCGGATGGTATGAGGCACCCAACATTGAAACTGTGATGCCTTCTGATGCAATACCTCCTTTCTCCGGCAAGGGCGGAGGCACCTTACCAGCTTCGACCGAAAACATATGGGAAGAGCTTACCGAACAGGCGTACAACATCTTAGATTGAGGACTGCGGTGCAGCATAAGTCATCTTTTAATATTTTTACATACATCATCAAAAATAGGTGAATTAATTATATGCCAGGACTAGGTGGACAACCGGTTTTCATTATGTCAGAAGACGCTGAAAGAACAACGGGCGAGGATGCCCAGGAAAACAATATTGCAGCGTGTAAAAGCGTGGCGAAAGCCGTGAGGACTACTCTAGGTCCGAAAGGAATGGACAAGATGATGGTCGACTCCGTAGGAGACCTCGTCGTAACAAACGATGGTGTAACAATACTAGAAGAAATGGATCTCGACCATCCGGCCGCAAAGATGATGGTTGAAGTCGCACAGACACAGGAAGAAGAAGTCGGCGACGGAACAACAACAGCTGTAGTTCTGGCCGGAGAACTACTCAAACAGAGTGAAGATCTTCTTGACCAGGAAATCCACCCAACTGTAATTACAAAAGGTTACAGACTGGCAAGAGAGAAATCCGTCAGCATCTTGGATAACATCGCAGAAGAAGTCGACCTCGCTGACGAAGAAACTCTCAAGAAGGTCGCAATGACATCCATGACCGGTAAATCCGCTGAAACATCCAGAGAATACCTGGCAGATATCGCAGTCGACGCCGTAAAGCACGTTGCGGAAGAACACGAAGACAGGTTCGTGATCGACAAAGACATGATCAAAGTCGAGAAGAACGAAGGAAGCGCAGTAGAGGACACAGAGCTCGTACAGGGAGTCATTCTCGACAAGGAGAAAGTTCACAGCGGAATGCCTGACAACGTTGAAGACGCAAACATCGCACTACTCGATACAGCAATCGAAGTCAGAGAAACCGAGACAGACGCAGAGATCAACATCTCCGACCCAAGCCAGATGAAGAACTTCGTGGAACAGGAAGAAGAACAGCTCAAGGAAATGGTCGAAGCACTTGACGAAGCAGGAGCAAACGTAGTCCTATGCCAGAAAGGAATCGACGATATCGCACAGCACTTCCTTGCGAAGAAAGGCATCTACGCAGTCAGAAGAGTTTCCTCAGGCGACATGGACAAACTCGCCAAGGCAACCGGAGCAAACATTCTAACATCATTCGACGACATTGAAGCCTCCGACCTCGGAAGCGCAGGATCAGTTGAACAGAGAAGAGTCGGCGGCGACGCAATGACATTCGTACAGGAC
>SDGW01000752.1_pt1 | contig 16586 bp, 6 predicted proteins | sample 2873831 | NCBI WGS metagenome assembly SDGW01 (sample SAMN08132700, study PRJNA421101) | hypersaline lake metagenome | isolation source: celular fraction 0.22 microns magnesium sulfate-rich crust from ephemeral... | place: Spain: Penahueca Lagoon, Toledo | collected 2011-07
GATGTAAACGAGTCTGAACTATCGGAGGCTTTCGAGGAAAACCCTTGCTCCAGGAAGATCGCAGAGTTCGGCTTCGGAACAAACCCGGAAGCTACCCTAATAGGAAATGTTCTGCAGGACGAGAAAGTGCTAGGCACTATCCACATTGCGTTCGGAGACAACACCTCATACGTCGACGATGAAAGAGCTAATCCTTGTGATATCCACTGGGATACAGTGTGCGAAGATCCTACAGTCCGGTTCGACGGTGAGAAAGTGCTGGATAATGGAGATCCGGTTTTCTAGAGATAGGAACTTACTTGTTTATTCTCCGTTAATCTCAATTCTATGGGATATAACGGCGTTATACTCTTTTTCTCGTTTGTTTCTTGATCTCTGTGTATCCAGGTTTTCTGGGAAATACTCCGTAAATTCTTACTATCTCATTTTCTTCTATATCGTAGGTTACTCGATGGTTGAGTTCGGAGTTTCTGTTTTCTTCCTGAAGTTTCAGGCACTGTACTTCAGTTCCATCAAGTAGTTGAATTACGTAGCTGTTTTCTGGAAGAGGATTTTCTTTCAAGTTTTCAATCGCTTTACCTATTTCTTTTCTTACTATTCTATCAGTCTCTCTGAGCTCTTTTCTGGCTTCTGGATCTACAACTATCTTCATTCTTCAATCCCTAGCTCCTCCTTCATCTCTTCAAATGGTATCCATTCTTGTTCTCCTTTTCTTTCTCTTTCCCGGATGTTCATTATCCTCTGTATCTCTTCAGGTCTCAGTTCTGTCTCTTCTTTCAGTTTTTCTCTTATGGCTTCTCGGATAAATTCGGAGATATTTTGATAGTCGTCTCTCTCCATCCTCTCATCTAGCTGTTTCTTCAGACCTTCCGGAAGGTTCACGGATTGTACAGGCATAGGAAACTATCCTGATATTAAAACTTAATACTCTTATGGTGGTTTTCTGTAGAGGTGTGGAGAGAGTGTCTCAGTGTATGCTTCAGGGATGGTGAGGTCTAGCTAAAACCAGAATCTTTCAATATAACGCCGTTATATTTCGGTCTTCGTGACTGTCTCGGAACAGAGGGGCCTCAACCCATGTAACGGAGAACATAGTTCCTCTTAAATCGGGGTCAGCTTAAAATGGGTTGTGAGTTCTCGTAGACTAACTCCAACACTTGAAGATCTGGTTAAGATTCATCTAGTAGAGGTAAATGAGGCAGGTGACGACGTACCTGAACATCAGTACCGTCGGATCTGTTACTCGAACTTTCTCCAGGAACTCGAGGGAAGAAACGGAAAGGCGAGAGAGGTCCACCTGGGTCCCAGAGGTTCGGGAATGGTTATGGATGACAGGATGTATGAAAACGCCGCAAAGGACTTTGAAGAAGAGTTCCGTATGTACGAACCAAACTTCGCCGCAGAAGTAGAAACCGGGAACAGGAGAGACTACATACTTCAGTTGAGGAACGAACACAACATCTACGACATGGGGGCCCGTAGCGAGGCAGCCTCCGACATAGTTAACGTAAGAGCATACGAAAGTATATCGGGAATAACTGCAGAAATAGAGAGGAGGAAGGTTAGAAAGGTTCCATGAAGTATAGTCGCTGAACTAAATGGTTCCGGCCTTTCAAAGTCGTTCTTCTGGTAATGTTTAGATGCTATAGAGCTTCTAGATCACATACTTTTTATTGTAGTAAAACAAAGCTTTCTCCAAGCCAAACGTGAAAGAAACAACTGAGTTCAACCAAATACAGAAATTCTATTTGATAACAATCCTCCTAGCTCTAACTGTATCTCTCGGAGCAGCATTCTCCGGCACCGGATCAGGAACTGCATCCGATCCGTACCAGATCTCCAACCTGACAACTCTGAACGAAACGAGAGAAAACCTTACAGCTCACTATGAACTCGTCTCAGATATCAATGCTTCGGAAACAAGGAACTGGAACGGTGGTAAAGGTTTCAAGCCGATCGGTAACAGTACTTCCGGCTTCGAGTTCCAGGGAACTTTAGACGGTAATGATTACAGTATTGAGAACCTGACGATTGACCGTGGTTCGGAGAGTTATGTCGGTTTGTTCGGTTATCTTGGTTCTACAGCTGAAGTAGGTAATCTTTCTCTGAAAAGCGTCAATGTTTCTGGAGATTATTACGTTGGAGGTTTAGCCGGTAGTAGCGAACAGGGACATGTCGAACAGGCTTATGTCTCCGGTAATGTGTCTGGAGGGAGGTATGTTGGAGGAGTTTTAGGAGATCAATGGGAAAAGGGCATTATATCTACAAGCATATCAAGAGCTCATGTTTCCGGAGATGATGGCGTAGGCGGTCTAGTTGGGCAGAACGGTCGACTTTCAGAGGGTAAAATCTATAATAGCTACTCAACAGGAACTGTTTCGGCAAACAGTGATTCTGGCGGCCTAATAGGGGTAAATAATGGTGAAGTATCTTCGAGTTACTGGGATGTTAATACTTCTGGTCAAACAAGCTCTGCTGCTGGAACCGGCCTTACAACCAGTGAAATGAAACAGAAAGACAACTTCAAAGAATGGGATTTCCAGGAGACCTGGAGCATGGTTGAAGGCGAAACCTATCCGAAGCTAGAGTTCCCTGCAGCAGGAACAGGAACAGAAGAAGATCCGTTCATGGTTACAAATATTAGGGATCTTCAGGCGATGGAAGACAACCTGACCGCTTACTACGAGTTAGCGAACGATATCAACGCATCTCCAACAAAGAACTGGAACAACGGTAAAGGATTCAAGCATATAGGTAATTCAAGCAGCAATTTCAAAGGTGTTTTAGAGGGTAATAGTCATTCTGTTTACGATCTCTACATTAATCGTAAAACTGATTCAGGATACTTCCATGTCGGATTGTTTGGAGTATTGGGAGACTTCGCAAAAATAAGCAACTTGTCACTAGAGAGAGCGAATATTTCCGCTTACCACACAAACTCCAATAATGTCTATGTTGGAGGTATATCAGGTCTAAACTATGGAAACGCCACGATCTCTCGAGTTGGTGTAACAGGCAATATAACAATACCTAGCAACGCAGAAAGCAGCAACGGCAGAATTTTTGCAGGAGGATTAGTTGGATTAAACTCTCTAGGAAATAAAATTACCAACAGTTATTCTAAGGCGGACGTTAAAGGAGTAGCTGGTTCGAGTTCGGACGCATATATAGGCGGACTTGTCGGCGACAACCGTCGGGAAATAAACAAGAGCTATGCAACAGGAAATGTTTCCGGAAGCGCTGGAGGCACTCTATATAGCGGAGGTCTAACGGGAAGCAATTCTGGAAATATGAACTACTCTTACTGGGATGTCAATTCCTCAGGTCAGGATACTTCTGCTGGCGGAACCGGTCTTACAACCAGTGAGATGAAGAACAAGTCCAAGTTGGAAGGTTTCGACTTCAACACGACCTGGGGTATCGATGAGCAGAGGACGTATCCTTTCCATCTGGAAGGAGGTACAGGAACCAAGGATGATCCTTTCCAGATCTCTACCTGTAACCAGCTGCAGTACATGGAGAACAATTTGACTGCGCACTATGAACTGGTTGAGGATGTTGACTGTTCGAACACTACGAATTGGAACAATGGTAAAGGGTTTGATCCAGTTGGGGGTTCGAGTAATCCCTTTGATGGAGAGTTAGATGGTAAAGGTTACTCGATTAAGGATGTGTATATCGATCGTTCTGAGAGCTACGTCGGTCTATTTGGTTATACTGGTTCTTCTAGTGTGATCGCTAATGCGTCTTTAGATACGGATATTGTTGGGTATAGTGATGTTGGTGGTTTAGTTGGTTATAATAATGGAGATATTTCTTACATCTATATTTCTGGCAGTATTGTCTCTCAAACTGGTAACCGAATTGGGGGTTTGGTCGGAGCTAATTGGGGGAATGTATCACAAAGTTATGCTGCTGGCGATGTTTCTGGTATTGATCGTGTTGGAGGTTTAATTGGTAAAAACCGAAATAGTGTTTCTAAATCTTATTCTTCAAGCACCGTCTCTGGTGATGAAAACTATGTTGGCGGCCTAATTGGATATGAGAGTTTTGGCACTATTTCCAATTCTTACTGGGATGTGAATACTTCCGGTCAAGATACTTCTGCTGGTGGAACCGGTCTCCGTACTTACGAGTTTGATAACAAATCTAAGCTCTCAGGTTTCAACTTTACAGATACGTGGGAGTTTAGAGGATATGCTAACGATGGTTATCCGGTCTTACAGGAGTTCAATGTTCAGGTAGAGGAGCCGAACGCTTCTATCGTTATTGAACAGGTTTCGAAGACAAGGAAGGATGAGTTTGTAACTGGAGAGAATATTACTTTCCATGACGGTCTTTCCGGTGGAACCAGTTACAACTGGAGCTTCGGCGATGGAACGTATTCCTCGAAAGAGAACGTGAACCATAGCTACAGTTCTCCGGGAGACTACACTGTTAAATTGAACGTCTCCAACTCCGAAGGTTTTGACACCACTTCCCGACAGATCAAGGTAGTCGACTATCCATGTACTTCCGGATCATTCGACACCACATGTACTGTCAACGTCACGAGAAACATCCAGGATGGAACAAACATCGACGGTTCCGGAAACCTCGTCATAGGCAGCAACGGAACACTGAAGAATACAAAAAACCGTGAAGTCTTCTCCCTCAACTTCACCAATATTACATTGAAGAACGGTTCGAAGATCAGAGCAAACGTCAATATTACAGCGGAGAATCTTGAAGTTGAGGATGGTGCTGTTCTGGATGCTTCCGGCCTCGGCTATGGTCCGGGCAATGGCCCTGGTGCTGGATACGGTGCCGGATATGGGGGTAGAGGAGGTCAAGGACCAACATATGGATCTGCAACGAATCCACATAGATTTGGTAGCGGAGGATCTGACAGATCTGGTGGAGGCCGGATTATAGCAAATATTTCGGATTATATGATTCAAAACGGTAGTTTTTATGTTGATGGAAATGGTGGGGGGACATCAGGTGGAAGTGGAGGAAGTATACGGATAAATGCTTCTAAAATCTCTGGAGATGGTATTTTATCCAGCAAAGGGGGCGGAGGAGGCAACAATATAGAGGATCGGAATGGGGCAGGCGGACGCATAGCTATCCATTCTCAGGAGGATAGTTTTTCTGGCTCAACGAAGGTTCCAGGAGGAAAGAAAGGTAAAACCTCTGAGGTCGAAAAGGGAACAGTATACAGACCTGAAATTTGCGATAGCGGGACGTTAGATACAAAATGTGTGGTATCCACATCTTACACTACTGTCAAAGCAGAAGGTGAAGGAGAACTAGTTGTTGAGAAGGAAGGATTGTTGACTTCAGGCCATAACTTATCCTTGCATTTCCCAAGAATTTCCATTAATAAAAGCGGCAGAATATCTTCTTCAGAGAACCTGAACCTGATTGATACTAAAGAGATTAATATAAGTGGAGACGTTTACTCCGGTAGGATTTTGAACGCTTCGTCTTTGAAAAGATTAAGACTGGATAGAGGTAGTCTAAATGCGGGCTACTTGCCGATGAATAATATTAACTTTTCCGGAAATAGTTATGGGCTAGAAGTTAGGAAAGCAGATTTGAGCTTGAATGATTTCTTGACTAACTATTCCAGTAAAAATAGAGAGGAGTGGATCAATGAGGGGTACATTAACGTTTCCGGCGCCCTAAATTATTCTGTTTCTGAACTTACTATCTCTAATGGGTTTATTTTGAAAGGAGGAAATGGTTCGAATCTAGAAGTCGAAAAGTCTCTAAATATCAGTGGATCTGTGGCTTCAACAAGCAATCGCGATGTATGGTATATTAACTCAGGAGATATACTTGTCAAGAATGAAGGTTCAGTAGGAACAAACATTAATTTGAACTCTGAGAACTTAATTGTCCAAACTAATGGAAGCCTCGGTGGTACAGGCCTAGGTTACTCCGGAGGACAAGGTCCTGGATCTGGAGACTATCAAGCGGGAGGAGGCTATGGAGGACCAGGCGGTAAAGGGAGTGGCTCTCAAAGCAAAGCTTATGGTTCAATAGACGAAAATCCAAGATTCGGTTCTGGCGGTTCGGGAGCAGGTTCAGAAGGGAGTGGAGGGCCTAGAGTAGTCCTCAATGTGGGGGAGAGGATTTCTGTTAATGGCGCATTACGGTCTTCAGGCATGGATGGAAAAGGTGGTTCTACTTGTGATTCTCAGGGAGGGGGTTCTGGAGGCAGCATCTATATAAACGCTTCTTCGATTGAGGGGGAGGGTAAGATAATCGCAAACGGAGGTGACGGAGCAAGTACTTCATCCTGTTCTGGGGATGACGCAGGAGGGGGTGGAGGAGGACGAATAATAATGCATACAGATTCAAGTAATTTTTCTGGAGATTTGGATATATCCGCAGGTATAGGCAAGGAAAAAGGAGCTGACGGACAAAAAGGAACCATATATTACTGTAATAGGGAATCAGGCGTGAAATGTCCGGGGGTTAGTTCTTCAAATCTAGAGCTTTCCACAAGCTTCAACAAATCAGCAAACGGAGCGTATGCGGTTAGAAACATTACAGATGAATGGTCTCAGGGATATCTGAACTGGACCGAGAATGTTTCACAGACTTCGGTATATGATTCAGACTGGAGCGGAGTTATGGAAGCAAATTATACTGTTGAAAACGTCGCCAAGAACATTGAGTTCAAGTTCCTGAAGGATGGAAATGAGATTGATTCAGCTAACTCTGGGTCTGAGGGAAACCTGACCTTCTCAGCCAACCTGACAGGCAAGCACCGTTTTGAAGTTCTTGAGTCGGAGAATCCTGAATGGAAGAATCAAAGGCAGCAGAAGAACATAATTAGAAGAAAAGAAGGAAACAATCTTTCCGTCAACCTGAGCGATGTCGGCTCCGGTGTTTCCAAGATCTATCTTGAGACAAATGAATCAGGTGCATGGGCCAACAGGTCAGAGTATACGAAGAGCCTAGACAACGTTAACAGTAATACGGAAGTCGGTGTCAACTGGAGTACTCAGAGCTTCGAGAACAAGACGGAAACTGTTTCATGGCGTTTCCGCATCAGGGACGCCGCCGGCAACTGGAACGTAACCGATACAGAGAGCTTCACGGTCGACGACGAAGCACCTTCAATCAGCCTAACATACAATTCAAACGTTGATGTGGATGACGGTTCCACAACTATCGAAGCCGATGTATCCGATATAGGTGCCGGAGTTGACACAGTAGTTCTCAGTGAAAACAACTCCGGAAGCTTCGAAAACACCACATGGAACGGAGCAGGATCTTACAGCCACCAGATCTCGAAAAACACTCTTGGAGAAGTCGAGTTCAGACTATACCTGAACGATACATTCGGAAACTCGGACAAGCTAACGAAGAAGATCAAGTTCCAGAATATCTCAATAGAGGCAAATCCTGGACAGGAAAGAGTCAATCCGGGAGAAGAGTTCACGGTCTCAGGAGAAGCCGTGAGGCGGCCAGGAGAAGTTAGTCTAGACAATACCAACATCTCGATCAGAGTTAACTCAACTACATTCAATTCAACTATAGTGAATGGATCATACAACGCGACGGTCGAAGCACCTCAGTGGGTTGGAGAACACAACATTAGTGTCGAAACAACTACTGAGAATGGTATTAAAGGAGTTAACCGATCCACGATCACGGTTCTCAATCTTACTACAAGTATCGAATCAGTACTGGATGAAGGTGGTTCGGAGACTCTGTCAGTCTTCAGGGACTCTGACAGTACTTATGATTTGGAGTTCGATGATAATGCGACAGCGGATGGAAACAATACTCTAACTTTAGAAGATGTCAGCTCTGTCTACAGTCTTCCGGACAACTGGGTGTACAAGTCGAAGGACGAGACAAGTTCAAACCTTGCGCCGGGAGGTTCGAAGAGCAATGATCCGAAGATCGACATAGGAGAGAACGCGGAACTAGGACCTCAGAACGTTACAGTAACAAGTAGTTCCAGCAACGGAATCAGAGACAGTGATACTGTGGAAGTCGAGGTCTGGACCAGATCAGTTCCTTCATTCGATAATGCTCCGAACGTGATCAACAGGAACAAGGACTACTACCAGATCTACGCGGACGTAACCGACAAGGCGAACGGTTCCAGTTTAGAGAATATTTCCACAAGGTTCTCTGTAAATGGAGAGAACGTTACGACAGTCGAAACAAACAGTTCAGGTGTCGCAGTGTTCAACTGGAGTATCAAGGACTACAGTACAGGAACTCATTCGATCTATCTCAGTACGGAGGATGAAACGGATAGATACATCAATGCGTCCGACAACACGAAGTCGACGCAGATAGATATTCTCGGAGTTATGGAGCTCGACAGCTACTCTCAGGGTAAAGATCCTGTTTACAGGAAGGACAGCTTCGACAACTCAAGCACAACTTTAACTCCGATCATTGTCGACTCCCAGGGCAACCTGCTTGACAACGTCGATGTAAGCTTCAACATTTCCGGAACGTACCTCGACTGTACTACAAGCAGCGGAAGCTGCTCGGTAAACTACAATCCGGACGACTCCATGCAGCCGGGAAGCTACAAGGTAAGAGTTAACGCAACGAAACCGGAGTTCTCAACTCTCAGGTTCAACAGGACTCTAGAGGTCAGAGGATCTCTAAGCGTAAATCAGGATAGTTCGAGAAACATCTACACGAGAGGTCTCGACTACCAGTTAGATTCGACAGTAACGGATGAAAACAGTAACGGTGTTACAGGAAACGTTACCTGGAAACTGAACGGTTCGGTGTTCAAGACAGGAGAAGATGTCACATGGACTCCAGATACTTCAGTCTCCAGAGGGGTAAAGAGTCTGAACGTTTCCACGGACAGGAGCTACTTCGACGATGACTCTGACGCAAGAAGTATTGAGATCTACGGAATGGCAGATCTGCAGAAGCTTTACCCATCGTCCTCCACTATGGTTCCTGACACAACGATCAATGTAACTGCCGAAGTTATCGACGCAAACACTTCAGCGGATGTTGAAGGAATGCCTGTAACTTTCAAGGTCAACGGAACAGACAGGACAACGGTTGACACAAACTCAACGGGACAGGCAAGCTTCGGATGGGAACCTTCAGAAGGGGTGTACAACCTTACAGCACATATTTCGGACAATGAAAATATTAGATACAACGTCTCGAAGAGCGTGCTTCAGTCGACAGTCGAGATAGATAGGGAAACAGTTCTCGACAGCTTCTCACGCTCCAATAAGGAAGTGTTCAGGAACGATATCAAGGACAAGGACTCCACAACCTTCGAGGTCAATCTCTCAGAAAGCTCTGAAACTGATTCAAGGGTTCCGGCCGACAATGTAACGGTAAGCTTCGAGGTCAACAACACGGACACTGAAACATGTACTACGGACAGCAACGGTTACTGTACTGTGAACTACAATCCTTCATCCGATGTTTCCGTTGGGAATGTGGAAGTAGAGGTAACCACAAACAGGACAGGATGGAGCAACATAAACTATACTTCGGATCTCACCGTAAAGGGCCTCCTCTCGGCGTCTATTCAGAAGCCTTCCGACTCCATAATTCATAGAGGAAGCTCAGTAACGCTCGAGGCAAGCACCACTTCAGGAGGAAGCAGTGTGGACGTACCTGTCAACTGGAGCTACAGGGGAACACAGATCGGAACCGGAAAGTCCGCCACATGGGATATACCGGCGACGAAGTCCACGGGCGAAGGAATACTAGGGATCGAGGCAGGAGGAACATACTACGAGGCCGACACCGATTCCGTTACCAGATACATCTACGGAAGATCGAACGTAGACTTCCAGGAGCCTGACAACTCCAGCAAGATCGGATACGGAGAAACTCCAACTGTCAGATGTAAGGTTACGGACAACAACGGAGTATCAATAAACAACTATCCAGTAGAGTTCACCCAGAACGGTTCAAGCTTCGCTTCAGTACAGACAGATTCCAATGGAGAGGCCACGGCAACATGGGATGTACCTAACTCGATTGATACGTACGAAGTCGGCTGCAGGATTGATGATAATGCAACTCTCAGCTACAATGCTTCCACGGAGTTCCAGTCTAGAATCTTCCAGACGAAGGACGACGTAGCTCCGGATCTAGAGAATCTCACGGTTACACCAGGAACGGTCGATCCGGGTGACAGCGCCACAGTAGAGTTCGATGCAAGGGACGAGGTGGATGTTGATAATGCATGGATTGTCGTGGAGAATCCTGACGGTATTGAGACAGAGAAGCTTTCCGCGAACGCTGTCGACAGCGATACATACAGAGTTGAGTTCAACACTTCGTCCGATGATCCTGAAGGGACCTACACTGTTAAGGCGAGAGCCAATGACACCTCAGGTAACCTCCAGACAAAGCTTTCGACTTTCGCAGTAGATCCTAACGGACAGATCAAGGTCTCCACAAGCGTCGACTCGTTTGACTCAATAACACAGAGTTCCGGTGAGGCAATAGAAGTCGATGTAAACCTCTCGGTCGAGGAGACAGCGAACAAAGCCAATATTACAGCGGAAACTACAGACAGTTCCAAGCTTTCAGTAAACGCCACTAACTACAGCTGCGGCGATCTATCCAATGGAAGCTCATGCATCAAAACGTTCGAGATAACTGTTTCGCCGGGAGCATCACCTGGAACGGAGTATGTCACGTTCGACGGAGAATGGAGCAACGGAAACGATGACACAACAGTCTCCGACTTCACGGAACTAGTGATACAGGAAAACCCTGTTCTCACAGTCGAGACAGGCGATCAGTCTTCAGGATTGCAGCATGGAAACCAGGATACTGTCAGCTTCACAGTCAACTCCACAGGAAACTACAGGGTCGAGAACTATGAAGCACTGTGGAAGTCAGGAAATCTCTCGGAGGACAGAATCAGCTTCGGAAGCGACACTGAGACCAAGCTTGAGCCGGGAGAGACAAAGCAGACTGATCTGACCGTTTCCATGCCTTCCGGTAAAGCACCGGGAACATACCTTGCAGATATAGGGTTCGGCTCCGACAACGCAGACGACAGAGTAAGAGAACTCAGTATCAACGTGCCGGTAGATTCATCCTACAGCGTTCCGTCTACAGTAACTACTTCGGCGGTTGTAGGTGCGACAGGAGTCTTGGAGGAGATCAAGGTTGAGAACACTGGTAACGTGAATTATACTCTTGAGCCAACGTTCTCCGGTGATGCAGCCGACTTTATAGACGCAGATACTGTAGATACCACGAGACAGAGGTCTGAAAATCTAACGGTGGACATAGTAAGCGGTTTCCAGAGCGCAATAAACTACCAGGCCCAGATGAATCTAAGTGCAAGTAATCCGAACTATCCTGAGAAGACGGTCGATCTAAGCATAGACGTCCTCGACTTCGCTGTAGGTATGAAGACATCTGGAACAGGGGTGGAGACAGAACCGGATAAGTATTCGACAGTTGATTATAACGTAAGTCTTGGTGGTTCGAAGAGAACTGAGAACCTTACACATACTATCGAAGTCAACGGGACAGAGGCCGAGATAAACGATGTCTCCGAGTCAAACGGCGTCTTCACAGCGAACTTCACCGTTCCAGAGATCCCGGACGCCAGAACACATGATCTTGACGTAGAAGTTTACGACCAGAACAACGATGTGGAAACCGTGGGGACTATCAATGACCGTTTCTGGGTTCCTGACTTCACAGATCCAGAGATCTCAAGTACGGAGACGACCGAAGTTGAGCCGGGAGAAAACGTTACGGTCAACGTCTCGGCGTCCGACAACAGCCTCAAGGGGAGCCTCAACGGTGTTGAAAATATTTCGATAAACTGGACAGAGCCTTCAGGCAACTTCTCGACAGTCTACCCTGTAGTTGAAGGAAAGGAATGGAGACACAACTTCACCAATCTCTCTGAAGGCAATCACAGGCTTGTCATCAATGTTACAGATCCTTCGGGCAACTACAGGGCAGCAACGGATTACATCAAGGTAGCTCCCGAGTTCGATATGAATGGACGTTTCGAGACGGCTTCAGGTGAGACTCAGAAGGCATCCGTAGAGTTCGTTGACACGGTAACGAAGAAACGGAAGAACGCATCCCTCAACGGAGACTACAGTCTTTCGATCCATGAAGGTACTTACGATGTAGGTCTGAACTTCAGCAACCAGAGTATCAAGATGGAGGAGGCAAACATCACAAGTAATACAACAGAGTTGAAGGCAGAGGAGCTTGACAGAGTCTCTTCTGTTTCACCTGACGCCGAAGCCCGTTTAATGGGTGTAGGTGTTGAGACGGACTTCAAGCCTGAATCAGCACAGATCATTTTCGATTACTCGGAACATACTGACAGTATTCCTTCAGGAGAGAACCTTGAGAATCTGAAGGTTGCTCACTGCGCCAACTACAGCTATAGTAATAGAGAATGTAATGGAGGATTTGAGACCTTCAATATTTCCGAGTCAAACATCGACAGAGTTGAACAGAAAATAAAAGTGGATGTATCAGGTTTCTCGGCCTACACACTGTTCTTCCCTGCTGAAGAAACTCGGGAAGAAGAGGATCAGCAACAGGAAGAGGAGACTTCCTCAGGAGGTAGTTCCGGTGGAGGAGGAATTTCATCCGGAGAGTTCCGGGAAGGCCTACAGGAGCTGGAGGATTCATTGAGTGAGAACGAGTCGGAGTCGGTCAGCTTCGGAAGCAACTCGATCACAGCAAGAATAAGGCCGGGAGAAACACAGAGGACATCTCTCTCAATTGAAAACAGTTTGAACACCACACAGACCTTCAGCTTCGAGGCAGGACAGATCGTCTCGGAGTATGTGGACGAGCCCTCGGAAATAACTTTAGAACCGGGTGAGACAAGAGAGGTAGAAGTCGTTATAACTGCGTCCGCGTCCGAGATTCCGAACAGCTACTCGGGTTACCTCCATGTCGAAAGCAAGGAAGTATCTGCGGAGATTCCTACAAATATCAACATCCTCCCTCCAAATGACGAACTACTGGATCTCTCGGTAACGCCTGTCTTTGAGACGGTTCAGCCGGGAGACGATCTGAAGGTTGAGACGACTCTGAACAACCAGGGTTACGCAAGAAATGTTGATGTAGAAGTTAATATCGAACTCGTTGATCCGGATACAAACGAGACGCTTGCAACCAAGAAGAACACTTACGCGGTCGGAACCACTCTGACAAGAGTTATCAGCCTCAAGGTTCCGGATGAGGTGGAGAGAAAGCAGTACGAGATCGTCGGTACCGCGAGATACACCAACCTCGATGTTCCAAGGGTTGCAAACGCCATTACGACGGCTCAGGTAGCCACACCGTTCTGGCAGAGAACCTTCCTCGGAGTCACATTCAGCACTCTTGGAGTAGGTCTGCTTGTAGCACTGATCATGTCTCTCATAGGCTACAGCGTCTACCAGTACAAGAGAAAGAAGGAGCTAGAGAAGAAACGTTACATGGAACAGATCGATCTCGACACCATTCCAAGCGGTGGAAGAAGACAGGGATACCTCGGCCAGCTGGCAGAGATGGGTACAAGAACCTTCGTAGCTGTACAGCGAGTACGGTATGAGCCTTGACGACGCAAGAGAGTTCGACGGAAACATCAGGGCTGTCGAACCAGGAGAAGAGGTCGACATCTCACCCTACCTTGAGAAGGACGAAGACGGCGAGATCATCGTGTTCTCGATGCACAAACTGGACAATGAAAACATGGACGAGTTCGTCAACTCCACAATCCAGCAGGTCTTCGACTCCAACCTACCGGAAAGAGACGAACTTGAGACAATCATCGTATATGATGAGGCGCACAGACTGCTTGAGAAGTTCGGAGGGTCGGGCAAAGGTCTAGAGCAGCTGGAGAGAGGCGCCAGAGAGTTCCGTAAATGGGGTGTCGGAATGGTGATGCTCTCGCAGGTCATCAGTGACTTCCCTGGAGAGGTAAGAGCCAACATCGGAACTACAGTCCAGATGCGTACACAGTACGATGAAGACCTGGAACGTCTCAAGAACAAGTTCGGTATGGATACGGTCAAGTCCGTTGCTAAGGCAGAAGTCGGAAGCGGTATGCTTCAGAACAGCGACTACAACCACGGAAGACCTTACTTCGTCGACTTCAGGCCGCTGCTCCACAGCCCTCACAGGCTCAGCGATGAGGAGCTTGAGAAGTACGAGGACTACAACCAGAGAATCGATGAACTTGAAGAAAGGATCGATGAAATGCCGGAAGACGAGGCTTACGACTACAGAAGCGAGCTCAAGCTTGCCAAGAGGAACCTTATGAAAGGAAGCTTCAACCTTGTTGAAATCTACATCGACGAACTCGAGGAGGATCTTGGGAAATGATTTTAACACGGAGACTTATGACTAAACAGGAGGATCCAAAATGAGCATTCTGCCTTTCCAGAACGATAAAGAGGTACAGAACTCGGTCTCTGACGCCATATCAGAGGCGCAGCAGGAAGTAGAAGGGCTAGATGAGGACAAAGCTGCCTGGAATCCTCAAGAAGATGAAGAAGCCGAGGAAGCTAGTAACGAAGAAAGTACTATAGCAGAGGTAAAGAAGCTTGAAGCTCAGATTGAAAGCCTGAAAGAACAGCAGGGCGCTTTAAAGGATAAGAATGAAAGGATCTCCGAAAAAATTGGTGCTCTCAGAGAGAATCTGAAAGAGACTCAGGAGGACGCCGAGGAAGCTTTCTCAACCTCGGAGAAAGCCGCTGAACTTGTTGAAGAGGTAGAACCTCAGGAAATCAATAAGAAGCTCAGTCAGATGGAGGCGCAGCACAAAGATCTTCATAACCGGTTGAATCAGGCTGAGGAGAAACGCGAGGATCTTCGAAACAGATTACGGGAGACAAGGTCGAAACTGGATGAGATAGGTTCTATAGAGACAGTTAAACAGTTGAAGGATGATGCCGATGAGATGTTGAAGACCTCCCAGAAGCTTTCTGAGGAGGCAGAGGCAAATGCGAACAGGGTCGAGGAGATATTTCATGAGCTCCAAGAAAAATCTTCTAAGATCCAGGAAATAGACGAGGAACAGGAAGAAATCAGGTCCCGACTAAATGATACTTCGCAGAGGGTAGATAGTCTTGAGGTAAAATACGAAGGTCTTCCAAGCCAGGATCAGTTCCAGGACATAAAGGACGACTATCAGGATACTGTAAATGAACTGGAACAGGTTATACCGGCAGTAGAACAGGCTTTCAAGGATATTGAGAATATAGAGGAAAGCAAACTGATTACGGAAGAGGAACTCCAGGAAATGAGAAGGAAGATGGAGAATTCCACAGTTTCAACAGGCAGGTTCAAGGAACTCAGGAACACTGTTGAAACACTCCAGGGTAACGTAGATAAACTGACCGCATCTCTCAAAGACGTCAATGAGAAGAAACTGGATGAATTGGATGTTGGAGAGCGTCTAAGCCTTCTAGATGAAAACATCGCCCAGCTTGAAGAGAGGGTAGAGAGAGTAGAGACCGAGGAGAAAGTGGACAAGTCCGAGCTTGAGAACCGTATCCAGGAAATGGGGGAAAAGATAGAGTCTAATGGAGTTGGCCGTGAGGAGTTTGAGGATCTGAAAGAATCTGTTGATGAGGCGACAGACCTGCTTCTTGAGGTTGTCAGAAAAGTTGATTAATGGAAGCCTTTCCAGTCAACGCCTTTACGACGTTTGAGTTTTCTCTTGATCTTGTATTTCCATGTCTCGTATTGGATATGGATTTTTCTGGTCGGCAGAGGTTTGAGGAAAGGGGCTAGAGAGATGAAGCCGAAGTTAAAGTTCGGAGTAGAGAAAGGTATCTTTCGCCGAAGCCTCTTCGCCTGTTCTTTCAGATGAGGTGCGTATACTTCTCTGTAGAACAGTATGCCGATACCTGAAACGATTAATAGAACTCCGGAGAGTATGTAGCTGTACTTCCTGTAATGTTTTTCCTTCTCAAAGGCCTTGTTCAGGTCTTCGGTAGCTGAAAGAGCTCTATTGTTCACTTCTTCAATTTCTTCTGCCGCCAGATAGTACTCTCCAGCTTCTGTATGTTCTTCTAGTTCGGAGATATTCTCCTCTAGTTTTTCGCTCTTAGTTTCGAAGTTTTCATCCAGAAGAGGGCTGAAGCTGCTGTTGTGTAGGCGAGAAATGTTTTGTTCAATATCGCTTCTTCTCTCTTTAAGCTCTGATATTCTCTGCTCTAGGCTCTCTTTCTCCTCCGAGGTAGCTCTGATAACTGTGGATACGTTCTGTTTTTCTTCGATTCTCTGAGAGTTGTAGGTAAGCATGCTGTCGTAGACTCCCGCTGTTTTTTCAGCTTCTACATCCACAGATACAGTTCTGCTTTCTCCTGGAGCTAGTTCGAATGAGTCAGTGGATCCGGAAACGCCGCCTTCAACTTCTAATTCGCCGGATACAAGTGTTATGGTTCCTGTGTTCTCTACTGTCGCTTCCAGGTTTCCGGAACTGTCGGAATCCAGTTCGATACTGTTTGCCGATAGGGAAGCGTTTGGTACGGCGCCCCTGTCTAGGTAGAACCAGGTCTCTTCAGCATCCGACCATTTACCGCTTTCATCTTTTACCTCCACTGAAAGTGTCACGTTATCTCCTTCGATCCCTCTGAAAC
>SDGW01000490.1_pt1 | contig 16582 bp, 15 predicted proteins | sample 2873831 | NCBI WGS metagenome assembly SDGW01 (sample SAMN08132700, study PRJNA421101) | hypersaline lake metagenome | isolation source: celular fraction 0.22 microns magnesium sulfate-rich crust from ephemeral... | place: Spain: Penahueca Lagoon, Toledo | collected 2011-07
CCGAAATTGTCCGATTGCCCCGACATGGGGGCGGTCGTGCCGCCTCGGTTGGGTGTGCAAACAGCTCGCGGGCGGAAAAAGTTGCCGATGCTAACGCGATTCACGCCCGCCGTCAACGGCGCGATTCTCTCGCTGAATCAAGATAGACTAAGGTCGTTACCACGACTACCTCATCTATGGACCGTATAAAGGGAGTAGTTAACAGGTTAGTGTCGGGGTCCGATCCGTCGTTCTCGGAGTCTGAATCGGAGGCGAGGACAGACGACCCGACGAGGGACGGATCGACCGACCGGCGGCTCCCCGACGGCGGGGTGAGATCCGGGGGCGGTCACCCCGGCGACGCACGGGGCGACGACGTCGGGAGCGGGGACGACCGCGGCGGCGGGGATCCGGCACGGCGAGAGGTCGACAGCCGGCTACTGGACGCCGGACTGCGGCCGGAGGACCTCCTCGACGCGCTGCCGTTCTGTATCTTCGTCCTGGCGCCCGATCACGAGGTGCTCCACTGGAACAGCGGGGCCGAGGAGCTGTGCGGGACCGACCGGGAGGACGTCGTCGGGACCGCGGAGTCGGCTATGGCGTTCTATCAGGACGACCGGCGATCGAAGACGCTGGCGGACAAGATCGTCGACGCGCCGCGGACCGCCCACGAGGAGTACGGCGTCAACCGGAACGAGGCCGTCGACGTGATCCGCTACGAGGACGAGAGCACGATGCTCAACGCCCGCGGCGACGAGGTCCCCATCTGGTTCACCGCCCAGCCGCTGTTCGACGAGAGCGGCGACCTCGAGTGCGTCGTCGAAATGGTGTACGACCAGAGCGACCAGGTCGAGCGCGAGGAAGCCATCCGGTCGCTGGTCGAGGAGGTCGCGACGACGCTGGACGCGGTCGGCAGCGGCGACCTCTCAGCGCGGGCGCAGGCCCCCGCAGAGGCCGAGGAGATTCTCGAGGATGAGGTCGTCGAGGTCGTCACCCACGTCAACGAGATGGCCGGGACGCTGGAGGTGCTGACCGACGACATCCGCGAGAAGGTGGTCTACGTATGTGACCTCGCCGAGGAGACTGCCTCGGCCATGGAGCAGGCCGACGACCGCACCGAAGAGCAACTCGAGCTGCTCCAGGAGGTCGCCGACGAGATGTCCTCCTTTTCCGCCTCGATGGAAGAGATCGCCGCGACCGCCGACCAGGTCTCGACCAGCGCCCAGCAGGCCCGCGAGGCCGCCGAGAGCGGCCAGGACGCCTCCGCCTCCGCCGACGAGGCCACCGAGGAGATCATCGAGGCCGGCGAGCGCGTCGAGGAAGAGATGGACGATCTCGAGGCCCAGCTGGACGAGATCGTCGAGATCGTCGAGGTCATCGAGGACATCGCCGAGCAGACGAACCTGCTGGCGCTGAACGCCAACATCGAGGCCGCCCGCGCCGGCGAGGACGGCAGCGGGTTCACCGTCGTCGCCGAGGAGGTCAAGAGCCTCGCCAACGAGACCCAGGAGCGGACCGCCGAGATCGCCGACCAGATCGACGTCATCGACGAGCAGACCGACGCCACGGTCGAGGCCGTCGCCGACTCGAACCGGCGCCTGGAAGAGGCCGGCGAGCAGATCGAGACCGCCCTCGAGGCCATGGACGCGACCGCCGACGCCATCGACGAGGCCGCGACCGGCGTCGAGGAACTCGCCCGCGCCAACGACGACCAGGCCAGCCGCGTCGAGGAGGTGACCGCGTCGGTCGAGACCGCCGAGGACCTCTCCGAGGAGGTCAACGACCTCGCGGCCAGGGCGGCGGAGGTCGCCGAGGAACAGGACGAGGTGCTGCAGGACCTCAACGACACCGCACAGGACCTCCGGAACGACTGACGGTCGTCTGCTTCTCCCGTCTCAGTCTACCCGCTCGACGCCCTCACTCTCGCACTCCGGACACGCCTCGTAGTCGGTCGCGAACTCCGCCCCGCACTCGGCGCAGCCGTACGTCTCCGAGTCGGCGGCCGCCTCCGCCTGCTGTTTGAACTTCTCGACGCGCTCGCCGAGATCCCGAAAGAGTCCCATACGTATCAGGGCACTCGGCTCCGGGAAAAAGTGACGGGGCCGTTCAGACCGCCTGGTACCCGAAGTACAGCCCCGCGATGACGAGCAGGCCGCCGACGGCGCGGACGAGCAGCCGGACGCGCCCGCTCGATTCGCCGTCGTCGCCGTACTCGCCCCGCTGGGGCCCCGGGACGCGGCCGACTCCGTGGGCGCGCACGACGGACTCCGGGGCGGCGACGAGCAGCAGGCCCAGCCCCACACCGAGCACGCCGGCCAGCAGCGTCCGCAGGTCGACGGGCATCAGTTACGCAGGCGCTCGATGCGCTTCTCGATCGGCGGGTGCGAGGCGAACAGCGTCGCGATCAGGCCCCGCTCCTGGCCGAAGATGCACAGGGCGCTGACGTTCTCGTCGACGGCGGACTCGCTGGCCCGCTCGTTGCCCCGACTGATCTTCTCCAGGGCGCTGGCCAGCGGTTCCCCGCCGACCTCGGCCGCGGCGTCGGCGTCGGCCACGTACTCGCGGTACCGCGAGATGGCCATCACGAAGACCATCACGAGCATCTGGACGATCTGGCCGACCACGATGGCCAGGAAGAAGTCAGCGATCTCGTTGTCGCCCGTCAGCATGACGATCCACTGGGCGACGATGGCGACGATGGAGGCCACGCCCTGGCCCAGCACCATCATCACCACGTCGCGGTTGCGGATGTGGGCCAGCTCGTGCGCGAGGACGCCCTCGACCTCGTCGGCGGTCAGCGTCGCCAGCAGCTCCTGGCTCACCACGACCGTGCCGGCGCCCTTCCGCCCGACGGCGAAGGCGTTGGGCACGCCCATCCGGGCGACCATCAGCCGCGGCTTGTCGATGCCCATGTCCTCCGAGAGGCGGTCGACGCGCCGGTGGATCTCCCGATACTGATCCTCCGGCATGTCCTCGGCGCCGACCGACCGGATCGCCATCCACTTGCCCACCTTGTACTGTACCCCCACGAAGACGACGCTGCCCGCCAGCACAAGGGCCAGCGGCGCGTCGAACATCCCTATCGCCACCACCGCGGCGACGGCGTAGAACGCGAACAGGATCGATCCCGCGATCGCCATCCGCGCTTTCAGACCTATGTGTCGCATGTGCGCCGGTTACCTATCCGACCTTGTGTACTTTCCGGCTGGACGCCGACCAGTCGCTATCCGGCCACGTCAGCGACGGGATCGCGTGCCGTCGCCGTCACTCCTCGCGCTCTTTCAGCCACTCGTCGAGCAGGTCCCGGATCGCCGCCTCGCGGTTGTCCCGGTGCTCCGCGAAGGCCTTCTCGTCGATGGCCTCCAGCTCCGCCTCGGTGAGCTCGAGCGTGACCTCTTCCAGATCCAGTGCGCCGTCGTTCATCGGACCGACGAACGACCGTGACCCATAAAAGAGTCCGTCAGACGACGGTCGGAGAGCCGATACGTTCGGCCGGCGGCGCGCGGTCGCGACCGCTCGCGGGCGTCTGCCCTCGCTGTCGGCGCCCGGTCTCGGCCGCCGATAGCTGCGCGTCGCTTCCCAGAACCGTCCGCTTGCACGCGGATTGCGTCGGCTCGGTCTCCGGATCCCCCGCGGCACATGGTCGTCCGGGCCGAACTCCGCCCGTGACCGATCTCCTGGACGAGCTCTCGACCGAGGCCGACTCCGAGAAGGGCGACAACGGACGCGTGGGCATCGTCGGCGGCAGCATCGAGTATCCCGGCCCCCCGGCGCTGTCGGGGCTGGCGGCGCTCCGGACCGGGACCGACGTCGCGCGGATCCTCACCTCCGAGCGCGCCGTCGACACCGTCGCCGGGTTCTCGCCGAACCTGCTGGCCGGCCGGTTCACCGGCGACGTCCTGACGGCGGACTCGGTGAGCAAGGCGCTGTCGCTGGCCGAGTGGGCCGATGCCGTGGTGATCGGGCCGGGCCTGGAGGACCCCCACCCCGACGCGATCCGGGAGATCGTCGACGGGATAGCCGTTCCGCTGGTGATCGACGCGACGGCCATCGAGGCGGCGATGGACGCCGACGTCGGGACCGCCGTGGTGACGCCGGACGCCGCCGAGGTGGAGTGGATCGAGGACGAGTACGGCTCGCTGGACGACTTCGCTCGCGAGCGGGGCGTCGTGGTCATCTCCAAGGGCGCCGAGGACGAGATCATCGACGGCGAGCAGCGGTGGACCAACGACGTCGGTTCGCCCGCGATGACGGTCGCCGGGACCGGCGACACGCTCGCCGGGATCGTCGGGTCGCTGCTCGGACAGGGACTGGAGCCCGCGAAGGCGGCGCGGCTCGGCCCGTGGATCGCCGGCCGCGCCGGCGTCCTCGCCGCCGACGAGTACGGTACCGGCATCGTCGCAACCGACGTCATCGAGCGGGTCCCGCGGGCGATCCGGGAGGGGCGATCCGACCGGGACGCGCCGTAAGCCAGACTGGCGACAGCCGTGGTCGCGAGTGCTGCGCCGCCGATCACCTACGCGTCGTCCAGTTTCTCCTGCCAGTTCTGGACCTTCGCCATCAGTTCGACTGGGGGCGTCTCGTTGACGTCGATGTCACCGAGTTCGTCGAGGACGGCTTCCGTCTCCGGATCGAGCGACTGCTCGACCGAATCACCCGCAGGCGCTTCCCTCTGACTGCCGTCGGTCGCGACCTGTTGCTGGCTGCTATCCGACTCGGCGGCGGTGAGCTCGCCCGAGCCGAGGTCGAAGACGACCTGCTCCGTGCTGCCGCCGCCGGACCGGTCGCTGCCCTGCACTTCGATGGCTTTGTCCTCGCGGAGCCGTTCGAGCACGTCCCGCGACCGGTCGACGACCGGCTCGGGGACGCCGGCGAGGTCCGCGACGTGGACGCCGTACGACCGGTTCGTCGGTCCGTCACGGACCGTCCGCAGGAAGGTGACCTCGCCGTCGGTCTCGTCGGCCGCGACGTGGACGTTCTCCACGGTGGGGATCTCCTCGCCGAGCGCCGTGAGCTCGTGATAGTGGGTGGCGAAGAGGGCCTTCGACTGAATCTGGTTCGCCAGGTACTCCGTCGCCGCCCACGCGATGGAGATGCCGTCGTAGGTGGCCGTCCCGCGGCCCACCTCGTCCAGGATCACCAGCGACTCGTCCGTCGCGGAGTGGAGGATGTTCGACAGCTCCTGCATCTCGACCATGAACGTCGAGCGGCCCTGCGCGAGTTCGTCCAGCGCGCCGACGCGCGTGTAGATGCCGTCGACGAGGCCGATCCGGGCCGACCGCGCCGGGACGAAGCTCCCGACCTGCGCCAGCAGCGTGATCAGCGCCGCCTGGCGCATGTACGTGGACTTGCCCGACATGTTGGGGCCGGTGACGATGAGGAACTGCCGGTCCCCGTCCATCCGGAGGTCGTTGGGCACGAACTCCGTGGTGCGCTCGACGACGGGGTGGCGCCCGGCCTCGACGTCGAGTTCGCGACCCTCCGTGAGTTCCGGCCGGGTCCAGTCGTTGCGGACGGCGTGGGTCGCCAGCGCGGCGACGGCGTCCAGTTCCGCCAGCGCGCGGCCGACGTCCTGCAGGAGCTCGGTGCGCTCGCCGACGCGGTCCCGGAGGTCCTCGAACAGGTCGCGCTCGAAGTCGTGGCGGCGTTCCTCCAGGCGCATGACCTCGCGCTCGCGCTCGCGGAGCTCCGGAATCGTGTACCGCTCGGAGTTCTTCAGCGACTTGATCCGCTCGTACTCCTCGGGCACCTGGTCGGTCTCGCTGTTGCCGACCTGGATGTAGTAGCCGTCGGTCTTGTTGCGGTCGACCGAGAGGTGCGTGATGCCGGTCCGCTCCTTCTCGCGCTCGGGGAGGGTGTCGATCCACTCCAGGGCTTCCTCGTGGTCCTCGATGACGGCGTCCAGTTCCTCGTCGTAGCCACGGCGGAACAGGCCGCCCTGGGTGACGGTGCCCGGCGGGTCCGCGACGAGCGCGGCGTCGAGCTCGTCGGCGAGGTCGGTCGCCGCCGCGCGGTCGGCCCCGTCGAGCGCGTCGGCGAGCGGCGACTCCGCCAGCCGGTCGGACTCGGCGACGAGGTCGGCCACGCGCTCGAACAGCGCCAGCGTTTCAGCGACGGCCCGGAGGTCCCGCGCGTCGGCGCTGCCGGAGACGGCCTTCGCGCCGAGACGCTCGAGGTCGTAGGCGCCGTCGAGCGTCTCGCGCAGCTCCTCGCGGGCCAGCGCGGCCTCGGCGAGCGCGCCCACCCAGGACTGCCGGCGGGTCAGCTCGGCGCGGTCCCGACGCGGGCGCTGGAGCCACTGGCGCAGCAGGCGCCCGCCGGCGGAGGTGACGGTGTGGTCGACCGTCTCGAATAGCGACCCGTCGCTGTCGCCCTGCATCGTCTCGGTGAGCTCGAGGTTGCGCTGGGTCGTCGCGTCCAGCTCGACGTGGTCGGTGGCGCCGTAGGCCTGGAGCCGCGTGACAGAGGCCAGCGTCCCGACGCCGGTCTCCTCGACGTACGAGAGGACGGCGCCGGCCGCCCTGATCGCCGCCTGCTGGCCCGCGACGCCGACGCTCTCCAGGGTCTCCCGGCCGAACTGCTCGCGGACGCGGTGACGGGCGCGGCCGGGCGCGAACGACTCCGTGTCGTGGACCGTCACGGCCGCGTCGGTCCGCTCGCGGACGCGGTCGACGAACTCGTCGGCGGACCGAAGCGTCGGCCCCGGGAGGACCTCCGCGGGGTCGAACTTGTACAGCTCCGTCCCGACGTGGGCGCGGGCGTCCTCGCCGTCGACCTGCGTGACGTGGAACTCGCCGGTGGTCACGTCGGCGACGGCCAGCCCGTAGGCGTCGCTCTCGTCGGCCTCGACGACCGCCGCGAGGTACTGCGCTGCGTCGTCGCTCGTCTCCAGGTGCGTCCCCGGCGTGACGACGCGGGTGATCTCCCGGGCGTGGCCGTCCTCGGTGTCGTACTGGTCGGCGACGGCGACCCGGTAGCCCCGCTCGACCAGCGCGGAGACGTACGGCGTCAGGTCGTCGACGGGCACGCCCGCCATCGGGTACGACGACCCGTGCGAGGACTTCTGTGAGACCTTCAGGTCCAGCTCCTCGGCGACGGTCTCGGCGTCCTCGTCGAAGAACTCGTAGAAGTCGCCACATTGCATGGCCAAAAGGTCCGCGTCCGTCTCCTCCTTGAGCGCGAGGAACTCCCCCACGATGCCCGTCGCCTCTGTCATACCCTGTGGTGTGTCGGGTGCGGTGTAAAACGCTACGGGTCCGGACCGGAAGTGACGGCCGGCGAGGGTGTCGCCGGTCGCCGGGACCGGGTCAGCGACGGGCGTACAGACAGCCACGGGGCGCTTGCGGCCGAGTCAGCTATATGGGCCCCCGCGGACAATGGGGGGGCACATGGCGGTGCCTCGCCGCGGGCTGCTGACGGTCGCGCTGGTGGTGCTGCTGGTCGCCGGCGGGCTGACCCCGGCGCTCGGTAGCAGGCCGGACCCGACCGTCGCCGGCGTCCTCGACGCAGAGGACGCCGAGGACCGGTTCCCGGTCGTCCGTACCGGCAGCGGGAGCGACGCGCTGGCCCAGGAGGACGAGGCAATCGTCGCGACCCAGACGTTCGCGCTGCTGCCCGATCGACCGGGCGAGGTGACCGTCGAGCTCACCTACGCCCTTCCGGACCGGGTGGTGGACCTGAACACGGCGGTCCCCCGGAACGCGACGATCGTCGAGACCGAGGCGTTCGAGCGCGACGAGGGGCGACGCTACGCCTGGACCGGCGACGGCGACGGCGCGTCGATCACCTACCGGTACGAGGTCAACCAGACCGTGGAGGCGAGCGGTCCGGGGCCGGCCAGCGGCAACTACGTCTACGCCGGCACCCGGAAGTGGGCCATGTTCGCCCGCCCGAGCATGCCGACGAACTGGACCTACCGGGGGTCCGAGCCGCTGCGGCTCGAGCGCCGGACCCGGACGACCGGGAGCGGGGCCGCCAGCGAGTGGCTGGTCTACCTCGGCGAGTACGAGGAGTACGTCAGGGAAGCCAACGGCCAGCGGTTCCGGCTGATCGTCCCGGCGGCGGCGGAGCTGGTGTCCGACCGCGAGGCGATCCTCGACTCGCTCGCGACGGCCTCTGACGACCTCCGCGTCGGCGACCGCGACGAGGAGGTGTTCGTCGTGGCCGCGCCGACCGGCCGCGTCGAGTGGGGCGTCCGCGGTGCACAGACCGGCGACGCCGACGTGTGGGTCCGGGACGTCCAGCGCGTCTACGCGGCCGACAACGTCTGGATCCACGAGTACGTCCACACCCGCCAGCGGTTCCGGCCGACCCGCGAGACGGTGTGGCTCAGCGAGGGCACGGCGACCTACTACGGCGCGCTGCTGAGCCTGGAGCAGGGCCTGGTCGGCTTCGAGGGGTTCGCGGAGCTGCTGACCGACGGCGAGCGCGCGGCCTACGACGAGGTCGTCCTGTCGAACACGTCGACCTGGGTCGAGTACGCCAACTACGAGCGGGGCGCGCTGATCGCCGGCCGCATGGACCTCGCGATCAGGTGGGCGACCGGCGGCGAGCGGAGCCTCCAGGACGTCCTCAGGCGGATCAACGCCCGCAACGGGCGGCTGGCACAGGCCGATCTGCTCGCGACGCTCGAGGGCGTCGGCGGCGACGAGGCGGTGGCGGCCGGTCGACGGTACACGGAGCGGACCGCGACGCCGTCGATGTGGAACGCCTCGACCCACCGTGCGGCCTTCGGGACGGTGCCAGCCCGGATCGACTACTCGCTGCCGGACCCGACCCACTTCAACAGCTTCGGGCTCGACGGGCCCTACCGGGTGGGGTCCGTCGGGGGGAGCGAACCGATCCGGCTCGTGACCGGCGAGTCGCTGCTCGTCCGCGCCCGGGTGAACAACTCCGGCGGGGTCGCCGGCGACTACGCGGTGCCGCTGACAGTCGACGGCAGGGTCGTCGAGCGGGCCTACGGCACCGTCGATGCGGGCGAGTCGACGACCGCGCACCTGAGCCACACGTTCGACCGGCCCGGCCGCTACGAGGTGGGCGTCGACGAGGACGTCGTGCCCGTCGTGGTCGAGCGGCCGGCCGACGCCGAGGTGACCGGACTGCGGGTCGATCCAACTACGATCCGCCAGGGGGGACGGGTCACCGCGGCGGCGACCGTCACCAACGACGCCGACCGGCCGGGGCGCGCCGCGGTCAACTTCACGCGCGGGTCCGAGGTCGTCGAGCGCCGGACCGCGCGGCTCCCGTCCGACACCACGGTGACGGTCGAGGCCGAGGTCTCCGTCCCCGAACCGGGCACGGTCGCTATCGGCGCCGAGGGCGTCGAGCCCGTCGAGATACAGGTCGAACCGGCCCGCGGCGAGGTCAGCGGCGCCAACGGAACGACGGTGGCGACGCGAGACGGGGGAACGGCGACGACGGCCGATCCGTCCCCGACGACGACCGCTCCGGGCGAGCCCACGGACGGGACCGGCGACGGCTTCGGCGTCCTCGCCCTCACTGCGGCGGTCGCGCTCACGCTACTGGTTCGGCGGCTGTGAGCAGCCCTGTTCTACACCGGGGACTCCGGCGAATCCCGGATTACGCCGCCAGCTCGGCCGAGAGCGCCTCCACCCGGTGTGCCAGCCGGTCGGCGTCCGCCGAGACGAGCGTGAGCCGGTCGGCACCGGGCGACTCGACGGCCGCCGGCGTGCCGTCGACGGCGTCTACTGCCGACTGGACGCCCACCGCCCCGTCCGCCTCGTCTCTCCCGTCCGCGACGGTCGCGACCGGTCCCGCCAGCGCCGAGCGGAGGGCCTCGGACCGGCGACAGTCGACGGCGAATCGCAGCGCAGGAGCGGCCTCGCGGGCGGCCAGCAGGTACTCGGCCGGCCCGTCGGCGGCGCCGAAGCGGACGGCGCGGTCGGCGTCTCCCCTCTCCTCGGAGTCGACGCCCGCGGCCGCCACGTCGGCGGGCGTCTCGGCGTACGGGGTCGCACCGACGACGGTCGTCCCGTCCGACGGGGCCAGCGCCTCGGCGTCGGCCTCGGCCAGCGCCGTCGCGACCGACCTGACGGCCTCAGCGGTCTCGCCCCGCGCGGCGTCGTTCCTGACGCCGACGGCGTGGTGGACTGCGCCGGGCCCCACGCCGACGTCGAGGTTGTACCGGACCGCCCGCGAGAGCAGATCGATCCCCGCGCCGACCGCGTCTTCGAGGTCGTCGCCCCGGGCCAGGCGGGCCGCGACGGCGCTGGAGAGCGCGCACCCCGACCCGTGGGTCGCGTCGGTGTCCACGCGGTCGTGACAGAACGTGCGGACGGCGTCGCCGCTGACGAGCGTGTCGACGACGTCGTCGCCCGGGAGGTGGCCGCCCTTCACCAGGGCGGCCTCGGCGCCCAGCTCGACCAGGCGCTCGCCCGCCTCGCGGGCGGCCCCGGGGTCGGTCACATCGATCCCCGTCAGCACCGCGGCCTCGTCGGCGTTGGGCGTCACGAGGCGCGCCTCGGCGAGCAGGTCCTCGTAGGCCGCCTCCGCCTCGGGTTCGAGCAGCCGGTCCCCGGAAGCCGCGACCATGACGGGGTCGACCACGAGGTTCGGCAGGTCGGGCGCGCGCTCGGCGACGAGGTCGACGACCTCGGTCGTCGCGAGCATCCCCGTCTTGACCGCGGCGACGTCGAAGTCGTCGCGGACGGCCTGGATCTGGGCGGCGATCCCCTCGCGCGGGAGCAGGTGCGTGCTCTCGACGCCGCGGGTGTTCTGAGCGGTCGCGCTCGTGATCGCGCTGGTCCCGAAGGCGCCGCAGGCCTCGATCGTCTTGAGGTCGGCCTGGATCCCGGCGCCCCCGCCGGCGTCGCTGCCGGCGATCGTCAGCACGACCGGCGGTCGGACCGGTGCGGGCTGTCGCTTCATATCCTGGTTGTACATCCGGGTGGTAATAGCGGTGGTGGTCCCGAGGTCGACGGGCGATCGTCGCCGGCGACGGCCGTCACTGGGAGGAGACTGGCATGTTTCCCGAAACACAAATCATTTGGCTGAAAGGGTTATACGCGCCGAACCCTCTAGAACGTCTACCGACCGATCGATGACCGACCAGGACCAGACTGCCGACGACCAGTACGGCGCGTTCACCACCGGCGGCGGCGACACCATCGTCTACGACCGACGGAACCCGGAGGCCTGGATCCAGTCCGACTACGCCGTGTCCGTCGGGCAGGACGGGGAAGCCCAGGCGTAGGTCAGCTTTTCGCGAGCGCATCGCCGTCCCGACGGTACCCGTGTGTTGCCCCGAGCGGCAGATCCGTCAGCGAAGTGAGAGCGGGCCGTGCGCGGGCCGGCCACACCCACGACGCCCTCTTGTGTCCCGAGCGCGAACGGCGCCCATGAGCGAACAGCAGACCGACGAGAGCATCACGGTCTTCGCCGACTACGTCTGTCCCTTCTGTTACCTGGGCCGCCAGTCCCTCGACCGGTACCAGGAGAGCCGCGAGGAGGAACTGCGGGTCGACTGGCACCCGTTCGACCTCCGGTCCCAGAAGCGGGGTCCCGACGGCGAGATCGACCACTCCGTCGACGACGGGAAGGACGACGACTACTACGAGCAGGCCCGCCAGAACGTCCGGCGCCTCCAGGACGAGTACGACATCGAGATGGCGCAGGAGCTGGTCACCGACGTCGACTCGCTGAACGCACAGATCGCCTCCTACTACGTCAAGGAGCACCACGACTACGAGCAGTGGCGCGCGTTCGACGACGGGATCTACGAGGCGCTGTGGCAGGACGGCCGGGACATCGGCGACCCGGACGTGCTGGCCGAGATCGCCGAGGACGCCGACGTGAACGCGGCCGAGGTACGCGACGCCCTCGACGACGAGAACCTCCGCGAGGACGTCAAGGCCCTGTTCAAGCACGCCCGCCAGCGCGGCGTCACCGGCGTCCCCACCTTCGCCTACGAGGGCCACGCCGCACGCGGCGCCGTCCCCCCGGAGCACCTCGAGCGGCTCGTCGAGGGCGAGTGACCGCGCCGGGTCCCTCGACCTGTCGACCGGCCGGAACGACCTGCACAGTCGTCCATTAGAATTTAATCGGAGGCCATCCTCGGGGAGGGTGTGAGTTCTGAGACCCCTGCGTACCTCGACGCCGATCTGCCCGTCGAGCAGCGCGTCGACGACCTGCTCGACCGGATGACGGTCGAGGAGACGGTCGCACAGCTGACCTCGGTCCCCGCCAGCCCGCTGACGGGCGAGGCCGACGACCCCGACGAGTTGCTCGACGACGAGGGCGACATCGACCACGAGACCGCCCGGGACCTGCTCGAACACGGCGTCGGGCACTTCACTCGCCTCGGCGGCGGCGGCGGGCTCGAGCCCGAGCGCGCCCTCGAGGTGACCGAGGAGCTCCAGGAGCTGCTCGTCGAGGAGACACGCCTGGGGATCCCCGCCGTCCCCCACGAGGAGTGTCTCAGCGGCTATATGGGCCCGGACGGGACCACCTACCCGCAGGGGATGGGGCTGGCCAGCACGTGGAATCCCGACATCGTGGAGGGGATGACCGACCGGATCCGCGACCAGCTGCTGGCCATCGGGTGCCGGCACGCCCTCTCGCCGGTGCTGGACGTGGCCCGCGACCCCCGGTGGGGCCGCACCGAGGAGTCCTTCGGCGAGGACCCGCTGCTGGTCGCCGAGATGGCCAGCGCCTACGTGCGCGGCCTGCAGGCCGACGAGCCCGCCGAGGGCGTCTCGGCGACGGTCAAGCACTTCGCCGGCCACGCCGTCGGCGAGGGCGGCAAGAACCGCTCGTCGGTCCAGATCGGCGAGCGCGAACTGCGCGAGATCCACCTGTTCCCCTTCGAGGCGGCCATCCGCGAGGCCGGCGCCGAGTCGGTGATGAACGCCTACCACGACGTCGACGGGATCCCCTGCGCCGCCGACGAGTCGCTGCTGACCGGGATCCTCCGCGGCGAGTGGGACTTCGACGGGACCGTCGTCTCCGACTACTTCAGCGTCCGCTTCCTGCAGGAGGAGCACGGCGTCGCCCGCGATCGGAAGGAGGCCGCGATCCGCGCCGTCGAGGCCGGCATCGACGTCGAACTCCCCCAGCGTGAGTGCTACCAGCTGCTCGTCGAGGCCGTCGAGGACGGCGACCTCGCCCGGGAGACCGTCGAGACCGCGGCCCGTCGCGTGCTGCGCCAGAAGGTCGAGAAGGGGCTGTTCGAGGAGTACCACCCCGACACGACCGAGTCGGTCTCGTCGCCGGGGCCGTCGGTCGAGGAGGCCTTCGGGCCCGACGCCGACCGCGACTACGCCCGCGACCTGGCCCGCGAGTCCGTGACGCTGCTGAAGAACGACGACCTGCTGCCGCTGTCCGGCGACGAGTCCGTCGCCGTCGTCGGCCCGAAGGCCGACACCCCCGAGGGCCAGCTGGGCGACTACGCCTACGCCGCCCACTACCCCGAGAAGGAGTCCAACCGGCGGGTCGTCACGCCCCGGGACGCCCTCGAACAGCGCCTCGACGAGGACCGCGTCGCCTACGCCGAGGGCTGCACCACGACGGGTCCGGCGACGGACGGGTTCGACGAGGCCGTCGCCGCCGAGGACAGCGACGTCGCGGTCGCCTTCGTCGGCGCACGGTCGGCCATCTCGCTCACCGACGAGGGCGAGACCGGCCACGAGGACCAGCCCGACGTCCCCACCAGCGGCGAGGGCGCCGACGTCACCGACCTCGGACTGCCCGGCGTCCAGCAGGAGCTGGTCGAGGAGCTCCACGAGTCGGACACGCCGGTCGCCGTCGTCCAGGTCAGCGGCAAGCCCCACGCCGTCGAGTGGATCGACGAGCACGTCCCCGCCGTCCTCCACGCGTGGCTGCCCGGCGAGGAGGGGGGCCACGGCGTCGCCGACGTCCTGCTGGGCGAGCACAGCCCGAGCGGCCGCCTGCCCGTCTCCGTCGCGAAGTCGGTCGGCCAGCTCCCCGTCTACTACTCGCGCAAGCCTAACAGCCGCGAAGAGGAGCACGTCTACGCCGACAGCGACCCGCTCTACCCCTTCGGTCACGGGCTGAGCTACACGGACTTCGAGTACGGTGACGTCGAGCTCTCCACCGACGAGGTCGCCCCCGCGGGGACCGTCACCGCGTCGGTCACCGTCGAGAACGCGGGCGACGTCGCCGGCCACGAGGTCGTCCAGCTGTACGGCCACCACCGCTACCCGCGCCAGGCCCGACCCGTCCAGGAGCTGCTGGGCTTCGAGCGGGTCCACCTCGAGCCCGGCGAGTCCGCGACGGTCGAGTTCACCGTCGCCGCCGGCCAGTTCGCCTACCACGACGCCGACATGGACCTCGTCGTCGAGCCCGGCGAGTACGAGCTCCGGGTCGGCCGGTCCGCGGCCGAGATCGAGGCGACGGCGGACGTCGAGGTCGTCGGCGACCGCCACGAGGTCCCCCGGAGCGGTCGCGTCTACGGGGCGGAGACCGGCGTCGAGCAGTAACGCCGACGGACTGGCCTGATCGGCGCTCGGTTTCCGCAGACTGGTTGGTCCGCCAACACTAACCGCCCGAGGTCCCTTTCGTGCACATGGACTACGACGACTGGCGAGACCGCCAGCAGTCGACGACGGTCCCGGTCGACGACCACGACCTCGAGGTCGCCTACTACGACGAGGGCGAGGGCGAGCCGATCGTCTTCCTGCACGGCATCCCGACCTCCTCGTTCCTCTGGCGGGCGGTCGCGGAGCCGCTTTCCGAGGACTACCGGGTGATCGTCACGGACATGGTCGGCTACGGTCAGTCGGCGATGCACGACGGCTTCGACCGCTCGATCCGCGCCCAGGAAGAGATGATCGACGGGCTGGTCGACGAGCTGGGCTTCGATCGGTTCACCTTCGTCGGCCACGACCTCGGCGGCGGCGTCGCGCTCCGGTACGCCGCGCACGAGCCCGACGCCGTCGAGCGGCTCGTCCTCTCGAACGCCGTGGCCTACGACTCCTGGCCGGTCGAGTCGATCGGCGAGATCGGCCTCCCGGAGATGCCCGAGGAGAACAGCGTCGAGGACGTCCAGGAGATGCTCGACGGCCTGTACCGCGACACGCTCGTCGGCGAGGCCGACGAGGCGTTCCTCGAGGGGATGAAGACCCAGTGGGACTCCGAGGAGGGCGTCGTCTCGCTTTCCCGCAACGCCATCGCGACGAACACGAGCCACACGACGGAGATCGACCCGTCCGAGATCGAGGCCCGGACGCTGCTGCTGTGGGGCGCCGACGACGAGTTCCAGCCGCTGGAGAACGCCGAGCGGCTGGCGGACGACGTCGCGGACGCCGAGGTCGTCGGCCTCGACGACGCCCGGCACTGGGTGATGGAGGATCGGCCCGACGCCTACCTGGACGAACTGGAGTCGTTCCTCGAAGCGGAGTGAGGACCGGCCGCGCTACTCCCCGACGAACTCGAGCACCTCGTCGGTCGGGACGAACCCCTCCTCCAGGGTGTCCCGGAGCTCCCCGCCCTCGAAGTACAGCAGCTTCGGGACCGACCGGACGTCGTACTCGTCGACCATCACGGGGTCGTCGCGGGGGTTCATCGTCGCCACCGCGACGCCGCTCGCGCGGGCGACGTTGCCCAGCACGGGCTGCATCGCGTCGCACATCGAACAGCCGTCCGTGTGGAACTCGACGAGGACGCGGTCGTGGTCGGCGACGAACGCGTCGAGGTCGTCCCGGTCGTCGAGCGAGGCGGGCCGCTCGCGGTCTGTCGTTGCCATGGACGGGGATAGTCGCTGGACGCCGGTACGGCTTTCGGGGGCGTGCGCGGCGGTCGCCAGATCAGACCGGCGAGGTGGGAGCGCCGTTCGCCGCGGCGCCGCTCCGGTCCGACGCCCCGTCGCCGCGGAGCTGCTGGAAGGTGACCGCGAAGACGGCCAGCTGGAACATCGTGAGCGGGGCGACCAGGACGACGTTGAGGAACTGCGAGACGAGGACGCCGGCGCCGGCGAGCGTCGCGAGGAAACTGACGATGCCGAGCGGGATGCTCACCCCGATCGCCAGCACCACGACGACCAGGTACAGCAGGAACACCGAGAGCCGCTCGCCGCGGGTCAGCGCCCAGCTCCGGCGGAGACCGGCCACGAAGGAGGCCCCCTCGGCGGCGATGTACATGGGCAGTCCGACCAGCGCCACGGTCAGGTACACGACCGCGACGAGGGCCGCGAGACCCACCACGAAGCCGGCGAGCCCGGCTGCGAGGCCGTCGAGGGCCACGACGGCGACGGCCACGGGAACCCCGACCAGAGCGCCCGAGAGGAGCATCAACGCGATGCCGCCGGCGATCATGTTGCCGACCGCGAAGGGAATGCTCCGGGAGAAGGCGCCGTCGGGGAACGAGGACCGCGACCCGGCGACGAACGTCCTGATCGCGACCACGGACAGGTACGTCATGGTCAGCAGCCCTCCGAGGACGACCGCGGCGGCCGCCGCGAGCGGGAGGTCCAGCGCCGGACCGGGCGTCGGTACCCCGACGTCCAGCCGCGCGTGAACCGCCACGGGCGCGGTGGCCCGTGGCTTCCCGTGGGTTAGTCGGACACTCCCACTCGACCATCGGTCTGATACCCTCGAACGGTGTCGTGGGTCACGGTCGGGGCGTCCAC
>SDGW01000634.1_pt1 | contig 16537 bp, 21 predicted proteins | sample 2873831 | NCBI WGS metagenome assembly SDGW01 (sample SAMN08132700, study PRJNA421101) | hypersaline lake metagenome | isolation source: celular fraction 0.22 microns magnesium sulfate-rich crust from ephemeral... | place: Spain: Penahueca Lagoon, Toledo | collected 2011-07
GTCTCAAAGAATAAATCTGCATCATCTTCAACATCACCTTCTTTAACATCTTCAGGCAATGGTGGTAGTTCTTCTATAGACGTTAATCCGAAGTAGGTTAAAAAGTCGGTAGTTGTTCCATAAAGAATGGGACGACCTGCTCCTTCTCTTCTTCCTCTTTCTTCAATCAAATTACGCGTAACCAGTGTCTGGATCGGGCGCTCACTTTTGACACCGCGCACATCTTCCACTTCCGTACGAGTTATAGGTTGTTGGTAAGCGATAATAGCAAGCGTCTCAAGAGCAGCTTGTGATAGGCGTGATGCATGAGGTGATTCCACTAAACGCTGAAAATACGGAGCGTGTTCAGGCTTTGTTGTAAGATGAAAATACGCTTTCGACTGCATAATGGCTATGCCGCGATTCTCATGATCGTAATCATATTTCAACTCATCCAGAATTAGATCAACGGTTTCATCATCTAACTCCAACACATCAGCGATTTGTTTTTTGGTCATGCCCTCATCACCAGATGCAAAAAGCAACCCTTCTACGATTGCTTTATACTTTTGTACTTCCATAAGACTCCTCCATTTTATACACCACTAGTTCTTCGAAATGACTAGATTGTTCACATAATATTTTTCTACTTTTCATAAGTTCTAAGATTGCAATAAACGTAACCACAATGTGTGAGCGAGTTGGCACAGGAAAAAGGTTAAAGAAAGATACGCCCTGAGTATGGTTGTCGATCTCTGTTAAAATCTCATCCATACGGTCCTGGATTGGGATTTCTTGGCGTTGAATCCGTGTTTCCAAAGGCTGCTCTAACTTTTTACGTTTGAAGAGCTTCTGCATAGCCCCAATCATATCATAGATCGTGACGTCTCCTTGTGTCGTAACAGGCTTATCTTCACCCTGATATTCTTCGAGGCTTTTCGGAGGTCTCGTATAAATCTGATTGGCTTCTAATTCGCGTTCTTTCAAATCATCTGCCGCTTCTTTGTATTTTCGATATTCTATGAGTCGTCTCATTAACTCTTCTCTCGGATCTTCTTCCTCATATTCTTCGTCTTCAATTTCGAGTTCCTGATTAGGAAGAAGCATTTGACTTTTCATAGCCAGTAACGTTGCAGCCATTACAAGATATTCACTTGCAATATCTAATTCAAGCTGTTGCATCGTATGTATATAAGATACATATTGCTCCGTAATCTCTGCAACAGGAATGTCGTATATATCAATTTCATATCGATTGATTAAGTGTAATAACAAGTCTAACGGCCCTTCGAAGGCGTCAATCTTTACCGTATAGCGATCATTCATAAGCTAATCCCTTCTTACTTCAAATTAAATTCTTCAAAATACAGTACAAACGCCCATACGTCAAATGCACCGCCGACATAAAGTAATACTGTAAGATAAATGTTATCAAAAAAACATTTATCCGTTAACAGAAAAAAGGAGGAATTCATAATGAGTTACGGATACGGCGGAGGATTTGCGTTAATCGTTGTATTGTTCATTCTATTAATCATCGTAGGTGCTAGCTGGTTGTACTAGAACCTCTCGTAGCGCGTTAGGCCTCTGGGCTTAACGCGTTTTTTGCTACATATTAACGAATGTTTACGTTTTGACGATTATCTTTCAGTATATGATACACTGTTACCAAAACGATATAAGGAGCTAACATTATGTATGATCAAGCCTACATTGATTACCTCGCTCATTTTCATGGTACCCGTGATTACTTTGAGTGCCATGAACTTTTAGAAGAGCGATGGAAAGAGGATACACCTTTAGATAAACAATCCTTATGGGTGGGACTTATCCAGTTATCGGTATCGCTCTATCATTACCGTAGAGGAAATCAAGCTGGAGCTCTTCGAACCCTGGGTAAAGCAAAGGATATTATTGAGAACAAGCAAGATCAACTCGATTCTTACGGTCTTGATCAAAATCGTATGCTCTCCTTACTGGATACGTTACAAGAGAATATAAATCAAGGAAATGCTTATCAGAGTATAGAGCTTCCAATCATTCATGAGAAATTACTATCTCTTGTTAAAAAACGCTGCGAAGATTTAGGCGCTTCATTTGGAGTGCCGAGTGATCAAGAAAATGAGCACCTCGTTCACCGCCACTCGATGCGAGATCGAACAGATGTTATTCAGGAAAGAGAAAGAGAATTACAAAAACGTAAAGAAGATAAATAATTCCCTTACCAAAGCAAAAGCCAGTTCCTCGTTGAAAGGAACTGGCTTTTTTGGTTTAGTCACACTGCTCTACAAACTCTTCTGTAACTTCATTAGCGCAAATGGTATATCGATCCCCGAGTTCATCCTTTAATGCTTCAACCATACGTGTTCCGATACCTTGCTTCCGATGAGAAGGATTGACTGAAACATGTTGGATGACTGCCTCGGTATCCTCAAACTTCACACCAATCGCTCCTAAAATATCTTCTTCTTTCCATAAATATAATTGCCAATTATCGTTCGTCTCATATTCCTTAATCGTACTCAGGAGCTTCTTAACATCCTTTTCCTCCGGCATGAAAGACAAGAGTCCCATGGCAATTTTTTCAAAGCTCTTTTTATATCGAATTAACATAATTACCCCTCATTAAGAAAATAACTTTCCAAGCATCGATAGAAGAAAGATCCCTGCTATCAGGGTCATCAACCAGAATAATCGTTTTTCTTATTTATCGCTTTTCATGATGCCCCGACACCTTCTTAACTTACTTATTAATGTGTCTCTCTATTTATGACGTAATACCTAGAAAATGTCAATCCTTAAACGATACTTTGCTTGCTAAACCATTTATTTTAGTACAAATAATGCTAAATAAATGACGCCCCAGATCAGGCTTAGACTGAGTAAAATAGCAAAGAGCGCCAGATTTTTCTTCTTCATTCTAGACACTCCTCCCTTATTATAACGACAATACGTAAATATGCAAGTGCTTTCCAAGATTGCTAGTTAAGGGAGAAAATTACTAGCTATTTTTCCTAAAAGTGCGTAACAAAATCGCTTCGATGAAAGCATAACCATCGGATTTTTTGTGTTTGATTTTATAAGGAATTAAGTTTATAAGAGCTAGCCAAGCATTAAAGAACATAAATGTGAAAAGGAGATTGAAGCGAAATTCAAAGAACCCCCACCAGCATAACAAAGCAGCTGCCATACTAAAGAGGGGGCCTCCTAGTGAAATTAACGCCTTATCTCCATATGTAAGATCATCTTCACCTGAGTAACTTGCATAAGCGCCAAACAAAAAGAATAGAGAAAGATGAACATGGACGTTTCTGATTCGAAACGAAAAGAACTCCTTACCAAACCCAATCCCCACATCTATTCTAGGAACCCCTCTCATGCTAGCAAAACACGCATGTCCGATCTCGTGAAAAAACATGCTAGGTGGAACAATTATGATGATTAGGATTAACCAATTTAACATGGCCATACAGAATCATTCCTTTAAAAAGGAAGAGTGAGTCAACCGACTCACTCTTCAATAATCGTAACTTTTTTCATAACATCGCCTGCGCGTACGTGGTCTACGATATCAACGCCTTCAACAACTTGTCCAAACACCGTATGACGACCATCCAAATGAGGTTGTGGTGAATGACAGACAAAGAATTGACTTCCACCGGTATCTTTCCCTGCGTGTGCCATGGAAAGTGTACCACGTTGGTGTTTATGCGGATTTCCTTCTGTCTCACACTTAATTGTATAACCAGGGCCACCTGCTCCTGTACCATCAGGACAACCGCCTTGAATGACGAAGTCTGGAATGACACGGTGGAAAGTTAAACCGTTATAAAAGTCATTATTTGCAAGCTTAACAAAGTTTTCAACGGTTCCTGGCGCTGCATCCTCATATAATTCGAATGTCATTTGTTCTCCATTTTCAAATTCAATAGTACCTTTTTTCATTTGTTTCTCCTCCTCTTTTATGGCCGTTCATAAGGGAGATCAAATCGCGTTACATCTTGATACGATTCGCGCTGAATCACAAGCTGATGCTTTCCATTTTCCACAAACACAACAGCTGCTTTTGGAAAACGGTTATAGTGATTGCTCATAGCATATCCATAAGCCCCTGTACTGAACGTTGCCAGGATGTCACCACTTTCAACACGCGGTAACTCCACATCCCATATTAACATATCTCCAGACTCACAGCACTTGCCTGCAATAGAAACAAGCTGCTCTTTTGGCTCATTCATTTTATTTGCAACAGTAGCTGCATAACGGGCATGGTAAAGAGCGGGACGAAGATTATCCGTCATTCCTCCATCTACAGAAACATACGTACGGACATTTGGAATGTTTTTAATAGAGCCAATTGAATATAAGGTTATGCCTGCATCCCCAACTATGGCTCTTCCTGGTTCAATCCATACTTCCGGCATGTCAATTCCCATTCCAGAAACTTGTTTTTGAACCTCTGTTACCAGTTCTTCAACATACTTAGAGCGTGGTAACGGCTCATCATCATCCGTGTACTGAATACCGAATCCTCCACCAAGGTTTAAAACGGTAGGAACGAAACCATATTGAGTCTTCCAGTTTCCCAAGGCTTCGAACAATTTGCGTACAGCCATTACAAAACCATGCGTTTCAAAAATTTGCGAACCGATATGACAGTGTAGACCTTTAATATGAACACGTTCAAGGCTCATTAACTTTTCAAGCGCTTCTTCAGCCTGTCCGTTCCATAGATCGAACCCAAATTTAGAATCCTCTTGCCCTGTTAAAATATAATCATGTGTATGAGCTTCAATACCAGGGGTTACACGTAGAAGAACATCCATTTCTTTTCCATGCTCTTCAAGCAAGCCATTTAACAAATCAATTTCCCAAAAATTATCAAGGACAACACAGCCAATGTCTTGTTCAATGGCCATTTCTAATTCCTCAATGCTTTTGTTGTTCCCATGAAGATGAATACGCTCTTTTGGATACTCTGCCTGTATTGCAGTATACAACTCGCCTTGTGAGACGACATCAAGACTTAAGCCCTCTTCTTTCGCAACTTGAAGCATTGCAATAGACGAAAATGCTTTAGAGGCATAGGCAACTTCAGCCTGCACCCCTAAATCTTTAAATGTCTGAACAAAACTTCTCGCATTTTGCCTAATTTGTTCTACATCATAAACATATAGAGGAGTCCCATACTGTTTCGCCAATTCTACAGTATCCACTCCACCTATAAGGAGATTACCTTCACTGTTCACTTCTTCTCTATTCATGCAACATTCACTCCCCGACGTCTTACACTCCTATTATGATAAATGAAAATTTTCTAAAAGCTAAAATTTTTTCTCATAAAAAGAAGACAGAGTCACTGTCTTCTTTTCCTTTCACGCACTGAAAGATTAAAATAAATTTATCACAACATGCGCGCTTATTCAATATTCAATTACGGCTGTCGGTGGCGATTCTGTGGTTTTACAATACTTGGACGCTTCTTAGAAAGCGGCACAGATACACGGAATAAGAGCTGCATCGCCGCTCCAAAGTTAAATGGAAGTATCGGCCACAAGTAAGGTGTATTCAGAGAATTGGTACGAGTTAACAGTAAGATATAAACCGTAAATCCGATCACTAAACCTTTTACACCAAATATCGCTGTTATTAAGAGCATCAGCAATCGACTAATTTTGTTCGCTACACTTAATTCGTAACTTGGTGTAGAAAACGCTCCAATTGCACTAACCGCTACATATAAGATAACTTCCGGTATAAACAAACCAACATCGATGGCAATTTGTCCAATTAGCACGGCGGCGATTAGACCCATTGCCGTTGAGAGCGGGGTTGGCGTGTGGATAGCGGCGATCCTCAGAAACTCAATCCCGAGGTCGGCAAAGATTAATTGGAACACAACCGGAATATTGCTTTCTTCCTGAGGTCCGATAAACTGTAGTCCTTTTGGCAATAAAGTAGGATCCATAACCATAATAAGCCATAACGGCAATAGAAACACTGACATGAAAATTCCTAAATAACGCACCCAACGTACAAAAGATCCTACAATTGGCGCTTGTCTGAATTCTTCAGCATGCTGCACATGGTGAAAATAAGTTGTTGGTGTAATAATCATACTTGGTGATGTATCCACCATAATGAGAACATGCCCTTCAAATAAATGCGCAGATGCCACATCAGGTCGTTCTGTGTAACGGACTAACGGAAACGGATTTTTGCCCTGACTAACGATATATTCCTCAACTGTTTTTTCCGCCATTGATAATCCATCGATATCAATATTTTGGATTTCATCTTTGATTAGTTTGACTAAATCAGGGTCCGCAACATCTTTTATATACGAAATACAAATATCTGTTTTGGAACGTTCACCTACTTGAAAAATTTCATGGCGAAGACGCTCATCGCGCACACGTCTTCTTGTTAGTGAAGTATTTTCAATAATATTCTCTGTATAACCGTCTCGAGAACCTCTTACAACCTTTTCTGTATCAGGTTCTTTCGGGCTTCTTCCTGGATAATTACGGGTATCAACTGTAATTGCCTGTTCAAATCCGTCAATAAAAACAACAATGAGACCGGATAACATTTGCGTAATCGCTTTGTTCATATAATCTACATTTTCAACTTGCATATGAACAAGACGGTTTTTCACAATCTCATCCATTATTGAATGTTCCGGCTTTTCTACATCGTTTATTTTGACGAGGTTCTCAATAATTTGGATGACATAACTGGTGTCTACCATCCCTGTTAAGTAAAAAATATCAACCTCTGTTTCAAGTATGTGTAACTTCCGAAAACCTAAATCAAAAGATACACCAACCCCGGCATTTTCTTTCATATAGGCTTCGACATGTTTAATATCCGGAGAAATCGGCTGCTTTTCATTTCGTTCTTTTTGTTCACGTAATCCTGTTTCTTCGTGTTGATTTTTCTGTTGTTCACTTTCTCCCATTTGCATCAGCCCTTTCCAGGATCAGTTCGATCGCTTTTCTAGTAATCGGGGCTCCTTTATCTAAATCATCTTTGCCTCGCATTTTTCCTATATCACCGATGGCTACAATTGTTGGGATGTCTAACTGATCTAAGCAGTAAACCGTATCTCCACTTATACGGCCAATCTCCATTTCTGGAACTCCTTCTTTATCTACTCCATAAGGAACGAGTTCACCCTCACCGTCTATAGCGAAGTCAAATCGAGACCACTCGAGAGATCTTGTATGAGATGCGACAGCGATCGCTCCAATTATGTCCACATAAGGCTCTTTCGCTAGCTCCACGAGCACTTTTTCTCCTAATCCAACCCCTGGAACACCAGCATCGTCAAATAAAACATAGATTGGTTCTTCTTCTGCGACCTTAATAGCTTGTAACAAGTCATCCTTAGTAACTTGAGTAGGATTCCCAGCTAGGTCTGTTAAACAGGTACCACCGATACGCTTCGCTAAATAATCGATCGCATTCCGAGCATAAGCATCTCCATCTGTAATAACGATCACATTTTTTGAATCCATAACAACCTACCCCTTAGGTTTGAATATGACAGCAACAAGGAACCCAAATAAAATGGCGGAGGCAATACCAACAGATGTTAAATGAAAGATCCCCATCGCTATACCCATAAGTCCACTTTCATTGGCTTTTTCCATAGCTCCATGTAGGAGGGAATGTCCAAAGCTTGTAATCGGAACAGTGGCTCCTGCACCAGCAAAGCGGATTAAATTATCGTAAATGTCAAACCCATCGAGTATGGCGCCTGCTACAACAAACGAAGACATGACATGAGCAGGTGTTAACTTGAATACATCAAGCAAAATTTGCCCAATAACACATATTCCACCACCCACAACGAATGCCCACACGAAATCCATCATGCGCCTCCCTCCTCTCTCATTAACACAACACCATGTGCAATGGTTGGGATGGACTCTTTTTGCTGAACCATAGTAGGACTCATTAAAGCACCTGTTGCAACCACAAGAATCTTATTGTACCTGCCGCTTTTAATGGACTGAATAAGATGCCCATAAGTGACTACAGCTGAACAAGCACAACCACTTCCACCAGCAAATACTTCCTGATCACTGTTATATACCATTAATCCACAATCATTGTGAACGGCATCGATGTTGTAGTTATCCTCTTTCAGCATATCTTTTAAAATCGGGCTTCCTACGCTTGAAAGATCACCTGTAGCAATTAAATCGTAATGTTCGGGCTCTCGTCCTGTATCTTCAAAATGGCTTTTTATTGTATCGTAAGCTGCAGGTGCCATCGCTGACCCCATGTCAAAAGGATCTTTTGTACCGTAATCCATAACTTTTCCAATCGTTGCACATTCAATGCGTATATCTGACTTTTGTCGTGAAATGAGAGCTGCTCCTGAGCCCGTTACAGTAAATGTCGCGGTTTTCGGTTTTTGTCCTCCATATTCAGTGGGATAACGGAACTGACGCTCAGCAGTTGCATTATGACTACTTACTGCAGCAACAGCGTTCTTTGCAAATCCCCCGTCAACAAGCGCACTCCCTACCGCCAAGGTTTCCATTGATGTTGAGCATGCCCCAAACATGCATAAAAATGGGATTGAAAGCGAGCGCGCTACATAGTTCGAAGTGACATTTTGGTTCAAAAGGTCTCCAGCTAAAAAGAGGTCAATCTGATCCTTGGAAAGTCCTCCCTTTTCTAAACAAGTCTCTACAGCCTCTTCCATTAATTTTCGTTCAGCCAACTCCCAATTATCCTCATTACAATGCAATTCATCATAACTTTTATCAAATGAATCAGCTAAAGGCCCTTCTCCTTCTCTTGGCCCTACAGTGGTTCCTGTTGCATTTAAGTAAACTGGATTTTCATACATCCACGTTTGCTTTCCAACCTGTCTCATTGCGATCCCTCCTTACATGAATATGGATTGAAATATATATCGAAAAATGCCTACGATATAAGCCGCGACAACACCGAACACTATAACGGAGCCAGCGAGCTTAAACATGTTCGTTGCAACGCCAAGCACGATCCCTTCACTGCGATGCTCAAGAGCTGCACTTGTAATGGAGTTCGCGAACCCTGTAACCGGAACAGCAGAACCTGCGCCAGCAAATTGGCCAAGTTTATCATACACACCGAAACCGGTAAGTAACGCTGAAATTAAAATAAGCGTTGTCACGGTCGGATTTCCAGCTTCCTTCTCCGTCATATCAAAGACGCTCATATAAAACACCGTTAAAAATTGCCCAAACACACATATCAACCCACCTACTATAAAAGCTTTTAAGCAATTCACTACCAAATTAGGTTTAGGCTGATAATTTTTTAGTGTGTTATTATATTGCTTCTGATTAAATTGATCACTCATCTCTTCCACCTCATCATTTGACAAAAATTATCCATTGAAATAGAGACCCTGTAATTTTGCCTAATACAATAGCCATTAAAAACCATAGTAAACTTTGTTCTAATCCAATACGCCTTGTGAGAATTGGAAATACATTTAAAACTTCTGTGAGGGCAGCAGCTAACATGCCAATAAAAATACCATGAAAAGCTCCCCAAACAGCTAAAACGATTTTCGGAAGGGAAATTGTTAGGTCATCAAAAGATAGAAACGTACCGCTTAAGACACCAATAACCACAGCTAGCTCATATAATTGTGTGGCCGTATCACTTTTACTTAACTGAACAAGTCGCGGTATAATACCAAGCACTGTAAGAAAGGCTACAAAACCTGCTCCAACAGCTAAACCAGCAGCAAGCCCGATAAACGCTTCAAGAATCTGATTTATCATCTTCTGATTGATCCTTTACCAGTTTGTTTTCATGCAAAATGACATATTGATCTAAATCTTGTTGGTATTTGAACATCTCAACTTCTAGTGGGCTCGGCTCTTCATTAATTCGTTTTTTAAATAAGTGATTAAAAAATAAAATCATACCCACTCCTAAACCAATGGAATAGGGAATTTGAATCCAAAAAGGGTGTTCAACCTCTTCACCAGTCATAAGATAGTGAAGCCGTTGTTGCACCTCTTCCATACTGACATCATAGTGAAAATTCATGATCGCCATAGCCGCACCTATAAATAATAAAAGCCAGATGAGGGCTACAAAGAGAATGGAAGAAGATTTTTTCGGTTTCTGAATGCGAATGATGGTCTGATTCGGTCCGACCTGTTGAAATTCAAGATTTTCATAGCGCTGACTTAACTGATGAATCACACGAAAAACATCAATAATGACAATGTTCCGATCTTCTTTTTTTATCTCATATAACTCCGTATGAATCAGCTTCTGTCTAGTATCTTCATCTGCTGAAACAAGAGCAATATCACCGAGTTTCACCGTCTGATGTAGCTTAGCTTCAATTTTATTTTTCAGTCGCAAGTACACAATCTTCCCCATTCGACACCCCTCCTTATGTAGAGAAGTCTACAAATAGTATGAGTCACCTGTGCTGGTATCATTCGTAAATGAAGGTTGTAAAAATTTTGTAGTCAATGAGATGGTTGAATAGGGGATTTATGAATATAAGCCAGTTGTGTGCAATAAGTATGTGAGGGGATGCTTCTGAAGGCAAAAAAATACCAGAGCTCAATGCCCTGGTATCACTCGTTTAGTTGGTCTTTGATATACTTTAAGATTTTCTTTTCAATCCTCGACACTTGTACTTGCGATATCCCTAGCCGATTGGCAACATCGGATTGAGTTTGGTCCTTATAGTACCGCAAATATATAATCAGTCGTTCCCGTTCATCTAACGCTCGTATCGCTTCCTGTAAGGCAATTTTGTCGAACCACTTGGTATCTTGATCCGCGATTTGATCCAAGAGCGTGATTGGATCCCCGTCATTTTCATAAACCGTCTCATGTATGGAATGAGGGGATTTAGATGCCTCCTGAGCATGAACAACCTCTTCAGCACTAATCTCCAGGGCTTGCGAGAGTTCTGTAACAGTAGGGCTACGTCCTAAGCTCTTAGTCAATTCATCTTTTTTCTTACGGATCTTATTCCCTGTTTCTTTCAAGCTTCGACTGACTTTAACACTACCATCATCACGAATAAAACGCTGAATTTCTCCAATTATCATGGGGACAGCATACGTTGAAAACTTCACATCATAGGAAAGGTCAAACTTGTCCACGGATTTCAAAAGACCGATGCATCCAATTTGAAATAAATCATCAGGATCATACCCTCGGTTTAAAAACCGCTGAACAACTGACCAGACAAGACGCATATTTTTTTCAACAAGGACATCCCGGGCTTCTTGGCTTCCTTGTTGACTCTGAGCGATATACATCTTAACCTCTTCGTCCGAAAGCTGCTCCTGTTTCTTCGATTGTTTTAGTTCCACATCCATAGGCATGTCTCCTTAATTACATAAGGTCTTGCTTTTTTTTAGGTGTTTCACTAACCGTACTGTTGTGCCTTCTCCCGGATAAGAAGAGATATCTACTTCATCCATAAAGTTTTCCATGATGGTAAAGCCCATTCCTGAACGTTCTAATTCTGGTTTTGATGTAAATAAAGGTTGTTTTGCTTCATCAAGGTTATCGATACCGATTCCTTCATCCCAGATTAAAATTTCAGCTGCGCCGTCCTGCAGGATACACTTAATGTGCACCTTGCCATCAGCACCTTCATGATAACCGTGAATGATCGCATTCGTAACAGCCTCTGAGACAACCGTTTTAATTTCGGTTAATTCATCCATTGTCGGGTCCAATTGCGTTACAAAAGAAGCTACGGTTACACGAGCAAATGATTCATTTTCACTTAATGCAGAAAATTCAATATGCATTTCGTTTTTACTCATTAGGATGCCACCCCCAACGTTTCAAGCGCATAGGCTTCATTTTCTTCAAAACGGATGATCTTAAATAAACCAGACATTTCAAATAAACGTTTTACAGCTGGAGAGATTGAACATACGACCATCTCTCCTCCTTCTTGCTTAACTTCTTTATATCTTCCTAAAATGACCCCAAGGCCAGAGCTATCCATAAAGCTGAGGGATTCTAAGTTTAAAATGACATGTTTTACGTCTTGTTTTGATAAAACTTGCTGCCATTCGTTTCTTAAGTTTTCGGCTTCATGGTGATCTAACTCTCCTGATAAACGAACTAATAATACATGTTGCTTCGTTTCAAAACTTACGGAAAGACTCACAGTTTATGCCCCCTTATAAATTGGTTAGTGAGTCTTTCTTCTTTTGTCCTGCATTATCCTGCTACCTGACAAAAGAAGTGTGGATTCGCTAATATCTTTCAAGATTAGCGATGCTTCACCATTTCATTCATTGAACGCTTCAATAATGGCCATATTCCGGCATTCGACACATTTTCATTAACAATTAACGTCGTTTCAGATAGAGGTTCTCCATCACTTGTAATGGTTAGTTTACCTACCTCTTGCCCTTTTTTAAGAGGCAATTCGATATGGTCATTGTATTGGATTTCACGCTCAACTTTTTCAATCTTTTGTCCTTTTTTCTTCAGAACAGAAACGGACTCACTTGTGACAACATCAACATTTGGATTGTTGGCACGAATCATTTTTAGTTGATCTACTGGTTGGAATCGCTTATAGAGAGACTCTGTTTCATAGTGATTGAAAGCATAATCTAGCATCGTTGTAATATCTGCATTACGCTTTTTCGGTGTTTCTGCGCCCATAACGACGGCGATTACACGCATATCATTTTTCTTCGCCGTAGCTGTTAAACAGTATTTCGCTTCACGTGTAAAACCTGTTTTCAATCCATCTACACCTTTATAAAATTTCACTAGCTTGTTGGTATTAACAAGCCAAAATTCGTTGTCTGTGCCTTTACGAAGGTAGTCATCATACACTTTTGTGTAATCTGTGATGCCTTCGTATTTCAGCAGTTCTTTGGACATTACGGCCATATCATGTGCTGTACTGTAGTGGTCTTCTTCAGGAAGTCCTGTCGTGTTTTTAAAATTCGTGTTTTTCAGCCCAAGCTCTTGAGCCTTTTCATTCATACGCTCCACGAATTCTTCTTCACTTCCTGATATGCGCTCTGCTAAAGCAACAGAAGCATCGTTACCTGATGCGACTGCTACACCTTTCAACAGTTCATCGACAGTCATTTCTTCTCCAGGCTCCAAGAAAATTTGCGAGCCTCCCATGGAAGCAGCGTACTCACTGGCACGTACTTTTTCCTCAAGCTTAAGAGAACCATTGTTTAAGGCTTCCATTACCAAAATCATCGTCATAATTTTCGTCATACTGGCTGGTGGCAGCGTTTGATCTGCATCTTTTTTATATAAAACTTCGCCTGTATCACGTTCAATTAAAATAGCGGATTTTGCACTGTCAACTAACTCTGGTCCATCATCCTCATTCTCTCCAGCAAATGTAGCAGAAGGTAATGTAGTCATCATTATTAGTATCGTCATGATCCAGACACCAAAATTTTTCATAGAGGTCCCTCCAATCGTATTGTTAGCTATTTTTTCCATGATTGGCGAGATTTATAACAGAGTGTGGGAAAATTTTAGAAAAAGTGGGTGGCGATTGTGGGGGGATGGTTTCTTGGGTGGAGCGCGTGGGCTTTCCGGCGGAGCTCGCGGGCTTCTGCTCGGGTCTCTCCCTCTTCTGCTCGGGTCTCTCCCTCTTCTGCTCGGGTCTCTCCCTCTTCTGCGCGGGTCTCTCCTGCTTCTGCGCGGGTCTCTCCTGCTTCTGCGCGGGTCTCTCCCTCTTCTGCTCGGGTCTCTCCTGCTTCTGCGCGGGTCTCTCCTTCTTCTGCTCGGGTCTCTCCTTTTTCTGCTCGGGTCTCTCCTTCTTCTGCTCGGGTCTCCCACAAAAAAAGCATGTAACCCCCAAAGAGGAGGCAACATGCTTTAGAAAATATCTTTATTCACCTGTAATATGACCATGAATCAACGTAGGAGCATCTACCTTATCATCCGAAACGGTGATATTTTCGTAAAGTTTCTCCTTCACATCATCCACATCTTCCTGGTTCGCGTAAATCGTTAGTAGAGACTCGCCTTCTTCAACATAGTCGCCTACTTTCTTATTCAGGTAAAGCCCTACTGCAAGATCAATCACAGACTCTTTTGTCGCACGGCCTGCACCTAGCATCATTGCAGCTGTACCAAGTTCATCGGCTACGATGTCAGATACATAACCCGCTTTTTTAGCCGGCAGCTCAATCTTATGAGAAGCTTGTGGCATTAGAGACGGATCTTCAACAACTTTTCCGTTTCCACCTTGGGAAGAAAGGAATGTGTCAAAGCGTTCTAGAGCTTTACCATTTTTAATGTTTTCTTCTAACATACCGCGTGCTTCATCTAGTGTGCTTGCTTTTCCTGCTAGCACAACCATCTGGCTTCCTAGCGTTAAGCATAGTTCTGTTAAGTCTTCAGGACCTTCACCTTTTAAAGTATCGATCGCTTCTTTAACCTCAAGAGCGTTACCGATTGCGCGGCCTAGTGGTTGGTTCATGTCAGAAATTACTGCCATTGTGTTACGGCCAACTTTATTACCGATTGCAACCATTGCTTCAGCAAGTGCTTTAGAGTCCTCTAGGCTCTTCATGAATGCACCAGCGCCTGTTTTCACATCCAGTACAATCGCGTCTGCACCTGCTGCGATTTTCTTACTCATGATCGAGCTCGCGATTAATGGAATGGAGTTAACTGTAGCCGTTACATCACGTAATCCATATAACTTTTTATCGGCCGGTGTTAAGTTACCTGTTTGACCAATAACAGAGATTTTATTCGTGTTACTCATTTTGGCAACTGGTACATCAAGAGATGCAACTAGAGGTCCAAGAATTAGCGTCGTTGTATCCCCAACACCACCAGTGGAGTGCTTATCGACTTTTACGCCTTCGATAGGAGAAAGATCAATTGTTTCCCCACTATCTACCATCGCTTGCGTAATGCTTGCGCGTTCTTCATCGTTCATATCCTGGAAAAAGATCGCCATACAAAGCGCGCTTGCCTGGTACTCAGGAATATCACCGTTCGTATAACCTTCAACGAAGAAATTGATTTCCTCACGAGTAAGCGCCTGACCGTCGCGCTTTTTTGCAATAATGTCGTACATTCTCATATTCTCATCACCTTTATTTGAAGTTCATGAAGTTAAATCGTTTTTAAAATTTCTTTTACAAAGTTCAGGAAGTCTTGGCGTACTTGTGCAGTCGTTTCAATAACCTCGTCGTGTGTTAGCGGCTGATCTAAGATACCCGCTGCCATATTGGAGATACAAGAGATTCCTAGCACGCTCATGCCTGCATGGTTTGCCACGATTACTTCTGGAACTGTAGACATACCAACTGCATCGCCACCCATTGTGCGTAGCATACGTACTTCTGCACCCGTCTCATAAGATGGACCAGTGTTCCCAACATAAACACCTTGTTGCACACTTAGGCCAAGGCTGTCAGCACACTTTTTCGCATGCGCTGTTAACTCAGGGCAATACGCTTTGGACATGTCTGGGAAACGCTCACCTAGTTCATTATCGTTCGGTCCGATTAATGGATTATCACCCATGTTATTAATGTGGTCCGTGATAATCATTAGGTTACCTGCATCAAAGCTTTCATTAATACCACCAGCTGCATTTGTTACGAAAAGCTTTTCAACTCCAAGCTCTTTCATAACGCGTTTTCGATTTCATCAGCTAGAACACCTAGACCAGAACCTAAAATTAATCCTACTGTTGGTTGTTCGTTAATTTTCTCTTGAATATGCTGTGCTGCTTCTTTAATTTGTGCTGCGTTCATTGTACAGCCCCTCCCTACTTCAAATCGTTTAAGAAACTTTTGCCATGTTTAGGCATTTTAATATTAAAGTTCTCTGCTACTGTAGCGCCAATATCTGCGAACGTCTCACTTAATGCTAACTCGTTATTTCCTTTTAGGCTCTTAGAGTAAGCAAGTAACGGTACATATTCACGCGTGTGATCTGTGCCGTGGTGAATTGGGTCGTTACCATGGTCTGCTGTAACGATTAACAGATCATCATCTTGTAATTTCTCTAATACTTCTGGAAGACGAGCATCATATGCTTCAAGTGCTTCCCCGTACCCTTGAGGGTCACGACGGTGTCCATATTTCGCATCAAAATCAACAAGGTTTAAGAAGTTTAGTCCTGTAAAGTCCTGATCCATAGAATCTACAAGCTTATCCATTCCGTCCATATTGTTTTTCGTGCGGATTTCTTCTGTTACGCCTTCCCCATCATAGATGTCAGAGATTTTACCAAGTGCGATTACATCGTAATTCTCATCCTTTAATTCGTTCATAACAGTACGACCAAATGGCTTTAATGCATAGTCGTGGCGGTTGTGCGTACGCTCGAATTCTCCTGGTTTCCCAACGAATGGACGTGCGATAACACGGCCGATCATATATTTTTCATCTTTTGTAATTTCACGAACCATCTCACAGATTTCATACTGCTCTTCAATTGGCACAACATCTTCATGAGCTGCAATCTGAATAACAGAGTCCGCAGATGTGTAAACAATTAATGCACCTGTTTCCATGTGTTCAGGGCCAAGCTCATC
>SDGW01000492.1_pt1 | contig 16511 bp, 20 predicted proteins | sample 2873831 | NCBI WGS metagenome assembly SDGW01 (sample SAMN08132700, study PRJNA421101) | hypersaline lake metagenome | isolation source: celular fraction 0.22 microns magnesium sulfate-rich crust from ephemeral... | place: Spain: Penahueca Lagoon, Toledo | collected 2011-07
GACATCGTTTCCACCTATGTTTTGGTGAATGACCCTGCCTTCCTCTTTAAATGCATGCAGGTGTGGACGGACGCCTTCTTTCGTCATGTCAACTTCTTCTGCGACGGTTCCGGTTCCGATAACCAGCTCCTCCTCTTCTCGAAGGACGTTGAGTATCTCTTCCGGATGAATTCCGTTGCCGTCGTGAGTCGATAGGATTCCGTTGTCCATTTTCAACTTGAGAGGGTTGAGGCGATCACAATTGCAACAATTGATACTAGCGCTACGATACCCAACACAGTGGAGAGGAGCCCTATCAACGTAATGTTCAGATATTCGGTCGTCACAGCTGATCCGAACACTACCATGACGACACCTCCGATGATTAGTGAAAGGGCTCCTTCTGCTGCCTCTCCGAATTCACCCATTGGTTTCGCACCTCGTATTTTGTGATAGCTTTTGATGCATCACGATCACCCCATGGAACTACGGGTAAATAGGCGTATTAGACGTTTAACGCCAGTTTTAGCGGGTTTCGAGAGTTCGTAATCACAAGATTGGTGTTTGTAATCACAACTCCCGACTTTGTGATCGCAAAGTCGACGCAGTAATGCGTTTACCTTCCAATCGGGGAATTCTGACAAAATTTACTTATCGGAACACCACTTTCACTTCCACCCCGCCCATGGCTCACCCCTTTCCCACGCCGGCCACATCCTTCGGCCATGGAAACTACACCAGCGGACTCCGGCCCGAACCGGAGGGAGACGTTCTACGATCTCTACGACGTGCTCGCACTCCACCACAACGCCGAGCATGCCGACCGGATGACGCTGGCGCTGCTCCGGATGGAGGCTGACGGGAAGGACCTCGTCGGCCTCATCGACGACTACCAGTGCGCCGTCTACTACTCCAGCACCGGCCGCTCGCTGAAAGGTTACGCCTTCGACAAGCACGGCGTTCGCGAGGCCGATATCGACTCCGTGTGGCGGCTGCTGAGCGACGCCGCCTCGTGGGTCGACGCTCACCAGGAGGAACTCGACTGGATCCACCCCCACTACCGCTGGGTGCTCGACCTCGAGGATGACCGTGACGAATGGGGTTTCGAGCCATGACCAGTCCGCTGTCGGGACCCAACTCGTCCGCCGGCTTCATCCATCTATTCGGGAACAAAATCCGCGTTCAGATTCTCGCGTACCTCTGGAAGTGCGAACGATCGAAGACGAACGACATCGCTCAGGAAATCGGGAATGGTCCTAGCACGGTGCGTACCCATTGCCAGATGCTTCAGGAGGCTAAGCTACTCCAGAAACGAGATTACGAAGGGACTCAGTTCTGGCAGCTCACGACCAAGGGCGAAACCGCTGCCGGGAAGATCGCGAGGCCGTTGCTTGAGGTTGCTCCTGGGCGACAGTGAGAATTGACGGCGAAATTCACCCTCCGAACTCGTCGAGCCCGGATTGCTCGCCGATGTCGATCTCCTCCAGCAGCTCCGGCGAGTCGTTCTGCGGATTGTTCACCCGCTTCGACACCGGATAGGCCCGCATCTCCTCGGCGGGATAGGGGTCACAAACTTCCTGGAACTCATCGACGCCGCCGCCGTTCAGCCACGTCGCCTCCTCGTCGGGCTCGAGCATCACCGGCATACGGTCGTGAATCTCACCCACCACCTCATTCGCCTCGGTCGTGAGAATCGTACAGGTAACTCGGACATCTCCGGTCGATGCTGTACAGGTTTCCCAGAGACCAGCGTAAGCGTATGGCTCGCGGTCCACCCGCTCGACGCGATACGGCTGTTTGCTCCCGCGTGAGCCCGACCACTCGTAGAAGCCGTCTGCGGGAATCAGGCAACGTCGCTCCTCGAACGCTTCGCGGAACATCGGCTTCTCCGCGGCGGTCTCGCTCCGCGCGTTAATCGGGTTCGGCACGTCTTCAGGACCATCCGCCCACTCGGGAATGAATCCCCACTTGAGCATGTCGAACTCCTCGGGTGCGTCGTTCTGGACTGCAACGAGGTCCTCTCCAGGAGCGATGTTGTACCGCATCGGAATTTCCACACCCGGACCGGGCTGGGCATCGAAGCGGCGCTTCAGGACTCCCGGATCGACAGCGAGCGACGTGCGACCGCACATACCCACGGGTTCGTGGCCGGCGGTTTAACGCTGCCTCCGATTACTCGTAAAGCATGAACCTGAACTCCTCCTCGAGCAGCGCATAGATCCATTCGTCCCAGTTGTGGGTGAACCGGTTCGGCTTGCGCTGTAACTGGTTTCGGACGATGGACTCGTTCTCCTCGATGAACCGGCGTATCGCTCTCCGCTCGTCGCCGGTGAGGTAGTAGACTGTCGTCACAGATCCTTCGCTACGGAAGGATTTCCCAGAGACGGTAGAAAGCTCCAGCCGTTCGACGAACATGCGTTGCTTGGGGCTCAAGTCAGAGAACTGGCCAATCTCGCCAAATTCGTCAGAAATACGCGGCTCATCTCGAACCGCTTGCAACCACTTCGATCCGAACAGGCGCTTCTCCTTGCCGTGGGCGCGTGGTTCGTCGATGTCCGCGAAACGGTCCTCGGCGTTCTGAACGTCCTCTAGCGACAGTTCTGAGGGAATGGCCTCCCTGATCGCGTCCCCATAACCCCCCCGAGGCGTGGAGTCTCCACGTTCCCAGTTGCCAATCGTTTTCCTGGTTACGCCGATCTCCTCCGCGAACTCCTTGCGACTCTCGCCACGAACCTCGCGAATCAACCGGACACCGCTGGGGGAGATATCGAGGTCGGCCATGTTTCGGGGCAGAACCGAATGTAGAAAAAGCGTTTCTACCCGACGTTAGACGAGTCTACTTTTCGGCCTCGTGGTGCTCTTCGAGCTCGCAGATTCGTCGCTCCTGGGCGAGCAGCAGCGACATCAGCAGGAGGTCCATGTTCCGCTCGGTGTAGTGGTAGCCGGCCGCGTCGGCGTAGTCGCCGGCCTGTTTCCAGAGGTGGTCCCAGTGCTCCTGATCTTGGTAGCGGAGACCGCGTCTGAAGTCACTCCACTGATTCTCCAGGTGCCGCAGCGTGTCGCGGTAGGTCGGGTTAGTTCGTCCCACTTGCGTACACCTCCGTATTCCACGTCGCCGCAGAGTGAATGGGCTTGCGCGCCTCGAGAACGCGGCGCCAGAACGCCAGCGTCGTCTGGACCCAACCGTCTCCGAGGGGGTAAACTAGCGTCTCGAACTCTTCACCGACAAATCGTGGCCCCATCGGCGTCTCCTCGGTGACGAGTGTTGACGACGACGCAGCTTCGACCGGCTCCGAGAACTCGTCGTCGCGCGTGCGGGTGCAGAGGACAGGGATCTCGTACTCCCTTGCGATACGGGCCAACGGTGCGAGGGACCGAACGAGCATCTCCTGGCCGTCGGCGCCCTGCACGTCGCTGTTTCGATAGCAGAAGTCGATATCGGGCACGACGATGGTCGCCGTGGAGTCGTCGACGACCTCCTCCAAGCGGCGTACCAGCGTGGTGTGCTCGTAGGCTTGGAACGCGCGGGCGACCTGAACACGGTCGAGGATGCGGCGGTCCGGTGCGACCTCGACGAGGGTTTCGGTCGTCGCGTAGTGGCCGGTGCCCAGCCAGATTGCCTCGCCACCTTCGAGCAGGAGCTTATCGACGGCGAGCGTCTGTAGGACAAGCCGAGGGTCGCCCTCACACTGGACCAGGGTCAGTCCTTCCTCGAGCGTCGGGAGCTCGGGAATGTCGATTGACGACCCATCAGACGGTGGAAGTTCCGAGTCCATACTGACACCTCTGAACCTAGAGGACTTAGGCGTCGTCTCGGCGGTTCCGAATGGTTCCGGACCAACCAAACCCACAGACAGCAACTGGCTGAGGACCTTCCGGCATCGGGAAATCTGGAACTGGAGCCCCGCTGATCTAGAGGAGTGCTCAGACGCATATGGATTGGAATGTGAATTGAATGGAGCTTAAACCTCGCCAATTTGAGATTCTGTAACAACAACCCAGGTGGTCGAAGTAGTTACGACCTGATTGGCTCAGAATCCAGTACTGTATCAATGGGTGTCAAACCTCTGATTGAATAGCTTTCGATCGATTATTTCGTAAAACGACTTACCTGAGGAGACTTGGGCTAACTCATCAGATGAAATTGTGACTATTCTAGGAGAATTCCATTGTTTATTTACCAGTCTAGTAGCATCGGTTTCCGACTGATATCCAGTAAGTCGGCTAGTAGTCACAAAGAACCCTAAGTTCACTCCAACTTCACGCATTTTATTTTGAAATTTCCTTATCTCCTCGCTTGGTGTATTATCACTCCAATTTTTACACTCTACAAGAATGAAACGAGTATACGAATCGAACAGTGTTTTGGAATCAAACCCGATATGTTCCAACACCAAATCGATTTCTCCTGTTTTGGTCCGTAAATTCCGTTCTCTCACCTCAATCATTTCCAAGCCAGAGAACAGTGTATCGGTTAGGGTTTCAAGAGAATCTCCTTTCTCGAGAGAGCTTTTGGCACTCTGGACATTATTTAACTCTCTTCTGTAGCGTTCAACATTCAACTCAAAGTACTTTGTAGCAATTTGGTTCGATGTCCAATCGGTACCCGGCAAATTGAGGCTTTCCCATTGCCGTTTCGTAGATGGATGAGGTCCTGGCTCTTTAGATGGGTAGGAATCCGGAGGAGACAGGTGATTAGAAAGTTCCTTGCAATATGATTCATCTAGTTCGTTTAGAGAGTAAATCGTCTGATCCCACGATGTAGTATCACCTGTTGGGGCCGAACTGACAATGATATACTCATTGGAAAGAACGACTGTCACATTCGCCCCAGTTGACGAGCGACACGTGCCTAGAATCAATTGGCTCTCGTAATCTAGCCCTCCACCATAATTACTGGTTGCAGCTTGCTCAGAATCTAATGTAACATAAATAGCGACATGCGGGGCACTTGATAGCGAATCTGCAGTCACCAGATCCACATCAATCTCCGTCCAGCCAGATTCTTGGGATAGAGGAAGCGGAACATCATAGGTTACATCTCTAAATATGGATTCGTCTTCAACCCCTGAAATAGTCAATAGTCTGTAGGCTACCTTCCTTAGATTTTCAAGGTGTTCAGAGTAGTCCGTAATATCGTCGTATGGTACGTATGTCTCAGATAATTCATCATAAAGTGACTTCTCAGGACCGTTCATCACCGATTATGCAGGGCTAATAGCCGAAATAACTACTCCCTCATTGACTTGATAGACTGACCAAGTATCGACATTCGAAAACCCCAGATGGACGAGGAAACTGATATGGCCTATTGTGAGGATGATGAATCGGTTCAATTGTGTGTGGAGGCTGGTTTTTCCGATGACTCATCCTGAGTGATGTGAACCGAACCCTGAATCTGCGAATCTAGCACCTCCTGAACCTCGTCGGATTCTGGGCCGGAATCAATAACCATTCGACTTTCTGCTTAGGATTTCCTATTCATCCCCAGATTCGTGAATACGCTTATAATCAATTATCAAGTCACCTTCAGAATTCACTTCAACTAAAAACACGTCTCCCTCACAGATACCGTGTTCCCTCTTCAATTCGGCTGGGATAGTCAAGTCCAATGATTCTGTTCCCTGGCGACCCCGAGCTTTTACTGTGAAAGGTGCGGGCACAGCCGAATTCTCATTGATGTGTATATAACGTGCTTTGTGCACATTATGTACATGGGTCTTAATGGAGTTGACTATTCATCCCTGCTCCGTGGTGAGAACATCTTTGTACTTCTTCGGCTAAGTACCAGTGTACACAATGAGCGGACCTACTGCTATTAGCCTCTTCTCTGGTCTCGGAGGGATTGACATAGGTTTGCACCGCGCCGGTGTGGAGACGCTGGTGACGCTAGACTCAAATGAGGAAGCAGCCGAAACTCTTCGGGCAAACAGCTCAAAATACGAGTCTGGCATTGCAGGTAGTGACGCCCCCTACGACTGGATTGTGCTTGAGAACGACATATATGAAGTCTCCTCGGCCGATCTTATTGATGCAGCTGGCACCGACGATATTGACTTCTTCATCGGGGGTCCACCCTGCCAAACGTTCTCGCGTTCTAACGAAGGGAACAGGGAGGGAACGAATGCGGAAAGAGGTCTCCTGTTCCAGGAATACGCTCGTCTCCTCCGTGAGATTGAACCGAAGGCGTTCATCTTCGAGAACGTCCGTGGGCTTGCCTCGGCGAACGACGGGAAAGATTTCGAGATAATCAAAGAGGAGTTCTCGAAGTCAGGATATACCATCAATGACGATGTACTGAACGCTGCGGACTTCGGAGTTCCACAGACACGACAGCGTCTGTTTATTGTCGGTTTCCGTGGTGACGAAAAGCCATACTTCCCCGAACCGACACATGTGGAAGCGAAAAATACGCTAACTGGAAAGCCGAGTTGGGTTACTGCTGAGGAGGCCCTCACGGACTTCGATTTGGACGCCGAGATAACCGCGACTGGGGGGTATGAGAACGCAGTAGGTGGACAATACGGCTATCTCCTGAAGGATATCCCTCCCGGCGGGAATTACCAGCATTTCACCGAGCGAAAATACCACTCGGAGAAGGGTGAGTATATTGAGCGAAGCGAAGACGAGCTGGACGAGAAAGTCTTCGACTGGCGATCTCGTCACTACAATTACCTCCTGAAACAGGACCCTGACCGACCTACGTGGACGCTACAGGCAGCACCCGGTACATACGTCGGTCCTTTCCACTGGCGCTCTCGTAGGTATTCCTTCCTTGAGGAAATGCGACTAATGGATATCCCTGTGGATTACGAGATTTGTGGATCACCGCGAGAGATTCAACGCCAGATTGGGAACGCGGTTCCGCCAGGGCTCGCGGAGGCAATCGTTCGCAGTTTAATCGATCAACAGAACTTAGACGCTGATTCGAATGGGACGCCGAAGAAAGGGGTGAAAAAGCGTGCGGATGGAGGCACTTCCCCATACGAAAATGGAGAAGTGATTCAAATTGGCGGGAATCGTTCTCCTTGGAAATATGCGGAAGAAGTAATGGCGCATTTGGGCCAGGGTAAGTCAATCAATCTCAAAGGCCGTGGGAAGCGCCTCGCACAAGTAATCGACGTAGTTGAACTCGTACGACGCCGTTCTAGGGAAACTCCTGAAATTAGATTAGAGGAGACAACGACCGAGAATCCGGAGGGGAGTAAGAGCGATTACCTCTCGGTACTTCGAGCAAACCTCGAGCCTTAACCAGCCAAACGTCTTTCAGGCAAACAATCGGTTGCGTGGATTATTCGCCAAGAGATTCGATTGCCTTTTTCCAGTCTGATTTACTGCTCTCTTGGGCTCGCATATCGTTTAGGAATTCACCTACCGATTCACGGAATTTGCGACGACCACCCCGCCCTTGAAATTTAAGGCTGCTAAGGAGATCTTCCTTAGAGATGATCACCAGTTCGATTTCTGCTTCTTTGACTACATCCATCGCCCTTCTTCGCTCACTCTCGGATTTGAATCCATGACCGGTAAAAAAGAGGTATTCGTCGAGTTCATGTTCCCGACCGGTCGAAATTGAGTGCTGAACATCTGATTTAGTTGCACTTTTGTCTTTGACTTCTGCGGCTTGGAGGAGGTTGTCTTCCTCTTCAGACTCAAACACCTCGATATCGCCCGCAGCGCTGGAGTTTTCGTCAGCCACGTTGACGTGATCAACCTTGATATACACATCACTCTTGTCTGCTTGGAAGTACTGAGCATCCAGTACTCCTGCAGCGACAGCGGCCAGTCTCTCACCAGTACCCGACTTTTTGAGATATCCTCGAACTTTCTGCTCGAGTTCAATGTACGAGACCTCGGGAGGATTCGAGTAACTAACTGTCGTGGGTTCCAGTTGCGAAACCTCGTAAAGCGTTTGTTTGAGAACGTTTATGGGTTCCAAATCACCCTTTCCCGACTGTTCCTGAAGTTCCGATAATACCCGAATTAAGGTCTGATACAGGTCTTTGTTCCGGACCTCGTAGTCCTTGTTGAGTTCGGATTGACGGTAATAGACACTGTTGGTTCTGGGTTCGTTGGAACCACCCAATCGCTCACCATTATCTTTCTCCCACTCTGTGACAACATCCGTAGCTAGTCCGCCGGAATTGAATGATCCCTCCAAATTGCTCTGATCCTGTAGTGCGAGTGCGTGGATGTCAGAGTTAACAGCTTTCGCCAGGACATTAGTGACCAAGATATATCGAAAAGTCCGAGTGCCATACTTTTCGGCCTTAATTACCTGTCTAATTCCCTGACGGATTATGTAATCATCTACATACTCCGTTTCGTTACTATCGGTAATATCACGCCACGTATCACGCAGAAGTTCTTCAGCCTCGTCGTACCCGATCTCCTTCGACATGATAAATGTAGTACGAATAGAAGGAGACACATTGCCTGACTCTTCGTGTCACTTAGTTACATTATGTACATCGATGGGTCTGGTGTGGCGTAAGCGACAATCCCGTTGAATCCGTGTTCGCACATCACCACACGGGTTTGCGAGAAGAGAGGAGCGCGTTCCGGTATATGACCACGAGCAGAGTGGCGCGCTCGAGGACCGTGGCCACATTTCAAGTGAGACGCGCCGATTCACAACGAATCTCCCGGGCGACTCCCCCCGCATCCGAATCGGGTACATAAGCTAAGTACATTTGCGACGTTCGAGCGACACAAACAAACAACCTATATGGTCATCGTGGTCTCGACATTGCCGGCCGATAGTACCGATGTATAACCCTTATCTCATGTTACTCTAAACATGATGCCAAGATGTCTGCATCTCTTTCAAAAAACATCCGCAAACTGACCGGCCCGGTTGAGCACTGGGTTACTACTTACAATTCTGGGTACTGGGGGTTCGTGAAGAAGTACGAGGAGAAGTGGCAAAACGATATCCACCCGGGGGACGTCTTCCTCTTCCACGCTGCGAGTCCGGAATACATCACTAGTTCAGGTTCTGATCTCGGTGCGGGAATCATCGGAATTGGAAAAGTCGGAGCGAAGAGCACTAAGTCGGAAGCAGTTTGGTGGGAGGAGCTGCACAAGGAGGGCAGGAACTACCCGTATCTAATCCACTTCTCCGAGATCTACTGGTTCGGGGACACCACCGCCATCGAGGACGCTCCGGTTTCTGAGAAATCTGATTCGCAGGTCCGAGAGGAAGCGAGAGCGTTGAGTGAGAACAAGATCTCATTCGGGGATATGTCTGATGCTGGATATCGAATCCCTGCTCAAGGTTCTATTGCCAATCTGAGTAGTCCCGAGAAACTGTTCCCACTTCTTCGAGACAGGCTAGACTCCGCAACTGTAGTCCAGGACCCCGGAACCGGAAAGACTGGCGAACGAATGGCCGATGAGTCAAGCGATTTGGAGGGTGCCACGGGTCGAGGTGCCAGTGATCTGCGCAATCGAAACCGTGAACGAGATCTCTCACCGGAGGAGGTCGAAAATCAGACCGTCGAGTCACAGCAATCGGTAAAGGACCAAATTCAGGGCTCGCTAGAACACGAAGAGTCTCTCGACGTATTCGAGGATTACCTCGTCAACCGAGGCTTCGAAACCGGGGAAACGAAGCATAGCGACATTTTGGGCACGAACGAGCTCCACGTGATAATCGGCGAAGCGAAGTCGATTCACGATCGGAATACATCGGGTCAGATTCGCCGCGGCTTGGGCCAGCTTCTGGAGTACACGTACTTTGACGTGAAGAAAGACGACTCTCGAAATGCGAAAGAACTCACTCGTTGTCTGGTTCTTACCCAAGAACCATCGCAAGGGTACAAAGAGTTCCTGCGAGACTTGCAAAACGACGGAATCTACACCTACTGGACAGACGAATACGGAGTCAAAGGATTCTCTGAGTCGATGGACAGACTCGAGTCAGTGACAAATTAGGACTCCTGCCATCTCTCGAGTTCCTCATTGACCTCTCGAACAGTCTCTTCGTCGAACCGTGACTCGTTTTTCTCCATCTTCTCCTCGACCGCTTCCCGCAGATCGATGTCCATCTGAATCGCTAAAGATAGACAGTAGATGAGGATATCGGCGACTTCATCTCGGATTTTATTGACTAGCTCTTCATCCTCCACCACCCGCTCAGTATCCGGATTATCGAACCAGAGAAAGAGCTCCAGGAGTTCATTCGCCTCGACCGAGATCGCCATCGCTAGGTTCTGAGGGGTGTGGAACTGGTGCCAATCTCGTGCTTCAAGGAAATCGTCGTATCGTTCGCGCAAACCATCCCATCTTCGAACCATATCCCAGAGTCACAGAGGGGATTCAAAATATTGGCCCTGTCGAACTCCTTAGCATATGATACAAACATTTTGTTGAATACAGAGCATAGGTTCAGCACGGTTCCTGACGTCGATAGAGAGGAGAACTTGTTATCCACTGCCTTGCGGACAGGTCGAGCGCCGAAAGGTCCTTCCGTGTCCGTTTTTGATGCAGGGTCGGAGCGGGATATGACGCGCGCATCAGACTGGCCCTCTACTCGCAGAGGAGCAGATGCTCGAAGAGGTAGAGATGAACGCTTGGATTTCCACGTTTTGGTTTGAGTACGACGTTCGTTGTGACGTGTGACGATTCAAAGACCTGCCCGTAGACTAGTTCAGTAACCGCGTGGCTTACTCCACCCGTCCTCAGTGTAGAACGGCGACCCATTGTTCCACCGGGCCTTGGTCCAGATTCGGTTCACCGGCTCCCGCAACAATTCCGGGACGGACGTGTCGAAGTCGGAGATCTCGACGGCTGGCGGCGCATAGCTGTCTGTCCCGAAACCACCGCCACCCATCGGGCTGTTCCCCTCGGAACTCTGCAACTGGACTCCCTCTACGTCCTGTACCGTCACGTAGAGATAGACCGGTGGACTGACCTCTAGCGACCTGAGACAGCGAAGTGCACCCTTGAGTGTGTAGGAAAGGTCGACTTCCATGTCGCCACCAGAGAGTGCAACCTCGCCGGTCCGTGGATACTGCATGAAGGGAGAGGTCCCTGCTGCCTCGAATCGGCCATGCTCGTCAAGCCGTGTGTATCCTGGTTGGTTCTGGGACGTGTCCCCCATGTAGGAGAGTCGGTCACCTACCGAATACAAGGCATCGCCGATCTGGACCGAGTCGATTCCTTTGGCCTTGCCGTACATCGGTGGTGTCGGTAACTCGGAAGGGGTGTCTACGTACCTGACCGTGTCGTGGCCGTTCGGCAGCAGGTGCATGGCGAGGACCGGTCCCTCAGCGAGCGAGATATCGAGACGGTCGCGGGTGGCGATGTTTTGGACGCGGCCCTCGTGGTAGTCGTCGATCTGCTGTTTGCCGTCGGTATAGGAGGCCCGTGGGTCGGCACCAAGATGAGAGGCTGCGAGTGCCGGTTCGCTGCCCATGAGGAAGTTGCGGATGGTTTCGCGGTGCCAAATCTTGAGTTCCCAGCCATATTCCTCACGGTGATTGTCAATCAGGTCGTCGACAACAGCACCCCCAATCTTCCGGTTCGTCATGAAGACGAACATGTCGTAGTCCCGGTCGTGGGCTGCAGCCTTGTCCGCGTCTTTCTTGAGCTTGGATTTGGTACGTGACTTCTTCCGCGTGGTGTAGTGGGCGATTCCGTTGCGTCCGCCACGGTATATCAGGGCGTCTTTGCCGCCGTCTCCCCCGCTACCCGACGCCGTGGGTTTGACATCGTAGTCGTCGGCACGGAGAATGTCGGAGCAGAGCTGCTCCCAGTCATCTGCGTCAATGTCGCGGATAGCGTTCTCAACCTGCTCTTTCATTGATCGGTGATATTGGAGCGACTACTAAAGCCCTGTCGGGGTCTCAAGCCCCTATTCTGCTGTTCTCACCGGACACAGGAGTTGAAATGGGCATTACTCTGTTTGCTGGTTGTCCACAGCTTTGATCTCGCGGGAGAGACGCGACCTGCTGGAAGAACTGGAAGCCGTCGCGGACGACTCACTCGACGAATTCCTGTAGGATGATTTACGGGTAGCTGCATCCGCCTGGTGGTAACAGTGTTTTATACCCGGCAAGACCGTTTGATCACGGAAATGAGGAGAGTCCTGCTGGACACTAAGTTCTGGATCCAGATGGAGAACGATATGGACGACTTCAAGCGGTTTCATACGGCAGTCTCTGACTCAGAGGGTATTGAGGTTCTATTCTGCTTCGGCAATCTGGTAGACCTCGTCAAGACACCGGAGCAAGATCGATTGGCCAAGATGATCGCCGAGACCGTCGATACCTATCTCCCTCCTCTACCGGCGGACGGAAGCAAATATCCTACTTCGAAAGACCCGGTCGACATGATCCCGGACAAATCGCTGAGGCAAGACGTCCGTGAGGCAACCCAGGACAGTCACGAGATAGAAACACTCCAAACAATCTTCAGAACGTCTGACTGGACCCCGGGAAGCGAATATGAGAAAAGCGTCAATCAGTACCGGCAGGTGACCGAAAACTACGATTTCAAGTACTTGCTATATCTCGCGTTTTCCGACGACGTAGAAGACGGCGAAGAACCGGGAGAGAAAGTACTTCAGCAACACGAGATCGATGTTATCGAATACGTGAAGAAAATCATCTATGCGCATCGGATCGCGTTGATGGCCCCCAACGAGACTGTCGATACAAACGACATTGCTGATATGGCCATTTGTGTTGCCTCAATCGTTACCGAGTGCGATCACGTATTGCTTGAGGAGAAGTGGGCGAACGTCGAGATTATCGAAAAGGTCATAGGTGATCTCGAACGGGATCAGTCGATAACCATCTACACCGAGTTTGACGATTTCCTCCAGGCATTGGAACCGTAACGTCTGATTGTCCTATCTTCGCGCGCGAATTGAATCGTGGGTTACCTGAGGTCTTGGTAGACATCACGGGGTTTCTCGGGATAGGTCTGCCAGCGCCTGATTGAGCCACGAGGCGGTTTCTTCTCCCAGAGTTCGTCGTAGTCATCACGGGAGGCTTCGACTACGTCAACCAGCTTGACGGTCTTCATGTATTCCTCCCAAGTCTCCTGACCGTCGGTGAATTCGTACTTTCGCGGCTGGATTGGCGTACCGGGCAGGACGCGGCCGAGCAGCATCACTTCGCCTGCCAGCGACGGCCAGATATCTCCATATTCGACCGAGACGAGACCCCCGTCCTCGGTTACCCGGTGGACGTTGTTGATGTCGTCATTTGCGCCCTTTCTCTGTTCGTCTTCCTCGTTTCGTTCTTCGGCTTTCCGATAATAGTACCATTTACTGGTAAGGATGTGGTCTCCCCAGTGAATGCCAAATCGTCGATCGCCAGCCATCGCCTTTAGCCCCGCTGCGGAGAGATCGGGTCCGTTGTGACGGACGTGGAAGGGCTGGATTTTGCTGATACTCAGTTCGGTGTTCGGGACGGCCAGAGTTACAGTTTCGTCGGAATAGTCGCTGCCGAGTGTGACTCGGCCTCGTGAATCGGCCGTGTACGTCTCCAATTCGGAATCCTCGACGGTCAGGCGCATCAATTAGTATCATTTCGCCCATTCACATATATATTGTGCCCACATTCATTATGGAAAAGATTCTCTGCGAGATACGGCCCCTGTATTCAGCAAGGACTCGCACGACTGTCAAAGATTGAGGCTTTCAACATGGCCAAAATATTGGCTCAGTTATCAAATATTTACGCTATCAACACAATCTGAGCCCTATCCCACACGGGGTTACGACTCGAGAAATCGACCCTCCCCGATTTTGCACACCCTCGTGCTCTTGCCGTGTGCAAAATCGACTGGCGCGCCGCGCCGATTTCCCCGCCGACCCACCCGGTCGCGGCCGTCGACGGCCCGACTTTATCAGTATCAACCCATTCAGCTAGCCGACAGAACTACCTGAAGGGGTATGATGTGCAAAATCGGCATGCGCATCCAGAGCACCGACGAACGGAAACGACGCTGGGAGCATCTTCAGGAAGCCACCGGTGAGAGCACGACCGCGGGGGCGCTCGACGTGGCCGCGAAGCAGTACATCCGTCTGAAAGGCGGAACGTCTGCGGTGCCGCATGGTGTGCTCGAGGAACTGCTCGCCGCCGCAGAGGAGCGGGGGAGCCTCACAGGCGAGGAGATCGTGACGATTCTGAGCACGAAGGAGATCCGGCTTGAATATGAAACAGAGTGGCGAGTGGGAGAGGAGTAGACGATTTAGAAGTACTGGTAAGCACTAATTCCACACAGGGGGCGTGTGTTGTCTACCTGAAGGAGGGTATGGCTCTCTATATGCCAGATTCTGGGGTAGTTTTTTCACACTGTTAGCATAGTTGTTGGTAATATGCCATCGGAGAAACTCGTTCCTTACAAAATTGAGTTGCATGAGGCGTATGACCCTCAAAACCAATATGATCTATCGAGTCTAATTTCGCACGACCCTAACATTGGGTATGACCATATAATCGACGCGATTGAAGACTTTCTAAGCAGTCTTGAGGGGGAGAACCTGAGGGACTCCTCGGCCGAAAAAACATTCATAGTTGAGGATTTTGAAAGGAATGGAAACGTAATTGATGGATTCATCTCGACCGGCAACTATGGTTATGCTTCTATCATTCGAGACGTCGAAACAGGGACCGCGAACTACCAGAAAGACGAATTAGAAGCAGAACAGTTGCCTTTCTATTTCATGTTCTATCTCCCAGAAACAATTGAAGGGGAATATTATCGGGAGGGCAAAAGACTGGTAGTAATTTTACAACAAATAAACCGAATGGGTATCAAAGGCCAAGTTAAAGGCCGGCTCAAGGGCTTTATGACAGGCGACTGCGACGAGTCCACAATGAAATTCCGGCCTATCTACACGAAAAGAATCTATGAAAAGTTGCTAGAATCTGATTACCTCACTAGGGTTGATATTGATGTGAATAGGTTCCCAGGTGACGACGAACGCAGATCTGAACTAATCAACGGGATTGATTCTGGTAACACGGAGTCTCAAACAATCGTAATCAAGCCAGATGAGGACTTCGCAGGCAGTCTTAGAGGCTTAGTTGACCGGTTGAAAGATGAAGAAAGAGAGTTTGTAGAAGTGGTTTCGGATGAAGTTGAAGAGGTACGAGCCAAGGTTGTGAATTCCGGGGGGCGAGAAGAGACAATTCCTTTGATGAAGGATCAAGTAGCGATGCGGAGAGACCTCACAGGAGATGGTCTTACATACGAAGATGGACTACTGACAGCGTCCACTCTCAGACGTGAAACCGATACTCTATTTGGCGACATCATAAACCCAAATGTTGTCGAATCTCCGGAGTTCGGGGATAGCGTTCAACCATTAGAGTTTGATGATGAACTGTAAATATGATTTTTCAGAACATCACAAAGATTGTCAGAAACCACTACACCTCCCTCTCGGAGGAAACGGGGTTCAAGCCTAGGCCCGCAGGTTTCATCCTCTCTATAGTATTCTTCGCAATCCCAATCGCTGTCGGATCGGTATTGGGTTCCTTTGTGATTCTATGGGAGGGGTTCATTTCTGCGGCAGCCCCTGTATTAAGCGTTCTAACAGGATTTTCGATAAACACACTCGTCCTGTTGATGCGCTTCGACACCGAAAACTCTCATCAATATGACCAAGCGACGGTAGAAAAGACGAAAGAATTCACGCTCTATTCGATTCTAGTGGGGGTTCTCATCATAATATTCCTAGTTTTCGGGTTTGTGATAACCAGGGTCGGTTTAGATGCTGGTGGCGTCCTGATAATTGGCGTCTCCGCTGCGACCTATGCTCTGATTGCCCACTACTTTTTGACGCTACTCGTGATTACTCACAGACTATATTCATTCACAAAGGTCGTGAATTGACGCGCTATTTTGGCACTTCTACGAACGATTGATGTTCATCCTGTTCGGCTCTTGTACGTCTCCGTCTATAACGGCACGAACTAGATACGCTCCCTTCCCGACCCGCTGAACGTGCATTTCCTGCTCGAGAATATTCCCGTCTTCGTCGACGAACCCGTCAAGCCGAAGATCGCCCTTGTCCAACGTCACGGTCCCCGACCCGCCCCGCTCCTGCAGCTTGTTGAATCCCATAGTCGCGCAAGCCGGCCACCCAATTGCACTTAATTCCCCGGGTCGGTGCCAGTCGAGTGCCAGAATCCGGATGGATAAGGTGGGGCGGGTGGCCGGGCTTCCCGCGATGTCACTCAAAGAATTCGACGCGGAGGACATCGGGATGCTCGTTCTCGGGCTGTTCTCCGCGGCGGTACTGGTCGGAATCGCATCGGTGGAGGCGTTCGGCGTCTCCCTATCGGACACCTTCTCGTTCATGGGCTACAGCGCGAGCATCGCGTGGGTGGTCTCCGTGGGGGTCCTGGTCGGAACCGTCGTAACGAACGACCACACCGAACTCCTCAGCACGAACGGCTACGAGGAGCTGATGAACTCGAGCATGGACGACACCTACGCCTACGCGGTGCTCGGCACCGCGGCGCTGCTGGTGGCGTGGGTGTTCGTGCCGGAGGTGGCCGACTTCGTGA
>SDGW01000497.1_pt1 | contig 16438 bp, 20 predicted proteins | sample 2873831 | NCBI WGS metagenome assembly SDGW01 (sample SAMN08132700, study PRJNA421101) | hypersaline lake metagenome | isolation source: celular fraction 0.22 microns magnesium sulfate-rich crust from ephemeral... | place: Spain: Penahueca Lagoon, Toledo | collected 2011-07
TTTATTGGAGGTATGTAGAGTATGGATAAAGGATCAATCGCACGTCTAGCAGTATTATTTGTAGCTTTTGTAAACCAAGGTTTAGTTATGGCAGGTTATTCTCCTTTACCTTTTGAGGGACAAGAAGTTGAGATGTTTGTGTCAACATTATTTACTATTGGTGCTTCAGCATTAGCTTGGTATAAGCATAATTTTGTTGGTAAGAAAGGTAAGAAGCAAAAGGAAACGCTTGAGAAAGAAGGGTTAAAGTAATGCACAAACTAGCTATATTTGCTGGTCACAATGAAGATACATTCGACTTAAAAGGCTCTAAAGGTATCTATACAGACCTAACTGAAAGTGGAGTGTATGAAGAGTTTAACAGTAACATTGTTATTGCAAGACATACTGTTGAATTACTCGAACATCAAGAAAATATTGAAGTATTATTTCCACAAGCAGACGGATGTAAAATGACTCTACAAGAACGTGTGGAATTCTGTAATGATAATAATGTAGATGCAGCTATTTTTATTCACTCTAACGCATCAGGAAGTAAGAATGCTTCAGGTGCAGCAGCGTTTTATTGGTATAACAGTTCTGAAGGTGAACAATTTGCTAAGCTTTTTGCTAATGAAATGAGTGCTTGTGGCTATCCGTTATGGAGTGATGGTAAGTATCCGTGCGAACCTAACACATGGAGTAACTTTTACGTTGTCCGAAATACCAGATGTGTAGCACTATTAACGGAAAGCTTTTTCTTTACCAATCCTGAAGAGTTAAAGAAATATCTGTTAGACGAAGAACAATTACATAATATTGCTGAAATTCATGCAAAGGCTACATGTCGTTATTTTGGTGTGGATTACGTGAAACCAAGACAAAAAGAAACCTTCTTTCGTGTTGTAACTGGATCATTCCAAGATAAAAATAATGCAGATAAGCGTGTAGAGGATTTACAAGACGCTGGATTCACAAGTTTTATTGATGTGTATGAGAAGTAAAAGAAAAAGCCCCTCCGTTATGGTTGGGGCTCTATTTATCTACACGTAGTCCTCATGATATTCATACAGATCATCTACCTTGCAATTCAATATTGTAGCAAGTTTAAAAGCCTTCTCTAATGAAGGTTTGTTTTTATTATTTACCCATTTAGATAATGTTTCATTACTCACTTCCATCATTTTTGCTACCTGTGTTTGATTATATGGGCTTTTAGCAATCCATTCTTTAATACGACTTTTCATTATAATCACCTAGTTATAGAATTCTACATTGCTCATAAATGTCCTTTTGAGATATTAGTTCAAAAAATTGAAGTATTTTTTCATGTGGACAGGCATTATTCTACTGTACGCCCATATACTCTTAGTACAAACGCAATAACATACGTTGCCTATTTCGCTAGTGTGTACGTGAAAGCAATCATATTCTATTTCGTTCAAGTAATAGTAAGACGAAATACAAAACATTCGCTATCACTACAATCAAGCTACTTTTCTACTATTCGTAATTCCTACAACTATCCTATCGGATACTAAGGAGAGGAGGTGGCGATTTGCTATTTGAAATTCTTTCTACAGGAACTATGTTAGGTGTGATGAGTGGATCTTATTATTTTCAAAATAAATCATCAAAAGATCATGAGAAAATTGAGAGGATAGCAGAGAGTCTTGGATTGTATGTCACAGAAAATAAGGAAAAGAGGAAGATTCGTCTTTATAGAAAGAATGAAAAGAACAACTGTACAGAATATGTCTATAAGATACCGTTAGGCTTATCATTTAAGGACTTTGAGGATAAGCAACAAGTATTCATTGATGGACTGAACAACAAAAGTAAGAATGACTTGGAATTATCAAAATTAAAGGAATTGAAATTTAACAAAGACTTGCCTAAACAGATACGTAACTTCATTAACAACAGGACTCCGTTAGACAAGAATATTGAAATGAGTTATGACGGTATGTTGAAGATTAAGGTATTTGATAGTGGATTACCTGACATGTACCCATTTGAGGAAGCAGTAAGTAAATGTAAAGGATGGGAAGTACCTATTGGTGTTAGGTTAGATGGTAAGTTGATAAAGCATAATTTCGACAAGGTAGCTCATGTAATCGATGCTGGAACAACTGATTTCGGTAAAAGTAATTGGATGAAATCTTTAATTACCACATTGCTAATCAATAAACCTAATGATGTGACTTTCTCACTTATTGATTTAAAAGAAGGTCTTACATTCAATCGGTTCAAGAAACTAAAGCAAGTTGAATCCATAGCTACTAACCCTAAAACAGCCTATGAGACGCTTAAACATGTGCAAAAGAAATTAGATAAGATCATGCAGAAGTTAAATGCACATGGTTATGAAGATGTTAAAGAAGCAGGGTGGAAAGAACGTCACTTCATTCTAATTGATGAGGCAGCAGACATAGCTGAAGATGATAAATGTGAGGAAATCATTGTTGATATAGCCAGACGTGGAAGAGCAGCAGGCATGAGGTTAGTTTATGCCACCCAATACCCAACAAAAGAAACGATGAGTAGTCAAGTAAAACGAAACTGTAGAGCAAGATTGTGTTTTGTCTTAGATACTGCAGTTGCTAGTGGTGTCGTGTTGGATGAAGGTGGGGCTGAAAAGTTACCACTTATCCAAGGGAGAGCGATATACAAGACAGTTAGAAAAGAAGTAATACAGACTCCCTATATTGATAACAAGTATATCAAAGGTATCATAAAGCAACATGAAAGGAAGGGGAAGGATGTATCACACCAAACTAAAGAGGATGGAACGAGAGGAACAGATATTACTGTCTTTGAAGAAGCTTGATTTTCTAACTACTCAACAACTTAAACAAATACATGACTTAAAGAGTGACAGGAATGCCCAACGTGTATTAAAGCAAATGGAACAATATCTAAACCACTTTAGAGATGGTCAGCATATTTATTACCTCAACAATAACGGTAGAAAAAGGGTTGATTGTGAGAAAGTTAGAAAGAAAACCCACAATGTACAACATTATCTAATCCGTAATCAGTTATACATTCATTTAGGATTTCCTAAGACTTGGAGAAATGAAATGAGAATAAAGAACAATGAAATTAAGTTAGTATGTGATGCTTTGTTTGCTCAAGACCAACGCTATAACTTAGTTGAAATTGACCATACCCAAACTATGAAGAAAAATGAGAAGAAAATTGAGAAATACAGACGATTAATTGAACGAAATGCTTTCAAAGGTATGCCTAAGATTATCTGGGTTACGACAACTGAATATAGAAGAAAGAAGTTATTGGAACTGTGTGAAGGCTTGGATGTTGATGTTTACTTAAATACTGATCTCATATGAAAGGGATGGTTTTAATGTTTAATAGGGAAGAAACTTATTCATTTGGTGAGTTCATGAGTGGTAGCTATAAAGAGAAAAAGAATTTTCATAGTGTATCGTTAATGCCTATAGCAACTGCCCCATTATGGTCAACAAATACAGTATTCGCAGCAGAATCAATGTCTTCAAAAATGGTTGATGCTTTTGACCCTCTAATACAATTAGTTCAATCATTGGCTTATCCAGTAGGTATGGTGGTTGTATTAGGTGGTGCATTATTCGTCATGATCGGTAATAAAGAAAAAGGTTTTACTCTTATGCAAAATGCTGGATTAGGATATGTCTTAGTACAAATGATGCCAATGGTATTAGATATATTAGCTAAAGCTATGGAGAGTGCAATCTAATGAATATATTCGAGACTAAGGGGATTGTCGTACAGTTTGGTGAGTATGTGGTTAATCGTATTCAGGAGAACTTTCATGAGATGGTATTAGATTATATAAGCGTATTTCCAATATTAATAGGTGTTTCATTTGGTGTATATGCATTGCTACAGATGATGAATAAGTCATTAGCTAAAACAGGTACAATTTTAGTATTTGTATATGGTGCATTGGTTGTTGTTGGTTAAGGGTGTCCGATATGGGCTACCCTTTTTCTTTTGGAATTAAATATCTTACATAATTGTAGGCTCTTTCAGCGAAATGAAAGGGTCTTTTTAGTGATCTGTATACATAGAAATTAAATAAATTCAGAAAGAGGAGATGTTATTGAAAGAAATGATTATTGAAGGGGTAAAATACGATTTAACTTATGAAGAAGATGGAAAACCAGTATTAAAAAGATACAACGACAAGTACAAAATGTGGGAAGAGTTAGTGTTTTCAACTGAACAAGATTCTTCCATTAATGAAAGAGTAACAGAAATGTTGTCAAAAATTTTCATAAATGACTTACATAGCGAGTCCTCCAAGTAGGGGGATTTTTATTTTGGATTATGATATTATTTTGGTATGTGAAAACAAACGTAACGAGGTGAAGTGAATGGCAGCCAAAAAACGTGTTGCTTGTTATTATAGAGTATCCACTTATGGGCAAGTTGAAGGTGGAAAAGACGGTAAAAATATTCCAATGCAGAAGAACAAATGTCATGAATTTACGAATAATAATGGATGGGAAATCGTAGAGGAATACACTGAACTTGGTGTTTCAGGGTATAAAGTAAACCCAAACAATCGTGATGAAATGAAGAGATTAATAAACGATGCCCAAAAAGGAAAATTTGACATTGTACTGTGTTACCATACAGATCGGTTAGGTCGAAAAGGTAAATATTTTTCACTTTTAATTGAGTGGTTTCATAAACAAGGCATTGAGATTTGGTCAACTATGGAAGGGCAAAAGAAATTTGATGACCACAATGACAGTTTATTGAATTATATTACAGGGTGGCTCAATGAAGGTGAAAGTATCAAAACTTCAATGAGGGTAAATGAAAGCCATAGACAAATGGTAAAACAAGGTTTATATCGTGGGGGTACTCCACCATTTGGTTATAAATTAGAACCTTCAGGAAAGTTCAATAAGAAACAAAAAGAACTTATGAAAATGGTTATTGATGATGACGAGTCGAAGGTTATAAAAATAATTTTTAATTTGGTTTATGAAAAACAGTATGGTTCAAATCGTATTGCTAAATATCTAAATGAAAATAGCTTCAAAAAAGAGAATTACAGACCAAATAACACTTCTTTATGGAGTGCAAGTAGTATCAATACAATTCTGAGAAATCCAGTTTATAAAGGTTATATTACCTATGGTAAAAGAAAGTATGAGAATGAAGCATACCATCATCAACAAAGAGAAGATTGGATTCTTTCTGATACTCAGAATAAAGATATTATGATTGTAGAAGAAAATGTTTTTGATGAAGTACAAAAATTAAGATCTTCTCGTACACCTGCAAAAGTAAAAGATGAGTCGATTGAAACAAGAGTCGTAACAAAAAGTCCTTTATTATTAGTTGGAATGATTAGGTGTGGTCATTGTGGAGCTACTTTGACAACAACCTATAATACAAAGGTTTATAAAAGAAAAGACGGAACTGTAAATAAGAAACGTGAACCAAAGTATAGGTGTAGTGGTAAAGCCTTAAACCGTACTAATTGTGATGGACAAACAATCTATTCACATCGGAAAATTGAAGGTATTGTATTAGACCGTATTAATGACCATTTGAAACAACTGCAAAAGGTTGATTTCACAAAACAAATTAATCAATTCAAAAAGGATCATATGAAGGAAAGCGAAAAAGAGAAGAAGAGAAAGGAAAAGGAATTGAAAGAAAGTGAGAATGAATTGGCAAGTTTAAGGTCAGAAGTAGTTAAGGCTATTAGTGGAAAAAGTCATTTTACACCTGATTTACTTAATTCATTGATTTCTGAGAAAGAAGAGAAAATCGAAAGTGTAAAAAATGAATTAAATGATATGGAATCTAACTTGGATGACAAAGAAGTTGAAGTTGTAAGATTGAAGAAGTTAGAAAAGGTAATTTCAGATTGGGAAGAGTTGTTTGAGAAAGCAGATCATGAAGAGAAAAAAGGTATCTTGTCTCAATTTATAAAAGGTGTCACAGTGCATAGGGACAAGGTTAGAGTGGAGTTTAACTCTGAAATAGAGAGTATTCTGTCTTAGGGTAGTGTATTCAGACGTGTTGGGAGTACACGTTGTCCTATTATAATGCCCCAAAAATAATGAATAATTGAACAAATAATAAAGCCTCCAGAAGTGTATCTGGGGGCTTTTAGTTTGCTTAATTATGTAATTAATCATCGACTATATCTATAATCTCAGTAATGTCTTCAATGTTAAGAGTATTAATAATCATCTCTAGGTGGTTTTTGTTAATCTTAGTTCTTTGATTATTATAAATCTCACTAATAGAAGCAGCTCTCATTGATGGCTTTTTAACTCCTTCACTCCATTGGTGAGCATAATATTTCTCATCAATAAGGTTCTTCAAGTCAGTTTGTGACAGACCTTTATCTTTTAAAACCTTATCTAATTTAATTGTAATTCGCTTTGTCATGCTAACTCCACCTCCCTTTAAAATCAATTTTATCATAAACACTAGAAGTTTTTACGTAAAATAGTAAAAAAGTTCTTGCATTAATTTGGAAAGGCAATTATACTAAGAATATCGAATCTTACTCATTTGCGTAAAACAGTATGAAGGAGAGGGTACTTCATGAAACACAATGTAAAAATAAACAGCTATAACAGGTTTGTTTCTAGCACGATTCACCTTGAAGACACTCAAGATTATTCAACTATACGATGCGCTTTAGATGAATACAAGAATAAACTGGAACAGATAAACATTCACATATCAGACGATCCAAACCATAAAGAAATGTATAAAAGTTTATTGAAAGCAATTGAAGCAATGGATAAAGGTCTAGAGGAGGCTTTACGATGAGACAAACGTTATTGAATCAGTTAGAAATGAAGGGGATAACTAAGTCCTCTTTAGCCAAAAAAGTGGACATGTCACCAAGTCAAATAACTGGATTTTTCAAAGGGAAAGAAATTGCATTCGAAACAGTATTAGAAATTGTCCGTTATCTAATTCCTGAAAAAGAGTTAGAACTAATGGAACAATATTCTCTAAATATCACTTCACCAAGATCAATTCGTTATGCTATGGAATATTGCTCAACTCATCGATTGTTAGAAGCACTTTCACACCTTATCAATACAGCAACTAACCACCAAAATAAACAACTTCAAGAAACAGTACAGATGTACAAGCTAGTTTATAAATGGCAGACCAAAAATTTTCCATCTGAAACTGAATTATACACTCAAGTTAAGTCACTTTGTCCTACTGATCTTACTATCAAGATGCTTCAAACTATTTTAGAAATAAATATCCTTCATGCACAAAAGAACTACAGAATGGTTAAACAGGTTGCAGAACTAAATCAACCAATTATTGACCAGTTGCCTGATGAATTTATCAAGAAATCATTTAAGGCAAGATTACTACAACTATTAGGGTATATTGAAGTGAAGGTGAACTGTAACTTCACCAGAACCATAGAGAGGGCTACAGAGCTTTTAAATTGTAATATAGGCTCTACATTTAATAGTTACTCGTTCTACTTATATGGGCTATCCTACATGCTTACAGATTACGAAAAATCAATGTCTTTCTTCAAAAAAGCGAGTAGTGAGTATAAAAAGTCTGGATTATTTGCTGGTGTTAATGCGATGCAAGGCAACATCTTTACTTTAAATGTTATTTGGAATAAGGTATCAAATCCTGAATTACAAGAGTTTCTTGATTCTAAAAATGATGCCTATAAGCAATCAGGTAAAGGAATGTATTTTCAATCACTAATCACGAAAGACCGAGAATTAATGTACGATTCTTTGACATCATCTCTAGAGACAGGGGATAACATGCTTGCAACTTTAGCGAGTAATGAATTAAAGAGAATGGGTGAAAGTGAGAGCTACCTTAATCGGTTAAATAAACTAGCATTTACAGCTTAATATTATCAAGACCTTTAAAGGGGGTGATTAAATGAACAAGGTCTTGAAAGCAGTTTTAGTAGCAGCATTGGTACTAGGTTTTGGTTTTGTATCATCAAGTCAGCATGATCTAGCATACGACCCAGATGACGCCCCAACGGGTGGCTGAATTTGAGTCACAACTACATAGCACATCAAGTACATACATCAAGGGAAGAAAGAGGTTGTCGTTAATTCGATAGCCTCTTTGCTATGTTTTCAGAGGTTTTTCTAAATTTTATTTTTAAAAAATATCGAAAACAAAGGGAGAGAGTGAGATATGATGAATTTACTTACACTTAATATTAACGATGTGAAAGGTTTAAAAGTATTTTGCACTGACAATGACGAGGGTATGTTTGTTGATGTTGAAGGTTATATCGTGGACATGAGTAACTCTGACGGTACGGTAATGTATATGGTTTGGATGCCATCTGAGCGCACAGTACATCCTTTCGTATTTGATGATTTAATGGATCTTGATGAATTCAATGCTGAAGAAGTTGAGAAGTATGAGCAGTGGAGATTTGAATACGAGGAAAAGAGATTGCTAGAACAAATCGAACGTGAAATGGCTCAAGAATCTAAGCCAAATAACCAAACAAAATTAGATGATGCTGGTTTGTTCGTACTTCCATCATAAAAAAGGACTCCACTTTAAAAAGTGAAGTCAAGTGACTAGTAAATATGTGGGAGGGGATGGTTTTCCCTTCCTATAATTGATACGAATGAATACGTAAAAGGTTTCGAAAAATTCCATAAAAAATATGCCAAAAGTGTTGAAAATCTATTGACAGAAATTGTGTATATGCTATAATGAATTAATAACCACTTTTTGACACACGTATAGCGATATTATTATTTTTGGTACATTTATAATTCTACACTTACATGGATACAGAGTCAAGAGAAGTTTAAAAAATAATTTAAAAAGGGAGATGACTTATTTGAGTAACACTATTTATGACGTAATTATGCTTGATCCAGAGTTAAAGAAAGAGGTCTTAATTCAATTCGGGTTCGGACAAGTTGAACCTAGGAAAGTTGAGGAATGGTTTAAGAAAGAGCGTCCTCAAACTTTTCACACTCTAAAGAAGGCATTAAGAAATGATAAGGTACTAGGTTTCAATCCAAAAGAATCAGAGGCTTCAAGTAAAGAATATCGCAATCAAGTGCTAGATAATGCAATGGCAAAATTTAATCAAGAGTAAACGAAAGGAGAGAAAACAATGGATCAAACGAAAGATTATTGTGTATTTTCTCAAAGAATGGCAGCTACAATGATGCTAAATGGTTGTAGGTTGTTGAAGGTTAGACCTGATAAAAATAAACCAACTATGAATGTGTTTTACTTTCCTGATACAGATTACGTTAGGGAATACGCAAAGCAATACATAAAAAATAGTAAAAAATAATCTTAAAAATAATTAAACGAAAGGAAAATGAAAATGAAGAAATGGGTAAGCGATAAGATCACAGACGAAGAGATTCAAAAATGGAATAAAGGTGACATTATAACTGTTCGAGCAGGGACAGGTTATGGTAAAAGTCATTTCATAAAACATAAACTTTTTAAACATGCTGACTTAAATAACGGTAAAATTCTGATGCTCATACATAGGAAAGACTGTATCACTCAATTTAGGAAAGAAATTAAAGAAGAAGGCAGGCAGAATCATATTCATGTCCAATCATATCAATCTATTGAAGCAAAAGTGAGAGATGTAGGGTACTACGATTTTAGTCACTATTCATACATCGTCTGCGATGAGTTTCATTATTTTATACAGGATGCGAGCTTTAACAACTATACTGATTTATCTTTAAATGCTGTGTTGGATCAAAAAGACAAAATAAAAATATTCACTTCTGCTACTGGAGACTACATGACTCAGTACTTTGAAGACTACAGAAAGTATAAAATACGTAAATACAATTTTCCTATTAATTACGACTTTATAAGATTTTTTGAGTTTTTCCATAAAGAAGATTCTTTAGAAGAGTTAATTCAAGATTTTATAAGTAAAGATCAGAAAGCTATCGTTTTCGTGAATGACATCCGAAAAGCAGTTGAGCTTTATAGACGATTTAAAGACCATTCTTTATTCAATTGTAGTGGTGGTAGTAACCCTAAAGAGTATAAAAAGTATGTTGATGAAGATAAAATCACCAAAATGCTTGAAGATGATCAAAAGTTCCATGAAAAAATACTTATCACTACAACTGTAATGGAAGCTGGTGTGAGTATAAAAGATCCTGAATTACATAATATTGTTATTTATGGTGTTTACGATACTGGAACATTAATTCAATGTATAGGAAGAAAAAGAATTGATCAAGACAGTGATGATTATATTAATCTCTACATTAAATCAAAAAATAACAATCAACTAGGTTATAGAAAAACACACTTAAATAAAATGTTGGAAAAAGCTGATTACTTCAAGAAGCATGGACAGGAAAACTATATCAAAGAATACTCCAGAGATAATGATAAATCTAATATTATTTACGATGAAATGACAGACGATAAGCAAATACATAAAAAGAGAAACGATATGATTTATTTTCGATACAAAGTAGAAATCAGCGAAATAGACGAAATGATTCAATTAGGCAGTTATGGTTACTGTAAATACCTAGCAAATAAATTTGGATGTTTACTAGAGAATGGCTTATATGACTACAGTGTCTACGAAAAAAGAAAAGGTACTGTGGTATTTAAAGAATATCTCGAAGAAATTGAAGGTAAAAAATTATTTAAAGACGATCAAGAAAAACTTAGTAATTTAATCATCAATGAATTAATTTCTAGAAAAATTGACAGTAGAACAAAAATATTGAAACCTTCCACAATGGAATCAATTATCAGAACAGATTTTCAATTGCACTTTGCTGTAGATAAGCCTAAAAATCCTGAATCCAAAGGTATCAATCGAGGAAAAAGGTATATTGTTGTATATAAATTATCATAGAAAATGTAGCACTTTTACACTAAGGCATTTATATAGCCTTTAAGGGAAACTGCTACAAATTATTAAATTTTACATAATATTAAGTTGTTTTTTATCTTTTGAACTTGAACTTGCCCTTAAAGAAATTAAAACAAATTTGCTTCGTGAAGAGGGTTTTAGGGAGATGGTGCGAAGCAAAGTCACAGACCACTCTCGAAGTGAAACGTAGAGATGTCTGGGGCTTACGGTCTTTCAGCATCTCCCTAACCTATTAATTAATCAAAATTTAAAGGAGAGAATAAGCGAATGAAAAAACGAAATCAATATAAGGTGACTCATTATAAGTGGAAACATTTAGAAAACAAAGGTGAATATTTAGAACTTAGTAATGAAGAGAATAAGAAAAATATTTATCCATCAAGTGAAAATATCCTATTTAATACAGTTACTCGTGTTTGTGATGATTGGAAGGTAATAACAAAGTATGAAGACCGTAATGATACAGCCATATCCTCATTATCTGAAGAAGAGTATGCAAAATTAACAGATGAAGAAAAGGAAGAAATCACTGTATTAAACCCTATATTTGTCCTAAATGCATCTTCCATCAAAGAAAATAATGAAGAAGAGATGAAACTATACGAAAGAATCATGCGAAAAGGTGTTTACATTGATGGTGAACATTATATCCGTTTTGGAAAATCATCCAGTATGACTATGAATCAACGCACTTTATTCGTTAAAGAGTCCTTACATAATAAGCTGAAAGAATACATCTCATTAGGTCGCACTCCTGAAAATACAATCATCTCTAAGTATGAGACTGCTTTAGGATTAACGCTATCCAGTCTTAATTTAGTTGAAGGCATTCCCAATATCGCAATAGTTCCAGATTTTGAACGTACCATTTACTCTGATGTGAAGATTGTAGATAAATTCAAGCCTTCTGAAAAAGATATGGAAACGGAAGAATACAAGCAAGCCTTAGAATTAGAGAAGAAAATGGATGACTACGAGGCGAAAGAGAAGGAGCTAAGTGAATTATTCACTCCTGAGTATCTAAAGAATAATTTCAAAGTTTCCAATAATAACAATCATCAATCTAAATCAGGTTGGTTGCGTGAAATGCGACAAGTGAAAATGGATGAATTAAAGAAACCTATTGGTTACAAGCAGTATAATGACAATACATACGCAGTATATAGTAAAGAACAGACAGAAGAAGAAGACGTGAAAATTAATAAATACAATCTTGGGTATGAAGTAAATACTTATCCTAACCATCCTTCTGAGATTGAACCATTCGATGGCATGGCTCTTGTTAGTTTTGAATATGCGAAAAAGTTAAACAAGGCTCTAGGTATTAAGCATAATGCAAATGGCTATCAATTCAGACTCCCATATGGGAAAGGTTTGTCCATTGTTGTAGACTACCCTACTTACTTTAAAGAGCATGGTATTACTGAAATTGAAGATATTTGGGGAAATATGCAGCCAGTTGAAGGGTTGGATATGATTCTAACTGAGTCATGCTTTAAAGCTAAATTAGATATTGATGAAAACAATAAGAAGCATTTCTTATTCGACAGTATTGAAGATTATACAAATGCCCTAAAGGAATACGGTCATAACTATATTGGTATCACAGATGCAATTAAGCCAAGTTATAAGACGGATATATACACGCCTTTGAATTACCAATTTATTAATTCGCTTAATCTGTCTCCTTTTGATATTAGAGACTTAGCAAAGAAGCCTTATCAATTATATAAAAACATTATGCGAAACGGTGATGTTGCTAGTGTTAAGGCATTTCTTAATATGATTGTTTCTGAGGAAGATGATAATGAAAATGAGGATGACAAGAAGAAAAAAGATAGATTAGATGTCGATGTAAAGAAAGCTATTGATCTTCATGGTGCTATGATATTTGACCAACGTGTTAAACAATTCTTACTTAATCAAGTAAAGAGAAAGGTTCAAGAATTGGCTTATGGGGTCATACCAGTTAAAGGCGATTATAAATACGTCACAGGAGATGTTATAGCCTTAATGGAATGGATTGCCTACAGAGATAAAGATAAGGTAAAAGGATTTCTGAATGCTGGTGAGTTTTTCTGTAAAGACAAATCAGACGAACATGTTTTAATGCGAAATCCAATGACTTCTTGGCATGAAGTTGTGAAAGCAAATTTTGTTGATAACAATAGTAAATACTTAAAGCATCTAAATAATGTAGTTCTTTTTAATACATGGGATCTGAGTATGACTCAAGCCAGTGGCTTAGATTATGACGGGGATAAATGTTATTGCTCCTTTGAGCCTGTGTTGGTTAAAAATAGAATTAAAGACTTAGTGATAGTAAATCCAGAAGACAAAGAGACGACAAATCCTCAAAAGTATGGAATAGATGAAATTATCAACTTTGAGAAGAAGAACCTTAATAATATGACGCCAATTGTCACGAATATTAATACTCTAATTCAATCCTTTGCTTTAGAAAAGGGTGATTTAAGAACAAAAGAATTAGAAATTGCTACATGTAAGCAACTTCAAGCAGAATTTATTGATTCGGTTAAAAAAGGTACAAATCCTAAAATTCCAAGGGTGTTAGAAAAGTACCAATATGTGAAACCGTACTTTCAAAAATTTATCTATGAGGATATGGAGAAAGGTTATAGTGAAAATAAGTATCGTAAAATTAGAAGTCCTTTAAATCTTTTTTCTCAATATAAAGCAGAAGGTGATTGGTTTGAAGGGTTTAAAAATAAAAGAAGTTTCACGCATTCAAAAGAAAATCCTCTTAGTGAAATTGATACTTACAATATGGTACGAGATAGAAGTAAATTTAATTTTAAAGAGAAGGCTATTTTGGATTTAGTGAAGAAAGTGGAGCCGATTTATAATGAATTTGCTAATAAAAAGATTGAGATTAACAACAAAGAAAAGAAAATCAATCGAGTTAATCCAAATGAAAATGAAAAAGAGGAGTTAGAAGCGATTAAGGATGAGTGGAAGGCACTTTATGAAAAAACTAGAAGTGAATTACAAAATGTTTGCGATAATCCTTCAATGTTAACGACAGCTTGTATTACTCACGAGTATAAGATTGGTAAAGATTCATTCATCTTTGGTTGGATAGCTACAGAAGGTGCAGAAGGTGTACTTGAAAATATCAGAGCGAGAGAAGCAGATTTTAAAGTAGATGCTATTCCAGTTCCACAATTAGATAGACAAGATCAGATGTATGGTGACTTGATGATGACCGTTGAAGGTGGAATTGGATATTTTGAAGATGTTGAAGATTGCTTTGAAGTTAAGTTAGACGATGGAGAATATCCAATAATTGAGCAGATGGGTTATCACTTTGCTGAAAAAGTGTCCGATAGGTCTTCAAAAGTTGAAACCAGTCATAGTCCTGATGGCGATTTTACAGATATGGAAATTGAACCACTTCAAGAGTTTAAAACTACACTTGTTGGTCTGAGAGTTGATGATATTAAGGATTATGATGACTCGTTAGTAAAGATAATTGAAGATAATAAATATCTTAATGTTTTTGTTGAAGGTGAAATGATTGCTGGTATTAGTACAAAAGGTGAAGAAAGATATGACAGTGAAAAAGGCATTGGAATAGCTGATTATACTAACCAATTGTTAAAGATGAATATTGTTGATGTGAATAAGAAAAGTGTGAAGATTACTTTAGATTCAATTGAAGAGAGACCCACCACTAGCGTGGTGTGAGGGGGAAAGGTTGATATACTTTTCCATCTCTCCCTTTGATTTTGATTTGCACATAGTCCCTTGCCATTTGGTGAGGGGTGATTGTGTATCTCAAAATACTATTGGTTGTGTTTGGTATTTGTTGTGAATGTGCGATGATATGAGCCATGCCAAAATAAATGATAATGGTCAATAACAAATATCAAACAGAAAAAATAGGTTTGTTGTGAAACATGCCTCATATTAATTTATTTTTCCTCCTGATTTAAGCTGAGCAGAGCAGAGTATGTGTAGAAGGGGATCTCGCCTTTATAGGTGGAAGAGGTCTCTTTGCTTACACACCAACTAAATTTACGGAGGTTTTAATTAATGGGGATTAAAAAAGAAAGTAAGAGTGTATTGTATTTGAATGCTTTATCTAGAACATTAGAAGGTTTAAAGACTTATGATGACTGTGATAAGGATACAGTTAAAAAGATTGTATTCTATGGTGTTAAATCAATCATTACAAAGAGTAAGCCTACTACATACGATGAGGCAATGCATGATTTTCAACTTATTTCAGTTGTTAAAGGATTAGTTGGAAAACTAACACCAAGAGAGTTTATGACTATTTTTCCAATTAACAAGAAATTCGATGGCGATAAATACCAGATGAAGGATTATTTCTCCACTATGGAGTCAATTGAAGAGATTGGAATGGATACGGTTATAGGAGAAGATGCGACAGAGTTTTTATATAACTATGACAACATGAGTGTAATGTTATACAACGTACAATCCTTATCTATTATGAGCGATATTAGAGTATTCCAAGGTAAAAAAGGAATTGCTGAAGAATGGGCAAGTGAAAATGGTATTGAAATGTACAAAGAGCATACTGATTCAAACGGTAAAAAGTATGTGATGGATAGTAAGGGTCGAACACAGAAAGTGAAGAAGCCTAGACCAAAACATCTTAAATTAGTGAAATAAGAAACTTACATAGTCTGTGAGTCACGGACATTAATAATATGACTGATCACCTCCTTTTAGAGACTGACCTTAGTGGTTGGTCTCTTTTTTATTATCTAAAATTAAATGGAGAGTGAGACAAATGGAAGAAAATAAAAACAATGAAGTATATGTTCGAGATGGATATATAGAGATTGCCTTGACAGGTAAAAATGGTGAAGGAAAATTTGCTCTTGTAGATTCTGAAGAATACCTAAAGAAAAAATTACATGAGTACCGATGGACTGCAACTAAGTATGATTATGTGCATGGTTATAACAAAGAAACACAAGGCTATGTTACATTACATCGTTTAATTATGGGATTAGAAAAAGGTAATCCTTTATGGGTAGATCATATTTATCATAATCCCCTCGATAATCGTAAAAGCAAATTAAGAGTAGTTACACCTCATCAAAATACATACAACAGAAGAAAAAATTCAACTCAGAAATACAAAGGTGTCTCTTTAAAATGTGGTAAGTATCGAGCGCAAACAAGAGTTAATAAGAAAAAAGAACATTTCGGACAATGGGAAACTGAAGAACTTGCTGCATATGCCTATAACTGTATTGCTAAAAAGATATTTGGTGAATATGCTTATTTGAATGATGTTGATGATTTATTGACTGATGAGGAGAAAGAAACAATTAGTCACTACGTTGATGTTAAATATGCAAGATTAACTGGTACAGATAAGGTTATTTTAGGTGACAATACTAAGTTTACAAATAAGAAAAATATTGAGAAAAGTAAATAATAAAAATGTATGAGAATGTCATACAAAAGTAATACATAGCGAATTGGTAGTAATTACATAACATAAACCTCTATACATACTGTTAGCATAGTGTCAGAGGTGATTATATTGGCTAT
>SDGW01000498.1_pt1 | contig 16434 bp, 31 predicted proteins | sample 2873831 | NCBI WGS metagenome assembly SDGW01 (sample SAMN08132700, study PRJNA421101) | hypersaline lake metagenome | isolation source: celular fraction 0.22 microns magnesium sulfate-rich crust from ephemeral... | place: Spain: Penahueca Lagoon, Toledo | collected 2011-07
GGTTACTCTCGCGGGGGTGGTGGGCCAGTGGTGGCTGGCTGCACGGCTTCCCCGTGATGGCGTGTGTTCCGCCTGACAGTCTGGCTGGGTTGGATAGCGCGGCCGCTATCTGTAGGCGGTAAACTTATGCCGAATCGCGCTGAAGGAGAAGGTGTTCCACCACCGCTCCTACAGGTTGTGAGCCACAGGTGTGGTCTTACCTGGTTGCGAGCCTCTTTTGCTGAGCAGTCGTAGTCCCTGCACTTAAAACCGTACGCCACACGGGGATTTGTCAGACGCTGCATCACTCGTCACCTCCGAGATCAACGCCGAGCGACTGCTCGGGGTCCAGCTCCTCGACGTCGGTGACGCCAGCGACAACGTCGACCACGCGCTCCTGGACATCGCGAGGAAGCTCTGTCCAATCGACGGTACCCATCGGGTCGAACTGGTTGGACTCGGCGAGCCGGTGTTGACGCCAGACGTGTGAGCAGATTGGCTCCCAGTCGTGGTCGCCGTGGCTGATTACGACCTGGTACTTGAGGTCCGGGTCGTCGCTCCAGATCACATTCACCGTCTGGTGCTGGATCTCGACACGCGACTCGGGGGCTTCGTCCTCGACGTCGTCTTCTTCGAACTCGTCAGCGGAGATCAGGTGGCCGTACTTCGTGCTCTCGGACATCAGGCATCGACCTCCTCGACGCAGGTCTTGTCGTCGCTGGATTCGGTGAGCTGGTCGACCGTGAGGACGACCGCGCGCTCGGCGTCGCAGCGGTCGCAGAGATGCTGAGACGCGAGCCGGTCACCGTCGATGAAATGGGTGTCGAGGTGGAGCCAGTCGTGGCCGAACAACCAGCAGCGGACTGGCGTCATATGTCGATCACCCACCCGCAGACGATGCATTCCGTGTATCTCCTCACCCTCTCCGTCTGGACGACGGTCTCGCCGTACACCTCGAAGACCTCGGGCGGGTCGACCGGCACGGTCTCCTCGCAAGTCTCGAGCGTGTCACGACCAGCGACGGGATGCCGGCAGCCTTGCGGGCACTTCCCCGCTCCGCCGGGGCGACCAGACTCGCCAATGGACGTCCCACCGTCGGCACGGACCTCGTGGTCACCGTCGTCACTCGCCGCGAACTCGCTGTTGCCCTGGTGGCGGACTTCGACGGCGTCGGCGCTGCTGACCTTGTCGAGGAACTCGTTCCGGTCTGCCTCGCCGTCGTAGAGATCGGTCGCAAACTCGATACCATTCTCGTCGTGCCGGCAGTCGATGGAAGCGACACCGTCGTTCTCGATGCGGACGACGGCCTCGTCGACGGCCTTGAGCGCCTGGTAGAAGTCGGCAGGCCGGACGGCTACCTGTCGGTTTTCATAGTAGCGGAGGACGCGGTGACAGGGCGCGCTCTGGTCGGCGGCCATGACGAGCGCTCGCCGCAGCTCGTCGTCAGTCATCGGTGGCCTCCTGTGCCAGCGCCTTGATCGCGTCGAAGGCGTGGGTCGCGGGACTGTACTCGGGGATGTAGTATTCGCCGTACTGAATCCAGAGCTCGAGCTCGTGAATCGTTGGCTGGAGGACGGCCGAGCCGTCGACGCTGGCAACAGTGACACCGTCGCCGTCGTCGCGGACGGTGACAGTGTAGCGGTCACCAGTCTCGGTCTTCGCAATCTGGAGGCCATCGAGCACGCGCTCCGGCTGCTCGCGCGGGTCGACCGCCTTACTCATCGCCCTGCCCTCCATCTGCGACGGTCACCGAATCGAGATTCTCGAACCCTGACGCGGCCTGGTTCTCGCGAGCGTCCGCGCAGACGATGCAGAGGTGTTCGCCGTCGACCTCCTCGAACCCACGCTCGGGTTCGCGGCCGCACTCCTCGCACTCGTCCGGCGTAGTCTCCTCGACGCCGTTGTCGGCCGTGGTGTCGCCGAGCTGGACCTGGGCGTCGTCCTGGCTGCCGTCGGCTTCGGACTCGTCGTCCCCTTCGTCGTCGAGGTCGCCGATGCCGACGTCGCCGCTCGCGATATCTTCGGCGGGCCCGATGTCGGGGATGCCGGAGAACTGGAGGAGTTCTTCGCGGATGAACTGCGCCATCTCGGGCGCTTCCCAGCCTTCGGGCCAGTAGAGCTCACAGTACCCAGACTCGGCGATGGTCCCCCGGATGAGACTGCTTTTGTAGCTGTATCGAAAGCCGACCTGTTTCGGGTGGTTTTCGAGGCCGCGGCGTGTGATTGCGTCGTTCTGGCTGGACTCGTCGGGGTACCAGGTACCGGCTTCGTCACTGTCGCTCCAGACAACCTGCCAGATCTCCGCGTCGTTTGATTCAAGGTAGTCGGTGAACGCGTGGAGGTTGTACACCGCGTCTTCAATCCAGCCGCCGGTAATGCTCGACAACTGGTTGAACGCGAAGTCGCCCTCGCTCGCGTCGATCGCCGCGAACCCCGGATTTGCGTCCGGGACGGCGAACCAGTTAGTGAGTCGCGGATCTTCGATGGTGCGCTCGCGCTCGTCGATGGTGCCGTCGTCGTTCACGACCGGCGCGTCGACCGACTTCGAGCCTTCGTAGGCCGCGGTGCCGCTGTAGACCGGCATCCCCGAGAGGTCTTCCTGGACCTCTTCGACTTCGACCGCGTCGCCGTGCTTGAACTTCGTCGTCGTGATGTCCTCGTCTGCCTGGTCGAGGAACAACCCGAGAATCGTTCGCCTCATTACGCATCGACCTCCTGGACGAGCGGAGTGAGGTCAACGACGAGCAGGCCTTTCTCGGGGTCGCGCTCGACGTCGAGCGTCACACTACTGTCGAGGTCGTCAACCTCGATACCGTACTCGCGAAGGACGGTCGTAATTGCACACTCGGCGCCGCCGGTGTCCTGGTGGGTGAGCGTGTAGGCGTCGGCGCCACTACCGCCGAGGCTGATGCCCAACTGGTCTGCCTCGGGGTTGGTGTAGTAGACGACGTTTTCGACGCCGTCGAACCACTGGTCGACCGCGGTCTTGTTGAATCGGCCGCTGCCCGACCGGTAGACGGTGAACAGTGGGTCGTCGCTGTGAGGCGTTCCGTAGTTTTGCTTCCCGTATCGTTGGAAGCCGCCGTCGGCCTCGGTCATGCTGCATCACCGTCCTCGCCGTTGTCGAGGCAGCCGACGATGAACTGGGCGCGCCGCTGGAGGAACTCCCAGCCGGAGTCGGTGAGCTGGTAGTAGTTGGTGCGGCGGTCGGCCTGCGTCTTCTTGACGAGGCCGCGCTCTTCGAGCGTGTCGAGGTTCGGGTAGAGACGGCCGTGGTTGACCTCTTCGCCGTACCGGCCCTCGAGCGTCTTCTTGAGTGCGAGGCCGTGCGGGAGTTCGCTGCTGTGGCGGTCATCGCGGTAGCGACCGTTCTCGTAGCCGGCGATGGCGAGCAGGAGGTCGTGCTGAAATCGCGTGTAGTCGTCCTGGCTCGCGGTCTGGTTAGTGGGCGATGCGTCGGTGGCAGTACTCTCTTTAGTGGTGGGTTCGTCAGTACTCATTAGCCTGAGTGCGTGCTGGGGTACGGTGCTCCGGCCGCTGTGGCCGGGTGTCGGTGCGTGCTGGGGCTCGCGACTGGAAGCCGAGCGTGCCGGGATTTTGGAAGGTGTCGGCGCGCTCGGTCGTGGTCGCGAACGGGTTACTCGGCGACGATCTCGACCTGGCTCCAGTGAATGGTCTCGTCGGTTTTCTTGTCGTGGACCTCCCAGTGTTCTGGTGTGACGTCAGCGCCGTTCTCGCTTTGGCGCTGGCAGCCGGGACACCAGATGTGGTTGTTGGTGCGGTCCCACTGCGGGTGGCCGTTCGGGCAGACGAACCGGTAGCGCTGGGGGCCGGTGCGGTCGATTTCGACGGTGTCGTCGTGCGAGCGGCTGCCGTGTTTGGCTTTCGTCGCAGGCATGTCGAGTTACCACTACCTTTCCGACTAAGATAAGTGGTTTTCTCACCCGAAGCGAAAGTGAAACTGTAACCCTTCGCGACGGAATCGTTGGTTATCTTAGCGGAAAGCCGTGCATACCAACGAGTAACCGCCGCGGAACAAAGGGGGTCGGACGCGAAAGTGGTCATGCACATTGTGGTGTGTACCTTTTGTCCCGGCCTGTTAGGGGCAGGCCGGGGCCCGCAGTTTCATTCGGTAGTCTATGCTTCGGCCGGAGAGGGTCCTTGTCCGGACTCGGATTCGTCAAGTAGTCCGGATATTATCTCATCGAAGGAATCGCCCGGCTCCTTTCGGTCTTTAAGGCGTCGCCATGTATCGTGGGACACCTTCACGGTGGTTTTGTCTGCCATCATTTGTGGATATGTATACATCGCATAAAAATCTATCTTTGCACTGGGGCTACGAGTGGGTAATAGTTTATTTATACACCCCTCCACAACTCCACTATGTCCGTGGCCGACACAGTTACCGTCCGAGTATCCGAACAGACATGGAAGCGGCTCAACCAGAGAAAAGGGCCGGGCGACTCGTTCGACGACGTAATTGAAGACCTACTCGATGAAACAGAAGACGAGTAGCCTAAAAAGACACTTCCTGACGCCAAACGCACCTATTTAGCGGCTTCTGCGGTACGGTGCTCTGAGGCGTTGACCTCGTCAGGATGTAGCTCGTCGAGCCGCCAGTCCAGGTCGTTCCAATCGTGCTGCTCGCGACGACCGTGGTAGTCCTCAACGCGCTCGAGGAACTGCCCAAAGAAATCGAGGCTCTTCGCGACCGAGTCTGCGGTGTGGTCGGCGTAGTTCATCGGGTTAAGCGCTCGCGTTCGCGCGACGTTGATGCACGTCTCGATGCGTGGATCATGGCCCGAGCGCTCGGGGCGCTTCGGCACGATCCAGCCGCCGGGCGTGCGCGCCGGCGGCCGCGTCTCGTTGTCCTCGGCGTTCCGGCACCACGGCTCATGGTCGATGTGCTCGATGTGGAGGCCGACCGCGTGACAGAGGTCGCACGCGATTTCACCGGTTGCGACGCCGTACTGGTCGCCCGACTCACGCTCGAGGAGCGTGAAGTGCGTCGACATCTCCATCCAGTGGTGGGGACAACGGTTCACAGCCATTCCTCCAACTCGACGCTCGTGGTCGACGTCAACCAGCCGTCCTCGCTGCGGAGTTCCGCGCCACAGTCGCGGACGTCCAGGACGAGGTCTTCCTCGTGGCCGCGACTCTCCTGCCAGACGAGTTCCGCTTCTTCGCTTGTCATCCCGCACGCGACGGCCGCGGACTTGAACGCGGCGTAGCTGTCGCCGTCGGCGAGCCGCCGCAGCTCCGAGACCGTCTCCTCAGTCACCGTCACTGGCCGGCCCTCCACTCGCGGAAGCTCTCACAGTCGTGCTCGCGGATGCGCTCCTCGAGGCCGACCGCACCACAAATCACGCACTCGTCTAACTCTGCCGGCGCGTCGACCTCGCCGAGTTCGAGCACGACCGTCTTGAAGCCGTCCCGGGTGTAGTCGACGTCCTCGACGAACGGGCGGTCTTGGAGCCACTGGACGAACTCGCGACGAGCGTCAACGGCGTCAGTCATCACGCGGCACCTCCTCGAGGACTCGGGGGTCGTGCTCGGGGTGGAGCACTGGAACGACGCCCCCAAGGTCGTCGTACAGGTCGGGATAGTTGTGGTAGATGCTGGCGAAGACGCGGTCGGCGAAATCGTGCGCCGCACTCTCGTCGTGACCGGTGTCAGCGTCGAGTAGATCCTCGCGGTCGAGGCCCTCGATGCGGAGATAGACCGTCATGCGAAATCACCATTTTCAGTCCGCTCTTTCTCCTGATTGTGGTGTCTGGTGTGTTCCGCATGCGTCATCAGAGTGATATTGTCCGGACGGTTATCCCACGGAATCTGGTTCTTATGGTGTACTACCATGTCAGTAACCGCGTCGAACCCGTAGACGGCAACTGCCAGTAGGCGATGCACCGACACGAAGAACGTATCGTCATCGTGCCGGTTGCGCCAGCCTTCTCGGCCAAGGTGGGTCTGGAAGTTCGGCGGAGCACGCTTTCGGAGCTCCACCATCGCTTCCGTTCGGTTTCGCCGGTCTATCCCGAACTTATCCATCCACTTTTTCACCGTGTTCTGAGAGCACCCGAGCCGGTCGCCGATCTCCTTAAGAGTGAGCTCGTCGTCCCAGTACAGCTCTCGAAGCCGATTCTTGTTCCGCCAAGGCGCTTCGTCGTCACTCATTGAAACCATCCTCGTTAACGGCGGCGCGGTTGGCAAGCACGTAGTCGATGTCGACGCCGCTCGGGATGTCGCGAAGCCCGAGCGCCATTTCGACTCGCCGACTGTGTTTACATGTGACGCCGCGATATCGGTGGTCGTCGCAGAGGCAGCGATCGTCCTTGAGGTCGACGCGATACACCGCGTCCGTTGTATACACCTCGAAGAGGAGCGGCCCGAACCCGACGACGGTCATCGCCTCGCTAGCCGCACGGCGGTCGCGGTCGTCCACCTCGGTCTCAATGTCGGGGGTTGCGATAGCCATCAGCATCGACCTCCGTGGACGGCGTCGAGCGTCTGAGTCAGCCCGGGGCAGGTTTCGAGCTTGCGGTCGTCCCAGCCGCGGGCGTCTTCGACGTGGTCGGCCCAGTCTTCGAGACCGGGTGCGAACTTGAAGTCTTCGTGGTGGTGGACGTGGTCGACGTCGTCGGGGTCGAGGCGGACGTACCAGCCGTAGTCGCCGACCCGTTCGCCCTCGTCGTCGCAGACGATGATCTCCTCGGTGGAGGAGTCGCAGTGGTGGTGGTAGCCTTCCGCGTCGACCCCGAGGTACGTGTAGTCCTCAAGGAAGATCTCTCGCGGGGTGTCGATGCTTTCTTCGGCGTCCATGTCTTCTGTCATAGTGCTTCACCTTGTGGAGCACGGTCGGGCGTGCTGGAACACGCCCCGGCCAGTTTCTGCGGCCGGTGTCCCGCGCTTCCTACTCTACAATACAACACCCGCCACCTTAACCTTTGCGGTGCCAAGGATAGGGGGCAAAGATTATGGTTCAATGGATACAACATAAGAGTACAGGTGCAAAAACTGTGTACCAGATGCTCAAAGAAGACCAGCTGACAGACGTTGACAACGCAATTCTCGACCTCTTGTCAGACGGCCGCGTAATCGTCCCCTACGTCGAAGACGAGACCGGATACAGCAGCGAGTACATCCGCGCCAGGCTTACTCGTCTAATTGAACACGGCCACGTGCGAAAAGAGTACAAAGGACTGTACGAGCTCGTCAACGACCCCCGAGACGAGGACGGTGGTCGCGATGAGTGATGCGGACACGCGTGACTCGGGAATCGAACAAAGCGAGATGGAGATTCCCCGAACGGACATCTGCGAGGAGTGCGAGCGAGAGATTGTCCCGGAACTAATCAAGACGCCCCGGACAGGGAGGGACAAACTCATCCAGCAGGCGAGAGAGGCAGAAGAGGGGTTCATGTCCGTGACTGCTGGCACCGTGACGGTGCGATGGGAGTGTCGTTGTAGTAGCGTCGATGTGGAGTATGGCCCCGGTTCGGCTTCGGCGTGGGACATCCCGGATGGATGGCTCTGGGAGGGGTCAGAATGAGTTCCGAGGACGAACTCCGCGATACCTGTTGGAACTGTGGCGGTCGTCGGGACTACTGTACCAGTTGTCAATACGACCAAATGGGCTATCTGACCGACTTCGCATCGGGGAAGACCAGACAGGAGGTTTCCGATGGCGCTTGATTCGGAAGACGAAACCTGTCCGAACCTTGACTGCACCGAACCGCTCCCTGGCGATCCAGTTCGAGACGTACTCTCGGGCGTGGAGTTCTGTAGCATCGGCTGTCTTCTCGACGACAGCCGGGACGTCTTCGAGCTGCGGGAGGGAGAAGCATGAGCCTGCACGAGTGCCCGGACTGCGGGACGGCAGTCGCAACGAACGACACGGCCACCGGCGCTTTCGAGCTCCCGCCGACGATCGTCTGCGTGGAGTGTGGTGTCGAGATGGACGTCGACCCGGACGTGACGGTCGACATGGACAAGGTGAAAGCATGACCGAGGGCTTAGACTGGCCATCTGGCTGGGACCGCACACCTCACGGCGAGCGCGAGCGCAACAACCGGTTTGACACTGGCCTTCGCCAATCGATCGACGACCTCGTCGACGAGCTCGAGCGTGTCGGCGTCGACGACTGGCGGCTCTCGACCGACGCCCAACACCAGAAACAGAACCCGCGCTACCCGTACGCAAACGCGAGCCCGGACGACCCAGGCGCGGTCGTCCGGTGGACGATGGACGGCGACCAGTACGCGGCCGCCTGCGACGCCTACACTCGGCTCCGCGACAACGTCCGGTCGCTTTACCTCTACATCCGTGAGAAGCGCAAGATGAACCAGCGCCCCGTAGAGACCGGCGAGAGCGAGTTCGCGAACGCCCGCCTTCCGCCGGGCGACGAGTCCGACGACGTCGTCGTCGTGACATCGCGGCCGCCCCAGGACGTCCTCGGTGTGGGCCCGAACGCCGACGCCGAGGAGGTTCGAGAGGCGTACCGCGAGCGCGTGAAGGAAGTCCATCCTGATCGTGGGGGAAGCGAAGACGAGTTCCGCCAGGTGAAGAACGCGAAGGAGACGATGCTCGATGCCTGATACTGTTGACCGCGTTGTTCGCACGGTCGACCACCAGACGGGGCCGATGCAGCCCGACCGCATCCCCGCGTCGAAGGTCGTCATGATCCTTGCCGACCACGGCAACTTATCCCCGAGCGACGTTCGCGAGGCGCTCGACGACGCCGTCGACCAGGGCCGCCTCGAACGCGACGAATCGGATGTCTGGATTCCCTCGAAGACCATCGAGAACTCGGACACATGATGAGCGAAACAGAGACGGAACCATGCCGACATTGCGGGACAGAGACGTCCCAACGGGCGGACGGGAAGCCGTACTGTTCGATGGACTGTATCAGCGCCCGACGACGAGAGAAGAACAAGGAGACGTTTTACTGTCCGTTCCCCGGTTGCGAGTGGTCTCATGACTACCGCCCCGAGTCGACGATTGCGATGATAGAGTTCTCTCGTGAGACAGAAAAGCACCGAGAGGAACACCTGTCCGAGTAGACCGACGAGTAAATTGCATTTCTCGCCGAACTCTCTTAGACCACAATCTTAGATATCTTAGAAAGAAGACTAAGATAGATATCAGACGTATCTATCTCTGTTACGTAGGACGGATGTCTGACGTACTTTCATACCAGTCTAACACCAATAACTGAGTATGCTTTCGTACACCGTCTACAGCGAGGCCGGGGGCGTCGGGAAGACGACGCTTTCCGCAAACCTCGCTCGCGCGCACGCCCGAGCCGGACTCGACGTCCTCGTCGTCCCGCTCGACCCACAGGACGGCGACCTCTCCCGGCTGCTCGGCGTCGACCACGACCGCGCCGACTCCTCGGTAGACAGCCTCGTCCGCCACATTGCCGGCCGCGAACAGGGCCCAATCGAGGACCTCATCGAGACCGCCGAAGGCATCGACATCATCCCCGAGCACAACAGCCTCGAAGACCTCGCGGGCGTCCTCGACAGCCAGCAGGAGGAAGCTGAACGATTCGGCGACGCCTACAACCGATTCAGCCAGCTCCGGGACGCGATCGCCCCGGTCGCCGGCGAGTACGACGTCCTCATCTGTGACCCGCCAGCGACGAGCGGGCCCCATCTCTACAACGCGATCTACGCGACGCGGAACCTCGTCATCCCGGTCGAACCGAGTGCGAAAGGCCAGGCGAGCGTCGACGGCCTCGAAAACCTCGCCTCGAACTTCGCCGACCGACTCGAGATTGACGTCGGCACGCTCGCCGCCGTCCCGAACGCCGGAAAGGGCACCCGCGACCAACAACTCGTCCTCGAGGAGCTCCGCCAGGACAAAGACTTCCACATCGCCGAGGAGATCGGCGACCGGACAAGCCTGATGGAGGGCTGCTGGCGCGAGCAATGCAGCGCGTATCGATACGTCGACGAGCATCGCGACCGCCGTCGTGACCACGAGATGGAGACACTGCGTCAGCTGGACGAACTCGCTCGGTTCCTCGAACGCGAGGCGGACGTCGACGCACCGAATCCGCCCGAGCCGGGCGCGACCGACCACAACGGCGTGGTAACCGAGGAGGGCGCGCGATGACGGGATTCAAAAGTGGAACGAGCGACGACGACCCGTTCGCCGATGCCGAGGACGATGCTGATGACGTCGAGGAAGGGGGTGAGCCGTCCACGACCGCCGACACCGACGTCGAAGAATCAGTGCAGGACGCGTCCAGCGGTGAGACGCCGGCCGAGAGCACCGCGACTGCGGCTAGTAGTGACCTGCCGTGGATCTACCAGCGCTCCAGCATCACGGATGGCCGAGAGAAGACGGTGCAACTGCATCTTCAGTCGTCGACGCTCGACCGCCAGCGCGAGGCCCGAGCCGAGGTCGAGAAACTGCTGGGTGAGTCGGTGAAGAAGGCCGACCTTCGAGAAGCGGCGTTTCTCGCGGGCCTCCAGAATTTGGAGGATGTCGCAGGGACGCTCCGCGAGTGGGGTTACGACGCCGAGTAGCCGCCGCTATCATGCTTCTGTATCGCGCTAAATAATTTATAAAGGAGAAGAGCGGTTACCGGGTCTGGCTGTCGGAGGTGAGGCCAGCCACGATCTGGTCGACGCGGTCTTCGATGTCCTGGTAGGATTCACCCCGGACTTTGGCGTAGCCTGTGGAGCAGACGAAACCGTACCGGAGCGCAATCAGGTCCATTGCGTCCGCGGGGGTGTGGCCGAGCTCGAGAATTGTGAGCTGCATCTCCCAGAGGAGGGAGCCGGCGGTCGGGGCGACGCCGAGGACGGCCCGTGCGGGCCAGCAGTTGTCGTCTTCGTCCTCGGGTTGGTCCAGCAGTAGGAAGGGCCCGGCGGGCGTCTGGATGAGGCGCCGGTCGTGGTCGTCGTTGGAGACGTCGACGAGGAGGAAGCCTCCGTCGGTTTTGGTGGCGTCGTCGACGGTGAATTTAGTGTAGTCGCACGTTTCGTCGGGTTCGATCCAGGCGACGTGGATGGTGTCGCCTGGGGAGGGAGTTCGCATTTGTGGCGGCATTGCGATTGGCTTGCTACCCACCACCTATTTAAAACGGTTTGGGGTTGCGAAGAGTTCGCATACCCGTGGCGGGCCGGAGGTATATTCTTAAGGGATGTGTGTTCGATTGGTGACGGGGCGCACTACATGCCCCATCAATCACCGACTAGTCCCAAGCCTAAACCCCCTCCAGAAATTACACCCTCAATACGTTGATAGAACCGCCCTCCAAATAAACCTCCCGCCGACCCCGTCCGCAACCGCCACCAACGCTCCCGGACACGGTCGGCACCGCACGACACCCCAAACATGGAACACGACTACCAAAACGTTATCGACAGAAAACTCCGCCTCCTCGAAGAATCCGACGGAATCGCCCCCGCAACCGAAGACAAAATCCGCGACTACCACGAGGCCATCAAGCAGCACAACCGCGAGAGCAGCGCCCGCGACCAGATCAGCGGCACTCGCCATGAACGCTACCTCGCCGACCTCGTCCGCCTCGCTCGCGAAACCGACGCCGTCCTCGACACCCTCAGCCCCGACCCTGACATCAGCGAGGCCGCCATCGACGATCTCCTCGAATGGGTCGACGACAACTACGACAACGGCTACACCATCGACAACTACCACTCCTCACTCCGCTCCTGGGGCCGGTTCATGGCCCCCGACGCAGAGACCGTGGGCGGCCAGGTCCAGCTGCCCGAGCGCTTCGAAAAGATCAAGCTCGGCAACGTCGAGGAAGACCAGCCCGCGCCCGACCCCGCGGAGGTCCTCTACTGGCAGGACGCCGTCCGCATCATCGAGGACGGCTGCCTCGACGACCGCAGCGCTGCAATGGTCGCTGGTCTCTGGGCCATGGGTGCCCGGCCGATGTCCGAGTTCTGGGAGCTCCAGTTCAGCGACGTCAGCGACCAGGGCGACCACCTCCTCGTCTCCATCCCCGAGCACGCCAAGACCGGCTCGCGGACCATCCGGATTGACGTCGGCGCACCCTACCTCCGTAAGTGGATGACCGAGAGCCACCCCGCCCACGACGCGGACGGTGGGCCCAGAAGCGAGACCTACCTCTGGACGAAACGGAACACGAACGAGCACCTGAACTACCAAGACATCCGGCGGAACATCAACCGCGCCGCCGAGCGCGCGGGCATCACGAAACCCCACAACCCCGAGCATTTCCGCGCCTCCAGAGCGAGTGTCCTCGCGAGCAGTCGCCACGTTACCCAACGCGACCTCGAATACCACTTCGGCTGGACGCGGGGCTCGCGGGTCGCCGCCCACTACATCGCCGAGTTCGGCAATGCCTCCCGCAAGCACATCGCCATCGCCGACGGCGCGAACATCTCCCTCGAGGAAGAAGAAGCGCCGATTATCCCCGTCCAGTGCGACAGCTGTGGACGGTGGACGCCCCGCCATCGCGAGGCGTGTCTCTGGTGTCCCGCCGAGACGACCGCCGCGCTCGGCGATACCCCGAGTCTGACCGGAACGCCGAGCGTCCAGGAGGAAGGCTCCGACCTGCTCGACATGATTGCGGACGGCGAGGTCTCCGCGGACGACCTCCAAGCGATCGACAGGCTGGAGGACATCATCAAACAGCGGGATGACCTCTGGGACCGCCTGCCTCAGTACATCGAAATGACCGAGCGGATGCAGTCAGCCGACTAACGGGCTGTTTTAGCGGGGGCTGGTCCCAAGTTTATTTATAATATGTCGTGTAGCCGAGAGTGAAGCACGGCCGGTCCCCGAAAGCGGGACCCCGGCGATACAGCGCCGGAGTGCCGTGCTGCCGACCGATGACAGCAGACGAACCTACACACGCCGACAGTGATAACTCTGTCCACACTCGGACAGACGACATCCTCGGCAACGACCCCGACGCACAGTACATCATCAAGTTCCTCCAGCAGCACGACGGCCGCGCCACCCGCCAGCAGCTGCTGTTCGACGGGCAACTCCCCGAGGACGTCCTCGACCTCTACCTCGACGCCCTCGACGGCGCCGACGTCCTCACCCGCCAGGAAGGCTACAGCGGCACCCAGATTCAACTCACGAACCCCACACCCGAGGAGGCCGACACATGATCCGGGACTGGCTCGGACTCAGCACTCACGACGACCGCCCCGATCACCGTGCCGTCGACGTCGACCTCGCCATCGACGACAACGTCGACAGCGTCCTCGACACCCTCTCGAACCCGCGGCGGCGTGAAGTCATCCACCGTGTCGCCGACCTCCAGGCGAGCGAACGCGGCACCCAGCCCACAATCGACATCAGCGACCTCGCTGAGTACATCGCCAGCGTGGAAGACGGCGGCGAGGGCATCGACGACGCGGGCTGGAATCAACGCCAGCGCGTCTACGTCTCGCTGTACCAGACGCACTTGCCGAAGCTCGCGGAGCGTGACGCCATCACGTACGACGAACGCGCGGGCGTCATCGGGCCCAGTGACGACACTGCCGCGCTCTCGACGCTCCTGAGCATGGTCGAATCTGCGTGCCAAGACACGGGCGTGGACAGTCAACCGTGACGCGGCACGCTCGCGAGGACGCCCTGGACGACCGCGAGTTCGAGCTCCTCCTCGAGGGCGCGACGACGAGCAAACAGTCGCTCCAGACACGGTTCGTCGTCCTGGTCGGCGGCCGCCTCGGCCTCCGCCCTGGAGAGATCGCGCACATCGACGAGGACTGGATTGACTGGCGGAAGCAACGCATCGACATCCCGCGCCACGACGAGTGCCGGAAAGGCCGGTTCGACGAAATCTGTGGGTACTGCCGCCAGCAAGCCGAACAGATGCTGGAGCACCACGACGACTGGACGTACGAGGATGCTGCGGAGAAGATGTGGTCGCCGAAGACGTCGTCGGCGGTGCGGTCGGTGCCGTGGGATTTCGAGCCGCGGATCGAGATCATCATCGAGCGGTTCTTCGACGAGTACGACCAGTTCCCGCGCAGTCGGTCCGTGGTGAACCGCCGGGTGACGCGGGCCGCAGAAAAAGCGCCGGAGCTCAACCCTGACGAGGTATATCCACACGCTCTCAGAAGCACGGCTGCTACGCACCATGCAGGCCGAGGCCTCGACATCCTGCCGTTGCAGTCGATGTTCGGCTGGGCCCAGCTGGCGACCGCGCAGGTCTACCTCGCAGATAACCCCGAGAACACCGCTCGGGCACTGAGTTCGGTGCACTCGCGGTAGTCTCCGACCGACGATTCTTTTTTGTAATGCAGGTACGGCAGATCACCTGGTTTAACCAACGCTCGGGTGTGCGGTCGACGCCGTGTTGGTTAAGACGTCGGGGTGGACTGGTGGCGTTGGTTACAGCGGAAACATGGTGTGGTTTCGAGGTATCTCAGGAGAGTGATACGCTAAGTACCTCGCGCGAAGCTATTTTGTCCTCTTCTTTATGTAACCGAACGTGTCACCAAGCGACCGCCCCCATTCGGGGATAAACTTCGGGCCGAACAGCAACGCGACCGCCGCCAGAATCACGCCAATCTCAATCGGTCCCATCCTACTCACCTCGGTTAGAGGATTCCACCGCCCGTGACTTCGCGCCCAATGGCGACCGCGTAGAAGTCACTCGGAACTTCCGTGTCGTTCCCGGTTAGTTCGATGGTGTTGCCCTCCATCTTCACTTGGTCGTCAATCCCACCGTCCCGCACTGCTTCATTCCGCGCCGTACTAGTCCCGCGCCACCCCGTCGAGGAGGACGTGAACCCAGTCCCGCCACCGTCTTGCCCGTAATCACGGAATGTAATCGTGGCAGACGATTGCCGAGCGCCAGAGTCCACGTCCGCAACCGTCCAACTTGCATTGCCAGACGACACCGTGCCAGCGGGCACGGGAACATCCCAGTAGTTCGTCGTCGTGTAGTTGTTGATGGTCGCCGAGTACGTCACGCCCGTACTGTCCGACAGACCGAACAGCCGCACCTCAACTTCTCGAATCCCATCGGGGACGTTAATCTGCCAGTCGAGATAGTCGTTCGAGTCGAGGTCCGCACTATCTGCCGTGGCGATGATTTGCTCCGTGACCTTATTCTGCCGTCCCGCTCGGAGCGTCAGTCCGTCAGTATCACTCGGATTAGACTTCTGTTGCTCCGCGTAGAGGTCCGATATCGTCTTCACCTCCAGCTCACCTTCGAGCGCCTTCGTCCGTATGTGGTCGAGCAACTGGCGGAGTTCCGACGCCGTAATCTCCCGCAGATGGAAGTACAGATGGGCGACCATGTTATTCTTGATTGCTCGATTCACTTCATCAACCCCCGTCGTATGCGGATTGTTCCCCCTGTTCTGTGCCGGATGGGTGTGTGTGCCAGTCAGCCGCCAGCCATGTAATCCACTTGGGCCTTCCGACCGCGCCATTTTATAGTATTTCTGCGCAGCCTCCAGCGCGGTCTTGTTCACGTCATTCTGCGTCCAACAGTAATAGTCCGCCGCCGAGTACAGGTCGTTCGCCAGCAACCACTCCTTGTTCTGGCGGAGATTATCCTCAATCTCGTCGGTCGGCATATCGTGGACCGAGTTGAGGATTTTCGACCCGACTTCGTGTCCCCGCGACTGTGAGTCACGGAGGAACTCAGCCGTGACGTTCGACGCGTTCTGCACCTCGTCTTTATCGACGTACATCGTGACGGGAATCCCATATTCCTCGAATATCTTGGTGAAGGGTTCCCCGTCAATCGTAAACGCATCGTGATTATTGTCCCCTCCTGCGGGGTTGTCTATTTCGAGGATGACGCCCGCTTTGTTCGGACTGTCGTGGATGACGCGCGGGTCATCGACGTAGATTGCGTTCCCCGAGTCGAGACCACCAATGAAATTGATTCGGGCTTCTTTCACTTCAGTTAGGTCGTGGTCATCGATGAGGATGTCGCCGAAGTCACGCCGGAACCATGTGTCAGTCGGGTAGGTCTGTGCGTCCATCGAGGTTCGCGTGGTCCACGAATTACCCGAGGAGTCGCGGAATTGGAACTCGACGGAGAGACCCGTCAAGCCTTGCGGGTTCCATAGCGCGAGCGAGAACGACCGTGCAGTCGAAAGGTCGAGTGGAGTGCTGAAAGTGTATTCCAGTTTGACGGACGCTTCGCTTTCCGAGGATTCGATTTTCGCCGACTGCGTGCCGACGTAGGGATTACTGGTTTCGGCGTTCAGCGAGATGCTGTCGTTCGACACGATTGTCCACTGCGATAGGTCCTCGAAGTTGTCGATGGACACGCCATCAAGCGAGACGGCACTGTTTTCGTTGCGGCCGGTGCCGACGTTTCCGCGAGCGTATAGATGGTCAGAGATGGATTGCCGCTCGGTGTCGTGCGTTTCAGATTTCAGAGAGGTAAAGGTCGCGTCCGGCTTCGGCTGCTCCATCGACACCGTCTCCGAGCTCGCGTCGACCTCCGCGATCAGCAGCGACGCCCCCG